>Ga0187819_10000005_pt1 | contig 109111 bp, 67 predicted proteins | sample NC_wetland_sal_i_15_FD_132411 | JGI IMG/M metagenome (GOLD analysis project Ga0187819, IMG submission 132411) | Wetland sediment microbial communities from Neuse River Estuary, North Carolina, USA - SO4_4 | ecosystem: Environmental > Aquatic > Freshwater > Wetlands > Sediment | place: USA... | reverse complement strand
TTGAGGAGGGTTGCTTAGGCGCGGCATCACGCGCTAGCTGACCGGCGCACCGCGCTGCATAGCAGTTCAGCCTTGGAATTTCCGCTGCACCGGATCGAAGCCAAGAGTTGCCACACAGACTCTGAAGCTCCGACACAGAGGCGTGCCTTCGATGGGCTTCAGCCCCTGAGGAAACGCTCTTGGCATTTTCCCGCAGCCTGCTAAACCTCAACGAGCGCTTCGCGCCAATCGCGCGACTCTGTGTGCGCGTGCTACAGCAAACTTGTTGGAAATAATCGGGAACCTTTTCGAGCGCCAAAGGAAACTAAGACTGGTAAGTTATGGCCGGAGGCCAAAGAATGAAAACACTTGCTGCACTTCTCGCTGTCTCAGTGACCCTCTTCCTCTCCACGTTTGTGCTGGGCGCAGCATCCGCCGAGGAGCATCCGTCTCATGAGGTCGGCGGCGGACACATTCCCAGTCACGGCCCAGCTCCGTACAAAGGCCAGCCGCATCCCGCTCCGGAGCATCCCGTCGCGGACAAGGCCGGGCACCCCGAGGCACCTCACGTCCACACCAACAATAAGTGGATCGGGCACGATACCGGCCGCGACGATCCCCACTATCACCTCGATCATCCCTGGGAACATGGACGCTTTACCGCCGGCTTCGGCAAGGGCCACGTCTTCCGTCTCGTTGGAGGCGGCCCCTCCCGCTTCTGGTTTGGCGGCTTTTACTTTAGCGTTGCCCCTTACGACCTCGGCTTCTGCGGCGATTGGATCTGGGACTCCGACCAAATCGTCATCTACGAAGACCCCGACCACGTGGGTTGGTACCTGGCCTACAATCCAAGACTCGGCACCTACGTCCACGTAATGTATCTAGGCACCAGCTAAGGTCACAACGCACATTCCGGGCACGACCCAAACAAATCACAAATCTTGTAGGGACGCAGCATTGCTGCGCCCCAGCCCGGCTCAAGTCAACCTTTAAGGTTTTGATTTACCAAAGCAACTTCAACCCAAACTGCACCTGCCGCGACGTCGTTGCCGTGCTCGTGATCGCTCCCGCCGTCCCCGAAACCCCCGACGGCGTGAACACGATCAGGTTCGGCGTATTGAAATTGGCCCGATCCAGCAGGTTGAAAATCTCCGCTCGGAACTGCAGGCTCAACCGTTCACGGATCTGCGTGTCCTTGAGCACCGAGAAATCCCACGTCGCCAGCCCGGGGCCGATCAGCGTGTCCCTCCCCAGGTTCCCGTAGAATCCGCTGTTCGCCGGCGGCTGTAGAAACGCCTGCGGATTGAACCACTGACTCGGACTTCCCAGAATCACTTTGCCCGTAAAATCTGGATTCACGAACGGCCGCACCGGGTTCCTCGTGTCTCCGTTGTTCGACGGGTTGTAGCTGAGCTGCGGCGTAAACGGAAAACCGTCTTGCAGCGTAACCACGCTGGCTACCGACCAACCGCTCACAAGCCCGTTCATCCAACCGTCCCAACCATTCGCCAGCGCTTGTCCTCTTCCGAACGGCAAGGTGTACAGCGCGTTGATCACCCCCACGTTCCTTACGTCAAACGTGGCCAGCCCTTTGTCCGCCCTCAAGTTGAACGGGTTCGACACCAGCCCTGGCGCATTTCCCGCGGCCGTTTGATTCAACGAATCTCCGTCGTCCAGCGCCTTCGACCATGTGTACACTCCACGGACCACAAGACCCTGGCTGAAGCGCCGCCTCACGTCCACCTGCAGCGAATTGTAGGAACTGTCCCCTCGCGAGAACCACGTCCAGGTGTTCGCCAGCGTCGCGCTCGGATTCGCCTTCGGCGCTCCCGCCGGAATGTAGTACGTCCCAGCCGGCACCGGACTGCCCGCCAGCGGTGCGGGAAAACTCGCCGGGAACACCGCTGGGCACGGTGACGCAGGGCAAATCGTCGGTATCGGCTCGTTTGCGTCCACACCCACGATTTCGTGATAGCCGTGTGATCCTACATAGCCCACCGTCAGCGCCGTGTTCGGAGTAAGCTGCTGCTCCACTCGCAGCGAGTACGAAATCAATGTCGGCGTCTCTAGGTCCGGTTGCACTCCTCCCGGAACCAGCTTCGCCGCAGCCGGCACCCCTGCCGTTGGATCGATCGGCAGCTTCGAAACCGGCAGCGCCGCCAGGCTGTACGTCGGATTGAATGGCGCGTTTTGATCCGTACGGTACCCCAGCGCGTCTTGCAGGTCGTTGTACATCCCGAAGGCTGCGCGCACCACCGTCTTATTTCTCAGCGGACTCCACGCTACCCCGATCCGCGGCTGCGGCAGGAACGTCGCGTTGTTCTGCGTGAACAGCGAACCTCCCACGCGCGGCTGCGTCGAGATCACCCCATTCGTGAACGTGTAGTCCGCTGCCCGTCCGTGGGCCTCGTTCCATCCCGTCGAAAATTCGTCTCGGAATCCCAGCGACACCGTCAGCTTCGGGCTCAGCCGGATCACATCCTCCGCGTACCACGCACCAAACAGCGACCTCCAGTTCATCTCCGTCGGCGCCGGATCGTACAAAAACGTCGCCGCCGTTCCCTGCAGGAATGTCTGCAAGCTCGTGAACGTGGCCTGCCCGAACTGGCTCAGCGCGATCGTTTCGTTCGATTGGAAGCGCTGGAACCACGCCCCAAGACTCAACTGCTGCCGTCCTCGCGTCAGCGTCGCGCGATCCTCATAGGTGAACAGATTCCGCGCAATGGTCAGATCGCTTCCATTGTTGCTTCCCGCCAAGCCCACCTGCGCCTGCGGGTTCGACGCTGCGCTGCCTCCCACAACCACCGCGCCCACCGGATGCCCCACCAGAAACCCGGGAACGCTCGCCGCCGGTGTGCCCGGGGTGGGTTCCCCCGTGTAGAAGTATCCCGCACGAGAAAATCCCACCCGGGCCGTGTTCAGCAGGGAGGAAGAGAAAACGTGTGTTTCTTCTAAGCTCAGTACTTGCTCCCGCAGAGTCACCAGATCCGTGCTGTATGGGTCGAGCGGCGTGGCCGTGAGGTCTCGCCCGTCGTCGATCGTGTAGATCGCTCCTAGCGAATCCTTCTGCGAAAAAATGTGGTCGATTCGAACGGTCCCAAAATCCTCTCGAATCGTCTGCAAAGGACTGCTGAAAACTTCGGCGATTCCGTTGAAGTCGGGAGCGCCCGCCGCCGGTGCCGGCCACAAATTCAGCAATGGCTGAACGCTCGCCACCGCGGCTGCACGGGACTTCGCGTCCGGGACAAACGCCGCCGACGTCTGGTGCAGGTCTTGCCGGAATCCCTCGTAGTTTCCAAAGACGAAGGTCTTATCCTTCTGGATCGGGCCTCCCAGCGAGCCGCCAAACTGGTTCCGCTGAAACGGCGGAGCCGCGCCCTGGTCGAAAAAATTGGGGGCATCCAGCGCGTTGTTGCGCAAAAACTCGAACGCGCTCCCGTGCAACTGATTGCTGCCTGATTGCGTCACGATGATCACTTGCCCGCCGGGCCGCTTGCCGAATTCCGCGCTATACGAATCGCGCAGCACGTTGAATTCGCGCACCGCGTCCACGCCCAGCAATTGTTGGCTCGTCCCCCCCGGCTGCATGTTGTTTTCGGCCGCTCCGGTATATTCGACGCCGTTCAGCAAGAACATGTTTTGCTGCGGCCGATTGCCGGATACCGCGAAGTTGTTTCCCGTCGTCGAGTTGGACACCCCGATGCCGCCCGTCTTCTCCCAAGTAAAATTCACAATCCCCGGATTGAGCGTCAACAGTTCGTCGTAGCTCCGTCCGTTCAGCGGCAGCTCCTTCACTTGCTGCTCTCCCACCAAGCCTGAAATATCTCGCGTGGTCGCGCTAACCATCGGCGCTTCTTCGGTCACCGCCACGCTCTCCCGCACCTCCCCGACCTGCAGGCGCAGATCTACGCTCGCCTCCTGCCCCACCGCCAGATGGATGCCGGTTCGAATCCTTTCCTGGAAACCCGCCTTCTTCACACGGACTTCGTACTCTCCCACCGCCAGCGCAAGCACTTGGTACCGCCCCGCACCATCCGTCACCGCGTCTCGCTCGGCTCCTGTCTCCGCACTCTTTGCCGTTACCTCCGCGCCGGGAACCGGCGCGCCGGAGGGATCCGTCACCAATCCCGTCAAACTCGCAGACACCTGCGCCCGCGCCGCTGAAACCCACGCCAAGCTCAGAAGCAGCGCCAGCAGGACACCGCTGCAGAGCCCCCGCCCGCGCGGTTTCGCGCGGCCCGGCAGACCTGCCGGTAAATCCATCGAAACCTTCGACCCCCCGGTCGCATGCATGTTGAAATCCCCCTCAAAAAAGATGGCGGCGCGCCGGCCGCTGCGCGGCCCCGTTGCGCACCAAACGCCCCTCGGCTGGATGATAATTCAATACAGTTCGTATCGTTATGTCAAACCGACTCAATACGAATAGAAAGTAGGCGAGATTGTACGGATTTCTTGCAGGAAAATCGATTGCGGAATTGCCGTTTGGCGGGTTACTTGTCGCTGCTCTGTTTCACCAGGTGGGACGTTACCGTCTTCGTGAAGACTTTGCAGAATTCGTTGTCTTCGTCGCTGCCGTTGCCCTTCGGTGTCTGGATCATGGTCACGCTTTTGGCACGAAAATCAATCACCAGGCGATCTTTCACACAATCCCGCGCCGTCGTCTGCGCCACCAGTCCGCTCGCATCCCAATGCAGAATCGTATAGTGCACCGGGGTCACATCCAGCCGGGTAAACAGGTTGCCGTCGTCGGCAAACAAATTCGTCCCCTCGGCGACCGCGCACAGCGCGATGTTCTTGTCGCACTCGATCCGCACTTTCGTCGCCGGGTCCTCCGGCTTCATGGTTTCCGAATCGCTCTTCCACCTCCCCGAGGCAGCCACATAGCCGTGGTTCGTGACCTTGATCTGCTGTGCCGATGCCGCCGCCGCAAACATCAGCATGGCGGCAACAAGGGTCATGGTTCGCTTCATCACTGTTGCTCCCGATTCTAGCGCTCGCAAAGTCCTTCCACTCTATTCACCTGCCCCATTCCCGTACACTGTACTTATGGCCAGTGTTCCTGCCTGTAAATGGCAGGCCGCGTAACGTCCCGAAGCGCCCGGCGCCCGCTGGCTCAGTGGCGGAGCCGTACCGGCTTGGTGTGCTCGAAGAAGCCACACGTGCGCCACCCGTCCGCCGTCTTCTCCATTCGCTGGGACACTTCGTAGGCGCAATCTCGTACCGGACACGCCCAGAACCGGACTTTGCGGCTTGCCACGTAATCCTGGATATACATCGGGTGCGTATCGTCACTCTCGCACAAGCAAATCGCTGCTTGTGCGTAGAAAATTTCCCGCACGTGCGGGTCGTCCTCGTCCTCAATCCGGTAATAGCCCTTGTCCATCGCATAGGCTACCGGGCAGCCGCGCAAATTGCAGCGGTAGGCTCTGCTGGGGACGTGGAAACTCATCCGCAGATGATCCAGCGGACAGTGAATCGTCGCCGGCTGAAAATACTGGCTCCTGGTCGGTAACATGGACGGCCCCGCCCAATGAGTATAAGTCCGCAATCGCCAATCGGCGCGCTGAAGTCCAGCGTGGCCTGCCGTGTTCGTAACGGTCCGCCGCCGGATTGCCCCCGGGCGCGTTGTGCCCCGATCGGCCGACCCGCTTGCCGACTCAGGCTTGCTCACTCCACCGCCGCCGCAGCCCGAGCATGCCGAGCGCCCGACGCCATTAACGCTTCGATGCGTGCGACGGGCTGGATGCCGCCTCGCGCGCCCATCCCGGTGCAGTTCAGCGCGGCGGCGGCGCAGCCAAATTCCAACTGCCGCTGCAACGGCCAGCCCTGCAAAAGCCCGTAGATAAATCCGGCATGAAACATGTCGCCGGCGCCGATGGTGTCCACAACCTCGACGCGATACGCAGCTGCATAGTAAAACTTCGTGCCATCCCATGCCAACACGCCCTCGTCGCCCAAGGTTGCGGCGGTCAGACGGAAGCCATAGCGCTTGTGAACGGCAGGAAGCGATTTCCGCAAGTCTGGCTCACCCGCGATACGGCCGGGAATGTCGCGGCTGGCCACAAAATAGTCAAGATTGGTCAGCAGTGCGTCAACACCGGGATAGAGCTCATCCAGATCCGCGATGACCGGCACGCCCGCGGCGCGCGCCCAGCCGGCCGCGACGGCCGCGGCTTCGGTGTCGTGCCCATCGACGTGAAGAGAGCGAGCATCGACGATCCATTCGCGCTGGAGCTCTTGGGGGCGGAGCGTCAAGCGCGGGTCGCGCTTCCAAAGAACGGTGCGCTCGCCGGTGTCGTCCACGATGATGAAGGCCTGCTGGCTTTTGCATCCTTTCGCGGTGAGCAGATGCGTTTCGACGCCGAGCCGCGCGAATTCTTCGCGGTGGAGCGTGGCGGCTGGATCGTCGCCGACTTTCCCGATGTAGCGCGTGCGGAGTCCCCATTGCTGGCACGCGGCGATGGCTGTCGCGACCTGTCCGCCGGGCAGCACATGCGCGTCGTGAAACGTCACCTTCGATCCACGGGCCGGGTACTGCGGCAACGGAATCAGTGTGTCTGTCGCGTTCAGGCCTACTCCGACAACATCAACCTTGGACAATTTTTCCCTTTCTGTTCCGCAATGCAAACGCCAGAGGCGTGCGCCGGGCTCAAGCCCAGCGCCTACATAACTACAACTCGTACCCGGTCACTGGAAGCGCGTTGTTCGCCACAGTGTGACGCCGCAGACGAGCAGAAGCACGACGCTTGCGGCGCTCAGCAGCAGCATCGCTCCCCAGTGCAGCGACATTTGCGGCACGCGCGCCCTCGCCGCAAAGAATGCGAAGATGCCGGTGGCCACGGCCACCAGCAACCAGTCCCAGACATTTCGCGAAAGCTTTACCTCACCGACTGCGCGCCGGCCTTCCATGCGGGCTTCCACGTAGTCCGGGGCAATTCCGTAGCGGCGGCCTTCGCGCTGGGCTGCTTCCTTCCAGCGCAACTGCTCCTTGCCGGTTGCAGAAGAAAATGCGATGGCTCCAACGCCCAACATCATCAGCAGCGAGCCGCCAATGACTTGCGTATAGGTCGAAGCGCTGCGCCCGTGCAACTCGCCGAAAACCAAGACGCCCCACAGTAAGCCCCAAAGCTGATTGGAGTTCGCCAGCGGAATACCGCGGCTGATGCCCACGTATTTCGCCGCATATTGCTGGAACAGATCGCCGATCACCCAAATAAAGCCGCCGAGCATCAGCCAAAAGAGAACGTCTCGCGCACCTAGCAATTGCCGCCACAGCGGACCTAGCCCCGTGTAACTGACCGCCAGCGCGCCCATCATGCCTAGCTCACCGAACGTGAAGAACGTAACGAAGGAAAGCGGATTCATTCCCGTCAGGTAGGCCTTGCGGTAAGGGATGTACATCGTGCCCCACAGAATTCCGGCGCCCAGCGCGGCCCACACGCCGCGCATGGAATGCGCCGCCGGAGCTTGCGTCGCCGACGCGATGGCCAGCAACGCCGCGCCCGCGCACATGACCAACGCTCCCCCCAGGACGCCCGCCCAGCGCCCCCATCCCGCTTGACGCAACTCGTTGAAGAAAAGAAATCCCCAGAAGATGCCGAGAAGACTGTTCGAGTTCCAAAGAGGAAACGCGATGCTCAAGCCCACATCGCGAATGGCGAAAATCGTCATGGTATTCGCCACTGCCCACAAACATCCGGCGAGAACGGCCCAGATCATCAGATGAGGCGTCCGGCGGACGTCCGCTCGGACCGAAGACGTGCCGAGGATCAAAGCGGGCACGCTCCAGCGAGCGAGGAAGACGCCGATTACCATGATCAACGAAATCACAATGGGCGAGACACCGACTGAGACGAGTTTCGTCGGCGCCTCGGCGGCGCCAAGCCAGGCACCCGCGGTGAAACCCGAAAGGATGCCCAACACTTGCAGCTTTCGCGCGCGCGACGTTTCTTGCGCGACCGATGCGATTGGATTGGCCAAGACGGATTCCATATTTTTCACGCGCACTCAGTGAAGCGACCGGAGCAGCAGCAGTCCGCCGATCAACACCGCTACCGGAACCCAGAACTGGATGTCTGTGAGCACACTCATCAGCCAGCTTCGAGAGGTCTCGTTGTCGTCGGTGTGTTCCACGATTTCCCCTATTCGCGCGGCATTCAGGCGTGCGCTGAACTCACACACCTAGCTCAGTGGTGAGCGCTTCTTTGTGCCAAGATCCAGAACGGTTGCTTGGTGGGCACAAACGCGATCGGCACGTCTTTGACGAACGTCTTCAGCCAGCGCGCGCACTCTTCCATGCCAGCCTGCTCAGAAGGCACGTGTCCGATCACGATGAGCGCCTTGCGCCGGCCCTCGGTGACGGCATCGGCAACGTACTCCACGGTTTCCCACTCGCGGGTCTCGCCGACCAGCAGCACCTCGACGTTATCTATCTCGAGTGCGTGGGTCTCACGCACAAATCCGGCGGCGCCAGGGCTGAGGGCGATTCCGGTGACTTTCATCTCCGGATTCCCCACCACCCGCAAAACGGGAGTGTCCAAGCGCTTGGCGACATCGGCGGCGAGTTTCTCGACAGTGGTTTCCGGCATGGTGAAGAGATAGGGATTGCCAGCGTTCTGATAGCTCTCCCATCCCAAAACGTGGACCATTCCGGCGAGGATGCCATCGGTCTTCATCCGGTGCCAGTGATCGTGAAATCGCCAGATGACGAGGCCGTGCTTGTCGATGAAGGCGCGCTTCTCGGCCCAGACGGGGTCGCTCTCGTCCATGCCTTCGGGCCTGTCGTCAGTGTGCTGATAAAAGGTGGGCTCATGGGTGATGATGAGGTTTTGGCCGTTGGCGGCGGCGCGCTGGAGGACGTCGAGGGTGGCCATCATGGTCACCGCAATCCCGGTCACTGGGGTATCCGGATTCCCTGCTTTGAAGGTGTCCACAGTCTGGGTCATCCACGGTATGCCAACATGCTGCTGGATGGCCGCCACCACTTCGCGCGCGGTGGGCCGTTTGTATTGCGCGCTCACCGGCAGGCAAGCGATGGCAAATGCAGCTAGCAGCATTTCCCATCGAAGCGCGGGAAGCCGCCGTTTCGGTGTGCCGATGCTGGTTAACACGTTGTTCCCCCTAGCTCTTGTGGAAGTGCGGATTCTAAAGGAGATAGCGAGGAGTGGGTAGTGAATAGTGAGCAGGGATGCCGTGGCGACGGATCGCCGGAGAGGCAATGGTTTCGCCCAATCTGCGCTTTTGGGGGTACACCCCCCGGTATGATGGGAAGTGTAAAGGAAGTCCTTGATTTCAGGAGGGTTGCGGCTGCGGCTGTGTGGAGCAGAGGAGGGAGAGGATGGGCGGTCAGGGGGTTTGGGCGGGGGTGGGTTGGAGAATTCACGACTCATGATAGAAGGGTTTTAGTACTATGTCAAGTAATTTATTGAGTGGTATATGTACAATGGATAGCTAAGGGTCGCTGTGCGATGGGAGAGACGTGGATTGGGTAGACGACGTGAATATGGTGCTGGCCTTGACCCTGAGATCCTTCGAGCATCCTTACCCTTCGCAAAGCGCTCTGGGCAAGTCGGATGCTCTCAGGATGACAGTGTCTTGGCAGCGGGGTTTGGAGGGAAGTCCTTCGCGATGGCACTGCGGTTGGACTTAAGATGGGGATGCGAGGAATGGCATGAAACAAGAGGAACGGTGGCCGGCACTTCCCTTTGCCGAATGGAGGGACACGTATGCGACGCTGCATATGTGGACGCAGATCGTGGGGAAGGTGCGCTTGGCGCTCAGCCCAAACATAAACCATTACTGGGGAGTGACTTTTTACGTCACGCCGCGAGGCTTGACGACATCGGCGATACCTTACGACCAGGGAATCTTCGAGGTGCACTTCGATTTCATCGCTCACAGCTTGGAAATTGCGACCAGCCTCGGTGAGCGCCGGGCATTCCGTCTGGCGCCACGCACGGTGGCGGAATTCTATGCGGAGTTCATGGGAGCGCTGCACTCCCTGGGGATCCAGGCAAACGTGTGGACCATGCCGGTGGAAGTACCTCGACCCGTTCGATTCGAGCTCGATGAAAATCACGCGTCCTACGACAGTGAATATGCACATCGTTTTTGGCGGATTCTGGCCAGCGTGCAGCCTGTTTTTCAGGAGTTTCGAGCGAGGTTCATCGGAAAGTGCAGCCCGGTGCATTTCTTTTGGGGAAGCTTTGATTTGGCGGTGACGCGGTTCTCCGGCAGGCAAGCGCCCGACCGTCCGGGCGCGGACAAGATAACGAAGGAAGCGTACTCCCACGAGGTGATCAGCGTGGGATTTTGGCCGGGCGATGGAGAGATCGTCAAGGACGCAGCGTTTTATGCTTACGCGGCTCCGGAACCCGCGGGCTTTAAGAGTAGCGCGGTGCGGCCGGCGAAGGCTTTCTACAGCGGGGAGAAAGGCGAGTACTTCCTGATGTATGACGATGTGCGATTGTCGGAATCGCCGCAACGGGATTTGATGGAGTTTTGCCAGAGCACGTATGAGGCTGGGGCGAAGCTTGGGAATTGGGATCGGGCGGTGTTGGAGAAGCGGCGGGGTTGAGTCGGGGGCGGGTGTCCGAACATTAAGTGACTGCGGAACCTTTCTTGCCTGAACGCCTGCTACCTGCCCGCCCGCCGCGCCACTCGCCGCGACCCCGTCGTCGTCCTCCGCCTCCAGTAACCCACACTCCCCGGATCGATGGCGCGGACACCGAAGAGCAGCCCTTGGGACGGGGAAACGGAGAAAGCGTTTCGGGTGACGATGGACCCCACGGAGCGCCTGGCGGTGCGAAAGAACGGGAACGCACGGGGCGTATAATATGTAGCGACCCTAACGACCCCACGATGACAGCCGACCAAACTCCTGACCAACCTGCCAACCGGGCCCCTGCACAGACCTCCGAGCAGACCTTGATCCGGGCGGAGAAGGTTTCACGCCAGTACCGTCTGGGGGAAAACCTTATTCATGCGGTGGATGGAGTCTCTCTGGAGATTCGCGCGGGGGAGTTTGTGGCGCTGCTGGGGAGCTCGGGGTCGGGGAAATCGACGCTGCTGAATCTGCTGGCGGGACTGGACCGGCCGACGGCGGGTGCAATTCACGTGCGCGGGAAGAACCTGGCGGCGCTGGACGCGGTGGAATTGGCGCGGTACCGGAGAGATACGGTTGGGATGGTGTTTCAGTCGTTCAATCTGCTGCCGCGGATGACGCTGGAAGAAAATGTGGAGCTGCCGCTGCGGCTGGCGGAGGTGGAACGCGGAGAGCGCGAGGCTCGCGTGGGAGAGGCGCTGGAGCGGGTGCGGCTGGGGCCGCGGCGCGCGCATCGGCCGAGTGAATTGAGCGGCGGGGAACAGCAGCGCGGGGCGCTGGCGCGGGCGCTGGTGAACCGGCCGGCGATTCTGTTTGCGGATGAGCCGACGGGAAATCTGGATAGCGTGAATGGGGAGCAGATTCTGATGCTGCTGCGGGAGATTCAGGGGTCGCTGGGGATGACCATTGTGATGGTTACGCATGAGCGGCCACTGGCGGAGCGGTTTGCGAACCGGATTGTGGTGTTGTCGGATGGGCGGTTGGTGAGCGGGGGGTGAAGAGGAAAGGAGAGGAAAGGAAGAGAAGAAAGATTTAACACAGAGGGCACGGAGATCGGAGCACAGAGGACACAGAGAAGACGGAGTGGTTCGCCGGGTTGAAATCCGGCACTTACATACAGGGAGGTAGCACAGCCAGAAATGGCTGTGCCACGTGACGATGAAGGGGCGGGATCTGACGGAATTGGCGGTGCGGAATTTGCGGGAGGCGGTGCTGCGCAATTCGCTGACGACGCTGGGCGTGGCGGTGGGTGTGGCGTCGCTGGTGGCGATGTTGTCGCTGGGCGTGGGGCTGCAGACGCTAGCGTCGCAGCGGTTGAACAAGTCGGGATTGTTCGATGCGGTGTTTGTGACGTCGCGGCGCGCGGTGCGGGGAATGAACGGGCCGCCTCGTGCCAGTGGGGAGAGACAAGCGGTCAAGCCGGAAGACGCGAAGGCGCTGGATGAGGGCGCGCGGCAGGAATTGGCGAAGTTGGCGAATGTGACGGAAGTGTATCCGCAGATTCGATTTTTGACCGAGGTGCACTACGCCGGGAACAGTTATTCGACGAATGTGCTGGGCTTGCCGGAATCGTCGCGGGCTACGGGAGCGTTCGACGGGATCACGGGGAAGTATTTTTCTTCGGGGACGGCGGATGAGGCCATCTTGCAGGCGGAGTTTGCGAAGGAACTGGGAGCGCGGCCGGCGGAGCTGGTCGGCAAGGAATTGGTCTTGCGGTACGCACAGCGGCACGAGACATCGGTGACGGACTTGGCGAATGAGAAGGACATCGACAAGCAGCTGAATGAAATGATGTCGGGCGGGATCTCGATCGTGTCGCGTGAGAAAAAACTGCGGATCGCGGGAGTCATCGAGTCCGATCCTTCGGCGGGAATCGGAGGGTTTGGCGGCGGGCGGGTGTTCATCCCGCTGCGAGTGGCGGAGGAGCTGCATGTGGCGCAGCCGAACGACGTGCAGGAGTTTGTGCGGGGCGGGGGGTCGGCGAAGCCGACCTACGGAGCACTCACGGTGCGTGTGAAATCACCGAAGGACGTGATGCGCGTGGAAGAGGCCATCAAGAAGATAGGGTTCGCGACGTTTTCCCTGCTGGATGCGACGCGCAGCTTGCGGCTGGTGTTCACGGTGTTCGATTTGTTTCTGGGGTTGTTCGGGAGCTTGGCGCTTACTGTCGCTTCGTTGGGGATCATCAATACTTTGGTGATGGCGATTTTGGAGCGGCGGCGGGAAATCGGCGTGTTGAAAGCGCTGGGTGCGACCGATGGCGATGTGCGGAGTTTGTTTTTTGCGGAAGCCGGGGCGATGGGATTGTTTGGCGGGATTTTTGGCGTAGCGCTGGGCTGGTTGATCGGGCAGGCGCTGACCTGGGGCACGACGATTTATTTGAAGCGGCAGGACTTGCCGGGAGTGAAGATTTCGTATGTGCCGTGGTGGCTCGGGTTGGGCGCAGTGGGCTTCGCGGTGGTGGTGAGTCTGGTGGCGGGTCTGTACCCGGCGGGGCGGGCGGCGAGATTGAATCCGGTGGAAGCGTTGAGATACGAGTAAGAAAAGAAGGCGAGGCAATGAAGCAAAGAAGGTGTGAGGTAAAGAGAGGCGTTGCTGACTGCCGACGGTGTCGAGGATCGATTACGTTGGGGTCCTTCAGCGACCCTCGTCGGGTCGCTTCAGGATGACAGCGTGGCGCGCGCGTTTGGGTCCAGTCTTTGCCTCCTTGCTTCGTCACTTCATTACTTCTTTACTTCATTTCTCTTCATCGAAGGGCAGGCCGACGTAGTTTTCGGCGAGGGCTTGGGCGGCGGCGCGGGAACTGGTGAGATAGTCGAGTTCGGCGAGATGGATGTTGTGGGAGAAGCTGTCTTCGTTCGGGAAGCGATGGAGCATGGAGGTCATCCACCAGGAGAAGCGCTGCGCTTTCCAGACGCGGCGGAGACAAGTTTCGGAGTAGCGCTCGAGGCGTTCGCGCTTGTTGTGCTTGTAGAAATCGACGAGAGCGCGGGTTAGGACGCGCACGTCGGCGACGGCGAGGTTCAGTCCTTTTGCTCCGGTGGGCGGCACGATGTGGGCGGCGTCACCCAGGAGAAAGAGTTTGCCGTGCTGCATGGGTTCGGCGACGAAGCTGCGCATGGGTGTGACGCTTTTCTGGAGCACCGGGCCGTCGGGCAGCGACCAGCCATCTTGCGTCGCGAAGCGCGTGCGCAACTCCGTCCAGATGCGATCGTCGGACCACTCGGCGATGTCTTCTTCCGGATCACACTGAAAATAAAGGCGCGAAATCTGCGGCGAACGCATGCTGAGGAGCGCGAAGCCGCGCTCGTGGTAGGTGTAGATAAGCTCGTCCGACGCCGGCGGCACCTCGGCGAGGATGCCGAGCCAGCCGAAGGGGTAGACGCGCTCGTGGATGCGCAACGCTTGCGCGGGAATGGCGGAGCGGCAAATACCGTGAAAGCCGTCGCAGCCGGCGATGAAATCGCATTCCAGAGTTTGCGTTTGACCGGCGTGCTGGAAGCGGATTTTCGGATTCGCGTCGATGTCGTGGACGCTGACGGCTTCGGCTTCGAACAGGATTTGGCCTTTGGCGGCGAGACGCACGGCCAGGAGATCCTTGATCACTTCGTGCTGGGCGTAGATGGTGATGGATTTTCCGCCGGTTAGTTCGGTGAGGTCGATGCGATGGCCGGCGCGGGCGAAACGGAGTTCGATGCCGTGGTGCACCAAGCCTTCGCGTTGCAGGCGAGCGCCGGCGCCGGACTCGACCAGCAAGTCGACCGTTCCTTGCTCCAGAACGCCGGCGCGAATGCGCTGCTCGACGTATTCGCGCGGGTGGGTTTCGAGCACGACGGAATCGATGCCCTGCAAATAAAGAAGATGGGAAAGCGTGAGTCCGGCGGGGCCTGCTCCGATAATTCCAACCTGGGTTCGCATCAATAATCGCACACTCGAAGAGAGCTGATTTCACGGTTCGCGCGGCCACACGTGAATCTCGATGTTACTATAAGCAACCGAAACTCATCGAAGGGCAGGAATGGAGACAGCTTATATCTGTGATGCGATTCGCACGCCCATCGGACGGTATGGGGGCGCACTGGCGAGCGTGCGCACGGACGATCTGGCGGCGATTCCGATCGCGGCGCTGATGGGCCGAAATCGTGGCGTGGATTGGGGCGCGCTGGACGACGTGATCTACGGGTGCGCGAATCAGGCCGGGGAAGATAACCGGAATGTTGGCCGCATGGCGTTGTTGCTGGCAGGGCTGCCGAAGGAAGTGCCGGGGTCGACGGTGAATCGGTTGTGCGGGTCCAGCTTGGACGCGGTGGCCACAGCGGCGCGGGCGATCAAGAGCGGCGAAGCAGACTTGGTGATTGCGGGAGGCGTGGAGAGCATGTCGCGGGCGCCGTTTGTAATAGCGAAGGCGGACGCGGCGTTTTCGAGAACGATCAAGCTGGAGGACACGACGATTGGATGGCGCTTCGTGAACCCGCTGACGAAAGCGAGGTACGGAACGGATTCGATGCCGGAAACCGGGGAGATTGTCGCGGAAGAATTTCATATTTCGCGGGAAGATCAGGATGCGTTTGCGTTGAGGAGCCAGCAGCGAGCAGCGGAGGCGATGCGGAGCGGGCGGTTGGCGGAGGAAATTGTTGGCGTGCCGATTCCGCAGAAAAAAGGCGACGCGGTGATGGTTTGTCAGGATGAACATCCGCGGCCGGATACGACCTTGGAGGCGCTGGCAAAACTGAAGGGGGTGGTGAAGCCGGGCGGGACGGTCACCGCGGGAAATGCTTCCGGTGTGAATGACGGGGCGTGCGCGCTGCTGGTGGCGTCGGAGGCGGCAGTGCGGCGGCATGGGTTGACGCCGAGGGCGCGGGTGGTGGCGGCTGCGGCCGCGGGTGTTGCGCCGCGGGTCATGGGCATGGGTCCTGTGCCGGCTACGCGGAGAGCATTGGCGAAGGCGGGGCTCACGATCGAGCAGATGAATGTGGTTGAGTTGAACGAGGCCTTTGCGTCGCAGGCGTTGGCGGTGTTGCGGGAATTGGGTGTCGCCGATGATGCGGCGCATGTAAACCCGAATGGCGGTGCGATTGCGCTGGGGCATCCGTTGGGTGCGAGCGGGGCGCGGTTGGTGACGACGGCGACGTATCAATTGCAGCGGACGAAGCGGAGATTTGCTTTGTGCACGATGTGCATTGGAGTGGGACAGGGGATCGCGGCGATTTTGGAGCGGGTGTAGAACGGCGGCGTTTGTCGGCGGCGGGCAATGCGCTGAGTGTGCGTCAAGAGCCGAGGGTTGAGGTCCTTCGCCTATCCTTATCGGATAGGCTCAGGATGACAGGCGTGGTGGCCATTGGGCGTGGTGGTGCTGTGTTGATTGTCGACATTGCGCGTCGTAGTGTTTTGCGCCTGAGTCTTGTTTAAATCCCGCCCTCTGACCCTTCGAGGCTCCCTTCCTCCGTCAGGGCAAGCAGGGTTAAAGAGGGCGGCTACAGCATATGGAACTGCTCGATCTGTTGTTTCGGTCGGAGGATGTTGAAAAAGTTTTTTCGAGTCGAGGTTGTTTGCAAGGGATGCTCGATTTCGAAGCGGCGCTGGCGCGAGCGGAAGCGCGAGCGGGCGTAGTTCCCTCCCCTGCCGCGGTGGCCATCGCGGGGAAATGCAAAGCGGAATTGTTCGATGTCGAAGCGCTCGCGCAGGGCGCAGAGCTTGCGGGGAATATTGCGATTCCGCTGGTGAAGACGCTGACGAATCTGGTTGCGCAGGACGACAAGGATGCAGCGCGGTACGTGCATTGGGGCGCGACGAGCCAGGATGCGATCGACACCGGGCTCGTGCTGCAGTTACGCGAAGCGCTGAAGCTAGTCGCGGCAGATCTTGGCCGGTTGACGACTGGATTGGCGGAGCTCGCGAAGAAACACCGGTCGACGATTGTGGTAGGCCGGACGTGGATGCAGCAGGCGCTGCCGACGACATTCGGCATGAAGGTGGCGGGCTGGTTGGATGCGGTCGATCGTCATCGCGAGAGATTGCGCGAGACCGAGCGGCGCGCGCTTGTGTTGCAGTTCGGCGGAGCGGTGGGAACGCTGGCGGCGCTCGGGACACGTGGCTCTGAGGTCGCCAAGATTTTGGCGGGGGAACTTGGGCTCGGTTTGCCCGATGTACCGTGGCACAGTCACCGGGATCGCGTGGTGGAGGTGGCGACTACGCTGGGGCTTTGCGTGGGCACGCTGGGGAAAATTGCGCGGGACATTTCGCTGCACGCGCAAACGGAAATTGGCGAAGTATTTGAGCCGGCTGAAGTAGGGCGCGGCGGCTCTTCGACGATGCCGCACAAACGGAATCCGGTGACTTCGGCCGTGGTTGTGGCCGCGGCGCTGCGGGTGCCGGGACTTGTGAACACGATGTTGACGGCGATGGTGCAGGAAGAGGAGCGGGGTTTGGGCGGGTGGCATGCGGAGTGGGAGACTTTGCCGGAAATCGTGCGGTTGACAGCTGGAGCGCTGCACCACATGACGGAGACGGCGCCACGGTTGGAGATCGATGCGGAGAGAATGCGGCAAAATCTCGAGATGACGCACGGGTTGATTTATGCGGAAGCCGTGACGATGGCGCTCGCGGAGAAGATCGGCAAAGCGGCGGCGCATCAGCTTGTGGAAGAGGCTTGCGGGCGGGCGCAGAAGGAGAAGCGCCATTTGCGAGAGGTGCTTGGGGAAGACCAGCGGGTTCGGGTGCATTTGCCGGCGGCGGCCCTTGAGAGTTTATTCGATGCGCGGAAATACTTGGGGGCGGCGGAAGAGTTTGTGGATCGGGTGGTAGCCAGGAGCATGGCCGCTCGTAGACGCGGTGCAGAACGTTGACGCTGAGATCCTTCGAGCATCCTTACCCTTCGCGCAGAGCGCTCTGGGCGAGTCGGACGCTCTCAGGATGACAGCGCTTCGGCTGACGGATCGTGCTGGCGGATCGGCTGTGGTGATCAAAGGCGGCGGCAAGCCGCCGCACTCCAAGGGGATCTATGCCATTTGCTGAATTGAAGGGCGTGCGGATTCATTATGAGTTGGCGGGCCCGGTGAAGGCGCCGGTGCTGGTGTTTTCCAACTCGCTGGGCACGGACTTGACGATGTGGGACGCGCAGATGCCGGAGATCACGAAGAAGTTTCGCGTGCTGCGATACGACAAGCGCGGTCATGGACAGTCGTCCGCGCCGGCCGGGCTCTACACCATCGAGCAGTTGGGACGCGATGCGCTTGCGCTGTTCGATTTCCTGCATCTCGACAGGGTTCATTTTTGCGGCTTGTCGATCGGCGGACAGACGGGAATGTGGCTCGGCTTGAACGCGGCGGAGCGGTTGAACAAATTGATCTTGAGCAATACCGCCGCGAAAATCGGCACGCCGGAAATATGGAATCCGCGGATCGAGGCGGTGCGCAAAGGCGGCGTGAAAGTGGTAGCCGCGACGGTGATCGAGCGGTGGTTCACCGCTGGTTTTCGCGCGAAAGAGCCGAAGGAAGTCTCCAGAATTCAACGGGTTCTCGAAAGCGCGAACACCGAGGGATACATCGGATGCTGCGCGGCGGTGCGGGATTTCGACTGCCGGGAGAAACTGAGTGCGATTCGAACCCCAACTCTGGTCATCGCGGGTGCGCATGATCCGGCGACGACGCCAGAAGACGGGCGATGGGCGGCGGAGCGGATTCCCGGGGCACGGTACGTAGAATTGAACGCGGCGCATTTGTCGAACATCGAAGCACGGGAACGGTTCACGGCAGAAGTCAGTCAGTTTTTGGCGGCGTGAGCAGCGATCGCTGCAGGAGAGCCAGCGCCCAAGGAGAGCAGACGATGGACGAGCGGCAGCGCTACGAACAAGGGATGAAGGTGCGGCGCGAGGTTCTCGGAGACGCGCATGTGGACAAGTCGCTGCAGAACCGGAATGCGTTCAACGAAGAGTTCCAGGATTTGATCACGCGCTATGCGTGGGGCGAGATTTGGAACCGGCCAGGGCTCCCGCGGCAGACTCGGAGCATGATCACGCTGGCGATGATGGTAGCTTTGAATCGCGGCGATGAGTTTCGGATGCACGTTAGGGCTGCGCTGAATAATGGCGTGACGCGAGAGGAAATCAAGGAAGTGATTTTACAGACGGCCATTTATTGCGGAGTGCCCGCGGCAAACAATGCCTTTCACGCCGCAGAAGAAGTGCTAGGGAAATAAGAGCAGACCATCCGATGGAACGACAGTCGCGCGCAATCATGACATCGGTAGAGTTGCGGCTAAACCTGCGTCAGTGAAGCGAAACGGTGACGCGAGCGCGAGCCAGAAACCCGGATGATTTTGTAGTGCGGGCTCCGCCGGGCGGGGCAAGCCCCGCCCCTACAAACCACCGGTCGTGGTTGGCGCCTGGGCGGCGGGTTCTTTGACCAAGATGGGCCAGCGTGGGAAAGCGAAGTTGCCGGCAACGTCGTCGATCACGTTGACTTGGCAAGTGTAGAAGCCGGGTTTTAGCGACTGGAGCGGGAGATCGATCTGGAAGATGACGGCCTTGCGGTCGGGTGCGGTGACTTCGCTGGCTACCACGGGCTTCGATTCGTAAACCTTCGCGCCTCCCTGCAAAAACTCGATGCTGGTCAGAACGCGAACCGAGTCGTGCGACGCTTTGGGCTGCGGCGCGTTCGCGGGAGTATCGGTCGACGCAGCAGGGGTGGGCTTCTTGCCGCGCGCAGCATCGTAGACTTCGTATTGCAGATACAAATGCTGGTCCTGGGTGAAGACGTGAGTGATGTTGGGAACGAGCTCGGTTTGATCCTGGACGAGCGGATGGAACCCTTTTTTGTTGCCGGTGGCGGGAACGCGCTGGCTGCTGAGAACGACGGAGCTCATGCGCACGGGGGCTTTTCGCAGATCGGGAACTTGCACGTCGGTCTCGAACGAGCCCATGCGGCCGGATTCGTTTTCGCGAACGATGAACTTCAGGTGATAGCTGCCGGGAGCGAGGACGAATCCGGTGTTGTACTGAACGTTCTTGTGGCGGACCTGCCGGGCGCTGTCGAGGGCGAGCTTGACGGTGTCGCGGAGATGGCCGACGGGTAATTTCCCTTTGGCAAGAACCTCGCCGACGATGTCGAGGGTGGCGTTATCTTTGTCTTTCGCCTGCACGAACGGGATTTGCGATCCGGGAATCACGAGAGACACGCCGAGATAGTAGTGCGAATCGTCTTGGCGGAAATAGGCGGCGCCGGCGTACACGGCGACGTCGGTTTGCGGCAACTCGGCAGCGAGTTCGTCGGTCAACTGCTGCTCGCGATCGGCGCGGTTTAGGTGCTGGAAGTCGCGTCCTGCGTAGTAGCCGGAACGGTATTCCAACTTCACATCCTGGCGATTGAGCTGAACCTTCAGATGGCGGAAGCGTCCGTCCTTGAGCGGATTGTTGCTGGTGAAGCCGAGAACGTAGTAGGCGGAGGTGTCCTTCTGAACTTGAGAGAAGACGCCGCTGAAATCGTTGGAATCGAAGAAAGCTTTGCCGCCGGTGTCATCGGCGAGGGTGGAGAGAGTTTCCTGGGAGTTAGCGTTGCTGTTGAGGTCGTTGAAGATGGCGTTGCCGTTGTAGGCGGATTGACCATGCAGGCTGGCATTCTGCGCTTCGCCGCCCGGAGGGAAGGCCTGGAGGCCGCGCACATCGAGCGGATAGATGGAGACGTTGGCTTTGACGGCCGCGGCGGTGGCGGCGCGGAGCGCGGATTGATTGTCAACGCCGGACTGGGTGATTCCGTTGCTGAAGTAGATGATGGATTTTTTCTGCGAGATTCTTCCCAGCGCTTCCATGATGGATTGCAGGGCGAGGAGCTTGCGATCGGCCGTGAACGTGTTGTAGTCGGTGTCGTCCGGCGTGAAGGAACCGCCGGTTTCAGCGGCGCCCTCCGAAGAACCTTCGGCCCCAAGGTCGAAACCCTGGCCTTGGCTGGAAGTGTACGCGGAGAGCGCGGAGAGCACTTTGGCTTTGTCTTCGGTGAAATCGAGATCGACACGCATGTTGGTGGCGAGGGAGACCAGAGCGACCACGTCGGCGGGCAGCATCTTGGTCTGGACAAATTTCTTGGCGGCGTCGACGGAGCGCTCGATCTGTTCGGGGTCCATTGCGGAAAAATCGAAAAAGAAGAGCATCAAGCGGCGGTCGCGGGCGTCGAGGGCCGGCTTGTTCGCGGGGCGCAGCAAGCCTCCGGGAGCGGCGCCGGTGACGGTGGATTCGCTGGGGCCGGCGGTGGCGAGTTCATCGACGTTCTCGAAATCGAAGCTGGAGATGTCCTGGCGCTTGCCGTCTTCGGTGACCGTGAAATCTTCCTTTTTCAGGCCGCGGACGAGATTGCCTTTTTTGTCGCGCACGACGACGTTGACGAGGACCAGTTCGGAGGTCACGTGAACGCGATACTGAGGTTGCGGGGCTTGGGGAGCGTCTTGGGATCGCGTCGAGGGAACGGCATTGAGCAGCAGAAGGGCTGTCGCGATCAGGGCGAGCGATTTTTTCAAAGGCCACATACGTCATCCCCTAAAAACGGAATCGTGCGATCACCGTGAGGCGCCGGGTAGCCGCAGCCGACGTTACTTGGCCGAAGGTGAGCGAATTCACGACGGTATTGATCGATGTGAATTGAATAAAGTTGAAAACGTTGGCGGCTTGGAAGCGCAATTCCAGAGCCCGCGACTCTTTAATCGTGATGGTCTTGCCAAGAGACATATCAACGACAACCTGACCAGGGCCCTGAATGATATTGCGGCCTGCATCGCCGAATGACGTTCCATTGGGATTGGCGCAAGTCCCGGCGGAGCCAAAAGCGGAAGGCGAACAGAACGCCGCGGTATTGAACCATTCGAGCGTAGTGGGATTGCCGAGAGAGACGGGCTCGCCGGTGATGTTGGCGCGCAGCGAGCCGCTGACGCCGCGATCGATGTCCAAGCTGTTGCCCAGCACGCGCGGGGTGAAGTACAGGCCGGAGGCGACGGTGAAGTCGCCGCTCCACTGCCAACCGTCCAGAATGTGCGACAACGCGCCCTTCTGAGCGAAACGCCGGTTCTCCCCGAACGGCAAATCGTAAATCCAATTGCCGTTGAACTTGTGGCGCTGATCGAAACTGGAGAGGCCGCGGTCGGCGGCGATGTCGAATGGATTCTGAGCGACGACGACACCTCCTCCGCCGATGGAAGAAGCATCGTCGATGGATTTGGAATAGGTGTAGTTGGCGCCGAAACCGATGCCGTGGGCGAGGCGTTTGCGCACTCGGACAGAGCCTCCGTGGAAAACGGAATTTCCGGCGGAGGATTCGTAGATGAACGGCTGAATGCCGGCAATCTCGATGGCGCGCTCGGTGTCCAGGCGCGTGCCCTTGGAGCCGTTGTAGTCAACGTTCAGCAAGAAGCCGTGCGGCAGAGTGCGTTGAATGTCGAGATTCCAAATCTGGACGTAGCCAAGGCGATAGTTCGGGTCGAGCGCGAAATTGTTGGTTACGGAGCCCGGGGTCACAGCGGGAAAGCCGTTTTGCAAGGTGAGCAGGTTTGTGGAGCTGCTGATATTGGTGGAAGTGACGGCGAACGGAGGCTGGAACGCGAAATTCTGAATAATGTTGGCGTACTGCGCGAGGTTGTAATTGATGCCGTAGCCGGCGCGAACGACGGTTTGTTTCAGCGGACGCCAGGCAACCCCGATCCGTGGAGCGTAGTTGTTTCGGTCGGGACGAATGAGCGAGGCGGGAAACGTCCCGTTGTATGGGCCAGTGGCGCCGGGCAAGACGGGGACTGCGTTGGTGAATCCGGGGGCGACGTCCAGGTTTGCGATGTGGTTCTGCCCTTCGGTGAAGGGACCGTTGTATTCGTAGCGGAAACCGAGATTGAGCGAGAGCTTGGAGAGAATGCGCCAATCGTCCTGAGCGAAGAGGTCGAAAGAGTTGGCGCGAAAATTGTAGGAACTGGTGCCGGATTGCAGCGTAGTTTGCTGCGGCAGGCCGAGGAGGAAATCGGCGAAATCGTAGCCGGTGTCGGAGATGGGCTGGAGGCTGCCGGGTGCGAATTCGGAGGTCTCGAATCCGGTGAACGTGAAGGAGCCTTCGGCGTTTTTGGCGGAGCGGAAGCTCTGCAGGATGCGGCGGTAGTCCCCGCCGAAGCGCCAGTTATGCTTGCCGCGGTACCAAGAGAGGGTGTCCGAGATTGTGTAGGTTTGATCGAGCTCCCGGCGGGGAGTGGGATCGCTCAAGCCGCCGAAGCTAGTGAAGTTGATGCCGGGAAGCCCGAAATCGAATGGGTCGGTGGAAACTCCTTCGATGCCTGCGAGACCCGCGACGTCTTGGGAATTGGAGTACAGATTGGTGGTCGAGACGTGATTGTGGTTGTAGTTGAAACGCAGAAGATTGGTGCGGCGGCCGTTGCCGTAGGTCCAACCCGCGCTGGCGTTAAGGCCTTGCGTGTTGGTACTGCCCGCAAGCGAGGGGAACGGGTTCACCGTATTGGTGGAGTTGCGGGACCAGTTGAGTCCGAAGTTGATATTGTTCTGCGGGCGCCTCCCTCCGCCTCCGCCGCCGCGTCCACCTCCACCGCCGCCGGGACCGAAACCCGGGCTTGTGCTGCTGAAATTGTGAATCAAGCGCAGGCTGACAGCGTCGGTGTTGCTGTCGTCGTTGGTGACGTAGTGGAAGTTTTGCGTCGCGGTGTTCAGGTTGGGCAAAGGAATGTATTGCAGAAGCGCCTTGGCCGCCGGGCTGATCAGCGCCGGGTTAATTATGTTCAACTGTCCGTTATAAGAAAACTGCCGGCCGGTGATGGGATCGAAAATCTGAACGGGCGCTCCGTCTTTGTACGCGGCGCCGGAAAAATCGCCGGCGCGTTCGGCAGCGGTCGGCACGGTGGAATAGGAATCATAAGGCGTGCTGCCGCGTGAGCCGTTCCAGCCGGCGAAGAAAAACCATTTGTCGCCGCCGTGGAAGATCTTCGGTATGTTCAGCGGGCCGCCCATGTTTGCGCCAAAGCGCGCGAAGTTGTAGCTGGCCTTGGGAGTTTCGAGCCCGGTGAGCGAATAGGGCTTCGCGTCGAGCGCCGCATCATCGTCCGAAAAATACAGCACGCCATGCGGCTGATTGATATTGAAGCCGCGAGGAAGCCGGATGGAAATTGGTCCGCCGCCCCCAAAGCCGCCCCCGCCTGGCCCGCCTCCCGGACCTCCTCCGGGACCCCCGCCCTGGCCCCCAGGAATGAGGCCCTCGCGCTGGGCGCGCTCGCGGAATTCCTGGACGCGCTGCTCGAGGTCGTCTTCGCTGCCGTTGCCGAAGTCCTGTGTGCGTCCTTGCGCGCCGGTGATGCTTACGGATTCAGTGGGACCTTCTGCACCCGCGCCGTTCAGGGGTAGCGAAGAAAGATCGCCGGAGGAAGCGCCTGGCGCGTTGCCGGAACCAGTGCCCGATGCATTCAGCGCACCGCCGGCAAGTGAGGATAGCGTGTTCTCGATGGAGAGGCTCTGGAATCCACGGCCTGCGGCGGCGATGGCCGCCGCGGCGGTGCTGGCGGTTTGCTCTTGCTGGCGAGAAGCCAGGATTAGCTCTGCGTCAAATTTTCCGGACGGAGTTTCGGGCTTGAGGATGATTTCCTGGGTCTGAACGGCGAAGCCCATGAATTCGACGCGGACCACGTAGCGCCCGCGAGGAAGACCTGTGAAGGTATAGGTGCCGTTGGCAGCGGTGGCGACGGAGAATTTTTTGCCGGTCAGTGTGTTGGCGGCGGTTACGGTTACGCCGGGCAGCGGCGTCTTGCCGGCGCGGATGGTGCCGCTGATTTCAAAAGAAGTCGGCTGCGCGGGCGGTGGCGTGCCGGGACTCTGGGCCGGCGGCGTTGCGTCTTGCGGCGGGTCGGCCGGGGATTGGGCGCGCGCAGTGTCGGTCAGGAAAAACGCGAGAAGAAAAACAGAAAGCGCGCGAATCGATTTCAATTCTGGGGCTCCGGCGGCTTCTGCGCATCAGAGCCAGGGTTGGGAGGACTGGATGGTGGACGCCGCTGGCCGCCCGACTGGCCGCCCATTTCCTGCATGCGCTTCCACTGCTCAGCGCCGATGACCATCACCGTTTTGGGGACGAAGACATCGTTTTGTAAGGCACCGCGGGCAACAACGTGGTCGCCCACTTGGATGTCGGCCATGGTTACGGAGTCGCGGCCCTTGCGCAGCGATGTCTCCTCGTTCAATTCGATGGTCTGGGTGACGTTGTCGGTCCGTAGGACGGAGAGCTTTGGCGCGTCGATGGATTTGATTTCACCGGCAACGAAATCCTTGCCGAGAGTGCCGGCGGGTCCGAATTCACCGCGGTTGCCGCCACCGGGTCCGCCGCCGCGCCCGCTGGGACCGTTCATGGAGCGGGCACCGATCATTTGGGCGGTCCAAGTGTGATCTGGATTCTCTGCGCCACGGACGATGACAACGTCCCCGACTTTGAAGTCGGTGCGCTTTGCGGCCTGGCGATCTTTGCGGTATTCCGTTTTGCCGGTGATGTTGACCGTCACGGTGTCGCCGTTAGCGTCGAGGACCTGCATCGACATATCGTTCAGGGCGGTGATTTTGCCGAAGAGCGGTATGCGCTGGCCTTCACCGGCGCCCCTTGCAGGAGGTGGAGTTGCTTCTTGAGCGTTGGCCGGATACGGCATGGGAGCAGCTTGTACAGAAACGATGGGCAGGACCAGTACTCCCATAAAGAAGGCAATTCTCGAAAGCCGATGTGACTTCATAGGGTCTCTTTCAGGATAAGTGTCTATCTAATGGACGCTGTTTGAAACGGCAGGGTTTCTTCGGGCGTCGCGCGACTTCCATCTCCCAGGCCCCCAGCCCTACAAAGTGTGACATAATTACAATGGCAGGCGAACGCCGGATCGAACATTTGCACCGCTTAGCACGTCTCCACTTCTAAGCTTCCCAAAAATTGGGCGCGAAGTTCCCGGCGCCAGTTTGGTTTCGAGGTATGTTCGCTCATGGGACATAGATTCCCATTTTCGGTCAATAATGCTGATTCCTTATCCGCCTATTTGGGTGTAAGGCATTGAACCAGTGAGGCTTACTCAAACAGCATGCGGGCTATCCGCGTGCGATTTTCAAAGTAGAACAGAGAACCTATATGGATATACAACGACCATCGAATGCTCGTGCGAAAAAGATCAAGAGGATTGTTTACGTTGTCGTGACCGTCGTCATTATCGCGGGGGTCACGCTGGGATTGTCGCGGTTGCGGCCTGCGGCACCTTCGGTGGACCGCGGTACCGTGTGGACCGACGTGGTGAAGCGCGGCCCGATGCTCCGCGAGGTGCGCGGCCTGGGCACCCTCGTCCCCTTAGACATTCGCTGGATTCCCGCTCAGACCGCATCTCGCGTGGACAAGATCGTGATCCGACCGGGCCCGCATATGCTCACTCCAAACACGATCATCCTGGAACTGAGCGATCCGGCAGTGGAGCAGGCGCTACTCGACGCGGAGTACCAGCTGAAAGCGGCCGAAGCGGATTATGCAAATCTGCAGGTGCAAGTCAACAGCGAGCTGATGAATCAGAAGTCTGTGGAAGCCGGAGTACGGAGCGACTACGAGCAAGCCAAGCTGCAGCATGAGGTCGACTACAAGCTGTACCAGGAAGGCATCGACGCTGAGGTCACGCAAAAACTGTCAAAGGTGAAAGAAGATCAGCTGGCGATCCGCGTAGCCCTCGAAGCGGACCGCACAAAAATCGCAGCCGACTCCGCCAGGGCGCGACTACAAGCGCAGCAGTCGCACATCGATCAGTATAAGGCAATGTACGAATTGCGGAGGAGCCAAGCGGACGCACTGCATGTTCGCGCCGGCATTAATGGCGTGTTGCAACTCTTGCCTGTGGAAGAAGGGCAAAACGTAGCGGTGGGAACCAATCTGGCCCGCGTGGCTGATCCCCACAAGCTCAAGGCCGAAATCAAGATCGCCGAGACGCAAGCCAAGGACATCGCCTACGGCCAAAACGCAACGGTTGATACGCGGAACGGCATTGTGAAGGGCCACGTCATTCGCATCGATCCTTCGGTCGTGAACGGCACGGTGACCGTCGACGTAGGCATCGACGATCCGCTCCCCTTGGGTGCCCGCCCCGACCTGAGCGTTGACGGCACCATCGAGCTGGAAAACCTGAAAGACGTGCTCTACGTCGGCAGACCGGTGCACGGGCAATCCGACAGCACCATCAGCCTCTTCAAGGTAGTCAACGACGACTCTGACGGCGTACGGGTCAACGTGAAGTTAGGCCGGAGCTCGGTCAATACCGTCGAGATTCTCCAGGGCCTCCAGGTCGGCGATAAGGTGGTCCTTTCGGACATGTCGCAATGGGATAACGTGGACCGCATCCGGCTGAAGTAGTTGCCGGCCAGCCCTTTGGACTAAATCGAACTTTTTCGGCGGTTCTCGCGTATCAGCTTCAAGACATGTGGACAACCCGGTGCAACGTCTTATTACTAGGGTGGGTTCCCGGATGACCAATCTGTGGCAAGACCTCCGCTTCGGCGCGCGCATGCTGGCGAAGAACCCAGGCTTCACGGCGATCGCGGTGCTGACCCTGGCGCTGGGCATCGGGGCGAATACGGCGATCTTCTCGCTGATCAACCAGATTCTGCTGCGGCGGCTTCCGGTCCGGAATCCAAGCGAGTTGGTGATACTTCACGCGCCGGGCCCGGTCACGGGGCACGTGTCCGACGACGGTGACTCGACGGAGTCCTTCTCCTACCCCATGTACAAGGGGCTCAGGGAAAACAGCGCGGCCGTTTGCAGCATGCTGGCGCGCTACACTTTTTCTGCCAGCATCGCCAACCATGGCCAGACCGAGCGCGGCTCGGGTGAGCTTGTTTCCGGCAACTACTTTGAGGTGCTGGGCGTGCAGCCTGCGATCGGGCGAGTCTTTAGCCTGGACGACGATCGCGTGCCGGGCGGCCACCCCATTGTGGTGCTGAGCCATTCCTATTGGACCCGACGCTTCGCCGGTGATCCGAGCGTCCTCAACAAGGGTCTGCTCATCAACAATGTCGAAATGACCGTAGTGGGTGTCGCGCGAGCGGGATTCCTAGGCGTCCAAGTGGGCCGGTCAACCGACGTATTTGTGCCGCTGATGATGACCCCGCAGATGACGCTGGGGCAGGATAGCCTCGACGGCTGGAATGACTACTGGATGAAAGTCCTGGCGCGCCGCAAACCGGGAGTCTCCGAGCAACAGGCTGCCGCTGGAATCAACGCGGCGTACCATCCGCTATTGGAAGAGCAGTTGCCAAAAATCAACGGCTGGAACGAGCAAAAGCGCCAGGCCTTCTTGAAGAAGACGATTCTTCTGACGCCGGGAGACCGCGGCCGGATCATTCTGCAGCGAGACGCCGAAGGTCCGTTGGTCGTTCTGTTCGCGATGGTGGCGCTAGTGCTCTTGATCGCTTGCACGAACGTGGCGAACCTGCTTCTTGCCCAGGGCGCCGTACGGCAGCGCGAATTCGCCATCCGCGGCGCTCTGGGCGCGAGCCGCGGCCGCTTGATCCGACAGCTGCTGATGGAAAGCCTGCTCTGCGCATTCGGCGGCGGCATCCTGGGCATTGTGTTCGGCTCGTGGCTGATCGGCTTGCTAACGCCGATGGTGGCAACAAACGCGGGGATTGAGGGGTTGACGCCGCAACTCGACGCCATGGCACTGGGATTCGCAATGGGCGCGACGCTGGTCGCGGGAATTTTCTTTGGGATGATCCCCGCGTGGAGGGTAACCCGATCCTCCGTCACGGACGTGATCAAGGATCAGGGATCGACGTCCTCGGCGAGCGTTTCGCATGTGCGCTTCCGCAAGGTGCTGGTCGCGGGCCAAGTCGCCTTTACCATGCTGCTCCTCGCGGGAGCGACGATGTTCACGCGCACGTTGTGGAACTTGCGCAACCTGGATCTGGGTCTCCGGACCGAACATGTGATCAGCTTTTCGATCGCTCCGGCCTTGAATGGCTACGATACGCCCCGAAGCATCGCCCTGATCGATCAGTTGCGCGCACGCATCGCTTCCCTTCCAGGCGTGCGCTCCGTAGGAACATCAGAAATAGCCACGCTCACCGGCGACGACGAAGGGTCCAATATCACGGCCGAAGGCAGCATCCAGCTTGCCGAAGATCTGCAAGACGTCAACTTCGTTTCGATCAGCCCGGGCTACCTCTCCACTCTGGGTGTGCCTCTGCTTTCCGGCCGTGAATTCACCGAAGCGGACAGCCCCACCAGCCCCAAGGTCGCGGTGGCGAGCGAATCCATGGCCAAACGCTTCTTTCCCGGACGAAATCCGATCGGGATGCACTTTGCTTTCGGCGGCAGCAAGGCGAAACTCGATATCGAGATCGTCGGCCTCGTGAGGGACGTGAATCAAGATCACGTCAAGAGCGTTACGACATTTCCCTACGTCTACATTCCATACGCACAGAGACCCAAACTCTCCGGCATGACCTTTTACGTGAGCTCTGAGCGCGATCCTCTGTTGATTGCTTCCACGTTGCAGAGCGAGGTGCGACAGGCGGACCCGAATCTGCCGGTTTATGACGTGAAGACGATGGAGCGCGTTGTGGAAGAGGATCTGTTCCCGGCGCGAGTCGTCGCGGTGCTTTCGGGCAGCTTCGCGGGCTTGGCTGCGTTGCTGGCGGCGCTGGGTATTTACGGCGTGCTGGCGTACCTGGTGGTGCAGCGCACGCGGGAGATCGGAATTCGCATGGCGCTGGGAGCAGAAGCGGGCGACGTGCGCTGGCTGATCGAGAAGGAAGTGGGCACGATGGTCATCACCGGGGTGGCAGTCGGGCTGCCGCTGGCGTACGTGATGGCGCGGCTGAGCGAATCCCTGCTGTTTGGCGTGAGAGCGGGGAGTCCGTCGATTTATGGGTTGGCTCTGGCGCTGATTGCGGTGGTAGCGCTGTTGGCGTGCTACCTACCCGCACGGCGGGCGACGCGGGTCGATCCGCTGGTGACGCTGCGCTACGAATGATTTGGTGAATTGAGGAGTTTGAGGCCCTGGAGATTTGAACGGTAGTCGAAGCAGGCAGCAAAGAGTTTACGTTCGAAAAGAAACCTGAATTGAAGGAGAACCGATGGTCGACGCAAATGCAACGCTCATCAAGATGGAAGGCGTGAAGAAAGTCTTCCTCACAGACGAAGTGGAAACCCACGCGCTGGAGGAGATTCATCTGGAGATCAAGAAAGGAACGTACATCTCGATTGCCGGGCCTTCGGGCTGCGGCAAGTCGACGCTGCTTTCCATTCTTGGGCTGCTGGATTCTCCGAGCGATGGGAATTATTGGCTGAACGGACAGCCAGTGGCGAATTTGACGATCAGCGAGCGCACCCGGATTCGCAATCGCGAGATCGGATTCATCTTTCAAGCGTTCAATTTGATCGGCGACCTTACCGTGTACGAGAACGTCGAGCTTCCGCTGACGTATCGCGGGACCAGCGCCAGCGAACGCAAGCAGAAGGTGCAGAACGCGCTGGAACGCGTTGGCATGGCGCACCGTTTGCGGCACTACCCCTCGCAACTATCGGGAGGTCAACAACAGCGCGTGGCGGTGGCGCGTGCGCTGGTGGGCGACCCGCTGATCCTGATGGCCGACGAGCCGACCGGAAACTTGGACTCCAAAAACGGCGAAGCGGTGATGGAGCTGCTGCGCGACCTGCACCGCAACGGCGCGACGATCTGCATGGTGACGCACGACCAGCGCTACGCGAACTTTGCGGAGCGCACCATTCACCTGTTCGACGGCCGCATCGTGGAAGAGACCCAAGAAGCTCGCGTGGGCGCATAGGCAGAGGAGCGGCTTCGGGCCGCGAGTGGAGTTTGCAATGGAATCGATCTGGCAAGACGTTCGCTTCGGCGTGCGGATGCTGCTGAAGCACCGGCTGGCGTCGCTGGTGTGCGTAGTGGCACTGGCGCTGGGCATTGGCGCGAATGCGGCGATGTTCAGCGTGGCCGAGGCGTTTCTGTTGCATCCGGTGCCGTTCGAGAATGCCGACCGCATCATGGTGCTCGTGGATTCGCGGGTGCAAGATCAGGACAGCGGCCTGGGTTTTGGTGCTCAGGACTTCAACGCCGTGGCGCCCGCTACGTTCCTGGACTGGAAGAAGGAGGCGCATTCGTTCGATCAGCTCACTGCTTATGAGTGGGACGAAGTCAACCTGACGGGCGACCGCGAGCCGCAAAAAGTCCAGGACTTTCAGGTGTCCGCCAATTTCTTTCAAACCATCGGTGTACAACCCCTGCTCGGGCGCGTGTTTCTGCCGGAGGAGGAAGAGCCCGGCAAGGATCGCGTAATCATTCTCGGCAACGCCCTGTGGGAGCAGCGCTACGCATCCGACCCGCACATCATAGGCAAGAACGTGAAGGTGGACGGCAAGACCTTCACGGTCATCGGCGTGATGGCCAAGGGCTTTGACTACCCGATGCCTGCGGAAGCCTGGCTTCCCCTTGCGCTCGACGTGAAAGAACGCTTGCGCCGCGACAATCGCTGGCTGTGGGTTCTGGGACGCCTCAAACCAGGCGTTTCCTTTTCTCAAGGGGCCGCCGAGATGACGGCGATCGCGCAGCGACAAGCTGAGGCGTATCCCGATACAAACAAAGCGTGGAAGCTTCGCCCGCAGCCGTTGCGGCAATTTATCACCGGGTCTCTGACGCGCCAGTACACCGTGCTGCTGATGGGCGCAGTGGCATTCGTTCTGCTGATCGCTTGCGCCGACGTTGCCAACGTGCAGTTCGCCCGGGTCACGGGCCGAGTGAACGAGTTCGCGGTGCGCAGCGCGCTCGGCGGAAGCCGCTGGCGCGTCGTCCGCCAATTGCTGATAGAAAGCGTCCTGCTTTCCTTGGGAGGAGCCGCGCTCGGTTTGTTCATAGCGCAATGGGACATCGAGATGATCCTGGCGCACATGCCGCCGGACGTGGCGAGATTCGTCGCGGGATGGAAAACGATCCGGCTGGATTCCAACGCGTTTCTGTTCACATTGGCCGCGGCGGTGTTGAGCGGCGTGTTATCCGGCACCGCGCCGTCGTTACTGAGCTCCCGGGGGAATATCAGCGAGACGTTGAAAGAAGGGGGCCGGGGCTCTTCGGTGAGCCGCACGCGGCACCGCCTGCGAGGAGCGCTGGTGGTTGCCGAAATCGCGCTCGCTCTGGTGCTGCTGGTGGGTGCAGGCTTGTTGGTACGGAACTTCCAGGGACTCCTGAATGTAAACGAGGGTTACGCTCCTCAAACGCTTTTGACGATGAATCTCACGCTGCCGGAAGTTCAGTACGCGAAGCCATCAGCACGGCTCACGTTCGACGAGCAGATTTTGAGGGGTCTCGCGACGGTGCCGGGGGTGCAAACGGCGGCGCTAGTCACGCACGTCCCCTACGCGAATGGAGGCGGAGTGGGGACGGGCGAATTTTCGATCGAAGGACGCGCGCCGGCGCAACGAGGCGAAGTGCTCGATGCGATTATCGAGACGACTACTCCGAGCTACTTCAACGAACTGAATATTGCGCTTCGCGGCGGACGCGCGCTGACGGACGGCGACGGCGCGGACGCGCCTCCAGTTGCGGTGATAAGCGAGAGTCTGGCGCACCGCTATTTCGCCGGCGAAACTGCACTGGGGAAACATATCAAGGTCGGCAAGACGGACTCGAACGGTCCATGGATGACCGTCGTCGGGATCGTGAATGACGTTCACTACAATTGGATCAACAAAGAAGACGTTCCGACGATCTATCGATCTTTCCGGCAGGCACCGCCCTACTTCACGACGATCGTGCTGCGCACGTCCGGAGCTCCGACGACTTTCGTTTCCTTCGCTCGGGCGCAAATTGCCGCGGTGGATCCGGATCTGCCTTTGTACAACATCAAGCCGATGGACAAGGTGATTACGGAGTCGATCGTGGGTATCGCGTACGTCGCGACGATGATGGCAGTGCTCGGAGGCATCGCGCTGGTTCTGGCGTCGGTAGGGGTATTCGGCGTGATGTCGTATTCGGTCAGCGAGCGGGCGCACGAGATCGGGATTCGAATGTCGATGGGGGCGCAAACGGGCGATATCCTCGGCCTGGTGCTGCGCAGCGGGATGCGGCTGACGTTTCTGGGTCTCGCGATCGGTTTGCCGATTGCATTTCTGCTGGCACGCTCCCTGGCAGCTTTGCTGTTTGGAGTGGAGGCCGCGGACCCAATTTCGTTCATCGGGCTGCCGCTATTGCTGGCGGCGGTGGCGGCGCTGGCATGCTACTTGCCGGCTCGCCGGGCAGCGGGTCTCGATCCGCTGAAGGCGTTGCGGCACGAGTGAAAAGCAGTGGTGAGTGACGAGTGGCGAGTGAGACCCCTGGCGCAAGACGACCTTCCTCTTACCCCTCACCCCCAGGGTGTTCTTGCATGAATCCGCAGGCTGGTTCGGACGAGCGCCTAGAGCGGCGGCACGGTACTTGGAATCGATAGGTGGGTTGGGCTACAACCGAGAGAGCGACGGGCGGCGCAGGAATGCATTTCAGCCCGGAATCGCTGAATGATTAAGGAGAACCTGTGGAACCTTTGATTCAACTACGAAGCCTTGAGAAGTCCATCGAGGCCGGGCCGAATAAGTTTTTCCTGCTCCGCCGGGTGAGCCTGGACATTCATCAGGGCGAATTCGTGACCATCATGGGACCGTCGGGCGCGGGAAAATCCACCCTGCTGAGCATCATCGGAATGCTGGATAGCGCATGGGTCGGCGAGTACTACTTCCTCGACGAAGCAGTGCACAAATTGAACGTCAAGAAGCGCAATGAGCTGCACAAGGCCAATATCGGCTTCGTCTTTCAGAGCTACCACCTGATCGACAATCTGACCGTGTTCGAAAATCTGGAGATACCGCTGTCGTACAAGAATGTGCCGCATAAGGAGCGTGTCAGCCTGGTCTGCGACGCGCTGGACCGTTTCAATATTGTGGGAAAGAAGGACTTGTTCCCCAATCAGCTTTCCGGCGGGCAGCAACAGCTTGTGGGCGTGGCTCGCGCGGTGATTCAAAACCCGAAGCTCATCTTGGCCGACGAGCCCACGGGGAATCTGCACTCGGAACAGGGCGACGAAATCATGCAGTTGTTCAGAAGGTTGAATGAAGCAGGAACCACGATCATTCAGGTGACACACTCCGAGCGCAACGCGACCTACGGCAACAGAATCATTCAGTTGAAAGACGGCTGGGTGGTGAGCGAGGGTACGGTCGCCGCGCGCATCGGGTAGTTGTGGGCCGCTGGGAATCGCCCAGAGCCGAAGATTCGTGGCTGCTTTGAGTCTACGGCACTTGGCCGAAGCCCACAGCCGGTAACGGCTATGCCACAAAGGCCGTGAAGTGCCCCGGGGAATGACATGACCAATGTGGTTCAAGACATTCGGTACGCGATTCGGATGCTTTGGAAAAACCCGGGCTTCACGGCGGTCGCAGTCCTCACGCTGGCACTGGGCATCGGCGCGAACACGGCGATTTTCAGCGCCGTCAATGGGCTGCTGTTGCATCCGAACGGCATTCCACATCCCGAGCGGCTAGCGGCGATTCGCGTCCGCTATGAAAAGCTCAATTTGAAAAGCATCGTGATCTCGGCGCCGGATTATGGCTTTGTCCGCGACAACAACCAGATATTCGCGTCGGTTGCGGCGGAGACGAACGGCGATTTTAACTACACGGGAGGCGATTGGCCGCTGCGCCTGCGCGGCGCAAAGGTTTCTTGGCAGTGGTTTGATGTATTCGAGGCCAAGCCCATGCTGGGCCGGGTCTTCTTGCCCGAAGAAGACCAGCCCAATGCCAACCACGAAGTGGTGCTGGCGTACAACACCTGGAAAACCCTGTTTGGCGGCGACGAGGGAATCGTCGGCCGATCGATCCAGTTCAATCAAGAGCCTTACAAGGTGATTGGCGTGATGGGACCGGAATTCCTGTGGCCGAATCAAACGGACTTGTGGGCCCCGCTGGGGCTGGCGCCAAAGGAATTTGAGGCGGACAACATTTTTAACGAGAACTACTTCGTGGTGGCCCGGCTGCAACCCGGCGTGAAGCTTCCCAGCGCCGCCGCCTATCTGGACGTGTTGACGCAGCAGGTTTCCGACGATCCCCGGGCAAAAGGTTATCCGCGGGATTCCGGCTGGGGCATGTTCGCGATTCCCTTCACTGAATTCGTGTATGGAGATGTGCGCACACCGTTGATCATCCTGCTGGGTGCGGTGGGTTTTGTGCTGCTGATCGCGTGCTCGAATGTCGCCGGGCTCTTGCTGGCTCGTGCTTCGGGCCGAGCCAAGGAGTTCGCGGTCCGCACCGCGTTGGGCGCTTCGCCGTGGCGGCTGGGATGCCAGACACTGACGGAAAGCGTGGTGCTGGCGGCGGGCGGAATGCTTCTCGGTCTGGGGATTGCCGCCGTGGTGATTCGGGCATTGTTGGCGCTGGCGCCGGGGAACCTGGCGACCGGGCTGGTCATCCCGATGGATGGCTATGTGCTGGGCTTCACCGCACTGATGGCTGCCGCATCCGCAATTATTTTTGGCGCCGTGCCCGCGTGGAAGATTGCGCGGATCGACCCGCAGCAGAACCTGAAACAGGGTCGTGGGACAGGGGGCACGAGCCGGGGCGATCACCGCTTCCGCGATTTTCTGGTTGCCGGCGAGCTAGCTCTGGCGCTGGTGTTGCTGGCGAGCGCAGGGGTATTCCTGAAGAGCCTGGCGAAGCTGCACGACGTTGATCTCGGGTTTCGCCCGCACGGGTTGATGACTGCTGCGCTAACGCTGCCGCCACGGACGTATGACATGCCGGCGAAACAAATTGCGTTCTTGCGCAGCGCGCTGGACCGGCTGGCGACTTCGCCCGGAGTAGAGTCCGCTGCTGCCGGCGTGCCGCTGCCATTTAGCGGATTTGGCGGTTCGTCCTCTTTCGACATCGACGGACGAGTGGCGCCTCCGGGTGATCCGGGGCCGCATGGCGATCTTCGCGGGGTCAGCAGCGGATATTTCGAGACGATGGGAATTCGGTTGAACCGCGGGCGGACCTTCACGGACCATGATCGTGAAGGCAGCCAGCCGGTAGTGATGATCGATGAAAACCTCGCTCGAACCTACTGGCCCAATCAGGACCCGGTGGGACAACGCATTCGCTACGGATCCGAATTGCCGTGGGCCACGATCATTGGAGTGGTTGCGCCGGTGCGGCATTCGCAAGTGGTTGGCGAAGAAGCCTCCGCAATGGGAGTGGAAGGCGGCGGAAAGGGAGTTTACTACTATCCGCTGTACCAGACCCAGGCGCCGGCGACGTTTCTGATCGCCCGGACGAACGGAGATCCGGCACGGTTGGGCGCAGCGATTCGCGAAGCGATACACGCTGTTGATCCAGGGCAGCCCGTTTCCGACCTGAAAACAATGGATGAGCGCGTGGCGATGTCGATGGGACCCCGGCGTTCGGCGGTGGCGTTGCTGACCGTGTTCGCGATCATGGCGCTCAGTCTGGCGGCAGTCGGATTGTTCGGGCTGGTGAGATACAACGTGGCGCAGCGAACGCAGGAGATCGGGGTGCGGATGGCGCTGGGAGCTTCTCGCAACGATGTGCTGCGGATGGTGCTAGGGGAAGGCTTGCGGCTGGCGCTGGCGGGAGTAGGCGGCGGGCTGATCGCGGCGTTTGCGTTGACGCGCGTTCTCGCAGGCCTGCTCTACGGAGTCAGCGCGACCGATCCGGGCACTTTTGCCGGAATGGCGGTGCTGCTGACGGTGGTGGCGCTGTTCGCGTCCTGGCTGCCGGCGCGGCGTGCGACGCGGGTCGATCCGCTGGTGGCACTGCGCTACGAATAGGAGAGAGAGATGACTACACTCTGGCAAGACATCCGGTACGCGATGCGCATGCTGCGCAAAAACCCAGGCTTGACTGGCGTTGCTGTGCTGACGCTGGCATTGGGCATCGGCGCCAATACGGCCATCTTTAGCATGGTGGACTCTTTCTTGCTGCGGCCGCTGCCGGTGAAGGATGCCGGCCAGATTACGGCGCTCGCTTATCAACAGAAGAAGGGCCCGCTGCTGAACAATTTTTCCATTCCTGAGTTTGAAGACCTCCAGCGCCAGACTTCCGCTGCTTTTTCGGATGTGCTGGCTTTCCAGTTTGGCGCCGGAGGCATCACCCTTAACGGGAAGACAGAACCGATCACGATGAACTACGTGTCTGGGAATTACTTCACGATGCTGGGGATCAAGCCCGAGCTGGGGCGGTTCATCGCGCCTGCTGAGGGCGATCCTTCGGTTGTGAATCCGGTTTTGGTTCTCGGTTACAACTATTGGAGAACGCGCTATGGCGCTGATCCGAACATCGTGGGCAAGACGGTCTCCTACAACGGACATCCGATGACCGTAATCGGCGTGGTGCCGCACGAATTTCACGGCATGTATGCGATTCTGGATGCGCAAGGCTATCTGCCGCTGGGAATGATGCAGGCCGATAGCAACTATCCGAAAGATATGCCGACCAACAGGGAGATGCGCAATCTGCTTTTGTTCGGGCGTTTGCGCCCGGGGATGCGGCTCGGCGAGGCGCAGTCTGTGCTGAACGTGGTTTCGGACCGCCTCGCGAAGGAAAACCCAAAGAGCGAAGAGGGGATGGTCATCGAGGGCTTTCCCGAGCGGCTCTCGCGGCCCCAGCCCGATCTCGATAATACGATAGTCAAAATTGCCGCGCTGTTTCTGATCCTGGCGGCGCTGGTTCTGCTGCTGGCTTGCGTGAACGTCGCCAACTTTCTGCTGGTGCGCGCCACGGTACGGCAGCGCGAATTGGCGATTCGCGCCGCGCTTGGGGGTTCGCGCAGCCGTCTGATTCGTCAGTTGCTCACAGAGAGCGTGCTGCTTGCGCTCTGCGGAGGGTTTGCGGGAGTTCTCTTGGGTCTCTGGGGCAGCAGCTTCTTGAGCTCGATCCACCTCCAGACGACTCTGCCGGTGATCGTGGATTTTCAATTCGATTGGCGCGTGTTCCTCTATGCGTTCGGCGCGGCGCTGGCGACCGGAGTTTGCGTGGGCATCGTACCCGCAGTGCGCGCCTCGAACGGCCACATGCTCGAAGTGATTCGTGAGGGCGGCCGTACGATGACCTCCGGCCACAGTTGGCTGCGGAGTGGGTTGGTTGTCGCGCAGGTGGGAGGCTCGTTGATGCTGTTGATCGTGGCGGGATTAATGACCCGCAGTCTGGCGCATGTGCGGCAGTCGAGTCTCGGGTTCGAGCCGCAGCATGTTTTGAATCTAACCCTCGATCCAAACGAGATTGGGTACGACAAAGCGCAGGGACTGGCTTTCTACAAGCAATTGCTCGAGCGTGTGAAGAGCGTGCCCGGGGTGCAATCGGCGAGTGTGGCGTTTTCGGTTCCGCTGGGGTACTACAACAATGGCGATTCGGTGGAAATCCCCGGCTATGAAGTGGCGTCTGGGGAGGCTCCGCCGTTCGTTGCATTTAACACTGTTACTCCAGACTATTTCCGCACGCTGAGCATTCCGCTTTTGCAGGGGCGAGACTTCGACGCGAAGGACGTGGAGGGCGCACAGGCGGTGGCGATTGTGAACGAGGCCATGGCCGAGCGGTTCTGGCCTAAGGAGAACCCGATTGGACGCGAATTTAAGATGGTGAGTGACCGCGGGCATCCCATGCGGGTGGTCGGCGTAGTGAAAAACAGCCGCACGACCGGACTGTCGGGTCCTATAAGTGCATTTTTTTACGTTCCGTTCGCGCAGCAATACTCCTCGATAGCGACGCTGCAAGTTCGCAGTATCTCCGCCCCGGAGACGATCGCAGGCCCGGTGCGGGAGCAGGTTTCTTCTCTTGCTCCGTCGATGCCGATTTTCGAGGTGCGCCCCATGCAGCAATCGCTGGAAACTTTGAATGGGTTCCTGATTTTTGAGCTTGCCGCGGGTCTGGCTGCTAGTCTGGGAGTTCTGGGGCTGGTGCTGGCGGTGGTGGGCGTTTTCGGCGTCATTTCGTTTTCCGTCAGCCAGCGCACGCATGAAATTGGAATTCGCATGGCTCTTGGCGCCGGATCGCGGAGTGTTTTGAAAATGATTTTGCGGCAGGGCACGGTGATCGTTGCGGCGGGCCTGGTGCTGGGGATCGCTCTGGCGCTGGGGATAGCGCGGCTGGTGGGAAATTTTCTTAGCGGCGTGAGTCCGTTTGATCCGCTGACGTACGTAGGCGTCTCTTTGTCGCTGGCAGTTGTGGCTCTGCTGGCAAGTTATATTCCCGCGCGCCGTGCCACACGCGTCGACCCGATGGTGGCGCTGCGATATGAGTGACGAGGCTGAGCGAGACCGCAAGCACTCGGCTTGGTTGCCAGTAGGGGCGCAGCATGCTGCGCCCCTACTGAGGATGGCGTAGGCGTGCGGCTAGGTTACGGCTGTGAATGCTCCGCTTAGAACGACGATAAGATAGACTGTGGATCACTATTTCGAATGAAGACCACGAACGCTCATCCGCATCGCGTGCTGCTGGCTGACGATCAAGCTGACATCCGCGATGCGCTGCGGCTTTTGCTGCGGCGTGAGGGCTACGAGACCCAGGGGGCGGCTTCGCCTGGAGAAGCTCTCGCGGCCGTCGAGGCGCGCGAGTTTGATGCGGTGCTGATGGACTTGAACTATGCGCGCGACACCACGTCCGGCCAGGAAGGCTTGGACCTCTTGCCGCGGCTTCAAATGGCGGATAGCACGCTCCCCGTGATCGTGATGACGGCGTGGAGTAGCGTGGAGGTCGCGGTAGAAGCGATGCGGCGCGGCGCTCGCGACTTCATCCCCAAGCCCTGGGAGAATCATCGGCTGCTGACGATCCTGCGCACGCAGATTGATTTGCGCCAAGCGCTGCGGCAGGCATCGCGGTTGGAAGCGGAGAATCGCCTGCTGCGGGCGGAGTCGCGTCCTACGATGATCGCGGAATCCGCGGCGATGCGGCCGGTGCTGGACATCATCGGGCGGATCGGGCCGTCGGACGCCAACGTGCTGATCACCGGCGAGCACGGCACCGGGAAAGAAGTGGTGGCGCAAACACTGCACGCGCTGTCGCCGCGGGCGACGACACCGATGGTGACGGTGAACGCCGGCGGTCTTTCCGAGGGCGTGTTCGAGAGCGAGCTATTTGGCCACGTGAAGGGCGCGTTTACGGACGCACGAGTCGATCGCGTGGGACGCTTCGAGCTGGCAGACGCCGGCACGTTGTTTCTCGACGAGATCGCCAACGTGCCGCTAAAACTCCAGGCCAAGCTGCTTCGCGTGTTGGAGACCGGCGAACTCGAGCGCGTCGGCTCTTCGAATACGCGCCGCGTGGATGTTCGCGTGATTGCCGCGACGAACGTCGATGTAAACGCGGAGGCCGCCGCGGGACGCTTCCGTCAAGATCTGCTTTTTCGGCTGAACACCATCGAGATTCATTTGCCGCCACTGAGAGAACGGCGCGAAGACATCGAGCTGCTGGCGCGGCATTTCCTGCGGGGGTACGCGCAACGATATCGCAAGACGATCTCCGGATTTGATTCGGTGGCCGCGCAACTGCTCCAAGAGCATCCGTGGCCGGGCAACGTCCGGGAACTCGACCACGCGATTGAGCGCGGTGTGCTGTTGGCGACCGGATCGCTGGTGCGCGCCGCGGACCTCGGGTTGCGCCCCGCAGCCTCGGGCAGCACCGCCCGGCTGGAAGAAATGAGCCTGGACGAGGTCGAACACCATCTGATCCAACGCACGCTGGCGCGGTATGATGGTAACGTGAGCCAGGCCGCCAAGGCTCTGGGACTAAGCCGAAGCGCCATGTATCGGCGGCTGCAAAAACACGGCTTGGAATGACGCGCTTCACTTACGAACAGCGCATTCAGCTGCTAGCGCTGGCGGCGGGTCTGCCAGGCTCCGCCATTGCGCTCATTCTCCTCTGGACCGGTGATTTCGCCTCGAGAACTTCCTGGACGCTGAGCCTCTTCATCGTGGCCCTATGGCTCGGATTCGCGTTTTCTATCCGCCATCGCGTGGTGTTTTCCCTGCAAACGCTCTCGAATCTTCTGGCAGCGCTGCGCGAGGAAGATTTTTCCGTCCGAGGCCGAGGTGCGCGGCGGGATGATGCCATGGGCGAAGTAATGATCGAGGTAAACGCGCTCAGCGAGACGCTTCGCGAGCAACGCCTGGGCGCGTTGGAAGCCTCTGCTCTTCTGCGCACGGTCATGGAAGAAATTGACGTCGCCATTTTTACGTTTGATAACGAGACGAAACTTCGCCTAGTCAACCGCGCCGGCGAGCGGCTGCTCGCGCGCCCCATCGAGAGGCTCCTGGGCTTCACCGCTGCGGAGCTCGGCCTCGGCGCCTGCCTGGAGGCAGACGCGGTGCACACGATGGAGCTGACCTTTCCGGGTGGATCGGGCCGCTGGGGTATGCGCCGGGGATCCTTTCGCCAGGCCGGACTGCCGCATCATCTGGTGGTGCTCAGCGATCTGAGCCGGGCGCTGCGTGACGAAGAACGCCAGGCCTGGCAGCGCCTGATCCGCGTGATGGGCCATGAATTAAACAACTCCCTCGCGCCGATCCAGTCCGTGGCGCAAAGCCTGGAAAGTGGGCTGCAAGCCATCGCGTCCGTGCCGGACGCGCAGTCCGGCCCCACTGCGGTTCTGCTGGATGATATGCGGCAAGGATTTGGCATCATCCGCTCTCGCACCGAAGCCCTCGGCCGCTTTATGGCCGCGTACTCCCGGCTCGCGCGGCTCCCGGCGCCGCAGCTAGCGCCTGTGGATGTGCGGCCCTGGATCACCCGCGTCGTAAAGCTGGAGACTCGAGTGAAGCTCAGGTTGGAAGAGGGCCCGGATGTGGTGATCTCAGGGGACGCGGATCAGCTCGAGCACTTGCTCATAAATCTGGTTCATAACGCGGCCGATGCAGTTCTCGAAAGCGGGAAATGCGCAAGCGTCGGGTGGGCTCGCCAGGACTCACAATTACACGTGTGGGTGATTGACGATGGACCCGGCATACAAAATACAGCCAACGTGTTTGTCCCATTCTTTACTACCAAACCTGGAGGCACTGGGATCGGCTTGGCCCTCAGCCGGCAAATCGCCGAGGCTCATGGAGGCACGCTGACCCTTGAGAACCGTCGCGACGCCCGAGGTTGCGAAGCGAGGCTGCGCTTGCCGCTGTGAGCAACGCCACGTCTAGTTGGCGGGCGGCTGGGTCATTTCCATGGCCCAAATGGCCGCGGGCCGCATGTACATCGAGGCGCGATAGTTGCCCGTGATGTCCCAGGCTTCTGGCGTGCGGAACCAATAGCCTTTGGTCTCGTAGCTGGTGTGGTAGATGCCCCAGGCGGTCTTGAACGCCTCGTCCTTCATTCCTTCGCTGAGCATCAGCGCCGCGAGCCCGAAGGTCGTGCCGGTCCAAACCTCCTCCACTTGCTCGTTGGTCTTCACCAAAGATCCGTCTGGCGCGATGCCGTTCACCGCGCCCATACTGCCATCAGCGAACTTCAAGACATTGAAGGCGAAGATCTTTTTCAGGGCTTTGCTGCGCATGTCGCGGGGGACGATGTCGCCGAGGCCGGTCATGTCTGCGTACCATTGGCCGGCGAGTTGGTCGGCTTGGATGTTGTCCCGGTATTCGCTGCCGGTGTCGTAGCGAAAATATTCTCCGTTCCAGAGTTTTTTGATGTAGCTGGCTTGGCCCTTCGCAAAGAGATCGTGGTATTGCGCAGCAGCGGGAGTGTCGCCCAGCTGCTTGGCGATTTCTTCTGCGGATCGCAAGGCAGCGAGGTAGAGACCCGCGGAATAGGCGCTTTCGCCTCGCACGACCCAGGTGTCATAGGTTTGGTCGGGATAGCCTTCATTCTCGGGCAAGCCGTCGCCATCGCGATCGTACTTGCGGAGATAGTCGAGCGACTCTTGCACCGCGGGCCAGGTATCGCGGAGGAATGCCTTGTCTTTGCGACCTGTCAGCACGAAATCTCGATAGATCATCAGGACGAACTTCGGATTGAGGTCTTTCCAACCGTTCGTATCCTGCCAACTAAATTGGTTGATTTGCTTGAACGGATCTTCTTGCGGTACACCGAGGTCGTGAGGAACAGCGCCCTTGGCTTTGCGAATGCGAAACGCAAGAGAGCCAGTCTGCTGCGATTTCCAAATCCATTCCATCTTTTCGTTGGCCTCTTGCGGCACCGTGGCGGCGAATTCCCGCATGACGCCTTTTTCCAGCTCGGGCCAGAATTTCAAAAGCGGCATCGAGCCGTAGAAGCGGACGTCTAGTGTTTCGTAGAAGGGATAGTCGTAGCATTCCATGAAGGAATAAATCGGGGGAGCCTTCGGATCCGAACCGGCGGGGCGTCCCCAGAACGCACCGGCATCGGCCAGCACGTAAAGCTCGTTGAAAAGCATGCCCCGATACCAAGCCGGTTTGCTTTCATCGTTGATGTATTTGGATTGCCAAGAACCGATAGCGTCGCTCCACGCGGAGGCATTTTTCAGAACGTCGCTGGCGATAGCCCAAGCATTCTGACCGCTGGTACCGTAGAAGTCCGTGTAGCGGCGATTCCACTTGCGCCCGGCGCCGAACTCAACAATTGGTAGATCCCAAGAGATCACCATGGGAATGACGCGTTTTTCGCCGGGTTCCAGAGTGAAGCGGACAGCGATGGCGCCTGCGAGAGGCTCGCCACTGCTGGTCCAGGAATCGTCGTTATTCGCCAACTGGCCGTCTTTTGAAAACGGAACCCACACTTCTTTTCCGTCGCGGTCCGGGGCGAAGGTGGTCTGGTAGGTGACCTCAACGCCCGGGGATTCCAGCGCCGCAATCACGAACTGCCCGTCCCACTCTTCCTGAACGGAACCCTGAATATGGTTCCGATCCAGCACGATTCCCTTCATCGTTCCAGCAGACCCAAGCGCTTCGTTGGCGGCGTGGTTGCGGTTGCCTTCGTTGATCGCGTCGCGCAGATCGCGATTGAACGTGCGAAATTGCCCAACCATATTTTGCCAGGAGAGCAGCACGGAAACCGTCACGCGGTGTTTGGTGGGATTCTCCGCGTGCCAGCGATAGACGGCCACAGGATAGCTCGACTCTTTGTAGTTGTCTGGAAGGATAGGGGAAAACTGCTCGAGCACGACATGCGCGGGAAAGTTGTCCCACCGGTAGTCGAACCACGACTTCGGATAGAGCGCGTAATAGTCCCCCGCACCAACGGGATAGTCCCAGCTCCATGAGCTAAGTGAATTGTCTTTCGGGTGATCCGCGGTGAGCACCTTGGCGAAGCCCTCGGCTTCACCGTCTACCTTTTGAAACATGGCGAACTGATTGGCCCAGACCGTTTGATACTTGTGGACGCCGCCTTTCATGTGCCATCTCGCGAAGTCTCCGCGATAGGTCCGAGAGAACGTTCCCGCGCCGAAGCCACCCACGGGCGCGCCCTGCCAGTATCCGTCGTCGATATGACCCGCATCCGAAGCGGGTTTCTTCGTTCCAGCATTCGCAAGCGGCGCTCCGATGGGGCGCTTCCAGGCTGCCTTGGGGATATCGTCACCGCCGCGGGCCACGCCGGCCAACAGGAATCCGTGCAGAATCACAACACACGCAAGAGCTTTCCGCTTGGTCACAAAACCTCCACGACGTCGGTGATGGTGCACAATTGATCCGGAGTGCAGTTCTGGCAGGAAGCGCTTCGAGATCGACGCTGGAAGTATCGTATAAAATCGATATTCTGAGCAAGAAGTTTTAGGCGAGATTCGTGATCTCCCGCCCTTGGCGCGCTCCTGCGACGGCTGGTGTACTAAGGGGAAACAAACCCAGCGCAATGCAAGCAACTGGCCTTGCGAAGATTGGGAGTACTGTTACCTGGCCTCGCTGGCGAAGGCGACTTGCTGTGGAATTTCTTAGACTTTCCCCCGTTTCAAAACGGCAGGGCTCTTCTTGGCTGAAGTCCTTGTTGGAGTGCGCGATGCATAACCGCGCGCAGTATGCAAAAGTTGCTGGCTAGGCGAAAAAAAAACATAAACCTAACAGCTAAGACCATCCGTAAGTAGCTTCAAAGTATACCTTTAGCAATGGCCATCAGTGGCCATTCGCGTGCGTCACTTCACGCCGACGGGGGGAAGCTCCGCCTGTCGATCAGCGCTGGGGGACGTTGGATGAGTCAGGAGAATCAGGACCCAACACCGAGATGGCGGGAACGCGTAGCCGCCCTGAAGAACATCCCGCCGGTTCTTCGGATGGTTTGGGAAGCGGCACCGAAAGTCATCATTTCCAGCCTGATTTTCCGCGTCACCGCCGCCCTACTGCCGCTCGCGGTCTTGGCTGTCACGCGAGTGATTATCGACGACGTCTACGGATTCACGACACACCAGAGAAGTCTTCCTCCCATATTTTGGTGGCTCGTCGCGCTGGAATTCGTTCTGGCATGCGTTGCCGCGATTCTCGTCCGCCTGATCAACTTTTGCGACATCGTGCTGGCGGATAAGTACAGCCGTCATATCAGCACGAAAATCATGGAGCACGCCTCGCGGCTGGATCTCACCTCGTTTGAGGACCCGCTGTTCTACGACAAGATGGAGCGCGCGCGCGTGCAGGGCACCGATCGCATTGTGATGATCCAGTCGACGGGCTTGCTGATCCAGCAGATCGTTACAACCGTCAGCCTTGCCGCCAGCATCGTGTTCTTCTCGCCCTGGATTCTTCTTGCGTTGGTAGCCTGCGTTGTTCCGGCGTTTCTCGGGGAAACCCATTTCGCGTTCATGGGCTATTCGCTGAATTTCCGGCAGACTCCTGCAAAACGCGAGATGGACTATCTGCGGATTCTTGGAGGAAGCAAGGAAACCGCAAAAGAGCTGAAGCTGTTTGGGTTGAGTTCGTTTCTGGTGGGACGCTACACGAAGCTTTCGAACGAGCTTCATGAGCAGAACGTCGGATTGGCAAAGCGCAGGCTGTGGGTTGGTGCGCTGCTCACGCTTCTCGGGACGCTTGGATATTACGGGAGCTATGCGTTCGTCATCTATCAAACCGTGATCGGCGTGCTGACGATCGGCACGCTGACGTTTCTGACCGGCGCGATCGCAGGGGCCAGCACAAACATCCAGGCGGTCTTCTCCACGTTCTCCACCATCGCGGATCAAGCGCTGTTCATCACCGACCTGCTGGAGTTCTTCGGCCTGCAGCCCAAAGTATTCTCGAAGCCGGGCGCTCTGCCGGCTCCGCGGCCGATTCGCAAGGGCTTTGAATTTCAGGATGTTTCGTTCGCGTATCCAGGGCAAACCCGCCTCGTCCTCAGCAACGTGAGCTTCCGCCTGGAACCATCCGAACGCCTCGCTCTCGTTGGCGAAAACGGCCAAGGCAAGACCACGATCGTGAAGCTCCTGACGCGTCTGTACGATCCCACCGGCGGCCGAATCCTGCTGGACGGACTAGACCTCCGCGAGTACGACGTGGACGACTTGTGGAAAGAGATCGGCGTCATCTTTCAGGATTTTATGCGCTACGACCTGACCGCCGCGGAAAACATCGCGATCGGCAGAATCCAAGACCAGGAAAACATCTTTCGCGTGCGTTCCGCTGCGCAGAAGAGCCTGGCCGAACAGGTGATTCGCAAGCTCCCCAAGGGTTACGAGCAAATTCTCGGCCGCCGCTTCGAGGGCGGCGTCGATCTATCCGGCGGGGAATGGCAAAAGATTGCGCTGGCCCGCGCCTATCTCCGTGACGCCCAGTTGCTGATTCTCGACGAACCTACCGCGGCACTGGATTCGAGGTCCGAACATGAAGTGTTCCAGCGCTTTGCCGAATTGACCAAGGGCAAGATGGCCCTGCTGATTTCCCACCGCTTCTCTACCGTGAAGATGGCGGACCGCATTCTCGTCCTGGAAAACGGACGAATCGCCGAACAGGGACATCACGATGAGCTTTTGCGGAACAAAGGCCGCTACGCCGAGATGTTCGAATTGCAGGCGGCAAGTTATCGATGAGTTGGTGAGGAAGACCTGATGGCTACGCAACAACATCCCGCACTCGATCCCAATCCTTCGCTGCAGTCCGCCGGCGCCCCGCGAAACGCCGCGTGGCGAAAGGACTATTGCGGGTCGGCGCCGCGGCGCAGCGAGAATGTCCACTACGGCCAGCTCTGGCTAGGCGCCATTCTCGAGGCGCAGTCCTGGAAAGTTCGCGATAACGGCAAGCGCATCCCTGCTTTGGCTACAAAGTGGGAGGGAGCAAAAGAGTCGATCGAAACGAACTGCCAGATCTTGCGGAACCTGGTCTCGGACGGACGCAAGCTGCGGGGCGACGCGGAAATGCTTCTTGGCAATTCCAACGTGCTTCGTCAGAGCTTTCAGGACACGAAGCGGGTGGTTGGCAACGCCAGCGAGCTTGCTCAGGTTGAATGCGGTGAGTGGACCAGCTTGCCGCGCGCATACGCCGCCGTTGCCAGTTACCTGCAAGCCGTCAACTACGAATTCGACGAGCGCACGTTTGAGCAATATTTCACGGCGATCCAGGAAACCGTGGCGTTTGAGATGCGTGAGTTGTGGCAGCTGCATCCATTCGCACAGCTCGTGCTGCTGGAATCCGTTGCCGCCCTTGCCGACCAGCTCGATACCGCGACGCACTTCTATCCGATGGAATCCGCGACTCGGTCCGAGGAAGCAGAACCCGCCGAGCATTTTGGCGCTCCGAGCCTGCCCACCCTGATAGCGAGTTTACGTCGCGTTGAAGGCGTGGATTGGAACGCGCTCTTCGAGCGCATCAACGCGATCGAGCACATTCTTCGGCGAGACCCGTGCGACGCGTACGCCCTCATGGACTTCGAGAGCCGCGACACCTATCGCCGAACGATCGCGCACCTGGCAAAGCGCTCCGACGCAACGGAGCAGGAAGTCGCGCGGAAAACGCTGGAACTCTCCGGCACGCTTCACGCCTCCGCGAATGAACGCGTGCGAGAGCGTCAGTCGCACGTCGGCTACTACCTCGTTGGCGACGGCCGAAAGGTCCTTGATCACGCGGTCGGGTATCGTTCGACGTTCTCCGAACGAGTGCGGGAATCCATCAGGCGTTGGCCGGATTTCTCCTACATTCTGGGCATCGAGCTCCTCACCTTGGCGCTGATGGCGACGGTGGTGTTGGAAGCCAAGATCAAGCTCCCTGGCGTGGTTGTTGCTTTGGCACTGTTTCTCCTTCCGGCTGCGGAGTGCGCAGTCGCATTGGTGAATCAGCTTGCGACCTCGCTCTTTCCGCCCAAGCCACTACCCAAGCTCGATTTCTCCAGCGGCGTTCCGGCCGAATTCACCACCATGGTGGTTGTTCCCACACTGCTGACCGGTGAAGACCAAATGCGCCGGGCGGTAAGGGATCTTGAAATCAGGTTTCTGGCGAATCGCGACGCTAACGTGCATTTTGCGCTGCTCACCGACCCGCCGGATTCCGCGCAGCAGTTCGACGACAAGGACAAACTCGCCGATCAGTGCGCGCGCCTCATCCAGACGCTGAATGCAAAATATGCCGCTGAAGGAAAAGGCTCGTTCTTTCTCTTCCACCGGCATCGCGCGTACAACGAATCGGAAGGCATTTGGATGGCCTGGGAGCGCAAGCGCGGAAAACTGCTGGATTTCAACAAGCTGCTTCTCGGGACGCATGACAATTTCCCAGTGAAGGCTGGGAATCTGTCCCTCCTGCGAAACGTCAAGTACGTGATCACGCTGGATTCGGATACGCAGTTGCCGCGCGACGCCGCGCACAAATTGGTGGGAGCAATCGCTCATCCGCTCAACCGCGCGGTGATCGATCCAGCGACCAATACGGTTGTCGACGGCTACGGAGTTCTTCAGCCGCGCGTGGACATCAGCATTCAATCCGCCAGCAGGTCGCGCTTGGCGGCGATTTTCTCCGCGGACGCCGGCTTCGACATTTACGCTCGCGCGGTCTCCGATGTTTATCAGGACCTGTTCGGCGAAGGCAGTTTTACCGGCAAAGGAATCTACGAGGTCGCAACCTTCCAGCAGGTGGTCGAGCACAGGTTCCCCTGCAATACGATTCTCAGCCACGACATGATCGAGGGCGCCTATGCGCGCGCCGGCCTGGTTTCAGACATCGAAGTTGTCGACGACTACCCCTCTCACATGAGCGCCCTCAGCCGCCGCAAGCATCGCTGGGTCCGCGGCGATTGGCAGATTATTTTCTGGCTGCTTCCGCGCGTTCCGGACTTTTTCGGCAAGACCGTGCCAAATCCTATTTCGGTCATCTCGCGCTGGAAGATTCTGGACAATTTGCGCCGCAGCCTGACGGAGGTAGCGACCTTCGTGATGTTGTTGTGCGGCTGGTTCTTCCTTCCGGGCAAAGCGTTGTATTGGACCCTGGCCACGCTGGCCGTGGTTGCGTTGCCCACATATTGCCAATTTGCGGTGGCCATCCTGCGGGGGGGTCGCGCGCTATTCACTGCGGTCTTCTGGAAAAACCTCGCTGCGGATTTCGGCATAGCGCAAGCCAATCTCTTCATGCGCATCGCTTGCCTCTTGCACCAGAGCCTTGTGACGGTCGATGCCATCGCGCGCTCCATTATCCGCATGACGGTAACCCACGAGAGACTCCTGGAATGGGAAACCGCGGCGGAGGCGGAACTCAACAGCCAGAAAAAGAGCCCGATCGAAACCTATCTGGAGCTTACTCCGTGGCTCTCGTTCTTGGCGGGGCTGGTCCTTGCGGTAACCCGCCCGGAATCGTTCCTCGTCGCGCTACCTCTCTTGGCGCTTTGGGCTTTGTCTAAGCCGATCGGCCAATGGTTGAACCTCCCCGCTCACACGGAGGAAGCGAAAATGCCCGCCGAAGATGAGGACTTGCTTCGCCAGTCGGCCTTGCGCACCTGGCGGGTCTTCCGGGAATTCAGCACCGCGGAAGAGAATTGGCTCGTTCCCGATCTCATTCAAGAGCCGGCGTCGCTCATGATTCATCGCATTTCGACGACCAACCTCGGACTCCTCATGAACTCGCGGCTCGCCGCCGTAGACCTGGGTTTCTTGACCGTGCCGGAATTCGTCGCCGATACGGAACATACTTTTGATTCCGTCGACCTGATGCCCCGCCTCAACAACGGCCAAATGTACAACTGGTACGACACGCGCACACTTGAAGCCGTCAAGCCGCGATTCATTTCCGCCGTGGACAACGGCAATCTAGTCTGCTCCCTGTGGACCGTAAAGCAGGGATGCCTGGGTGCGGTGAACGAACCGATCTTTCGCCCTGAGCTGTGGCGCGGTGTGCGAGATCACCTCGACGCGATCGCGCAGTTCCTGCAGGCCGAAAATCAGGACGCGTCGCTGATCGAGCTGGTCCAGGATCTGAAACAACGGGCCCATTCGCTGGGAAATTCGCCCGCGGCCTGGTCGGAAGCCCTGATGGGCTTTGAACGAGACATCGTAGCGCTGGAGAAGAGGCTCTCCGCGGACGCAACTCCAAGCGAAGCGGCGTGGTGGATGCATGAATTGCGCCTGCGCATCGTTCATTTGGAAAACATGCTGTACGACTTCGCGCCGTGGCTGCAGCCGCAATTCGTGAAGTATTGTGCGAATCTGTCGCCCCGGCTCCAGAAGTTGACCTTGGCGTCGCTCCCGAAACTCTGCGCCGCCCTCGATCACAAGCTGTGCCGGATGCTCGAAGAGGGAGACTCCACGATCGAGACGCGGTCGGCTCTGCAACTCTTGCGTTCCGCGGTCGCAAGGTCCAGCAGTATATCGAAGAGTATGGCAACCAGACTCGAGCGGCTCGCAGCAAGAGCCGATGCCCTTGCCAAGAGTATGGATTTCAAGTTTTTCTTCGATCCCAAGAAGAAGCTGCTCTTCACCGGCTACAATGTGGAAGAGAGCCGTTTCACGCCGAGTCACTACGATCTGTTGGCGTCCGAAGCCCGTTCGGCAACCTTCGTGGCCATCGCCAAGGGAGACATCCCTCAGGAAAGCTGGCTTGCGATGGAGCGCCGCCTGACCAGCTACGAAAACGAGCATGTCCTGCTTTCCTGGACGGGGACCATGTTCGAATACCTGATGCCGTTGCTGTGGATGAAGACGTATCCGAACACTATCCTGGACCAAACCACACAGGGCGTCGTCCGAAGCCAGCAGAAGTTCGCCGCGCTTAAAGCGATTCCCTGGGGAATTTCCGAGGCCTCCTGTTCAAAGATAAACGGCTCAGGCCACTATCACTACGAAGCGTTTGGGATTCCCGGTCTCGCGGTGAGTCGCGATCTGTCGCGCGACCTCGTCGTCTCTCCGTATTCCACGTTCCTAAGTTTGCTCGTGGATTCCGAAAGCGCCTTGGAAAATATCCGAAAGATGAAGGACCTGGGTTGGCTGGGATCCTACGGTTTCTACGAAGCGGCGGATTTCACGCCCTCCCGCGTCAACTCCGGCAGCAAGTTTGAAATCGTCCGCTGCTGGTTGGCACACCACCAGGGCATGAGCCTCATGTCGGTTGCCAACGTTCTGTGCAACTCGTCGTCGCAGCGCCGGTTTCACGCGGAACCCATGGTCGCGGCCACCGAACGCCTGCTCCACGAGAAAGCGCCGCGAACGTCGCAGTTCGAAGCGTCAGCCGCTGCCTTGGATGCCGCTCTCGATGCCGCATGCAACGACAACGCTGAAGCAGCTCAGGAAAACTGGGGAGTTGCTCCGAAGCTCAACACTGCGGCGTGATCGGCGTCGTGGCAGGGGCGGTCACCGAACGCAACTGCGTTCCGCTACAACGACAGTAGTTTCGCAATTCCTTGCAGAGGAATTCCAACCCACGATGGCCGGTTGTTGAGTTCATAGCCGAGCTCGTACACGGCTTTTTCGAGTAGATGAAGGTCCAGCAAGCTCTGCGCTTCTTCACGGCTTTCCGGGAGATAAGTTGCCGCGCCGGAGGTAGCGAAATAATCCGCAAGGAAGCGATCCGCGACCCACGCGTTCCACCGTTCCGCCCATGCGCTCAGGCGTTCGACGTCTTCCGCCGGCGTAGGTTTCTCGCCGACGGAGGCGAGCAATGGAGCAAATGCCGCGTAGTGGAAGGACCGCAGCATTCCCGCGACGTCCTGGAGCGGCGATCGCTTGATGCGTCGCTCGGCCAGCGGCCGTGCAGGCTCCCCTTCGAAGTCGATAATCACGAAGTCGGATCCCGTGTAAAGAACTTGGCCGAGGTGATAGTCACCGTGAATCCTCGTCCGCGTCGCATGGATGGACCGGCTCAACGCGGATTGAAACCTGCCGGCGATTTCCTGCTCACGGCCGGCAAGCTCCTCTGCTTTGCTTCGCCACTCTGCCGGCAGGCTCGAACTCTTTTCTCGCAATAAACCGAAGACTCGTGCCATGAGTTCGAGCATCGATTTTTCGAGTGCTCGCTGAAACTCCATCGTAAACGGCTCCGGCGCAAAGGCTCGATCCTTCGGGTCAGAAGCCAAAGCGAGATGCATCTCAGCGGTTCTTTGGCCCAGGAGTCCGGCTGACTTTAGGTATGGACCGGCTGAACTCCGGGCAAACTCCGGTAGTGCCTCCTTCCCTTGCGTAGAGTTGCTGTCGCCAAACGCCGGAGTTGCACCTTGCGAAGCATGCTTCGCCGCAACTTCGTAAAACGCGGCAAGAGAGCCCAGCGTATAGCTCCAGGCGTCACCCTGATTGGGCACAAATGCCTGGAGAATTCCCTGCGCCATTTGCTTGCCGTCCCGCGTGTGGTATTGCAGCGACCCAGCGACCTGTGCGATATGCGGAAAATGAGCCTTCTCGGTAAGAAAGTAGCCCACCTCCAGGTCCGGATTGATCCCCTCTTCAAGGCGCCGGAAAAACTTCAGGATCAGGCGGTCGCCATAGATCGCCGAGCTGTTGCTCTGTTCCGCGCCTACGGGTTTGGGATGCAGGTTGCTGGAAGACGCCGGGTAGAGCCGCGCGAACGCCGTCGTCTGCATCGCGCGGAGCTCCCCTTTTTCACCCGGAACGATCGCCTGTTGTTGAATCAGCTCGAGAAGCGTCTTGAGAAACGTTTCGTTCTTCAACGCATCGGTTAACACCACGAAGCCGCCCGCTCGACGCGTTTCCAGTCTTAGCGAGGCAGAATCGGCTTCTTGGCTCTGTTTCGACCGTTCAGCGGGTAGGACCGCTACGGAGTAGCTTTCGTCGGCACCCTCTGCGTACTTCACCGTGACCACCAACAGGAATGCCTCCACATCTCCCGCGCGAATCGGAATGACGTCCGCGAGTTCCGCGGAGCGAATGTGCCGCGCCTTGCCGCCAAACCACCTTTGTCGGGTTAGAAATGCAGGTAGCTGCGGCGGAAGCGATCTTCGCAGCTCAGGATACATTTCCTTGCCAACAGCGAAATCAGCCATGACTTCCTCTTTCCGGCCTCATGCTCCAACTCGGTACTTCCGGCGGCAGCATCCACGCTTACAGCGGCTGAGGTTCTTCTGTTTTCTCTTTCTTTCCTTCGCCCAGGTTTTTTTCAAGAAATTCCCGGGCCAGATTCTGGCCGCCGAGTCCGAAGGCGATGGCCAGCCCCAGCATCGATGCGCCAAACACGATCGAAAACGCCGCGATCACCGTCTGTCTCGCCACTCCAAGCTCTTCCAGCGCCATCGATATGGCCAACATCCAAATCACGAAACGTATCGACCAGCTCAGCGTCTTCGGCGAAGCATACCCCGCGTTCACCGCCGCAAGAAGCGCCGCCCGAGACAAAAAGTTCGCGATCACCAGCCCCAGGAATAGAATCACCATGGCAACCACGATTTCCGGCAACAACCGCAGGATCCGCGCGATCTGTTCCTGCAGCCCGGCAATATTCAATACGCTGATTCCCACCAAAATGGATCCCAAGACCGTGATCCAGAAAATAGACCGGCTTAACACCTCCGTCATCGAAGGAAGCGCCGCCATGCGAAGCATGCGGGAAGCGCCCGCTTCCTCCGACAGCCGATCCAGCCTGGTCAGGTGCAGCAAAGCGCGCAGACTGTGCTTCAGCACGTAGGCCACCAGCAGCCCGGTCACAATGATCACCAGCATCACCACGAACCGCGGCAGAAACTCGGCGAGCATGTGAAAGAGGTTTTGGTAGGCCTGTTGCAATCCCTGAATGATCATTGCTTTCATGGCTTCACCTCAGCTTTTCGCCTTCCATCTTTCGATCAGATACGCCTTCTGACGTTCGAATTCCAGGCACACGGCTTCGGAGTTCGCCTCGATCTCTTCAGCCGATGAATCGGCGTGTTCCAGAAAAAACGAATACATTTGTCCGCGGCATAGAGGCACCAGCGCTTGCACCATGTGGTCGCGATTGATCACGCTTCGATGGTAGGAAGCCGCGAATTCGTACAGGGTTTTCACCCACAGTTCCGGACCAAATCTGAATTTACTCGGATCGAGCTCCGCAATCCTTTTGACCTGCGCGTGGGTATCCGGCGCGAGGATGGTCGCCAGGATCGGTTCTAATTCGGAGACTCCTTTTTGGAACATCTCAAAAAACTGCTTGCGGCTGGGTGCTTTTTCTTCGGCGGTCAGTTCGTGTTCGGGTCCAAACGTCGCGACAGACGCCGATCCTTTGCGATCCAGCCAGAAGCCCTGAAAGTTCTCCAGGCACCAGAACAAATTTCCCACCGTCTGGCGAACGGCTTCCACGAAATTGGGCCCGGTGCCGGCAGCCGGAGGCGCCTTCGGCCCCAGAAACGACTGGCAGCACTTCATGCCTGAAGAAATTGCCGTGATCGCCATCCACGCTTCCGGACGCTCTCGAATCGCTTCTACGTTCCACACATTCTGACTGAGGCACTGAGCCGCCAGGCGCCCGGAGAATCCCCATTCTTCCGAGTACATTTCGCGAATGCGCTGACCAAACACCGCGCGGCTCATGGGATAAAGCAGGTTCCGCGCCAGCAAGCCCTGATTCTTGCTCCGGGCATACAACGGCGCGACAAAATCAAACTCCTGCCGGTACGCAGGCCGCAGCAAATTGGCGATCCACGAAGCGTCCAGATTCGTCGTCGCGGGGGAAACAATCGCGCACGACCTGGCCCTCAGCAAATCCACCGTGGCAAGAATCGTTCGCAGCGCCATTCCCTGCGAGGGAGATTTGGCATACTGCGTGGCCACACGGTGCACGGTTCGCAAAGAAGTCAGACCCCGGTGAGGGCCGCTCTTTCGGCCGTTCATGTTCACAACTACATCCGTGGTATGGTCGGAGGAGCCGCCGTCGACGTTGAGAATCACCACTCGGTCTCGGACAAAACTCCGCTGATAGCTTTCCTCGATCGCCTGCACGGTTTGCCCGATGGTGCCGGCGTTGTTGTACGAGGGCACCGCCACCAGCAAATCCGCTTCGCCCACACTCATCAGTTGGCGAAGAAAGTCGTCTCCGAGAAAGATGTCTTCAGCCAAGTAAAGGTCTGCTCCCGGTTTAATCTATCGGCGACCCAAGTCAAAGTCGAATTTGCGCCGGAAGCACAGATCGCATCAAATCCGGCGCAGTCGAAACCAGAAAAACTGATAGGGGCCCAATGTCAGCAGATACGGCAGCTCCCCGATTCGCGGGAACAGGTTCCTCCCGAACATCTCGATGGGAATGTGGCCTTTGTAGCTCTGCAAGTTGAGCTCCACGGCTTGCGCCGAACTCGACAGATTGTTCACCACCAGCACTTTTTCTTCACCCAATTGCCGGACGTACGCCAGAACTCGATGATTCGATGGATTGAGGAACTCGATCGACCCTCGGCTGAAGACCTTCGAAGAGTTCCGCGTCTGGATCACCGACTTCGTCCAGGATAGAAGCGAGTGCGCCGATCGGCGTTGCGAATCTACGTTGATCGCTTGATAGCCGTACACCGGATTGGAAATCAGCGGCGAATACAAACGCTCCGGATCTGCGGACGAAAAACCCGCGTTCCAGCCCCCGTTCCACTGCATCGGCGTCCGCATTCCATTGCGGTCGCCAAGATACACGTTGTCTCCCATCCCGATTTCATCACCATAATAAATGATCGGCGTTCCCGGCATGGACAACAGCAAGCCGTTCAGCAGCTCCACGCGTCTCCTGTCGTTCTCCATCATCGGCGCCAGCCGGCGGCGGATCCCCAGGTTGATCCGCATCTCCTTATCATTCGCGAATGCATCGTACATGTAGTCGCGTTCGATGTCCGTCACCATCTCCAGCGTCAGCTCATCGTGATTGCGAAGGAATACACACCACTGGCAGTTTTCGGGAATCTGCGGCGTCTGCTCCAGAATGTCGATAATTGGCTTCCGGTCTTCCAGCTTGACGGCCATGAACATTCTCGGCATCAGTGGAAAGTGAAACGCCATGTGAAATTCGTCGCCCTCCCCAAAGTAGGCGCGCACATCGGCCGGCCATTGGTTTGCCTCTGCCAGCAGCATCTTTCCCGGATAAGCCGCGTCCAAGCGCTTGCGCAGCTCGCGAATGACAGCATGCGTTTCCGGCAGGTTCTCGCACGACGTCCCTTCGCGCTCGACCAGGTACGGAACCGCGTCCAAACGAAACCCATCCACGCCGATATCCAGCCAGAATTTCATCACTTCCCACATGGCCTCGCGCACGGCGGGATTGTCGAAATTCAGGTCCGGCTGATGACTGAAAAACCGGTGCCAATAGTACGACTTGGAAATGGGATCCCAGGCCCAGTTGGACATTTCCGTGTCTAAAAAAATGATCCGCACATTTTGATAGCGGGTATCCGTGTCGCTCCACACATACCAATCCCGTTTCGGATTGTCTCGAGAGCTTCTCGCTTCTTGGAACCACGGATGCTGGTCCGAGGTATGGTTGAGCACCAGTTCCGTGATCACTCGAATGTGCCGGCTGTGCGCCGCGTTCAGGAAGGTCTTGAAATCTTCAACGGTTCCATAGCTTGGATTGACCGACGTGTAGTTCGCGATGTCATAACCGTCGTCACGCAAGGGCGAGGGATAGAATGGCAGTAGCCAGACCGCATTGATGCCCAGCTCCTGTAGGTAATCCAGCTTGTTCGTCAGCCCCCGAAAATCTCCGCTGCCGTTGCCGTCGCTGTCGCAGAATGTGCGTACATGAAGCTGATAGATAACCGCATCTTTGTACCAGAGGGTTTCATCCTGCGGCGCCAACGGTTGACTCTCCTATTCTGATTTCTCGCACATCGCGCATCGCCCGGCAATTTGCGTTGGCGTCGCTCAAACTCAATCGATCAGCCTATCGGGTGCACCCGAAAAATGTGCGCCGGCAGCACCGTCGGATCCAGTTGAACATAATTCCGCGAGCCATGCCAAACGTAACGCACATCCGTCAATAAGTCATGGACTTGATAAGTCTCCTGCGTGCCGAGGTGAAGCTCATCGAGAGCAACGTTCACCCAACCGAACTGCGTGTTGTGAGGATCGAGATTCACGATCACCAGTATCATGTCGGACCCATCCTCGGATACCTTGCTGTACGCAATCAGTTGCTCGTTGTCGACCTCGTGAAACGCCAGTCCCCAATTCCTTTGCAACGCAGGACTCGATCGCCGAATGCCGTTCACGTGCGTGATCAGCTCCCGCAAACTGTTGGGGTTGTTTATGTCCCAAACGCGAATCTGATATTTCTCCGAATCGAGGTACTCTTCACTTCCCTCGCGCACCGCCCGGCCCTCGCATAATTCGAATGCCGGCCCGTAAATCCCGTAACTCGCCGCCAGCGTCGCCGCCAAGATCAGCCGCGAAACAAACGCAGGTCGCCCGCCCTTCTGAAGGTAGTCATTCAGAATATCCGGCGTATTTGGCCACAGGCTGGGCCGAAAAAACTCCAGAATGCCGTCTTGATTGAGCTCCGTGAAGTACTGTTTCAACTCCCAGCTGGTGTTCTTCCACGCAAAGTACGTATAGGACTGCGTAAAGCCCAGCTTCGCAAGCCGGTACATCACCTTCGGCCGCGTGAACGCCTCGGAAAGAACAATCACGTCCGGATAGTCGCGCTTCACCTCCGCAATCAGCCACTCCCAGAACGCAAACGGCTTGGTGTGCGGATTATCGACCCGGAAAATTCGTATCCCCTGCTCGGCCCAATACACCACGACGCTTTTCAGCTCTTCCCAAAGCTCCGGCGCGTGCTCGCTCTCAAAACTAAACGGATAAATGTCCTGGTACTTCTTCGGCGGATTCTCCGCGTACTGCACCGTTCCGTCGGGGCGTTCCCGAAACCACTCCCGGTGCTCCTTTAGGTACGGATGATCCGGCGAGCACTGAAACGCGATATCAATCGCGATCTCGATTCCCCGTTCCCGCGCCGCCCGTTGAAGCTGCTTCAAATCCTCCAGCGTACCCAGCTGCGCGTGAATTGCCTTGTGCCCGCCCTCTTTCGCCCCAATGGCCCACGGACTCCCGGTATCCTCCGGCAATGGAGTAGTCGAATTGTTCTTCCCCTTTCGTTCCGTCTTCCCAATTGGATGAATCGGCGGTAAGTACAAAACGTCAAACCCCATCCCCGCGATATACCCCAGCCAGTCGATGCAGTCCCGAAAAGTCCCGTGCCGCTTGGGGTCCGTCGTGCACGACCTTGGAAACATCTCGTACCACGCGCTAAAGCGCGCCTTTTCCGGATCCACCGCCACCGTCAGCTCTTTTTCATAGTGAGTGTCCGCCGTACGGTCGCGATTCCGATTCACCATCAACGCTAGGTCGGCGCTTCCCGCCAGCTTGACCGCCGCCTCGCAATCTTTTGCCGCAAGCTCTTTCAGTTTCGCGGCCGCCTCGGCCAGTTTCTTTGCATCGCCTCCCCGCGCTCGCTTCGCCGCGCCTTGCGCAATTTCCGCTCCAATCAGCACATCAACGGAAATGTCCTGCCCCGCGTGCGCTCTCTTCTGCAAATCGGCGCTCCAACCGCCCCATCCGTCCACCCACGCCACCACCGCGTATGCGTGACGTCCAAGCGCCTCTACCTTGAACACCCCCTGCCACCGGTCATTAACCACCAGCCGCATTTCCTCTTCGATCCAGGCACGTGCATCCGCCGGCCGGTGCCGCAGCACCGCTCGCACCACGTCGTGCCCGTCCGCGTATATGTCTGCCCGCACCTCCACCTTATCCCCGATCGTTCGCTTGATCGGGAATCTGCCGCCATCCACTTCGGGCTCCACGCGTTCGATCACCACTCGGCGCAGTGCCCTTACCGCTTCTCCGATTACGGTTGTTGGGGCATTCACGGATTCCCCCTCCACAAGAAACGAACACTACCAGATAGTGTCTGGCAAATCCTGCGGGTGAGAGGCAAGGATTCGGATCATCTCCTCAATTATATATAGGACAGCGCCGCCCGGCACACTTAGGGGAAATCATCAGGGTCGTGCGCGGCATTCCTGAATCAAAAGTAGCGCGTTCTCTATTCAGGCAGCCAGCGCCGCAGTATAGGCTGGAAACCCTGCTTTTCCAGGCTGTCTTTCACTTTGACTGTAGAATCCGCGTCACTGTAGGGACCGACGGCAACCTTATATAGCCGGTCGCCCCCGTGCCGAAACACAAACGCAGGAAAATTCTTCTTTTGCAAATCCTGCGCCATCGCGTCGGCATTCTCTTCCAGCTTCATGGCGCCCACCTGCAGCACAACGCCGGAATCCCCTACCGAAGGCAGCGGCTCATTCGGCGCGGGCGACGCCTCTACCGAGGCGACCATGGCTTTGCTGGGGGCTTCATTTACTTTCGCTACCGCCGCAGCCTCTCGCCCCGCTCGGCTAAATCCGGTGCTGCCCATCTGGTACCCCAGAAATACCAGCGCCCAAGACAGCAGCACCACCGCCAGGATTAGCTCGATCGTATGGCGGGACTTCCCCGCTCCGCTCAACCCTATCTCCGTCAGTATTGGCGCCTGCTTTAGCTCGTTTTCAGCCGCTCGCCGCAGTGGAGCCAACCAGGACCTCGCCCCGGCCTCTTCCTTGTCTCGGTTCTCTTGCGATACAGGCTCGACCTGAGCGTACGTGGACCTCGTAACAATAACCGGTTGCGCCGGCTCCTCGCTTCGTGCCTCCGCTTGGCTGGCCCGGGCGCCGATCCACTCCCCCAAATGCTGCCGCGACGCTTCATCCACATCCACGAACCGCACCCCTGTCAGATGTCCCTCATCCCTAGTCCACGCAATTTCCGCTTTCGCTTCGACGTGCCCCCGGCCTTCCGGCAGATCGAACGCCAGCGATATCACTTCATCCAAATTTCGGGGGACAATCGTGGCTACCGCTACTCCGCCTTCACAAAGATCGAGCAGCAATCCACTTTTGGCATTGTCTAAGGATACGAACAGCGGTGAACCCGGAACAAGCCGCGCGTGTTGTCTGCGCTCCTCAACCATTTTCCTTCTTCCGAGAGCTGGGATCTCGCGTCCGATAGTAGGATGGGACTTACAGGTAGGCTCTACTTTCCAACCCGGAATTGTTCAATCGTGCAACGCCCGGCGGACCTTACGGACCCCCGTAGCTGGCTAAAGCGCAACACTCGCTACACGGCTCATCCGTATGAAAGTTCTGCGTACAGGGTTTGTAGGGGGAGGGGCTCGCCCCTGCCGTCGTTGGGTCTTGGCTAGCCGTTCCCGGCCGGCACCTCAATCCCCGCCAAAGTCGCCGGCCACACAGGGACCGCTACTCTAATTATGTTTATACCTTGTTTATATGTACCATCTAGTTAGATATAAACGTGGCCGACGGCACTCCGGAGCCAACCTGCTTCTTCGGGAGGGAGGGGCGGGACGGCTGGCCCAGCCACCCGGAGTGCCCTTTTCTTTTCTACGTGCCTTTCTGCAATTCGAACTCCGTAGCACGTGAACACACACCTGTAGCGGCCTTGGGGCTTCGCGGCAACTCTTTTGATCTCTTCAAACCGCGCTATTCGCCGTACGGAACCCAGATATTCTTCACCTGGGTCGCATGCTGGAGGAACCACCGGCCTTCGCCTTGATCCACGCGGAACCAATCAATATCGCGCCCTTCGTTTGTAAATACCTGCTTCAAATTCCCAATCGAAAGCGACTTCGCCACCGCACTCCCCGCCTCATCTCCAAAGCGCCAAATCGCATCCACGTCCGCGTGCTCGGCAAGCACCTTCAGCAGCTCCGAAGACCGCCCGGTCACGATGTTGACCGCCCCACCCGGCAGATCGCTCGTCTCAAAAACTTGATAGAGATCACCTGTAATGAGTGGGTACGCCTCGGACGGAATGGCCACAACCGTATTGCCCGCCGCCAACGCAGGCATCACCAGAGACAAAAACCCCAACAGCGGCACTTCCGGCGGACACACGATACCCACAGTGCCGATCGGCTCGACCATCGCCAACGCAACGTTCCGGAACGGCGGGTTGTGCACCGCCCCGTCGTACTTGTCAGCCCAAGCCGCATAGGAAAAAATGCGTTCGATGCTGCATCGAACCTCGGCTGCCGCTTGCTTCTGCCCCACTACTCCCGCCAGCCGCGCCGCAATCTCCTCACCGCGCTGAGAAAGATTCTCCGCGATGTAGTACAGCACCTGCGCCCGGCTATGCGCCGTGGCTTTGGCCCACCCTTCCGCTTTGCGGGCCGCTTCCACCGCGTTCCGGATGTCCTTGCGATTGCCCAGGGGAGACTCGCCGAGCAGGCGGCCGTCCGCTCCTCGCACTTCCATGCTATAGCCGGAATCCGGGCGAGCCTGTTTGCCTCCGATATACAGCTTCACTGTGCGGTCGATCGGCGGCGCCGCGAAATCCACGTGTTCGTCCAGCGGCTGGTCGATTGCCAGCGGCGCGCTCTTGGCCGCAGGAGCCTGCTTGAACCACACCGGCTCTAGATACTCCAGCAGGCCTTCCCTGCCCCCCTCGCGCCCATATCCGCTTTCCCGGTAGCCGCCAAATCCACACGCTGCATCGAATAGGTTCGTGCTATTCACCCATACGACCCCGGCTTTCAGCTGTGCCGCCACGTGCAGCGCCACGTTGATGCTCTCGCTCCAAACGCTGGCCGCCAAACCGTAAACCGTGTTGTTGGCGAGCTCCACCGCTTCCCGCGGCGTGCGAAAAGTCATTGCCGCAAGCACCGGCCCGAAAATTTCCTGCTGCGCCACGATCGACGTGGGATGCACGTTGCTCAACAACGTGGGCGGGAAATAGAGCCCGCGGGACGGCATGGTGAGAGCCGGCGGTTGCCAGCACGTCGCGCCCTCGGCAACGCCCTGATCCACCAGTCGCTGGATGCGCTCCAATTGCACCCGTGCAACGATCGCTCCGATATCGATCGCCTTGTCCAGCGGCGGGCCCACGCGCAGCGTGCTCATGCGCTCTTGCACTTTGCCGATCAGCGTCTCCGCCACATTCTCTTGCATCAACAGGCGTGAACCCGCGCAGCACACCTGCCCTTGGTTCAACCAAATTCCATCGACGAGCCCTTCGACCGCGCTGTCCAGGTCCGCGTCCTCGAAAATAATGAACGGCGACTTGCCGCCGAGCTCCAGCGAAAGCCGCTTGTGGCTGTGCGCCGTGGCTTTCCGGATGGCCCGCCCAACCTCGGTCGAACCGGTGAACGCGATCTTATCGACGTCGCCATGCTTCACCAGCGCTTCCCCGGTCGAGCCATCCCCCGTCACAATGTTCACGACTCCGGCAGGCAGTCCCGCCTCCTGGCAAATCTCCGCAAAGGCCAGCGCCGTAAGCGGTGTGAATTCCGCCGGCTTCAGCACCACCGTGTTTCCCGCCGCGAGCGCCGGCGCAATCTTCCACGCCAGCATCAGCAATGGAAAATTCCAGGGGATGATTTGGCCCACAACGCCGCAAGCGGTGTACCCCGGAAATTCCTGCTCCAGCAGTTGCGCCCATCCGGCGTGATGGTAAAAGTGCCGCGCCACCAGCGGGATATCGATGTCCCGGCTCTCCCGGATAGGCTTGCCGTTGTCCATCGTTTCCAGCACCGCCAGACGCCGCGAATGCTTTTGGACCAACCGCGCCAGCGCATACAAGTGCCGCGCCCGCGCATGGGCCGTAAGCGCCTGCCACGCCGGTAGCGCGCGCCGCGCAGCTTTCACCGCTGCATCCACATCCGCAGCCGAGCCCTGCGCCACCGCCGCCAGCGCTTCTCCCGTCGAGGGATCGGCGGTGTCGAAATACTGCCCTTCCGCGGGCGCCTGCCAAGCCCCGTTGATGAAATGTCCGAGCCGCCGCTTATGCCGGTCCAACCAAACCAGCGCCTCGCGCGGATCTTCCGGCGCCGGCCCATACTCCATCGACATGAATTTTTCGACGATGCTCATTCGCGAACGCCTGCTTTCGATCTTAAACCTTCGGCCCTCAACCTCTTTTCCCTCTTCTCTGATCTCTGTGTTCTCCGTGCCTCTGTGGCCAATCTTCCTTCTTCTTCCTTCTTCCTTCTTCCTTCACGCAATCGGATGCCGGTTCTCCGCCGAATACCTCCCCGTGGCGTGGAACTCCAACTGCCGCTCGATATCCGCCAGCATCCCGCTGGCACCAAACCGGAACATCTCCGCATTGAGCCACGACGCCCCGAGCTCTTCCTTGATCAACGCCAGCCATTCCAGCGACTGCTTCGCCGTGCGAATCCCACCTGCCGGCTTAAATCCCACCGCCATCCCGGTTTCGTGCGCGTACTCTCGAATCGCGCGCGTCATCACTAAGCCCACCGGCAGCGTCGCGTTCACTGCCTCTTTCCCCGTTGACGTCTTGATGAAATCCGCCCCGGCCATCATCGCTACCACGCTCGCCCGCGCGACATTCCGCAGCGTCAGTAAGTCCCCAGTTCCCAGAATGACTTTCATGTGCGCCGGGCCGCACGCCGCCTTGAACGTGGCGATCTCATCGAACAGCGCCTGCCATCGTCCCCCAAACACGTGCGCTCGCGTAATCACTACATCGATCTCTTGCGCCCCCGCTCCTACCGACCGCCGAATCTCCGCCACGCGTTCATCCAGTGGCGAAAGCCCCGCCGGAAATCCCGTCGACACCGCCGCGACCTTGATCCCGCTCCCCTCCAGCGCCCGCACCGCCGTTTCCACAAACATGTGGTACACGCACACCGCCGCCACTTTAATCTTGAGCTCCTCGATGCCCAGTTGCTTCACCAACTCCTGTTGGATCGGCTGCCGCGCCTTCGCGCACAAGCGGCGCACCCGCTCGTCGGTGTCGTCGCCCGACAACGTCGTCAAGTCCATGCAAGAAATCGCCCGCAGATACCACGCCACCTGCCACTCTTTCTTCACCGTCCGCCGGGTGACCAGCGTCTGCGCTCTCCGCTCCACCGCGCTCGTATTGACCCGCACCTCTTCCACCCAATCCATATTGAGCGGTATCCCCCGGTTCGGCTGCAGCTCTCGCCCCGAAATCGCAGTCGGCGCCCCGCCGTCAAGCGGCAGACGCGTCTCCGCGGTTCGCCCTTTCGATCCTTCCCCAATCCCGTAGTGCCGAACGATCTTTTCGCCCATAGAACCGTCTTCCCTAAAATGGATACCCCGAATTGTACGTCACTTCACAAACCCCGTGAAGCAATGGCTAGTGGCCGCCACTAGGTCCTCCCGTTCTGAACTTTCTCGTGAAGAACACCAAAGGCGCTCCGATGATACAGGCGCAACCCAGCAGCCAAAAACAATCCAGAAATCCCAGGAATGCCGCTTGCTGATGAATAACTTGCGCCATCTGCGCCTTTGCATGCAATGCAGCGTCCGGGGCAGTGAAACCATGCGTCGCAAAATATCGCGTCAAGGTGCCGAGTGTTTCTTGGTAACGCTGTTGGAACGGCGTGGCGTGCGCCACCAGAACCGACTGGTGATACTGTGTTCGTCGCGCAAGAACCGTCGTAACGAACGCGATGCCAACACTCCCGCCCTGGTTCCGGAACAAGTTCGTAAGGCTCGAAGCTTTGTTGTTCTTATTCTTTGGCAGAAAAGAATAGGCCAGCTGGCTTACCGGCACAAACAGTGGAGCGATCCCAAGCCCTTGAATGGCCCTGGCAAGGGCCACGTGCTTGTAGTCTGTCCCCAGATCAATGCCAGCGTAATACCACATGGCAAAAGCGAAGATGACATACCCCGTGAAAATCAGCGGTTTGATGCCAACCTTTGGGAGGATTCTTACAATCAGCGGCGCAAGCGCCACGATGACGAATGCGCCGGGTCCCAGAACCAGCCCGGCGTCCGTTGCAGTGTAGCCGTACAGCGTCTGCAGCATCTGGGGGATTAATACCGTCGAACCGAACAGAGCAAAGCCGAACAGGAAATAATAGACGTTGGCGATGGTGAAGTTCCGGTTCGCCAGCAGACGAATCTCAACCACCGGATCGGGATGATGCCACTCCCAGAAGGCCGCCGCAATCAGCGCCACGAGCGCAATCAAAAGGAAAGAAACGATAAAACGGCTCTCCAACCAATCCAGCGTCTGGCCCCGATCGAGAACCACCTCCAGGCACGCGAAGCCCAGCGCCACCAGAAAAATCCCCAGACCATCAATCCGAAGCCTGCCGCCTTTCCGGGCCGCCTCGACTTCCTGGGTGAATGCCGGCGGATCGGAAACCAGCCGGTTCGTCAGCATCAGAGATACGATCCCGATGGGAATGTTGATAAAGAAAATCCATCGCCAACTCCAGTTGTCTGTGATCCATCCCCCGAGCGGAGGGCCGATCACCGGGGCCGTGACGATGGCCATGCTATAGAGCGCGAAAGCCGCCGGTCGTTTCTTGGCAGGGAACGTGTCCACCAGAATGGCTTGTTCGACCGGAGCCAACCCGCCGCCCCCGACGCCCTGCATAACGCGAAAGAAGATGAGCAGGCTCAATGATGGAGCGAGACCACAAAGCAGCGAACTCAGTGTGAACAGCACCACGCAAGTCATGTAGTAGCGCTTACGCCCGAACACCCGGCTCAACCACGCCGAAAGTGGAAGTACCACGGCATTCGACACCAGATAGCTCGTCAGCACCCAGGTGCTCTCGTCATAGCTAACCCCCAGGCCGCCCGCAATATGGGGTAAAGCCACGTTGGCGATGGCCGTGTCGAGCAGTTCCATGAACGTCGCCAGGGTCACGGTGATGGCGATGGTCCAGGGATTGATGGCGGACCGCGTTGCGGTCATCTTCGGAACGGGAATGGAGGCCGTAATAGCGCTCATAAGGTTCCCGGCTTCTTTGGATGCCACAAGAGACCGATCGGTCGCATCTAATATGTGGTATAGTGCAATTAGCGACCAGTCGGTCGCACTACTGGATTGGCGGGAGCACCCCCATGCGCAAAGGCGAGCAGACCCGGCAGCAAATCATTCGCAAGGCCGCGCCTATCTTCAATCAGCGGGGCTACGAGGGCGCCGCCTTGTCCGACCTCATGCGCGCCACCGGTCTCGAAAAAGGCGGGATTTACCGGCACTTCGAAAGCAAGCAACAACTTGCCTCCGAGGCCTTCGACTACGCATGGAAAGTGGCGGTGAACACACGCCTAGAAGGAACGCAGGAGATCCCGAACGCGGTCGATCGCCTAAAACAAATCGTCCGAAACTTTCGCGATCGACGCGCCGGGCTGGTGCCAGGAGGGTGCCCGCTGCTAAACACGGCCATCGATTCCGACGATGGAAACCCGCGGCTGCGAGCCAAAGCCCGCCGCGCTCTGACCGCGTGGCTCAACCGCCTTCAGTCCATCACCGAAGAGGGACAACAGCGCGGCGAGGTCCGCCCCGCCGTCGATTCAACGAAACTGGCCACCCTGATTGCCGGCACGCTCGAGGGCAGTCTGATGCTGAGCCGTCTACAACGAAACGATGAACCCCTGGATACAGCCTGCCGCCATCTCGAGGAATACCTCGAATCCAACATTCGCACGCCCGATGGCCGCGGCGTAAAACTCTAAACCGAATTTGGGCGGGGGTGGGGGCGCGCTACTCACTGTTCACCACTCACTGAAGCGACCTTGGGTGCCCCACCCTCGATTTGAGGGTGGGGGGGTTCTTCGCCTCAAAATTGACGTTGCGTATTGCCGCTCACGTCCGCGAAACTCCCCGCCTTCCCCCGCACTACCCACTACCCACGGCCTTCCTACTCCCCTCTCGCCCGCATCAACCCAGGCGCCTTCCACAAGTTCATCTGGATCCGTGCCGTCTTCACCGAATTCAGGAACCGCCGCGCCAGCTCCCGGATACGCTCCGGTTGCCGCAGCTCAATCGCTGCCCGGGGGATCAATTCCCCGCCGATACCCAGCGCAGTTGCCCCTGCCAGGATAAAGCCCGCAGCGGTCTGCTGGTTTACTCCGCCTGCGGCGATCAACGGCACCTGCGGAAACGGCCCCTTTAGCGCCTTGATGTACGTGTCCCCGCCGACCTGCGCGCAAGGGAATATCTTCACAAAGTCCGATCCCGCCTTCCACGCTGCGATTACTTCGGTCGGCGTCAGCGCGCCGGCCATCATCAAGACATCTTCCTGGCGCGCAAATTTCACAATCTCAAGATCCAGCCCAGGACTCGTCAGAAAACTCGCTCCCGCCTTCAGACAGAGTCGCGCCGTCTCAATGTCCAAGACCGTTCCCGCGCCCACAATCACATCTGGAGCGTTATTCACCAGGTCGAAGATCACCTCGATCGCGCCAGGCACCGTCATGGTGATCTCGACGATCGGAATCCCGGCTTTGGCGACGGTCTCGGCCGCAAAACGCGCTTCCGCTGCCGAAGAGGTGCGAACGCCGGGCACAATTCCGACCTCCTCAATCTTGGCGCGGACTTCTTCCTTCTTCATGGGGTCTCATCCTTTGCCGGACCCTCGGGGTTCGTGCAGAGTGTACGGAAGTGGCCATAAGATATATCCATCCTGCTCGAAAATACAGAAAAAGTCGGGAACGATGCCGGCGCGGAGCCGGAACTAAGCTGTGACCGAACAGGAACTACTCTTGTTCGGGGCAGGAATGGTATCCTTGATTTTTGTGAATCCAGTTCTATGAGCATCCTGCCTCCAAGCGACCGCTCCCTATGGAGAACCGTTGGCACAGCGTTCTTGTTCGCGTGCTTGGTCATTGGTGCGGCAGGTCTCGGGAAGGCCGCATCTCTGGCGCCAGGTGCTTCCCCGATCAGCCCTCGGTTCGCCATCGCCGATTTCGATGGCGACAGCAAGCCGGACCTCGCCACCGTCGAGGTTGGGCAAGTTACGGCTTCGCGCGCACGGTACTGGATCCTGTTCGAGATGAGCGCGGGCACGCGGCAATTCATCGGCGTCACCGCGCCGGTGGGCGGGATCGAGATTGCCTCGCGCGACGTCAATGGCGACAGCAGCCCCGATTTGGTCGTCACCACGCCATGGCTCAATCGGCCGGTGGCCGTACTGTTGAATGACGGCCACGGGAATTTCACCTTGTACGACCCAGCCGCTTTTTCGGCCCTGGTGTGGAGCTACAAAACGTCCTTGTACCCCGCGCACGTGGAAGTCAGGGACCTTGCGGTGGTTTTCACGCGCCCGCCGGGCGATTGCAAGCTTAACCAGGGCGTTCTGCCGGCTCCCGAGACGCCCGGACGCACTATTTTCGAACCCTCTCGCGACCTGACGTTCTCAATCTCCATCTCGGTTCTTGGCCGCGCTCCCCCTGCCTCCGTCCATCACGTTTAAATAGCCCTATTCAAGCCAGCGTACACGGCGATGTTGTTGCCATCGATACAGTTCCCCAAACTGCCGGGCACAAAGTGCGGGTCGGATTCACACTTTCAAGCAAGGTGCGGTGCTCTATCCACAGGGGCGCACCGAAACTTTCGGCGCGGTGTTTGGCAAGAAGGACAGGGAGGCTTCATGAAGTGGTTATTGAGTCGTCCGTGCTTGGGGTTGTTGCTGAGCGCGGCGTTGGCGCAAAGCGGTCTCGCTCAGAAAGCGCTGACGTGGCAGGAGATCCGGGATAAGTTCGAGGCGGCGAATCCCTCCCTTCTGGCAGGGCAGATCGGCGTCGATGAGTCGCGGGCCAATGAGACCACCGCGTTTTTACGTCCGAATCCGAATCTGGCGCTGCTGGCCGACCAGATCGATCCGTTTCCGGGAGGTCCGGCCCACGGGACCTTTGCCTTCCTGCTGCCCTCGGCCACACTGACCTACTTGCACGAGCGTCAACATAAGCGCGAATTGCGGCGGGAGAGCGCGCAGGACGCCACGAAAATCGCGGTCTCTGGCCAAGCGGACCTGGAGAGAACCCTGCTGTTCAACCTGCGGACGGCGTTCGTGCAGACGCTGCAAGAGAAAGCGGTACTCGATCTGGCGAAGGAGAACTTGTCGTACTACGACCACGTGCTGGGTGTGAACCGGGATCGTTATAAAGCCGGAGCCATCGCGCAGGTCGATTTGGACCGTTTGGAGCTGCAACGCGTGCAATACGAATCGGATCTGCAAACGGCGGAAGTGAATTTGCGCACCGCGAAGATTCAGCTGCTGGCGCTGTTGAACGAGCGCACGCCGGTGGAGCAATTCGAGGTGACCGGACCGTTCGATTTTTCGGCGCAGATCGCGCCGTTGGACGATATGAGGCAGAGCGCACTCGATACGCGGCCGGATCTGAAGGAGGCGCTGCAATCGGTGGAGAAAGCCAAGACCGATCACCGGCTGGCGGTGGCCAACGGCTCGACCGATCCGACCTTTGGTTTCGACGTGGGGCGGAATGCGCCCATCGACCAGTACATCGGGTTCAGCATGAGTATTCCGTTGCGGATCTTCGACCGCAATCAGGGGGAAAAGCAGCGGACGCAATTGGATATCGACCGCAACGAGAGACTGCTGGATGCGACGCGGGCGCAGGTGTTCAGCGATGTGGATTCGGCGTATGCGATGGTGACGAGCACGGTGATCCTGCTGCAGCCGTACAAGGAGCGGTACCTGCAGCAAGCCTCGCGGGTGCGCGACACGATATCGTTTTCGTACGAGCATGGCGCGGCGTCGCTGCTGGATTTTCTGAACGCGCAAGCGGACTACCGGAGCGTGCAGGTCAACTACTTGAACCTGGTTGCTTCGTATCTCGATGCGGCCAGCCAACTGAATCTTGCCGTAGGACGTGAGGTCATCCAATGAAACGCAGGGGTTTTCCAGTGATAGCCCTCGCATTCGCTTCCGCGTGGTTTGTGGCGAGTTGCGGAGACAGTAAGGGCGATCCCAAAGCCGAAGCGCCGCCCAAGGCCACGGTGGAGCGCGAGGAAGACGCCAACGTGATACAGGTGGATCATCCCGAGCAATTCCCGCTGTTCGCGGCGGTGGCCCACGATTCCACTTACCAGTTGAACGCAACTGGAACTGTCAACCCGGATGTCTCCCGAAGTGTGCCGGTCATTTCGATCGCCACCGGCCGCGTGGTAGAGATTCACGCGCGGCTGGGCGACACGGTGAAGAAGGGGCAACTCCTGCTCCGTGTGCAAAGCGCGGATATGTCCGGCGCCTTTTCCGACTATCGAAAGGCAGTGGCCGACGAGCAGCTGGCACGCACGCAGTTGGAGAGGTCAAAGCTTCTGTACGACAAGGGCGCGATCTCCCTAAACGACCTGCAAGTGGCGCAAGACACAGAAGACAAGGCTAAGGTCGATGTGGAGAACACGACGGAGCGCCTTCACGTCCTCGGCGGCAGCATTGATCATCCGGCAGCCATTGTCGATATCGTTGCTCCGGTATCGGGCGTGATCACCGACCAGCAGGTCACCAACGCCGCCGGCGTGGCGGGACTCGGCTCGCCGAATCCGTTCACGATATCCGACCTCACCTATGTCTGGATCGTGTGCGATGTGTACGAAAACGATCTCTCGAACGTGCACCTTGGAGAAAAAGCCGATATCCGCCTGAACGCCTATCCCGATAAAGCCTTCACCGGGGTCATCAGCAACGTTGGGCCGGTTCTCGATCCCAATATCCGCACGGCGAAGGTGCGCATTGAAGTGCGCAACCCAGGACTGATGCGCGTGGGCATGTTTGTCACCGCCACCTTCCACGGCCAGAAAAAAGAAACGCGCGCCGCGGTGCCGGCGACGGCGATTCTGCATTTGCACGATCGCGACTGGGTCTACGTTCCGACCAGCGACAAGAGGTTCCGCCGCGTGGAAATCGTCAGCAGTAACATGCTTCCCGGAAACATGCAGGAAGTGATCTCCGGCATTCAACCCGGTGTGCAAGTCGTTCAGAATGCGCTGGTGTTGCAGAACACGGTGGAGCAGTAAATGATTCGTAAACTCGTCGATTTTGCGCTTGAGAACCGCTTTCTGGTCCTCGCCGCGGCGGTTCTGCTGCTTGGCTGGGGCGCAATTTCATTCCATCAACTTCCTGTGGAAGCGTATCCCGACGTTGCGAACAACTACGTCGAGATCATCACGCAGTGGCCGGGAATTTCCGCGGAACAAATCGAGCAGCAGGTGACCATTCCACTTGAGGTCGTGATGAACGGCATTCCGCATGTTGTTCACTTGCGCTCGTTCTCCTTGTTTGGGCTCTCCGATCTGAAGCTGATTTTCGATGATGAAGAGGAGAACGCCTGGAACCGCGAGAGGGTCCTTGAGCGGCTCTCACAGGTTACTCTACCAACCGGCGTGGTGCCGCAGATGGGCACGGACTGGAGCCCCGTCGGGCAGATCTACTTCTTCACCCTAAAAAGCACGAATCCGAAATACGACGTGATGGAGCTGAAGTCCATCGAAGATTGGGTGATCGAGAAGAACTTCAAAGCCATTCCCAATATCGTCGATGTAGCCAGCTTTGGCGGACCCACCCGCGAATATCAAGTTCGCGTTGATCCCAATAAGCTGATCTCTTACGGACTTAGTCTCGCCCAGGTGGAGCAGCAACTCACGAACAATAACGCCAACGCGGGCGGCAGCTTCATCGAAGCGGGCCTGCAGCAGATCAATATTCGAGAGGTAGGCCTAGTCAGAAATGTCGGCGATATCGAAAACACGGTCATCATGACCAAGACTGGAACCCCGTTGCGGGTCAAGGATATCGCTGTTGTTTCGCAAGGTCCCAAGATCCGGCTCGGCCAGTTCGCCCGGGCGATTCACCGCGAAGACGGCAAGATCGTCGATAACAACGACGTGGTTTCGGGTATCGCGCTCTTGCGGAAAGGCGCGAATGCGGACGAGGCGCTGGTCGGCATCCACGCGAAGGTTAAGGAGCTGAACGACCACATTTTGCCTCCCGGCGTAAAGGTGGTTCCGTTTATCGACCGCAGCGACCTGGTTCACTACACGACGCACACGGTGCTGCACAATCTGACAGAAGGAATCATTCTGGTGGTGGTCATTCTCTTTCTGTTTCTGGGGAATGTCCGCGGAGCAATGATCGTTGCGCTGACCGTCCCGTTTGCGTTGTTGTTTGCCGCGACTTGCCTGAGACTAAAGGGCATTCCCGCGAACCTGCTGTCTCTTGGCGCGCTGGATTTCGGCATGGTGGTGGACGGCGCGGTGGTGATGGTGGAAAACATCGTGCGTCACATGAGCCATCAAGCGACCTCCTACAAGACGCCGCTCGAACGCATCCGGGACGCGGCGCACGAGGTGCAGCGCCCGGTGTTCTTCGCGATCGCGATCATCATCACTGCGTACCTGCCGATCTTCACTCTGCAGCGAGTCGAGGGACGCTTGTTTCATCCGATGGCCTGGACTGTGGCTTTCGCGCTCCTCGGCGCGCTGCTATTTTCGATGTTGCTCGCGCCAGTTCTATCCAGCGTGTTGTTCAGCAAGGGCGTGAGCGAGTGGCACAACCCGGTCATGGAATTCCTGAAAACGCGCTATCGCGAAGCTGTCCGATGGGCGATCGGGCACCGGCTCGTGACCGTGGGTGGGGCCGCGGTTGGTTTTGCCGCCGCCATCTATCTCACCGTAGGCGGAGTCATTGGCTCCGAGTTTCTGCCGCACTTGGACGAGGGCGCCCTGTGGGTGCGCGGTACTCTTGCCCCCAGCACCGGACCTACCGAAGGCACACGGCTAGCGAACCAGGCGCGCATCCTCCTTTGCTCTTTTCCCGAGGTGACGCAATGCACCAGTCAGGTGGGGCGCCCGGATGACGGAACGGATACGACGGGGTTTTTCAATACCGAGTACTTCGTCGATTTGAAACCGAAAGAGCAGTGGCGGCCGGTGTTCCACGAGGATAAAGACGAACTGATCGCGGCCATGAATCGTGAACTGGAAAAGATCCCCGGGGTGCTCTGGAATTTCTCGCAACCCATCGCGGACAACATGGAAGAAGCCGTCAGCGGAGTGAAGGGCGAACTCGCAGTGAAGATCTATGGCGACGACCTCAAACTTCTGGAGGACCGGGCGGATCAGATCGTCAATGCCATGCGTCAGGTCAAGGGAATCGAAGACCTTGGGGTCTTTCGAGTTCTGGGACAACCAAACATCGATGTCGAAGTGGACCGCCTACAAGCCGCGCGGCACCAAATCAATGTCGCGGATGTTCAAGATGCTGTCCAGACCGCTGTCGGAGGCACGGCGCTAACCCAAGTGCTACAGGGAGAGGCGCGATACGACCTGGTGATGCGCTACCTCCCGCAGTACCGTGACACCAAGGAAGCCATCGAGAACATCCGCCTGCTGTCTCCTTCAGGTGAACGAGTCGCGCTGGCCCAGCTTTGCAAGATCGGGGAACGCGACGGCGGCTCTGAAATCTACCGGGAAGAAAATTCGCGCTACGTCGCCATCAAGTACAGCGTGCGCGGGCGCGACCTTGGCGGCGCTGTTGAGGAGGCAATTGAGAAAGTGAACGCACAGGTCCAACTGCCGCGCGGATACCACATTGACTGGGCCGGTGAATACGAAAGTGAAAAGCGTGCCGAAGCGCGCCTGCTGGTGATCGTGCCATTAACCGTGCTGGTGATCTTTGGGATTCTCTATACGATGTTTCGTTCGTTGAAATGGGCAGTTCTAATCCTGGCGAACGTGGCGATGGCGCCCATCGGCGGCTTGTTGGCTCTCCTGGTCACGGGAACACATTTCAGCGTTTCTTCTGGAGTCGGCTTTCTGGCGCTTTTCGGGGTTTCCGTGCAAACCGGCGTGATCATGCTCGAATACATCAATCAACTTCGCGTGCGCGGTCACACCATCGAGGACGCTGCCGTCGATGGCGCCGTGCTTCGCCTCCGCCCGATCATGATGACCATGCTTGTAGCCACTCTGGGCCTTCTGCCCGCGGCACTCTCTCGCGGAATCGGTTCGGACTCGCAGCGCCCGTTCGCGATTGTTATCGTTGGCGGGCTAATTGGCGCCTTGCTGTTGAGCATCTTCCTGCTGCCGACGCTTTACGTCTGGGTGGCGCGAGATGGCGACAGGCTGCCACAACCCGAAGGTGAATTCGAGGAAGCCTCCTAGAGCTGCTCGAAGCGGATTGTGAATACAAGCCCGCGAGCGCAAAAAAGCGCTGTGGATACCGCGAGTAGACGTTTACTATAGGGCTCAGATTTTCTTGCGAGGTGCGTGCCCTTGGTTGGACGCCGAAAGTTTCTGCATAGCTCGTTCTCCGTCGCCGGTGCTTTGCTCTTCACTAAACACTTTCCCTTCCCCGCCCAAGGCGACTCCGGCGCGGACTCTCGCATCGAGGTCCTGCTGGGCGAGCCCCTGGGGATTATTTCGCCGAACATTTACGGCCACTTTGCCGAACATTTGGGCGGCGTCATCTACGACGGCATCTGGGTCGGCGAGAACTCCAAGATTCCCAATACCAACGGCATTCGCAAGGAACTCGTCGACGAAATGCGCAAGATCAAAGCGCCGGTGGTTCGTTATCCGGGCGGATGCTTTGCCGACAGCTATGATTGGCGCGACGGGATTGGCCCGGCCGGCAAGCGCCCGCGACGCACGAACTTCTGGGCTGATGCGGACAGCAGCGGCGCTCCCGCCAATCACAAGTACGAGCCGAATCTGTTCGGCACGAACGAGTTCGCGCGCTTCTGCAAGCTGATTGGATGCCAGCCTTATCTAGCCGCGAATGTCCGCAGCCTTCCCGCCGAACAGTTCTACCAGTGGATCGAGTACTGCAATTCTCCCGCGGGCAGCACCACTCTAGCCGAGGCGCGCGCGGAAGCGGGTTTTGCGGAGCCGTTCGGCGTTCGCTTCTGGGGCGTGGGAAACGAATCCTGGGGCTGCGGCGGAAACTTTACGGCACAAGAATACGCGGTCGAATTTCGCCGCTATACCGAGTGGGCGCCGCGGTATGGGCAAGAGCTGTCGTTCATCGGCTCGGGGCCGAATGTCGATGACTGGGAGTGGACGCGCGGATTTCTGGAGGAGCTGACGCGCAAGGGCAAGGGCCGTCTGCGATCGGTGTACGGATTGGCCCTGCATCACTATGCGTGGAATCTCAGCCGCGGACGCACGAACGACTGGAATCAGGGAAAAGGCGACGCGCTGAAATTCGATGCCGTGGATTGGTACGAGCTATTGCGCGAGGGCCAGCGCATGGAAGGGCTGATCGAAGGTCACTGGCAGGTGATGGGAGAAATCGACGGCGAGCATCGCGTGAAGCTGATCGTGGACGAATGGGGGCCATGGTACAAGCCGGGCAGTGAGATGGTCCCGAACGATTTGCTGCAGCAGACTCCCACGCTGCGCGATGCGGTTTTCAGCGGAATGACGCTGGACATCTTCAACCGGCATCCGGAGAAGGTGCCGATGGCGAACTGCGCGCAGCTCATCAACAATTTGAATTGCTTGTACCTGGCGCATGAGAGCAATTTCTGCGTTACGCCGGTGGGCCACGTATTCGGGATGTACAGCGCGCATCAAGGCGGGCAGGGGCTTCGCACCATCTTTTCCGCGCCGGTCATTAACTACGATCGAGATGGCAAACCGGCGACCTTTTGGGGACTCGCGGGCGCGGCGTCGCTGCACGAGAAGGAGCTGGTGCTCACCGTGGTGAACCCCCACGTGAGCAAAGCCACCGAGGCGGAGATTGCGATTCGTGGCGCGAGCGTCAAATCGGGCGCCGCGACGACGCTGACACATTCCGATATCCACGCACATAACTCGTTCGAGCAGAGAGACGCGGTCAAGCCGCAAACGAGCGTGCTCCAAGCGGGTGCGAAGCTGCTTCATCACGCGTTTCCGCCGGCCTCCGTGACGAAGCTGGAGCTGGTGCTGGAGTAGGGTGGAGGGTGGACCCGTGAAACTTCGGCTGCCGTTTCTCAGCTTGGTGGTCGCTCTCGGTTTCCTCGGCTTGTTTGCGCGCTGGAAGCCGGCGGCAGCGCAAGATTTGTCCTTGGCGCCTACTCCGCCGATGGGATGGAACAGTTGGGACTCCTACGGCACCACGGTCACGGAATCCGACTTCAAGGCCAATGCGCAGTGGTTTGCGGAACATCTGAAATCTTTCGGCTGGAAGTACGTTGTCGTCGACATGGAGTGGTTTGTCACGAACCCTACCGCGGAGGGTAATTCCAAGAATTCGCAGTTTAGCTTGGACGGTTACGGGCGCTACGTGCCGGCGCTAAATCGATTCCCTTCTGCGGCGAAAGATGCGGGATTTCTGCCCATTGCGGACTACGTGCATTCGCTTGGCTTGCAGTTTGGCATTCACATTTTGCGTGGCATTCCGAAGAACGCGGTCGAAAAGAATCTGCCGATCGAAGGATCTGCGTTTCATGCCGCCGACGCGGCGGACACTGCCGATCTTTGTCCGTGGAATCCGGACAACTACGGTTTGGATGCGTCGAAGCCCGCCGCGCAGGCGTATTACGACTCCATCGCGCGCCTGTACGCGAGTTGGGGCGTGGACTTCATCAAGGTGGACTGCATCAGCAGCCGGCCCTACAAGGGCGACGACATTCGGATGCTGAGTTCGGCGCTGCGCAAAACCGGGCGGCCCATTGTGCTGAGTCTTTCGCCGGGTGCCGCGCCGCTGGAGAAGACCGACGAGATGCGCAAATACGCGGAGTTGTGGCGCATCTCCGACGATGTCTGGGATTTGTGGCACAGCACCGTGGATTATCCGCAAGGCTTAGGAGACCAATTTCCCCGCGTCGCGAAATGGGCGCCCCTGGTCGAGCCGGGACACTGGCCGGATGCGGATATGCTTCCGCTTGGCTATCTGGGGCCCGCTCCCGGCTGGGGCAAGGCGCGGCAGACCCGCTTCACGCATGACGAACAAAAAACGTTGCTGACGCTGTGGTCCATCTTCCGATCGGCCCTCATGATTGGTGCGAACTTGACGTCGAGCGACCCCTGGACCACCTCTTTGCTCACGAATCCCGAGGTCATCGCTGTCGATCAACACTCCACCGACAATCGTCCCGTGATTACGACGGAGACTACAGTCGTGTGGTCGGCGCGCCCCAGGCCCGGCGAAGACCGCTACCTGGCGGTCTTCAACCTGCGAGACGCCGACCAAAAAATTCACTACCAGTGGAAAGACCTAGGTTGGGCTGCGACGCACTACACCTTGCGCGATCTCTGGGACCACAAAGACCTGGGACCCGCCGATTCCCTTTCCGTGACCTTGCCGCCGCACGCCTGCGTGCTCTACAAGGCCTCCCGTTAGGAATCAGCTCCCGCCAGCGCATGTGGTGATCGACACGCCGTCTTCGGGAGGGCACGGCTCTACGGCTTGCGGAAAAAAGCACAATTGTCATTCTGAGGGCATCCGATAAGGATGCCCGAAGAATCTCAACTTCAACCATTGCAGCCACTTAATGTTTGTACACTCCGCCAAACAACTTCAAATGTCTCGTCCAACTCAGTTTTTCCGCAGCCTGTCTGGCCGTGCCGTAAATGCTCCTCTTCCCTTGTAGGGGCGGGGCTTGCCCCGCCCGGCCTCAACCCCGGCACACCCCTCGCCCCCCGAGCACGAACAACTTCGCATTTCTCCGCAGCCTCATTTCGATCATTCAAATTTCCAATCCTCAGCTTTTCAAATTGCGTCCCTACCAAGCCATACACCGCCTTGACAGGACGCCCCTTGAGAAGTAACTTGGCTTCATTATTTCTTCTCGGCCTCTGCAGGGTGAGCGCCGAGTTCGATGTGGGACTGGGGAGCCCCGACCTTCGTGTCGTGGCAGGGGGGGGTTAACAGTGAGCAAGAGAGTTCTTTTTCTAGCAATCGCATGTGCGGTCGGACTTTGCGTTTCTCCGATCGTTTACGGCCAAGCGACAGGCAGTTTCTCCGGCACCGTTTCAGACAAATCGGGATCGGTGATCGTCGGGGCCACCGTCAAGGCCATTTCCGAAAGCACCGGGCAATCTCGCGAGACGAAAACCGATGACGTCGGCCACTACCTGATCCCTTTGCTGCCGGTAGCGAACTACACCCTGCACGTCGAGTATCAGGGCTTTCAGACCACCGAGCAAAGAGGCGTGCGGCTGCAGGTCGATGAGGCCCGCGTACTGGATTTTGCCCTCGCGCCCGCAGCGGTTGCCTCACAGGTGGAAGTGGTGGCAACCGCAGTGGCGGTGGAGACCACCAATCCATCGCTCGGTCAGGTCATCACCTCCCAGCAAGTTTCGCAGCTTCCTCTCAACGGCCGTGATTTCGTTCAACTCGCCACTCTCACTGCGGGCACCACTGCAGAATCGAATCCCGGCAGCTTTTTCAACCAGACGTCGGCTGCCAGCGAGGTCGCCGCGCGCGGGTCGTTCTCTCTGTCGGTCGGCGGATCTCGTCCGAATAGCACCGATTGGATTCTCGACGGGGTAGACAACAACGAACTCACTGCGGGGGGTATCGGGATTTTTTCGTCGATCGATTCCATACAAGAATTCAAAGTCCTGACCTTTACGTACTCCGCTGAATATGGAACGCGTGCTGGTCCGACTGTCCTGGTGAACACGAAATCAGGCTCCAACGACTTCCACGGATCGCTGTATGAATTTCTACGCAACACCTCGCTGGATGCCAGGAGCTTCTTTGCCACCTCCGCGGAAAAGTTTAATTTGAACCAGTTTGGAGGTTCCCTCGGCGGACCGATTCGAAAGAGCAAAACTTTCTTCTTTCTCGATGGCGAACAGTTGGATCAGCGTCGCGGGATCACATTTACGGGATTGCTTCCAACCGCAGCGATGCGCACCGGCGATTTTAGTAGCGACCCGTTTGGCAATCCCGTTTCCGGCTTCGCGATCATCAACCCCAACATGGTTGGGGCCTCCACGAATCCCGCAGTCTATCCAAACGTCTATTTCCAGTGCGACGCCAGCGGCAATCCGCTGCCGGCCGCCCCGAATGGACTCCAACCACACGGTACCGCCTGTAACAAAATCCCCGCCAACATGTTTAACAGCATCGGGCAGACCATGTTAAATCTCTATCCCGCGACGAACGCCAGCAATGCCGCTGCGGGATACAACTTCGTCAACGAACCCGAGCGTAAGCTGGACGACACCAAGTTTGACGTTCGCTTGGACCACAACTTCTCCAGCTCCGATAACATGTTCGTTCGTTTTAGCTACGATCAAGCGGTTTCCTATGTGCCTGGAGGCGGCGGAATTGGCTCGTTTGCTGAGCAGAGTGCCTTTGGCAGCAATCAGGGATTCCAAAACCATGCGCGCCAGATAGCCATCGGGGAGACTCACGTGTTTTCCGCGACCACGGTGAACCAGGCTAGCTTTGGTTACAACCGCATCTTCGACTACATCACTTCGCAGGGCACCGGCAGCTGCGAATCCGCAAAACTCGGTATTCCCGGGGCGAATCTGGGGTGTCCCGCCGGCAGCACCACCTGCTCGCCAGGAGCCTATAGCTGCGGGCTCGCGAGTACGGCGTTTAACCTGAGTAGCGGCTTCTGGTCCCTGGGCGATCGCGGCTATTCGCCGTTCCAGGGCGGCACCAATATCTTTTCCTTCAGCGATTCCCTCGATATGATTCGCGGCAAGCACGACTTGAAGGTGGGACTTTCGATCCGCGCCAACCAGATGAATGTGGGCACCGAGGCCTTCCAGGATGGATTCTGGATCCCCGGCATCATCGGCACATTCACTGGCTACTCCGCCGGTGGCGTGAACATTCCCGGCAATCCGGAGGCGGATTGGCTGCTCGGCTTGACGACCGTGGCCAACCACGATCAGACATTTAAGGGGCCGGTCACCGGTCGCCGCTGGAAAATCTACCGGCCATTTGTCCAAGACGATTGGCGAATTACCAGGGACCTGACCCTCAATCTTGGCTTGGCCTGGGATATGACTACTCCCATGACCGAAGTCGATGGCCGCTTAGCAAACTACATTCCCAACTCTGGCAAGGGCCAGCTTCTCATTGCTAACCAGAATGGTGTCAGCGGTTCGGCAGGCGTAAACATGAATTGGACCGCCTTTGAGCCACGCATCGGCCTGGCGTGGAAGGCTTTTGGCAGTGACAAGACCGCGGTCCGCGCCGGCTATTCCATCTATCACGATTCGGCCTGGAGCATGGGTGCCCAAGGCCTTTGGACGAATCCGCCCTTCTTTGCCGAAAGCGATCTCGCTGGCCTTGCTCAAAATTCGGGAATAACTTTTGGAACAACTCCGGTTGGGTGCCCCTTTGCCACTTCATACTGTGCTACGTTAGCTGGCGGCCCAGCCGTTACGGGCCTCAGCGTTTCCCAAGGATTTCAAACCTTTACCACGCCGCCTAGCCCTGCGACATTTACCGGAACCTTTTATACCCAACCCACGAACTTCAAGCTCGGTAAGGTCCAGCAGTTCAACATAAATGTGGAACGCCAGGTGCCCGGAGATGTTGTGCTCACTGTGGGCTATGCGGGTTCACGCGGCAACCACTTCTTGGTGGCCGGGAATAACATCAACACGCTGAGCCCGACAGGCTGCGTTGCGGGAGGCTCATATACGCTCGGTTGCCTTCCCAACGGCGCTCCCTACATTCCACCATACGGGGTATCCAACGCTATTCTGATCTTCGGCGATCTCGGCACAACCACCTACGATTCGCTGCAAATAAAGGCCGAGACCAAGACGCCCAAGTACGGCCTGTACGCCCTGTTCGCATACTCCTACTCGCGTACCTATGACAACGGCCTCTCCGACGGTTTGGGTTCTGAGCTCAGTGCGCCCTTTTTCCCGCTCCCCAACTGGAACAAACTCGATTGGTCGTTGTCGCAGATCAACCTCGACAATAGTTTCACTGCAAGCGTCATCTACGACTTGCCCTTCGGCAGAGGCAAGAAGTTCGGAAACTCCTGGAACGGCGTGGCCAACTCGCTTCTTGGCAACTGGCAATTGACGCTCATCGAAAAAATCACGTCGGGCTTCGGAATCCCCATAGTCGCCCCTAATGCGTCTGGAACGACCTTCAACACCGGCGGCAACGCCAACAACTTTAACCGCCCGGACCTAGTGCCGGGTTGCGACATCTACGCGGCAAACCACTCCGCGCTCCAGTTTTTTAACCCTGCCTGCTTTGTTGCCGCACCTCCAGGCCAATTGGGCGACGCGTCTCGCGTCCCGGTCACGGGTCCTAGCTTCGTCAACACCGACTTCTCCGTCATCAAGCAATTCGCGTTGCCTCGCGAAGGCATGGTCTTGAATTTCCGCGCGGAGTTTTTCAACCTCTTCAATCATCCCCAGTTTGGCATGCCCGTGCCCGCCGGCTTCGAAGAGCTGGGTGTGCCCGGATTTGGTTCGGTGAGCTCCATCGTAAACAACCCGCGTCTTGTGCAGTTCGGCCTCAAGCTTACGTTCTAGGCCCTGCGCGTGATTCGACATCTTTGGCTTGCAATGCGCCGGCCCAGCGCAGTTTCGGTGGGCCGGTCCTTTTTCGGCCTTGCCCTCATTGCGTTCTTGGCGATCGGAAGTTTTCCCGCGGCGGCGCAAGAGAAGCTTAAGGTCATCGTCGATCAGGACGCCCGCGGTCCGGGCACCAGCGACCAGCAAGCCATGCTCGTTTTCTTGCAGTCGGAAAAATTCGATGTTCTTGGCATCACCACCGTCAGCGGCGACCAGTGGGTGAAGGAGGAAACTCAGCATACTTTGCGCATGCTCGAAATCGCCGAGCGCACCGATGTTCCGGTGATCGAAGGAGCCGAATTTCCGCTGCTGAATTCCAAGGAAGAAACCGAACGCTGGGAAGCCCTGTACGGGAAATTGGAATACAAAGGATGCTGGACGGAAAGGTTCGCAGCCAAGCGCTCCACGATCAACGAAGAACCCTATCACCCGCCGGATTTCGTGCCGCCGATGCCTGAGGGGGAGCCACACACCAAAGCGCAGCCCGGCCCGGCCGCAGAATTCATCGTAAGAATCGTCCACAAGTATCCGGGGCAGGTGGTTCTTTGGGCGGGCGGACCTTTGACCAACTATGCTTTGGCGCTGAAACTTGATCCCGAGGTCGCCACGCTCGCGAAAGAGTTTGTTCTGATGGGCGGCGGGCTGTACGCGAACAAAGGCGCCATTGATGCCGGGGCCATCGACGCACGCCGCGAATTCAACTGGTGGTTTGATCCGGAGGCGGCGCGTATCGTTTTGCGCGCTCCGTGGAAGAAACTCACCATCACGCCGATCGACATCTCCGTCAAGACGCGTCTGAGTCCGGAAATCCAAGCCGCGATCTCGAAGGTCGATACGCCTGTTACGCGATACCTTGGAAAGTATTCGCTGACCGGCTACATGTGGGACGAGATTGCGGGAGCGGCATTGATCGACCCCTCGATCATCACCGGGCAAAAGCAATTGTACATGGACATCGACATCGATCACGGGGCGAGTTACGGCAAGACGCTGTTTTGGGATTCCACCGCCAAAGTTCCTCCCTATCTGCGCTTGGCCAATGTTCAGTTCGATATCGACGCGGAAAAATTTTATAAGCTCTATATTGACTTGATGACGCGCCCGCCGGGCCAAAAACAAACGTCACGTCCGCAGTGACGGTCGCACCGATTTTCCTAGTTGCATGATCGAGGGTAGGCGATGAGATTGCCGGATTCATTGCGGCAGTTGCTCCAATTCCCTTTCCGCTTGTGCGTGACCGGGATGCTGTTTCAGAAGTTCTAGAAGAACCGTGCGCGCTTTCGGTGCATCGCCTTCCAGGGCATACAATCGGGCAAGATTCAGGTACGACTGATCGAAGGCCGGCGCTACTCGGATGGATTCCCTGAAACTCTTCTCCGCTTCCTCTCGCCGCTGCGTTCGCACGTAGAGAATGCCGAGGTTGTTGAGCGCTTCGGGATAAGCGGGACGCGCAGCCAGCGCCTTTTGTAGATACTCATAGGCATGCTCCGTGTCGGCAAGTTGCGCAAAGACCATGCCGAGGCCGTAACTTGCTTCGGGGCTTTCGGGGCGCAATTGGACCGCTCGCTGAAGGACGGTTTTGGCATCCTCCCAGCGCTTTTGCTGCCGATACGCGCTCCCAAGATTTTCCAAAGCAATGGGATGATCGGGATCGATCTGAAGGGCTCGCTGAAAATTCCGGATAGCCTCATCGGTGCGTCCTTCCCGCGCGGCCAGAATTCCTAAGTTATTCCAAGCGTTGGGCAGAGTGCCAGGATAGCTGGCGTGAAGTTGAAGCGCGCGTTCAAAACTCTCGCGGGCCTCGGTGGTCTTTTGCTGTTCCAAATAGACGCTTCCGAGGCCGTAGAGGGCCTCGGCGCTCGAGGGATCGTCCTGGAGAGCCAGCCGAAAAAAATCTCCGGCAGCTTCCAGATAACCGCGCTCGAAGAAAACGGAGCCGAAGGAGAGATAGTTGCGGCCGAAGTCGGTGGTTTCACTCACTCCCGGAAAAGGGAGCGCCTTAGCTAGGCGGTCTGCGGCCGTTTGCGGAATGTGCCGGAAGTCTTCCTCGAAGTGTTCCCGCGGAACGGGTCCCTGGTAGATTTTGACAATTGCTCCGGTTCCGTCGATTAGGAAGGAGCTGGGAAGGCTCAAATCGCGATGCCGATCAAAGAGGTAACGGTAGAGAATGTTGTAGATGGCGATTAGATCCGGAGACGAGGGCAGGATGGGGAAAGAAAAATGGCGATATGGCGCCAATGCCAAGCCCCCGCCGGCGCCTGGGAGATCATCGGCGTTTACCGTGATCAGTTGGAGGCCTTCCCTCGCCCACCGCGCGTAGGACCGATCAAATTCCGCCAGGTCTCTCTGGCAAGTGGGTGACGCGGCGGACCAAAAATGGAGCAGCAATGGCTTGCCACGCCGGGCGGAGAGTTTCTCTACGCGTCCAGCCAGATCAGGAAGAGAAAAATCGAGTGCCGCCACCGGTGCAAGCAGCCAGGTTTCCACGGAAACGGGGAGCGGCTGCATTTCCGGAACAGGAGCGGCCACTGCGAGGGCAGAAGTTGGTACCAGGGTCTTAAAGGGTTCGCGGCGTGAGGGTGGCGAGCCTTCCTCCACCCAGATGCGGTGATTGACGGGGAGGTCGCGAAGATTCTGCACCAATCCGCTCGGCCAGCAGATCGAAGCGGTTACCGGCCCTTTTGTCTCTCCCAAACCAAAAAACAACTCCTTACTGTGCTGCGCTAGAAACCCCGATCCGGCTTGTAACAAGCGGGTCTGGCGACCGGATGGGGTCTCGACCGTGACCGATGCACCAATCGCGTCGCGATTGCTCTTCTTGCCGCTGAGGCGAAATGCGATGGCCGGGCTTAGCTCCGCCATACCATTTTTCACAACGCGCAACTGCGGGCTGTTGCGGTTCTTCAAGACGACTTCCACCCTGCCATCGTGATCGAAATCGGCGAGAGCGAACGACCTGCTGTCTTCAATGAAGTCCAATCCAACGATTCCCGAGACGTCGGAAAACGTCGCGTCCCGGTTGTTCAGATAGAAGACGTTGCGCTCGAAGCCGCTCCAGGTGCCATCGGAGCGAATGAGCTCGTTGATGGCACTCCAACCCTGCTCGTAGTTATGGTTGGGCGTGGATGTCGCCGGCGAATTGGCAACCACTTGCCGCCAAAAGAAACTGTTCAAGTCTTCCCGGGTGGTTCCAGAGATCATGCCGTTGGCAATGTAGAGATCGAGGAACCCGTCGTGATCAAAATCCCAGGCGTCGCTGGACCAGGACCACCGTCCCATCGAAGCTCCAGAGCTGGAACTGTCATCCTCAAAACGCCCGTGGCCACGATTGTGGAACAGCGAGTTGCCCATGGCGTGCTTACGATAGAGCGCCCGGATTTCCTCGCTTGCATTTTTCTGGAGGAGGTCTTGCGCCGAAATGCGATTGCCGGCAGCGGTCCACATGTCGGCAACATAGAGATCCTGTTTGCCGTCATTGTCGTAGTCCAGCCAGCAAACGCTCATTCCCGCGCCGACGTCCTCCACGCCGGCTTCTGGAGCGACATCGGTGAAGGTGCCGTTACCGTTGTTGCGGTAGAGATTTTTGCGGCCGAAGTCGTTGACGACGTAGAGGTCCGGCCATTGATCGCCATTGTGATCGCCCCAGCCGCAACAGAAACTGAAGCGCGTGTTGTTTTGATCGAGGCCCGACTCCCGCGTAACGTCACGAAAGGTCGCATCTCGATTGTTGCGCATCATGAAGTTCGGTGGGCCATTCTCGGCGTCGTAATAAGGAGAGGGGTAGCGGTATTGGTCGGTGCCCTGGTAATAGACGTACAAGCAGAAATAAACGTCCAACCAGCCGTCGCGGTCATAATCAGCGACGGCTGCTCCGGTAAACGCCCCTTGCGGAGGACTTGAGAACTGAAACGCGTCGGGCTTTGCGCGGAATTTTCCGCCGCCCTCGTTCAGAAAGAGCAGCGGACCGCTGGTGCGCACGACGATTACGTCTTGACGGCCGTCGTTGTCAAAGTCCGCAAACAGCGCGCAAGCGGTATTCTCCAGGATTCCAAGACCGGAAATCGCGGTGATGTCTTCGAAGGTTCCATCGCCGCGGTTCCGGAAAAGGCGGTTGGGAAGGCCGGCCGGCTGACAAATGTAGAGATCGTCGAACCCGTCTCCGTCGATGTCAGCAAACGAGACTCCGTTGTGCCCGTAAATGTCGATGCCGCAAGCCCCGTCGAGAACCGTTCGCCAGTAGTCGGTGCCGGGGATCAGCTGGGAAGCGTATGAAGGATTACCGGCGAAGGCGTGCGAGGCAATATCCACGAATACCGGAGCCAAAGAGCGGCTGCGCGTCTCGTCAAGAACGCGCCAGTTACGGAGGTGAACTTCGCCCGAGGGAAGCAGCTCCCAGTCGAGCTCCCAGTTGCCCACTCGTTGTTCGCGGTAGAAGTCAGTGCCGGCGCCTACCAGCTCGAAACGCATGCGCGTCTGAAGCAAAGCGGGAAGTCCGGGCGACAAAGGTAGGGGAGAATCGGTGCGGATACTGGTCACCTGAAATTCAGCGGTGACCATCTTGGAGAAGTGGTTCATGCTGGAACGCCATTCCTCAAGGAAGGCTTCGCGCCCCAGAAGCGCTTCTCCCGGGAACTTCATCTGGGAGACCTGCAGGGTGGATCCGGCGCGCACGGGCTGCGACGCAGTGGCCTTCGGCGAGGCGCCGGAGAAATTCGAGGTCATCACCTTTTCAAGGGCAGCCGTTTTTTGCGGAGACTCCAGGAGTTGGGAACCCCACTCTCTCAAAACGGCTGCGATCTGATCCTGATATTTCTCCGTGACGAAATCGTCGGTCCCGGCCTGGACCTTCCGCAGCACAGCGTCGAGCTCTCTTGGCGCTCGATAGTGAGGACGCACGTGAAACTCGGCCAACGGGGGGGAGGGTTCCTGAGAAAAGAAGGGGTGGAACGAGGGCCAGCCGAGGCCCGCGGGAAGAAACGCCAGCGAAGCTCCCTGGCCGTACTGGAGGAGGAATTGGCGTCGGCTAAGATCGACGGACCGACGCTTCTTCCTAGGCCTGCTCAGGCGATGCTCCCGTGTTTCTTTGCGTGAAACGAAAATCTAACACTGGCGCCAGAACTGGTCAAGAACGGCGGGGAGGGTGGGAGACGTAATGAGGTAAGGACGTAATGAAGTATGGAAACGGCCGGTGACACTAAGGATCGAATGGCGCCTCGTTCTTTTCTTGGTATCGGGTCTTGGTGGGCTACCTCCCTCCCCCCGGGGTTTTTGCACAAGGATATGATTCCATTGAACTTAGCTCGTACTGCGGTGCAAGGATGTGATTCTAAAGACGTTAGCACGTTTGAACCGCCGAAATGGCGTGAAGTTTCGCCGGATCTTCGCTTTTTGCGGGTGCACCCCCGGTGTGATGGAACTGTGAAGTATGCTATTGATTCTAGAGAGGTTGCGGATGCCGCTGTGTGGAAGAAGAGCGCGAAGAGTGAGTAAGCCGCTGGAAACGAGGGAGATGGCAGGCGGGGGCAGGGACGAGTGTCCCGTTACGAGAGGACTCAGACACTCGATCCATGGCTCAGGGTGAGCGTTTGGAAGCGGTTGAAAACAAAGGAAGGCGGCGGGGCGGATTGCGGAGGCATGGAACAGCCCAGGACCGCCGGTTTCGCTCGGCGTGCTACACAGCACAGGGTAACCAGATGTCAATAGCGGTTTGGGGGTTACTAGGCGAATGGGTGGCTGATGGGGCCAAGGTTTGACCGAAGGCTCCGAAGCGCGTTGCGAGAAGGGTGCAAAGTCAAAACCCGCACCCTACAAAAGGCGTAGGGATGCGGCACCCAAATTCGTCTTTCTCGCCAACGTCTGCGCCACCCGCCTGAAGCCGTGCCCTCCCATTGAGTCTCGGGAGGTCAAATCTGTTCCGAGACAGTATATGGGGCGCGATAGGTGCCGCGGAGGAGGCGATTGGCTTCGTCGTCCCCGATGACTTGCTCCTGCGCGGGGTCGAATTGCAGGGTGCGGCCCAGGCGGTAGGAGGCATTGGCTAGATGGACCAGGGTCGCGGAGATGTGGGCTTCCTCGATGGGGGAATGAATGTCCTGGGCACGACGGCTGCGAATGCAGTCGACGAAGTTCGCGTAGTGGTCGGCGGAGGCCTTACCGTGCGGTCCGGGCTCGACCTGATCGGTTAGCCAGGTCTTGTAGGCGTCGTAGCCGTCGATGGCGAGATAGCCGTTTGATCCGTAGAAAATGTTGCCGATGGTGTTGGTTTTGGCGTCTTTCGGCCCCAGGGACTGTTGTTTGTCCGCGGGCTTTTTGTTTGCACCGGCGGTGAGTCCGGCGGGGGGCACACCACTGGCCCCGTAAGCGCCGGTACCGATTTCGGCCTCGTGATTGGTGATCCAGTGGCGGACTTCGAGTTCCATCATCTTGCGCTTGCCGTCCGGGGCATCGAAATAGTAGGTGGCGTTCAAGACGTTGGGGGTTTCCTGGTCGTCCTGGAACATGAAGTGTCCGCCCATGGCGGAGACCGATACCGGGAAGCGAACGCCTAGACCCCAGCGCGCAATGTCGATTTCGTGGATGGCCTGGTTACCGACTTCCCCGTTGCCAGTGTCCCAGATCCAATGCCAGTTGTAGTGGAAGCGATTGCGGGTAAAGGGCTTCAGCGGCGCGGGGCCGGTCCAGAGGTCGTAGTCGACGCCGGCGGGAACAGGTTCCACCGTAGCGTGCCCGATCGATGCTCGCCACTTGTAGCAAAGCGCGCGGGCCATGTAGACATCGCCGATGGTGCCGTCACTCAGATGCCCAATGGCTTCCAGCATGCCGGGGTTGGATCGCGACTGGCTGCCGTGCTGGCAAATGCGGTTGTACTTCTTGACCGCACGCACGAGTTGCCTTCCTTCAAACCAGTTGTGCGAGCACGGCTTTTCGACGTAGACGTCTTTGCCGGCCTGGCAGCCCCAGATGGCCATGAGCGAGTGCCAATGATTGGGGGTGGCGATGGAGATGGCGTCAATCTCTTTGTCTTCGAGCAGCTTGCGAACATCGACGTAGGATTTTGGCCTTGGCAAACCCAGCTTCTCAATTTCGCCGAGGCGCTGGCTGGACACGCTTTCATCGATATCGCACAGAGCGGCAATTTCGGTTCCCGGGACATGTGTAAACCCGTGGATGTGATCGTTGCCGCGACCTCGCACTCCGCAAATTGCTACGCGGACGCGATCGTTTGCGCCGAGAATCTTGCCACCCAGCGCGATGGTAGCCGCGCCCACCGTTATCGCTTTTCCGGTCGTCTTGAGAAATTCGCGCCGCTCGATTTCCATAGTTGCCGCCTTTGTGCAGGAAGCCTCCTGCAAGCCGCATAGTATAGTCCGGTTCCGGGGAGTTGCGGCGTGCCTAACTAGCTCCTTATTTGGATGTGTAGTTGGCTGATCAAGGAGGGACTCCGTGCTTGTCCGGGGACGCATCGAGAGCCTCGCAACCTGTGGTAAGCTGGCGCGGCTATCAGCATCGAAATCGATGAATTGCATGGATCACGGGCGCAGCGCGCATTCCTACGCAGAAATCTGGTTGGTTCCCGGCTAGAGAATTCAACTATTTGCATTGAAGAGCGAGATTGAGGAGAGAGATGCCCCAGGGGGCCCAAGTCGTCGGAATTGGAAGCTGTGGGATCGACTATTTCGCCATTGTTCCTCGCTTGCTGGGGGGGGACGAGAAGATCAATGCGGATCGGCTGGAAATTCACGCGGGAGGCGTCACCGGCAATAATCTTACGCAGGTAGCGCGGCTGGGAGCGAGCGCGGGCTGGCTCGGATTGATCGGCGACGATGAGAGCGGACGATTGATCACCAAAGCGTTCGCGGACGACGGGCTGGACCTCTCCGGAATTGAAATCATCAAGGGCGAGCAATCGACCTTCACGTGGATTCCCGTGGACGCGCAGGGTGAGCGGTGCATCTACATGTTTCCGAACATCAACGGAAAACTGTCTGCAGCGCAAGTGCGCAGCCGCTTCGCGCCGCAGATCAAGACGGCCAAACATTTTCATACAGAGGCCTCGCAGCTTCCCTTGCCGCCCATCAAAGAAGGGATGGAGGTGGCTCGCGAAGCAGGCGTGCGCGTCATTTTCGATCTGGACGTTGCGCCGAGCTACTTTGCGCATGCGAAACTTGGCGCGGAGAAGGATCTGATCTCCGCGTTGCAACTGGTAGACGTTCTCAAACCGTGTAAGGCGGCGGCCCGGGAGATCACCGGCGAAAGCGATTACGAAAAAATCGCCGTTAAGCTGTTGGCCCTGGGGCCGAAGGTGGTGGCCGTCACTATGGGTGCGGAGGGCTCGCTCATCGCGAGCGCGGGAAAAATGGCTCACGTTCCTGCATTCCAGGTAAACGCCGTGGACAGTACCGGTGCGGGTGACGCTTTCATGGGGGGTCTGTCCTACGGCCTGTTGCAGAACTGGGACCAGCGGCGAGTCGGGTTGTTCGCCAACGCTTGTGCGGCGATTTGCTGCACGCAGGTGGGAGCACGGGCGATGGGCAGACTGAGTGAAGTCGTGGCCCTTATCAAGTCGCAGCGTCCGGAAGAATCTTCGTTCTAGGCCCAGTCTTCGAAGCGTTTTTTGTGGCGTCTTGGCGTCGTGCAGAGCGGGCCTTGAATGAAGCTCAAGCCTGCGGAATCCGGCGTCGCATCGGTTTTCGATATTTGTAAGGAGAGCCAGCCCGATGTTCGTGCCACACAGCTTTGCCCTGGCGCTGCTGATGATGATTACGAGCGCTATTTGCTGGGGTTCTTGGGCCAACACCTACAAAGGCGTCAAGAATTATCGTTTCGAGCTGTTTTATTGGGACTACGCGCTGGGAATTTTCCTGATCTCGGTGATTCTGGCGTTCACCATGGGCAGCACGACAGGCGATCCTGCCAGCTTTCTGAACAACGTTCACGCAGCGGATAACTCAAACATCGTTTCGACGCTGGTAGGGGGCGCGGTGTTCAATCTGGCGAATCTCCTGCTAGTGGCCGGGATTGATATGGCCGGATTAGCCATCGCCTTTCCGGTTTCCATCGGCATCGCCCTCGTGGTAGGCGTCGTCTCGAGCTACATTCTGCAACCAAAAGGAAACGCGGGCATGCTGGCGGCGGGCGTAGTTTGTGCGGTGATTGCAGTGGTTCTGGATGGCAAAGCGTACGGCAATCTCTCCGGGATGAACCGATCTGTGTCAAAGAAGAGCATCATCACGTGCATCGTGTCGGGCGTGCTGATGGGGCTTTGGGCGCCGTTCGTCACGCGTTCAATGACGCAAGGAAACACCCTGGGCCCGTACAGCGTCAGCGTTTTCCTCACTCTCGGCGCGCTGCTTTCGTGCTTCATCTGGAATATTTATTTCATGAAGAAGCCGCTCGTCGGTGAGCCGGTTCATTTCGGGGATTTTTTCCGGGGGCCCTCCACGGGTCATCTGCTCGGACTTACGGGCGGCTGCATTTGGGGCCTCGGGATGGTGTTCAATCTTGTGGCCGCAAGATTCTCCGGTGTCGCTATTTCTTATGCCATTGGACAGTCAGCGCCGATGGTCGCTGCTCTGTGGGGCGTGTTGGCCTGGAAAGAATTTCAGGGCGCCAATCGTCAAGCCAAGACGTATCTGGGTCTTATGTTCCTTTTCTATCTCCTGGCGATTCTGCTCGTTTCGCACGCCAACACGGCGAGTTGACTAACCAGGCGCGCGTTCTTCATTGCGGAAGCCCGCCCAAAACAGAAGTAGGACGAAAGCCGATCCGATTGCCGGGACCACCCAGATCGAACGCCAGTCGTGGAGCACGCCGCCTGCCAGCGAAGTCTTCACGTAGATGTCCACGACCCGGCCGCAAATCCACGATCCGATGAACATGCCGATGCCGTAGGTGATGAAGGTGATCAGCCCTTGCGCGGCCGCGCGCAACGCCTGCGGTGCTTTTTGGTCCACGTACACCTGGCCAGTGACAAAGAAAAAGTCATAGCAGATTCCGTGGAGGACGATCCCCAGATAAAGCAGCCAGACGAGACTGCCGCTGTTCCCGGTGCCGAAGCAAATGTATCGCACAACCCACGCGAACATGCCGAGCATCAGCGTGTACTTCACACCGAGGCGGCGGAAAAACCACGGCAGCGTGACCATGAACAGCAATTCGGACATCTGCCCCATGGTCATTTTTCCGGCAGCGTTCTGCACTCCAATTTCATTCAGGAATGGGTTTGTGAACGTGTAGTAGAACTGAAGGGGAATGCAGATTAGAAACGAAGCGAGAGCGAAAACGGAGAAGTTTCGGTCCTTAAAAAGATTGAAGGCTTCCGCGGGAAAGATGTTGCTGAGCTTGAATCCGTGCGCGGAGCGCAGCGGCGGCGTGTGGGGCAGCGTGAGACTATAAATGGCCATCAAGATCGACGAAACAGCAGCCACGCGAATCGGAACCGCGGTCGATTCCACGCGCATATAGCCGATGAGCAGACCGGCGACAATCCATCCGGCGGTGCCGAGAACGCGGATCGATCCGAAGTCCTGCTTGGGATCCTTCATTTGCCGAAAGGCGAGTGCGTTTGTCAGCGCCATGGTGGGCATGTAACACAGCGAATAGATCAGCAGGACGAAGTACATCGGGCCGAAGGTCTTTTGCGTGGAAGCGAGCCAGAGGAGAACTCCGCCGATTCCGTGGAGCGCGGCGAGCAGGCGCTGGTTGGCGAACAACTCGTCGGCCATCAGTCCGACGAGAAAGGGGGAAAGCATGGCGCCGAGAGCGGTGGTGCCGGCGGCCAGACCGATCTCTTGCCCGGAAAAGCGCAAATGCTGTCCGAGCCAGGTTCCCAGCGTGACGTACCAGGCCCCCCAAATAAAATATTCGAGGAACATCATCACGGACAGACGAAATCTCATTTGCAAGAGCACGCGCTCACCTCTCGAAGAATTGTCTACGTAAACGCTTCCAAACCTTAAGTGATCGCAAAGGTTGAGTTGAGATTCTTCGGGCATCCTTATCGGATGCCCTCAGAATGACAAGTTTGCCCGTTTCGCACGCTGTCCCTCTGAAGAGGGTGGCTACAGCAACTCGGATTGGGTCTTGGCTCATTGGGCGGCGGCCTGGCGGCGTGCGGGGCCGTTGAGCCAAAGATCGATGGGCTTTTTCACGCCGGGCGGCGGTTGGTACGGGAGCAAGATCTTGCGACCCTCGCCCGCCGACGCATAGCCCGCGTAGAGCGCGCGCATCACAACCAAACCGTCTTCTCCGGTGGCTTGCGGAGTTTCCTTGCCGCGCACACAACGCGCGAAGTGCGTCAGCTCTTGAGGCGTGCCGTAGTTCCAGAGTTCTTCGAACACGGGATAGGTCCAACCCTTCGTAGTCGGCGCTTTTTCGACGGCGTAACCATAGCCGCTTTCGCTGAAGGTGGGCAGGGCGTTGCCCATGTGCAGATTGGCGTAGGTTACGCCAGCCTCACCGAAAACCTCGATGCGGTCGTCCATACCGCCTCGCCGGGCCCAACTGTTTTCAACCAGTCCAACGGCGCCATTGGCGAATTCGAGGATGCACAGCGATTCGTCTTCCGCTTTGGTCTTGCCGATGTGAACGTAAGTTCCCATCTGGCAGTAAACGGAAGTAATCGGGGAGCGCCCGAGGAACCAGTAGCAAAACGCGATGCCGTGGCAGCCGAGATCCATGAACGCGCCGCCGCCGGAGCGATTTACGTCCCAAAACCAGGGGCTGTGCGGGCCAAAGTGTTTCTCGCTTTGCTTTACGAGGTGAACCTTTCCGAACGCGCCGGCGTCGGCCATTTCCTTCGCCTTCAGATATTTTGGCGTGAAGAAAAGCTCTTCGCCGTACATCAGCAAGATGCCGTGATGCTTGGCGACCGCGATCATCTCTTCGCCTTCTTCAATGGTCATCGCCAAGGGTTTCTCGCACACGATGTGCTTGCCAGCGACGGCGATGTCTTTGGTCATTTGCGCATGCAGACTGTTCGGAGCAGCGATGGTGACCATCTCGATGTCGTGCTCTTTCAGCATCTCGCGGTAATCGGTGAACACCCGCGGGATGCCCAATCGCTTTGCGAGTGCAGCGGCGTTACCCGGCGTCGGAGACGCAATCGCGACGACTTCCGCCTCGTGCGGCATGATTTGGAAAGACGCGGCGTGAATATCCGCCTGAAATTGCGATCCGATGATGCCAACCTTCACCCGGCCCTTGGTTTCCATCTCGCTCCTTCGAACAAGCTTTCTTTAGCCCCAAGACCCAGGTTCAAACAGCGAACCTGGGGCACCCAGCCATTGCCTCTCCCTTGGATTGCGAGCGCGCGTCACCCAACTACGAAGATGCGGGACCCTGGTCGTCGCAGCCGACATAGTCCTGCAGAATTCGATTGCCCTTGTACTCGAGTTCGTCATGAATGCCGATCTTCGAAGTGTAATAACCTCTGGCGGTCAGGCGTTTGAGCTCGTGGAAAAAACGGACTTCAGGAAGATCGGTCATCTTATCGTTGTCCGAAAGGACGGTGAGGATGGCGATCCGTTCCTCGGAGTCCGCGTCGACAAAAGCCTTTCCGTTGTAATGCTGGCTCATCAGATCGATCAGACGGAGCCCCTCACGCCATAGCTCTTTCTGGTGGTCATCGATGCTTTCGCGCAAAACCTGGTCGATGTAGTCAGCAACCTTGGCGGCCTTGGCGCCGCCGGAGTGGCTGTCTGCGGGAATGATTGTTTCTGACAACTCTTCCACGAGATGGTGCTGGCTGGGACTGAAAAAGCGAGCCGTGGATTTGGTTTCGGCGGGCTTCGCTTCCGGCGCCGTTGCAGTTTTCGCTTGCGGCGTTTCCGCGGGCACGGCGGGCAACGGGAGGAGCGAGGCGCCAAGAACGGTAGCAGAGGCTTTCAGCCATTGGCGGCGATCGTGTCTCAGATTCATGGAATCGTTTGTCGACATGGCCGCTCCTTAAAGATTCCCTTTGCGGAGTTCGTCTGCCAGATAGTCGCAGGACCGCCAGCACAGAGCCATGATGGTCCAGGTGGGATTCTGGCAACTGGCATTGACGAAAGCGCTGCCGTCCACCACGAACAAGTTCTTGACGTCGTGCGACTGTTGAAATTGATTCAGAACGGAAGTCTTTGGATCGTTGCCCATGCGAGCCGTGCCGAGTTCATGGATGGACCAGCCCTCGGTGAGAACCCGGCTGCTGACACGGACAATCTCGAAGCCCGCGGCCTCGAACATCTCCTGGGCGGTTTCCTTCATGTCCTCGGCCATGCGGTGCTCGTTGTCGCCGAATTTGTAGTGGAAACGCAAAGCGGGGATTCCCCACTTGTCTTTCACCACGGGATCGAGGTCCACATAGTTTTCGTAGCGCGCCAAGACCTCGCCGAAAGCGCCCATGCCGATGTACGCGCCCTGGTTCTTTCGGACTTCTTCCTTGAAAAAGGCGCCGAAACCGTGCGAGTCCGTGCCATGAGGAAACATGACACTGCCGCTGCCGCCTTCGAATCCGTAGCCGCGGATGAAGTTGGGGTGCTTCTCCGCAAGGTTGCGAAATCTAGTCAAGTAAAAGCCCCCGGGCCGGCCGTCATCGAGCGTAGGCGGCTTCCCGACGAGATCCTTCGCCCGGCCAGCTACGCCGGGGCCCATGATGTGTTCACAGAAATTGTGGCCGACGTGGCCACTGGAGTTCGCCAATCCGTTGGGATAGAGCCGCGACTTGGAAAGCAAGAGAAGGCGAGCGGACTCGAGCGTGGAGGCGGCTACGACGACGACCTTCGCGCGGACGGAGTATTCCTTCATCGTCTCGGAATCAATAAAGCGCGCGCCGGTGGCTTTGCCGGTCTGAGGATCGACCGTCACCTCGCGGACGACCGCATTGGTGCGCAGGGTCAAGTTGCCCGTATCCATGGCGGGGTAGATCAGGCCGGTGGGAGAGTCGAATGCGGCGTGAATGTCGCAGCCGCCCTTGCGTTCGCAGGCGCCACGGCCGTAACAACGGCTGCGGTACTTATTGTGCTTAAGGCCGTCACTGGTGACGCCGGCACGATACTGCGTAAGAACCCGGCCCATTTTCTGCAGACCTTGTTTTAGCGTGACCTCGGCGCAGTTCAGCTTCGTGGGGCGCTGAAATATGCTGTCGGGAAGGTACGGCAGGTTTTCCTTCACACCGGTGATGCCCAGATATAGGTCCACCTTGTCGTAGTACGGGGCGATTTCGTTATAGCTGATGGGCCAATCTTCGCCGTAGCCGTCGCGGCTCTTGGCCTTGAAGTCGTAGTCGGAGAGGCGCAGCGCGAGGCGTCCCCAAATGTTTGTTTTTCCACCGAGACACCGCGCGCGAACCCAGGCGTAGTTCGTACCGGTGAAGGGATTCTCGCGCTCATCGACAACAATGTTCTTCACGTAGTCGGTGTCGCCGACATAGCTGTGCAGATGCCTGGATTTCTCAAAGCCGGGGCCGTAGGGAGGCCTGCGGATGGTGTATTCGTTGAAGCTGAGAGAATGGCGGTCCGGCGGGAGCGCTCCACGATAGGCGTTGTCGTAAGGCCACTCCATGGACCGCAATTCCTGCTCGATGGGGAGTTTCTTTCCTGCTTCAAGCAGCAAGACCTGCAAGCCGTGACTGGTGAGTACGTGTGCCGCCATCCCGCCTGCGGCGCCGGATCCGATCACCACTGCGTCGTAGGTTTTAGCTAGATTGATTTCAGACTCGGCCATAGAGATAACTCTCTTTCTACCTAGGTCAGACGTGGACTGAGCCGCTTTGCGTTGCGGGATGCCGACCATCGCAAACAGTCTGGCTAAAATCGACAGGCGCGACCGCATTCAACACTGGGACTGCCTTCTTTGTCCAGTACAACTTCGCGGCCCACCGCCGCATGGGCTTTCGGAGCGGATTTCGACCGGACGTGTAAATTGATGGTAATGCAGGTGTTATGCGGAAAAAGTGGTGAGGCGGGCGCAGGACTCGAACCGGTCGGGACTCGGGGCCTCCCGAGAAACCGTGACGCGGCTGTTCGCCGATTTCAGGAACAAACAGCTCTTGCAAGGCAAAGGTTCGACGCATATTATCAACAATAAGGCGGGGGTCGAAGGCGTTCTGGGCGCCTAGGTCCCAATGTCTCCCTTCCCGGAAATTTCCCCTTCAAAAAGTTAGCTTTGTGATGTCCGTTACATCTATCGGTGATATGTGTCACGGCAAGGCGGTTGAACTAATGGTGACAATGCGCACCATTGCGGTGAGTTCGGGAACTTGGCCCGCGTTTCGGAGGGCAAGACTTGGAGGATATGCGAATGAAGGGTCCCATGCTTAGTACCAGCAGTATGGCGAGTCTGAGTGCATTCGTGGTCGTTCTGTGGGTAATGCTTGCATCGGTGCCCAAGACCTCCGCGATCCCGGCGTTTTCGCGCAAGTATCAGACGTCCTGCACGACTTGCCACAACAACTATCCGGAATTGAACGACTTCGGTGAGGTATTCAAGAAGAACGGGTTCAAATTTCCCAAGGACGACGACAGCTTCGTCAAGGAACCCCCGGTCATGCTGGGAGCCAAAGCGCAAAAGGAAGCCTTCCCTGGGGCGATCTTTCCGGGGGAGATCCCTGGAAGCGTGCCAATTGCTTTCCGCTATTCAGGCAATTTCACCTGGAACGCCAAGCAGCCTCAGCCGCTGCAGGCAACGGCGTTCGTGCCGGAGACCGATCTGTTCGTGCCGAGCACGTTGACCATCATCAGTGCCGGCAGCTTCGGTCAGAACCTGGCGTTCTGGATCGACAACGACATCTCGGCCGGGGGCACTGGCGCCGGCGGCGGATTGGGCGATGGATACCTCCGATACAACGACATAGGCCACGTATTTGGCTTGCCGAAAAATGCGTTCAATGTCCGGTTCGGACAATTCGAGCTGGATTTGCCTTTCACGCAAGCACGGACGATTTATCCGACAGCCTACGACGTTTTCAGCGAGACGGCCGTGGCGCAGCCCTCGACGATCACTGGTCAGACGGTATTTCAGACCACAAACAATCCCTTCTTCCTTGGGACGCCGCAACGCGGCATCGAATTCGGCGGCTATCCCAACAACGGAAACTTCACCTGGTCGGTAGCCGTTGTCGACGGAACCAACTCGGCATATGGACTCGGGCCTTCGCTTAGAGCGCGGAACACCAAGGATGTTTATGTCCGCGTATCGCAGAGATTCAACCTGGAACGTGATCCCGAAAGCCGGAATGCGATACAGGCTGCAGGACCGACCGGGCCACGCGACCACACGTCGATCCGCTTCGGAGCCTTCTACTATCACGGACAGAACCAGTTGAACTATGGAGGGTCACAATACAGTTTCCTGGGAACAATTGGCGAGCCGTTCTATCGGGCCGGCGGAGATGTTCGCTTCAAATACCGCAAGATGGAACTCTTCGGTGTTGGCATGGTGGGGCACGACAACAACCACACCGTGGATACGGTCGCTCAGACTATCGTCAATGCGCGCGCCGTCACCTATACCGGGGGATTCACAGGCAGCAATTTCTGGATTTACCCCTGGATGATCGCATACATGCGCTACGACTTCGTGAACTCACCGACCGACTTTGCGAACGGCGTTTCTGAGCACCGGACTCGCAACCGCTTCAGCCCGGGTTTCCAGGTGCTCGTTCGCGCCAACATCAAGGTCATCGGCGAGTATCAGTATCACTGGGGCCAACCCTACACGGACCCAATCACGGGCAATACGTTGTTTTTCCGCCCGAACTCGTTCGTAAGCGGCATCGACTACGTCTTCTAAAGGGATCGGGGCCGGAAATTGAATCGCACGCACATCAAATACGAGAGGAATGTCATGAGTCTATTGAGAATCGCAGCAAAAGCAGGAGTCGCAGCGAGTATCACGCTGGCCCTGGCAGGAGTGAACGGAGCGAATGAAATCAAAGGCAAAGTCAGCGTGCAGGGGATCAAGTCGGCCGAGAACATCGCGGTTTACGTGGACGTAATTCCGGACAAGAAGTTTGAAGCGCCGAAGGACCACGTCGTTGTCGATCAACGGAAGATGTCGTTCATTCCACACGTCGTCGCCGTGCAGCAAGGCACCACGGTGGATTTTCTGAACAGCGACCCGGTTGGCCACAACGTCTATTGGCCTTCCATTAGCGGCAACAAGAAGCTCGCTCACAATCTCGGCACTTGGCCGAAGGGCGAGAAGAAGCCCTTCCAGTTCAACGATCTTGGTACGGCTTCGCTTCTCTGCAACGTCCACCCGGAAATGTCCGGCTATATCGTTGTCGTTCCCACGCCGTATTTTGCGGTGACCGACAAAGACGGCAATTTCGAAATCAAGGATATTCCCGCGGGCAAGTACACGTTGAAGACTTGGAGCGAAGATGGTAAACCAACCACGCAAGCCGTGGATGTCAGCGCCGCAACAGCGACAGTCGAACTGACGGTGAAGAAGTAAGCGAGAAAGGGGCCCGGCACTCACCTCGTGGCTAGCCGAACCAAACTCGTTGACCTCGAGTGGCTCGAGTCGAACTTCCCCTGCATGCAGGCCTGCCCCGTTCACACGCCGGCCGGACGCTACGTCTCCCTCATTGCACAGGGTAGGTACGAGGAAGCTTATCGCTACGCCCGGGTCCCTAATCCTTTCGCCTCCATCTGTGGTCGGGTGTGCGGGCATCCTTGCGAACCCGCCTGCCGCCGCGGGCAATTTGACATGCCCATTTCCATCCGCGCCTTGAAGCGATTCGTCACAGAACGCTATGGGCCGGAATCGCGCAATCCCATCGATGTCTTTCCCGAAAGGCCAGGCGCCTTCCGGCCCGAAAAGATCGCGATCGTAGGTTCCGGGCCCGCCGGCATGTCCGCGGCGCACGATCTGGCGCTGCTCGGCTATCCCGTAACCGTTTTCGAAGCCGCACCCGTGCCGGGCGGAATGATGCATCTCGGCATTCCAGAATATCGCCTGCCGCGCGATGTTTTGCAGGCCCAGATTCGCGAAATTCTGGACCTGGGGCCAGAACTTCGCCTGAATATGCGGCTCGGTCGTGATTTTTCGCTGGAAGACCTCCACCGCCAAGGCTACCAAGCCGTGCTGCTCGCGTTTGGCCTGCACCGCAGCCGTGACCTCAATCTACCGGGGCATGAACTGGACGGGGTGGTGAAAGGCATCGATTTCCTCCTCAACGTCAATCTTGGCTACCGCTTCTCGATCGGCAAGCAAGTTGTGGTCATTGGCGGAGGCAACGTGGCCATCGATGTGGCACGCTCCGCCATGCGCGAACAGCAAAAGCTCGCAGTAGACACGGACACCGCGGGGCTTCCCAACGAACTAACTTCCAGTGAGATGGACGTCGCCATGAAAGAGTTCATGGACGTTTCCCGTCAGGCACTGCGCATGGGCGCTCGTGAGGTGCACCTCGTGTGCCTTGAATCGCGCAAGGAAATGCCCGCTTCAGAAGAAGAGATCGAAGAGGGCTTGGTTGAGGGGATCAGGATGCATCCCTCGCTCGGCCCGAAGCAGTTCGTCGGTCAGAGCGGCAAGGTAACTGGCCTCGAAGTGATCAGGTGCACGTCGGTATTCGACGCGCAGAGACGGTTCAGCCCCACCTTCGCTCCCGGCACGGAAACAATCATTCCCTGCGACACAATAATCCTCGCCATCGGGCAAGCCTCTGATCTGTCTTTCGTCAAGCCTTCCGATGGCCTGGAAACCACGCGACAAGGCACGCTTAAGATCGATCCCGCGACGCTGATGACGACCGCGCCGGGAATTTTCGCAGCCGGGGATATCGCCTTTGGTCCGCGCCTAATCATCAACGCGGTAGCGGACGGCAAGAAAGCCGCGGAAGAAATCGACAAGTTTATTCGCGGACCGGAGTGGAAACCCAAACCCCAGTACGTGCAAATCACGATTCTCGATCATCACAGAATGGCCGAACAGTACGACGAATATTCCCGTCTGGCAGTCCCTGTCATTCCTCTCGAACGCCGCACGGGCATTGCCGAAGTCGAAACCGGTTTTACCGAAGAACAGGCCAGGCGAGAAGCGTCGCGTTGCCTTCAGTGCTGGATCAACACCATTTTTGAAGGGACCGAGGTAAACGGCAGCGAGTGCATTCTCTGCGGCGGGTGCGTTGATGTCTGTCCGGAAAACTGCCTGCAACTCGTGCCACTCAGCCAATTCGACTTTTCCGGCGAGACCACACAACAGCTGTCCGCCACGTCGGATTTGCGGGCTCACGAATTTCTGCACCTCTCGCCCGAAGAACTTTCCACCGTCGAAGGTTCGGTGATGGTGAAAGACGAAACCATTTGCATCCGTTGCGGGCTCTGCGCGGAACGCTGCCCGGTTCACACCATCACCATGGAAGCTTTTGAGGTTTTCGATCGCGATCCGAATTTAGTCCAAATTGAGGAGATGGTTCTCCACCGATGAGTGAAACAAAACACCCTTCGCTCCCTGGAATGCCCCTTTCCGGGGGGGCCGCTACTGAGATCACCCGGCGCGATTTCTTGAATGAAATCACTCTAAGCGCCCTCGGCATCGCCGGCCTAGGGTCCGTTGTCGTGACCTATCAATTTTTTTCGCCCAATGTTTTGTTTGAGCCTCCGACGACCTTTCGCGCCGGCAATCCCGATCTTTATCCTGTGCATTCGGTGACGTTTCTTCAGGACCAGCAGGTGTACATTGTGCGCATGCCGGAAGGCTTCTATGCAGTGTCCGCCATTTGCACGCATCTGGGTTGCGTGACGCAATGGAAGCCAGAGGCTGAAATGATTGCGTGCCCTTGCCACGGCAGCAAGTTCAAAGCGGATGGCACAAAGATCGAAGGTCCCGCGCCGCGGCCACTGCCGCATTTTGCTATTACGTTGACGGCGGACGGGGAACTGCTCGTCGACAAATTGCAAAACATCAAGCCGGAGCAAGTCTTGAGAGCCTGAGGCGAGGTTGCATTTCTAAAACAGAACGAAGCGCACAGTTTAGAGGCTATGTTCGTCATGCAAAACACGAGTATTCGAAAACGAATCCGTATCCTGCTGTTTGTGGTCTCGTTCGGCACAGTGGTTAATACGCCGCGCGTCTGGTGTCAGTCTTCGTTGCCCGGCAGTGCACAAGCGCAGGGCAAGGCGGACGCGTCAGCGGCATCGCTCACTGCGATTCCACGAGGCCTCGATGGAGATTCACACGCGCGGATGAACTTGGGAGCAGCCAAGCTGCAAGAGCCGGGACCAGGTTCGGCGCCGAACGCCGTGGACATCGTCCGGGATCCGTCCGATGTGGCGCCTCCAGTCGGAAATCGCGCGCCACAGATCGTCAAAGTTTCTCTGGTAGCGCAGGAGTTGGAAGGCAAGCTGGACGCGGTCCTGGGCACCACTTACGAATATTGGACGTTCAACGGCAAGGTGCCTGGCCCGATGATCCGCGTGCGACAAGGAGACACCGTTGAGGTCACCTTAAAAAATGAGGGGCGTCTCGTTTCCCATTCGATCGACTTGCATGCTGCTCTTGGACCAGGCGGCGGAATGGACCTAACGGAAGCGAAACAGGGCGAAAGCAGAACTTTCACTTTCAAGGCGGCAGTTCGGGGAGTTCTTGTATATCACTGCGGAACGAATCTGGCTGCCCAGCATATTGCAAACGGGATGTACGGTCTGATCATCGTCGAGCCCCCTGGCGGATTGCCGCACGTGGATCACGAGTTTTACGTAATGCAGGGTGAGATCTACACCGTGGAAGATTTGGGCGAGCAAGGACATCAGAAGATGAGTCTCTCGAAATTGATGGACGAGCGGCCGGAATATTTCGTGTTCAATGGTGCGGTGGGAGCACTCACAGAGCAACATCCAATGCACGCGAAGGTGGGTGAAACGATTCGGATTTTTTTCGGTGTTGGCGGACCGAATCTAATATCGTCTCCTCACGTAATCGGGCAGGTTTTGCAGCAAGTGTATAACGAAGGATCCTTCAACTCCCCCCCTCTGACTTCGGTACAAACCACCGTGGTGCCACCGGGAGGCGCGACCATTTTGGAAATCAAGCCGCAAGTGCCAGGATCATACAAATTGGTGGATCATGCTTTAGTCCGGGTAGCTCGGGGCCTGGTCGGCGCGATCGAAGTAACGGGTTCTGCCAACCGCGATTTGTTTCACGAGGGCCCGTCCCAGTAATTCGAACACTGAGGCAACCGATGGCTACGACTCTTCATTCCGCGCTACAGAATCTTCGTGAGACGAAAGCCTGGAAGTCCATCTTTCGACGCGGCCCCGCGAATACGAACCGTACACGCAGCCTCGCCGTCTTCGGCAATCTCTTCCTGCACTGGCTGCCGGTCAAGGTTCGAGAGAAGTCCCTCCGCGTGCGAGCCTCGTACTATCTGGGCTCGATCTCCTTCATCCTTTTTATCGTTCTTTTCGTCACCGGCATATTGCTGATGTTCTATTACCACCCGGCGGCGCCGCATGCCTACCGGGATATGAAGGATCTCCAATTCGTCGTTTCAAATGGCGTTTTTCTTCGCAATCTTCACCGACTGGCCGCGCATTTAATGGTCTTCGCCGTGTTCTGGCACATGTTTCACGTGTTCTACCGCGGGGGCTACAAACCGCCGCATGAGTTCAACTGGGTGGTCGGCGTGGTGCTTCTTCTGGTCACGCTGTTCCTTAGCTATACGGGCTATCTTTTGCCGTGGGACCAACTCGCCTTTTGGGCCGTGACCGTCGGCACCAACATCATTTCCGCGATGCCAGTAGTTGGCAGCAAGATTCGGTTCTTACTGCTGGGCGGGAATATCGTCGGGGAAAACGCGTTGCTGCGCTTCTACGTGCTTCACGTGGTGATTCTGCCGCTGGTCGCGTTCTTGCTCATTGGAATTCATTTCTGGCGTGTGCAAAAGGACGGTGGTCTGACCGTAAAGCCCAAAGACGACGATGGAAAAGAATAAAATCGAAACGGGCTTCAGCTCGGACGCGAAGAAAGAGCCGCGGCGCATAGTCTTCGTCACGAGAAAGACGTCCGCCAAGGTTGTGGGTGATCGCGGCCCGCAATTGATGACTTACCCGCATCTCTTGATCCGCGAGGCCATCGCATTTCAGGTGCTCGTAATCGCCATGGTGCTCGTCGCGCTTTTCTGGGACGCGCCGCTCGAGCAGCTGGCGAATCCTCTGCTTACCCCGAATCCCGCCAAAGCCCCGTGGTACTTTCTCGGCCTTCAGGAACTGCTGCACTTTTTCCCGCCATTCGTCGCTGGAATTCTGATTCCGACATTGGTGGTGATCGCGCTCGTGGTCATTCCGTACTTCAACGTCAATATCGAAGGCGAGGCGATCTGGGCTCGCCGGCCGTCGCAAAATCTGAGAGTCGTTCTCATCACTGTGGTCGCCCTGCTCACGTTTCTTTCCGTATTCTATGCTTGGACGATCTTTGTGCCCAGCGCGCTCGTTGCTGCTCTCTTGCTTTTTTCGTACGTTGGCAGACAAGGGCAGGGCGGCCCGCTGCAGGTCCTCGCCACCAAGCCGCTCTCCTGGTGGGTGATGACGTGGTTCATCGCTGTCGCGGTCTGTTTGACCGTTGTTGGCACGTTCTTTCGGGGGCCTGGTTGGTCATGGGTATGGCCGTGGAGAACTCATGCCGGCTGAAGAGATGGGCAAAGTAACGGACCGCATGCGCCTGATCTTTGCGCTTTCAAGTGTCGTGTTCTTGGCTGTGCTCGCGATCTCACCGTTCAAGGATTTTCGCCGTGAGTGGAAGCTGTACAAGCGCTCCTACATGCGATTTGCTCTAGGCCGTCCTGATACAAAGAAACTATTGGCGGACTATCGCCCCGACATCGATCAGATCTGGCTTCCCGGAATGAACGTCGTCGACCGATGCACAACCTGTCACCAAGGAATCACGCAGGCGAGCCTGGGGGATAGAGCGGTGCCCCAACCTTTCCGCGCGCACCCGCCCATTCCGCACAACGTTCGCGATTGGGGCTGCACCGTCTGTCACCGGGGCCAGGGTCCCGCGACGGAAGTCGCTGAGGCTCACGAATCGACGCTTGCCTGGGAGCAGCCGATATTGCCGACCCGCTTCATTCAAGGGTCGTGTGGCACATGTCACTACGCCGACCTGCCCCAGACGCCACAGCTGACACGCGGTCGCCAGCTTCTTGCCGAACTGAATTGTCAGGGCTGCCATCGCTTGCCGGGAATCGAGCGTCCCGTGATGCTGGGTCCCGATCTCACGAACATAGGTACGAAAGTCAGCCGCGAGTGGATTTACAAGTGGCTGAAGGAACCACGCACGATCGTCGACAAAGACGGCAATGTCACGGTCAATGGTTACGAGACGGAAGAAGAGCCGCGCATGCCCAAGTTTCGCCTGGCCGAGGCGGAGCTTCGCGGACTCTCCGCCTACCTCAGCGTCCAAAAGGCCAAGCCGATCAACCCGTACAAAATCGATGCACGTGTCTTATCCGCGTGGAGCAAGAATCCGGAACTAATTTCGCAGGGCGAACTGCGATTCCGCCAGATGTTCTGCTCCACCTGCCACTCTCTGGCGGTGACGCGTGCCGGTGAAACCAAGCTCATCGGTGGTGACATCGGTCCGGAGCTGACCAAAGTCGGCAGCAAGGTGAATCCCGATTGGCTCATCGCGTGGCTTCGTGACCCGCAAGGCTATCTGCCACACACCCGCATGCCACGCTACGGCTGGTCGGATGAAGATCTCTATAAGGTCACGCAATATATCACCACCAAGCTCACCGACTCCGACCTGCTCGCTGGCGTTCCCCAGCTCGGGCAACCAACGGAGCAGGAAATTCAGCTTGGACATCGCCTCTTTCTGGAAAAAGGGTGCGCGAGCTGCCACTCGATTGAGGGCCTGAATCCGCAGAAAGATTTTGGGCCGGACCTGAGCGCACTCGGCGGCAAGAATGCTTCCGAGCTTGAATTTGGCGCCGCAAAGATTCCGCACAATCTTCTAGCCTACGTCCAGGCGAAACTGCAGGACCCCACGTCCGTGAATCCCGCAGCGCGCATGCCGCAATACAATTGGAATGAATCTGATTTGGGCGCCATCACAACGGCGTTGCTAAGCATGAAGGGTCCGCCCGCGACGAGCGCATTGCAAAATCTGGTTGTGCCGCGCGAGGAGGTTGCTTTCCATCCAACGGGAGCTTTTGGCGCAGTCTACGAGCGCTACAAATGCTATGCCTGCCACAAGTTCAACGGTTACGGTGGCGACCTCGCGCCCGATCTCACTTACGAAGGCAGTCGAGCGCAGCGGCAGTGGCTCGTGGATTTCTTGAAGAGTCCGCAGACCCTGCGTCCAACTCTTGTTCTACGTATGCCGCAATTCAACATGAGCGACAAAGACGCGGCCACTCTCGCCGACTACATGACCATGGTCTTGCAGCACCCTGCTGCCAATCCCGCGACTGGCGACGCCACGCAGTTGACACCCGCCATGGCGTCGCTCGGCAAACAGCTCTACGAAGTGAAATATCAATGCCAGTCCTGCCACACCATCGGCGGCACCGGCGGATACGTTGGGCCCAACCTGAACAACGCAGGCGGGTGGCTAACACGCGCATGGATCGAAGCTTGGCTCAGAAATCCGCAGGCGCTCATTCCGGATACCATCGAGCCACGTCGAAACTTCACGGAAGATGAAGTGAAGGCGTTGACGGCTTACTTGATGACCCTGCGGCAAAGTATCAAGCCGCAAAAAACCGCGAGTACCATCACAACGCACGGCGCGGGTCAAGGGGCAGGCCGATGAGATCCCCTGTCTGGATCAGCGCTCTCCTATCGATGACTCTCGCTGGCGTCTCCGGGTGCCACAAGCATGCCGAAACCCCCAAGGCCGATCCGCTTCTAGCGGCGTACGATACAGAGGCCGACTGGAACGATGCACAGCACATCATTCCTTTGAGCTATCAGCAATCACAGGGAAAACGCATTTTTTACCAACAGTGTGTCTGGTGCCATGCTGACGCCACCCCTGCCGGCCCTTCGAACCGTTCCAATCTGACGCCCGTTCCGCCGTTACTGAATGACGGTGCAACGTTGAATCCTGAGAGTAACGAATATATGCAGAACATCATCACCCTAGGCGGCACGGCGATGGGCAAATCGGCGATGATGCCCCCATACGGACGCATGCTTTCGGCTGAGGAAATCCGCTCCGTGATTGCATTCACGCGCGCCATCGCCCAGCCGCCGTATGAGCCTCCTGGTCGTCCCGCATCGCAATACTCCGCTAAATAGGAGATACTCTGTTCCGGCTTATGAAATTCAGGCTCCCTTTCGATTTCGGCTGCCGCGGGGTTTTTCTGGCAATCGGACTGGCGATGAGTTTCTCCGCGCCACCTGCATCAGCGCAAGTCAGCCCGTCCGAGATTCTGAATCCCGATCTGAAAGCACTCGAACAGTCTTATTTTCCCCAGTTAAAAGGTCTCAACCAATCGATCGCCAGGACAAAATTCCCGTTTCCCTTCTATCTCAGCCGTTTCGTTGGACTCGACCCCGCGCAACAGCCGGAAGCCGATTCGCGCGGGTTGGAATTTGTGCGTTTTCAGGATCGCGTGATTTTGAAAGTGACCGGCAATTACAACGCCGCCTATGACTCCACTCGTCTCACGCCCAACGAACGCGCCGCCGGTACCTTTCGCGCTGTAGTTCTTCCCATCCTCAATTTGGTGACGGCCGCTTTGCCCGAAGATGTATCCTGTGATGGCATCGGCTTTGAAATCTCTCATCACGTCCACACTCGCGACCCCAGCTACGAATACGAAGGAAAAGAAATCCTGGTCGTGGTGCTTGACCGCGACGATGCCTGGGCCCTCTCTCGCGCCGTCACCGACCCCGAACGCCAGGACATTGTGAATCGTTCGAAAGTTTATGTCAGCGGAGCCGAGTTTGGTCTCTCGCTATCGGAACGTGATCCCCTCAACGTTCAGGCGCTACCACGGTCCATCCCTGCTAAACCGGATGCAACTTCCACGGCGCGTTCGTCGACCGCCGCGGGGCACTCTTCCTTACTCAAATCAAACCTTTCCTTGCCATCTCTAGCCCCGGTTGTTCTGAGCCCAACGGATTCCGTTTCAGCAAGCGGCAATCCAACGCTTCCTTCACCCAAGACTGCGGATCCTGAACCCGCCAGGCTTCCGCCAACCCAGGCCGAGGCCGACCGCCTAAGCGAAAAGTATCAACCGCAGCTGACCGCTCTCGCCAAGGAGGGCGCAACGAAATTTCATTTTGTCGATTACGCCCCGCCCACCTTCGTGGTTTTCCGCGATCAGATGGCGCTCCAGATGACCCTGCGAGATTCCATCCAGTTTGGGCCTGTGAAAGGCTCGATCTACAAGCGGGCCGCGGAGAGCTTTGATCTGTTTCTGGCTCCTCAGCTCAAAGATTTGTCAGATAAGATCCCGGCGGACCTGGAATTCCAGCTCTACGACTTTTCCGTCCTGAACAAGCTGTCTCCCGGCCCGAAAGGTACCTCCGAAGCGATTGAATTCATCTGCCCGAGGACGGCCCTCAAACAATTCGTAAATGCCGAGATTACCAACCAACAGTTCCTGGATCAGAGCTTCATCTTAGTGAACGGTGTACGCATCGCTCTAAACCTGCAACTCGTTGAGTAACCAATCCCGAGCGGACGGCTAAATGGATGGTATTACGACTGTTACGCGAAAAAAGTGGTGAGCCGGGCAGGACTCGAACCTGCAACCCGCTGATTAAGAGTTCTTTTCGGGGCCTTTGTCACCATTGGGACAGGTTGGTAAGTCTTGGATTTTCAGCAAATCCTTCCCACCCATGCAAACCCATCTAAGCAGGCACCCGCTACAATATCCGCTACATTCCCTTTCACGTTCTAACCGCTGCCGGCAGCTTGGCAAAGGCTCGCTCGATAGCGTCGGCCTGGGGATGCACATATCGCTGCGTAATCGAGATGCTGCTGTGGCCCGCGATTTTGGCCAAGGTGAAGGCATCGCAGCCCGCCTCGCCAAGATTGGTGAGCGCCGTGTGCCTCAGACAGTACGGCGCGAACGGCTTCACTTTGGAATTCTTGAGGGCCAGCGCATGTTGGTCCTTAGCGAGGCCGTCGCTCTCTAAATGGCCGGAGCGAGTATCCAGAGGAAATGCCCAGCCCTGTGTCGGACTTCCCTGCTCTTTCTGGCGAGCCTTGAGAGCGTCGAATACCGCAGGTACAAGAGGAAGCATCCGCTTTGCGGCGCGAGACTTTCCGTCAGTGATTTGCAACAAACCTCCGCTACCGTTTAGCAGAATGTTTTCCCAGCGCAGGGCAAAAACTTCGCCGGGCCGCATTCCCGTTCCAAGCATGATTGTGGCAGCGTCTTTCCACGGCTGAGGGCATGCGGCGAGGTAAGAATTGATTTCTTTCCCGGCAAGCACACGTTCCCGCTGTCTCTCGCCCTTCGCAAGCGTGATCTTCGTCATACGGTCCAGCTTTCCCCATTGAACTGCCAACATGAGCGCACGACGCAAGGTACGAAGGCCGCAATTCACGGTAGAGGGTGAAAGATTCGCTCGCTTTGCCGCGTACTGGCCCGCGTGCTGGTCCGTGATTTCTCGTAGGTCAAGCGATGCGAAGGCGGACTCTCGCAACGTCTTTACACCATAGGTGTAATAGCGGAGAGTGCTAGGCTTGGCCTTCTTAAACTTCGATTCCACAAACGGCAAGAATTCACTCTTGAGGAAGTCCGCGAGGGTGAGGGCTTTGCGTTCGCGGATGCCCACTTCACCCTTTGCGAGGGAGGTCCGGTGGGCAGCCTCCATTTGGCGCGCCACACGGGGATTGCCCTGCTTCGTGCTTTCTTGGACGTGAACGCCGTTGCATGAGCTGTGGCGCTGCCCCAAGTGCGGTGGCCCGATGAAGGTTATCCAGCGACTTACCCCGGCCGAGATCCAACTTCGCTCTCCACCGTTGCTCACTTCTGCCGCATGAAACGACTCTCTC
>Ga0187819_10000004_pt1 | contig 121499 bp, 101 predicted proteins | sample NC_wetland_sal_i_15_FD_132411 | JGI IMG/M metagenome (GOLD analysis project Ga0187819, IMG submission 132411) | Wetland sediment microbial communities from Neuse River Estuary, North Carolina, USA - SO4_4 | ecosystem: Environmental > Aquatic > Freshwater > Wetlands > Sediment | place: USA... | reverse complement strand
TCAGCGTGACCGTGTTCGAGAAAACCCCCATTTTAGAAGGGTTTTCCAACTTCAGCGACGAGTTCCCGGACAGCGAGTCCTGTATGCAATTGAATCTATTCGACTTTTAATGGGACAGCACTGTTTGCAAATATCTGTTTCTTCAGGAAATCGGAGAACCGCAGACGAATGCGTTGCGCCTTATCGTTCAAGAAGGTCGTGCGAGTGAGCGACTCGCAACTCTCGAAGTAGGCGGTTCGGTTCTGGAAGGTCATCCTGTCGAGATAGACCCCACGTGCCGATCATTTGAGATTTTCTGGCACAAGTACGTAGCATTTCTCGTTACGAATGAATCGTTCGCAATCGATGACGAGTCTGACGCGATGTTCGAAGGGCGCACCGTTCGTATGTATTCGAAATCGCGGTTCTTGCATCACGTCAAGAACAGTAGTCAGGCAAGCGACGAATATCCGGGGCCGCTCTTGCATTTCAGGATCATTTGCGAACACCATTTAGTGGATGTCGTTGCGACTGAAACTCCTGTGGTGCGCAGGATTGCGCCGCCCGAAAAAATTCACTGAAGACAACAGTAGACGAGAATAAGGGCTATGACCAAACGACCGAAACCCATAGTGCTCACCGTGTTGGATGGCTGGGGCTACCGCGCCGAAACGAAGGGCAACGCCATCGCCCTCGCGCGCAAGCCCACCTACGACCAACTGCTCAAGAAATTTCCCAACACACTGATTCAGGCCTCGGGCCCGTATGTTGGTCTCCCCGAAGGTCAGATGGGCAACAGCGAGGTGGGTCATCTGAACATGGGCGCAGGGCGTATCGTGCACATGGACATCACGCGCATCGACCTCCTGATCGCCAACAAACAATTGCAAAACGTGCCGCTGTTTCAACAGGCGATGGAACGCGGGCGCACGCGGCAATTGCACCTGATGGGACTGCTCAGCGACGGCGGCGTGCACTCGCACATCCTTCATCTGTTCGCGCTGCTGGAAATGGCGAAGCAACAGAAAGTCGAAAAAGTCTTCGTCCACTGCTTCACGGATGGCCGCGACACGCCCCCGCACAGCGGCCGCGACTTCGTCCGTCAATTGCAGCAGAAGATGCGCGAGCTGCAAATCGGAGAAATCGCCACGCTGATCGGCCGCTATTACGCCATGGACCGCGACAATCGCTGGGAGCGTGTGGAACTCGCCTATCGCGCCATGGTTCACGGCGCGGCGGAAACGCGCACCGATGATCCAGTCGCGGCGCTCCAGCGAAGCTACGAGCAGGACGTCACCGACGAATTCGTCAAGCCGATCGTGGTCACCAAGGGCACGGGAGCCGCTGCGCCCCCGGCCGGCCTTGTTCGCGACGACGATGCCGTCATCTTTTTCAATTTCCGCGCCGATCGCGCTCGTCAGATGACCTTCGCGCTCGCCGCTCCGGACTTCGACAAGTTCTCCGACGCGAAGCGCCCCAAGAACCTTTTCTACGTGGCGATGACCCAATACGACAAGAATTGGCCTTGGCTGAAATATGTCATCGGCCCGGAGAAACTCGAGCACATCCTCGCCCAAGTCTTCGCCGACATTCACTACAAAAACCTGCGCTGCGCCGAAACGGAAAAATACGCGCACGTCACCTATTTCTTCAACGGCGGCGTGGAAAAACCGTTCTGTGGCGAAGAACGTATTCTGGTGCCGTCGCCCAAGGTCGCAACGTACGACCTGAAACCCGAAATGTCCGCCGCCGGAATTACCGACACGGTGGTGAAAGCGATTGAAAAGGGCGAATTCGACGCCATCATCATGAACTACGCCAACGCGGACATGGTGGGCCACTCGGGCAAGCTCGAACCCGCCATCAAAGCGGTGGAAGCGGTAGACGCGGGCCTCGGGCGCCTTTATCAAACGCTGAAGCCTCGCGGCGGAGCCTGGATCATCACGGCCGATCACGGCAACGCCGAAACCATGATCGATCCCACCACCGGCGGTCCACACACTTATCACACCACGAATCCGGTTCCATTCGTGCTCGTCACCGATGACGATCGGTTCCGGCTGCAGCCAGGTGGCTCCCTGCGTGACGTCGCACCCACCATGCTGGGTGTCCTCGGCCAGCCCCAGCCTGCTGATATGACCGGCCGCGACCTGCGGGTGCTCGCGAAGTAATGCGTCTGGCCAGGAGGTGACTTCGATGCCGCGAAGAACGGAACAACCGCGAACCCTCAGCGCGTTCGGCAATTTGCCTGTGCCCGGCACGCGCGCCGGCGCCATTGTCTCGATCGGATTGGTCGTGATCGCCTGGATCGCGATTCCCGTCGCGCGCCCGTTCATACTCGGCACTATCGGGCTCGGCCTCGTCGTCGGCCTGCTTCTCCGGTGGATACATAGCAGGTAGTCGGCCCTGGCGACGGCCGCCCAAGAACGCGCCGGATCCTTTGTAGCACGAGGGATCGCGTGGTTGCCGGGCTAGACGCTGAGATCCTTCGCGCATCCTTATCGGATGCGCTCAGGATGACACGCGCGTTGCGCTTTGCACGGAAGACGGCGCCGGCGAGTGAGTGGCGGCGTGAACGAATAGGTGAAGGCGTGAACGAGTGGGCGAAGGCGTGAACGAGTGGGCGAAGGCGCGAAAACGTACCACGTCTACATCGTCAGCAATGTATCGCGCATGCTCTACGTTGGGGTGACGAACGATATTCAACCCAGAATGTTTGAACACAAGAAGAAACTCGTGCCGGGCTTTTCCCAGAAATACAATCTGCGCCGGCTTGTCTATTGGGAAGCGTTCGGTAACATCAAGGATGCGATTGCCAGAGAGAAAGCGATCAAGGGATGGCTTCGCGCCAAGAAGGTTGCGTTGATTCGGTCAATGAACCCACAGTGGACAGATCTCGCTGCGGACTGGTTCAAGGCGCCTACCGTAAGCCGAGGAGTGTCATCCTGAGGGCATCCGACGAGGATGCCCGAAGGACCTCAACGTAAGACTTGTGCAAAAGCGTCAGCGAGGTTCGAGACTCTACGAAGCAAACGCGAGGACTACTTGGCCGCCGTCAGAACCACTCCAGCCGAAACCAAGCTCCTCATCTGCGTCTGGCATCCCTTCAGCCAGTGGCGGGCGCAGCCCATCATGCCGGAAACGATCCGCCGCCGCTGGCCCGAGATGCGCGTCGTTCACTTGGCCGACTTCGAGCGCCTTCCCGAGGAATTGCCGGACACCGACATTTTCATCGGCTCCTCGCTGCGCCCCGAGCAGTTCCTTCTCGCGCGAAAGCTCAAGTGGATTCACTCCACCGCGGCCGGCGTCTCGCAGCTGATGTACCCAGCGTTGCGCAACTCCGGCGTTCTTCTCACCAACCCGAGCGGCATTTTCTCCGCGCCCATGGCCGAGCACACCATGGGCCTGATGATTGCCCTCGCGCGCAATTTCCCGGACTCCGTCCGCTACCAGGAACTCGCGCACTGGGGCCAGCAGGAAATCTCCAGCCAACCATTGACCGAGCTCAACGGCCAGCTCCTGGTGATCGTCGGCTTCGGTTCCATCGGCCGCGAGCTCGCCCGCCGCGCCCACGCCTTCGACATGCGCGTCTGGGGCGTCACCCGCTCCGGAAACGGTGACGCCACCCACGTGGAAAAAATCATCGCCGTCGCACAGCTCGAATCCGCACTTCCGGACGCCGACTACATCGTCCTCGCAGCACCGGAAACACCCGAAACGCAACAACTCATCGGCGCCGCTCAAATCGCGAAGATGAAACGCAGCGCTCGCCTGATCAACATCGGGCGTGGTTCATTGCTGGATGAAACCGCTTTGGTCCGCGCGCTTGAGACCGGGGCACTCGGTGGCGCCGCGCTGGACGTCACCCGCACCGAGCCGCTCCCTGCCGATAGCCCACTCTGGAAAGCGCCCCATTTGTTCCTCACCCCACACACCAGTGGCGTCAGCGACCGCCTCTGGCAAAAAGAAACCGCCTTGTTGATGGATTTACTCGAGAGATGGTTCGACGGCCGCGAGCTCTTCAACGTAGTTGACTTCACCCGCGGCTACTAGAAGCAGTCAACAGTCGACAGTCAAGAGTTGAAAGTGAACCCTCGCGCGGCTGACATCGTGCGTCATCGCTGCCCGCTTGTTTTTTCGGTCTCTGAAGTTAAGGCAGGAACCACGATCATTGCAGTATTTGCTAGCCCTGGGCGTTGAGATCCTTCGAACATCCTCGCCCTTCGCGCAAAGCGCTCTGGGCAAGTCGGATGTTCTCAGGATGACACCGAGTGCCGGGCCGATGCTCCTGAAGAGCAAGAAGTGATCACTGATGGCGATGGCGACTGTTTTCGACTTTCAACTGTCGACTGTCGACTGAATTTCTCAGTCTCCGACCCCGCCCTTCACCGCCGTGTACCCTTCCCGCGCGTACACTACCACCTTCTGCTTCTTGCCCTTCTGATCCGTCACCGCGAGCGGGCTGCCGTCTGGCTGCACCAATTCTACTTTCACCTTATGAAACTTCCCGTCGTTCGCCCCGGTCGTCGGCGTGTAGGAGATGCTGTATTGATTGCGAAGAAATGCAACGATGTCATGAAAGATCGCCGGAATTTCCCCGTCAAACTGCGGGAACCAGGCATAGCCGCCGGTCATTTGCGAGAACGTCTTCAGCTGATTCTCTCCCTGCAAGTAGTTCATATGTGAGCCTTGCGAACCATGAGATTCGATGAAGTTTATGTAGGGCTTGTCGAGCCCAACGCAGAAAATCGTCACGTCGCTTTGCCGCAGCTGCTTCAGCGTCTGGTCCAGCGTGTGTTTCGAAAACGTATCCACGCCAGTGGCAAGCAGCAGAATCGATTTCTTCCCTTTAACATCCTTCATGCGATCGGTGGTATCCAACACCGCATCGAAAACATTCGACTCGCTGAACCCCGGGAAATACAAGTGATACAGCGCGTTGCGCACCTCATCCTTATTCTGCGTAAAGTCCACCTCCGTCCGCGGCCTCATATCGAAGGTAACCAGCGCAACCCAATCCTTCTGCTTCAGGTTCGGGAAAAACGCGTCCGCCCAATACTTGGCCTGGTACGCAAACCAGTCGTAGTAGCCTCGGCTGCTGAACTCCATCAGCATCGTGATGGTGATCGGAGCATCCGTCGCCCCGAAATTCGTGATGGTTTGCGGCGCACCGTCATCGACGACGCGGAAATTTTCCTTCTTCAGCCCGGTGAGCAGATCGCCGTGCGAGGTCGTCGCAATGACGTCCAGCGTCACCACCGGCACTTCGATCGAAATCGAAGCTCCCGCCTCTTGCGGTTTTTGCTGCGGCGTCACGACGGCCGGCTGCTGTGGCGGTGCCGGTGCCGCGCCCTGCCCCTGCGAGCCGCCCTGCGGCCCAGCCGGAGCTTGCGCCCGCACCAGGCTGGTGCCCAGCGGCAGCAGCAGAGCTATCCCCAAAAATCCCAAGAAAATCGTCCCAAGAATTGCCTTCATGGTTTATCCCTCAATCGGAATCATAGCCCAATCATAGCCCAGTCATGGTGGTGGCCGGCGCTGGGCGGCAACGCATCTGCCCCGGTCTCCGGCCATTCCAACGGTTGAACTTACGCAACGAGCCGGCATCCCCGTGGCCGGGCCCCTGCACCTGCATGTTAGTATGAAGCTTATTTGCGGCAAAACGTTTGCTGCGAATGGACCCCCTGGGTCGGTTCGAGCCCTAGACGGAGGATGGCTTGGTGAACGGGAACCGCATTAAGAGTGTGCTGCTGCAGGCGACCTTGTGGCTGTTGGCCACCGCTTTGCCGCTTGCCGCCCAGGTCGCACCTCCGCCCACAAACGGCCTTCCCGCCAGCCAGTCCCCCCTCGGCGATATGACCTCGCTCACCAATGATGCCAGAATCTGGCTGCAGGACCTGATCAAGATCAACACCACAAACCCTCCGGGCAATGAACAAGCCGCCGCGAAGTACGTTCTCACCGTTCTACAGAAGGACGGAATCACCGGCGAAGAGCTGCTGCTCGCACCCGGCCGCAGCGCCGTCGTAGCGCGGCTGCGAAGCACCGCGATGGCCGACCCCTCGCGCGCTTTGTTGTTGGTCGCGCACCTCGACGTCGTGGGCGTCGACCGCGCGAAGTGGACAGTCGACCCCTTCGCCGCAGTCATCAAGGATGGCTACCTCTACGGCCGCGGCGCCATCGACGACAAAGCCATGCTGGCCATGAACCTCGCCACGTTTATCGCCCTCAAGCGCGCCAATGCCCGCCTGAATCGCGACGTAATCTTTCTCGCCACCGATGACGAAGAAGGCGGCGGAGATACCAGTATCAAGACATTAATTGCCAAGTATTGGGACAAATTCGCCGCCGGCTTTGCCATCAACGAGGGCGGCAACGTCGTCTTAAAGAATGGCAAGGTCCAATACGTCGCGGTACAAGCCAGCGAAAAGGTCTCTCTCAACGTCGCCGTGGTTGCACGCGGCGCGTCTGGCCACGCATCGATGCCCACCAAAGACAACCCGGTCGTACACGTGGCGGCCGCCGTCGCCAAGATCGGTGCTTATGTCGCTCCGGTGCACTACACCGCCATCGTGCGCCGCTATTTCGAAGGATTGACCGCTGTCGAAGACGACGAGCTTGCCAAGTGGATGCGCTCGCTGGACACCTCCGATCGCGGCGAGCACGCCCAGCGCGTCATTTCCGACGCCGATCCCCAGTGGAACTCCATGTTGCGAGACACCATCGCCCCAACGATGCTCATCGCGGGCGTTCGCGCGAACGTGATCCCCGCCGAAGCTCGCGCCATCTTGAACATCCGCCTGCTGCCCGGAGACACCATCGACACTCTCCTTGGCGAACTCACCAAGCTCGTGAACGACCCGCAAGTGCGCCTGGAAGTGCAGCCAGACGCGGGTCTCGCGGCGCCTCCGTCGTCGCTGGAATCGGATTTCTACACGGCCATCGTGAAAGTTGCCGCCCAGGAATTCGGCGGGGCTCCCGTCCTGCCGTACCAATCGCCTTGGGCTACGGATTCCTCCCAGTTGCGCCTGCACAACGTGCAAGCCTATGGTCTGTGGCCTTTTCCTCTCACCGATGAGGATTTGAAGCGCATGCACGGCGAAGATGAACGCATCCCGCTCTCTTCGTTTGCAAAGGGCGTGGACGTCGAAGCCCGCATCGTCGCCGAATTCGCGGTAGCCAAGCAGGAAGCCCGCCGACGGTAAGTGGCGAACGTTTCTGGTCCGCCGCCCCTCGAGTTCCTGTACCTGAGGGACTTGTTTACCCTGCTTGCCCTGAGGAACGAAGGGAGCTTCGAAGGGCCCCTCCCGGTTTACCATGAGATTCGAAGGGTCGCTGCGTTTTGGCACGGTCAAGAACCGCGAACCTGTCTTACTCTCGAAGAGTTGGTTAGAATTATCCCGCGTGTTCTGACGCTCGTTCTTTCTGAAAAATGGCATTTCGGCATTCCAAAATCGTCTGCACCATCGGGCCCGCCAGCCGTTCTCCGCGCATCATCGAGCGCCTGTTGCACGCCGGCATGGACGTGGCGCGTCTGAACTTCTCCCATAGTTCCCACGCGGACCACGCCCAGAGCATCGCTCTGCTCCGCGCCGCCGCCATCAAACAGCAAAAACCCATCGCCGTTCTCGCTGATCTGCAAGGCCCGAAGATCCGCACCGGTGCTCTCGCCGGAGGATCGCCCGTGCTCTTGCGCTCGGGGCAGCGCTTCGTGATTACCACCGCTCGCGTCCTGGGCGATTCCACCCGCGTCAGCACGATCTTCCGCCCCCTGCTTCGCGAAGTGCATCGCGGCGACCGCATCCTGCTCTCCGACGGACTGATCGAGTTGCGCGTCGAGCAAGTCCGCGGCCAGGAAGTCGTCTGCGAAGTCATCAACGGCGGCGCCCTTGGCGAGCACAAAGGCATCAACCTGCCGGGCATCCGGCTTCGCGTCCCCGCGCTTACGCAAAAAGATCGCGCCGACCTGGTCTTCGCGCTCAAGCATGGCGTCAACTACATCGCCGTCAGCTTCGTGCGCCGCCCGGAAGATGTGCTGCTGGCCAAAAAGCTGATTCGCCGCGCCGGCAAAGACACTCCGGTAATCGCCAAGCTCGAAAAGCCCGAAGCCATCGAAAATCTGGACGCTATCTTGCGCGTTGCCGACGGCGTCATGGTCGCTCGCGGCGACCTCGGTGTGGAAATGAACCCAGAGCGCGTGCCGGTTGTGCAGAAAACGATCATCGCCCGGGCCCGGCAAGCTCGCCGGCCCGTGATCACCGCCACCCAAATGCTCGAGTCCATGACCGAGAATCCGCGTCCAACACGCGCCGAAGCCTCCGATGTTGCCAACGCGATCTTCGACGGTTCCGATGCCGTCATGCTTTCCGCCGAAACGGCTTCGGGAAAATATCCGGTGGAAGCCGTCACCATGATGGCCCGCATCATCGAAGATGCCGAAGCCAGCATCACGGAATTTCCCCGCCCCGCACCGCAAGAAAAGCTCAAGGTCGCCGAAACCGTCGCCGAACTCGTCTGTCACGCCTCCCGCGAGCTGCACATGAAGCTCATTGCCGTGTTCACCCACAGCGGTTTCACGGCCCGTTTGGTGTCACGTTATCGTCCGCTCGTGCCCATCGTCGCGTTTTCCCCGGAAGCTGACACTCGCCGCCGCATGGCGCTCATCTGGGGCGTTTACCCCCGCACCATTCCCGACGTGCGCAAGGTCGATGGCCTCGCGGAGGTCGCCGAAAAGCGGCTGCTGGAAGAACGGTTGGTCCGCAAGGGCGACGTCATCGGAATCGTGGCCGGCACCCCCATGGGCATTCGCGGCACCACCAACTTCATGAAGTTTCACGTCATCGGCGGACAGTCCTGATGGCCGCGCCGGCGCCAGCACCGCCGTTGACGATGGAGCGCGTGCGCGCCGCGCAATCCGTCCTGCGCAAAATCGTTCCGGAAAGCCGCCTCGTCGGTGCCTCGAAGCTCTCGAAACAAAGCGGCGGCTGGGCCTACTTGAAGCTCGAAAGCGAAGGCCCCACTGGTTCGTTCAAAGTCCGAGCGGCCTACTACGCCATAGATTTCCGCCAGAAGCAGTCGGATGGAAAACTTCCCGGCGTGGTCACCAGCAGCACCGGCAATCACGGTGCTGCGGTCGCCTACGCGGCTTTGCTGCAGCACCTTCGCGCTCGCGTTTTTCTCCCGGAAAACCCGAACCCGGCGAAGAAAGCACGCATTGCGGAGATCGGCGCGGAAATTGTAGAAGTCGGGAAATTCCTCGAAGAAACCAGGCAGCACGCTGCAAAATTCGCGGCCGAATCCGGATGGTACGACGTCGTCGATGGCGTCGATTCCGAAATGCTGCCCGGAACGGCAACGATTGCTTGCGAAATCCTGGATAAGCTCGAAAACACCGACGTCATTTTTGTGCCGGTCGGCGACAGCACCTTGATCCGTGGTGTGGCCTTCGCCGCCAAGCAGCTTCGGCCCGCAGTGAAAATCGTCGGCGTGCAAGCGGAGCGCGCGCCGGCCTATGCGCTGTCCTTCGCGAGAGGGCACGCCGTCTGTACGGATGCGAGCGACACCATCGCCGACGGTCTGGCGGTGCGCGACACGTTGGAAGAAAACGTCCACCAAATAGCGGGGTTAGTCGACGACTTCGTACTCGTCAGTGAGGATGAGATGCTTGGCGGGGTGCGCTATCTGCTGCTGGAAGAACACGTCGTTGCCGAGCCCGCCGGAGCCGCTACGACCGCTGCGTTTCTAAAGAGCGGCCCAGCCTGCGCAAAAAAGAACGCTGTCCTGCTCGTCACCGGCGCCAACGTCACCGAACAGATTCTGCTTCGCGCCCTATCGGTGCGTTGAGGCCCCTGCTTTTGGTCACATTTCATTACTTCATGACTTCGTTGCTTCGTTGCTTCCTTACTGCTTGCCTCAATTCACCCAGCGGTCCGGCCGCGACGGCGGCTCATCTTTCTGCTTGTTCATGTACACCTGAAAGCGCTTCCGGTTTCGCTCGTATTTCCAGTCGGTGACGCTATTTCGCACGCTGTATAGGAACGACCCACGCCGCAAATAAACGTACGCAACCAGCATTCCGCCGAGGTGGCAAATATGCGCCACGTTGTCCCCGCCGGTGCCCAGCGTTCCAAAAAATTCAATCGCCGCCATCACCGCAACGTACGGCCGCATCGGGATCGTCACCGGCAGCGGAATCAGCCAGATCCGGCGGTCCGGAAACAACACCGCGTTGGCCATCAGTATTCCGAAAATCGCTCCCGACGCCCCGATTGTCGGCACCAGCGACGGCTCCTTGCCAAAAAAAACCGGGACCGTCTTCACCAACAGTTCGATGAGACCCGCGCCGACGCCGCACAGCACAAAAAAGTTAAGGAATTTGCGTTTTCCCCAAATCAATTCCAGTTCGCGGCCAAACATCCACAACATCAGCATGTTGATCAGGAGGTGAAAAAGCCCGCCGTGCAGAAAAATGTAGGTAAGAGGTTGCCAGATCCGGAACAGATGGGTGACCGCCGCTGGAATCAGCGCGAACCATTTCAGGATCCAATTGTAGGCGCGCTCGCTGCTTAAGAGCGCCAGGGTCTGGACGGCGAACACGCCCGTGCAGACGAGAACGATCAGCTTCACGCCCGGAGTGATGAATCCGCGCCAGTCGAAATTGTAACGGCGTCCGCCGAACGACACGCTCATAGAGCCAGTGTACGGCGGCGATGAAATCCAGTCAAAGCGTTCAAGAATTTAGGGGTACAAGGGTGCAAGGTTCCCTCAGTTCAGCTTTTTGCGGGCGAAGTAGAACAGCGACGCCGCAAGAAGAATGAACATGATCAAACCAAAAAGATTGCTCGTCGCCAGCGAGCCCAGCAGCTTCGGTCCAAACGAAAATAGATCCGGCCGCCAGGGAAGCCCTAGACTCCAAGAAAACCAGTGCGGCACGTTATTGGAGATTTCGGGGTCTTGCAGAAGGTTGATGATGATCCCCAGCAAGCCGAAAACGCCGCCAGCGGCGATCAGCCCGCTCGAGAAGAGGGCTCCGGGACTGGCCTCGCTCTCGTCCTTTTTCTTCGTGGTGGCTTCGACAAGCGTGCGCACGAGGCCCCCGGCGAACATCGCGGCCGTCGTGCCGAGGGGAAGATATGAGCCGGTGGCGAACGCCAGGGAGCGGACGCCGAGGATTTCCACGGCGACCACCAAGGCCACGCCCATCAGGACCAAATGCCATGGGAGGCGCTGATTCAGAATGCCACTGATAACCGTGGCCATGAGTCGCGCCTGCGGGGCAGGAGCCTTGTCGCTGCCGATTCCTTGTGCCCACTGGAACTCGATTTGTTTCGTGCCTGAGTCGTACAAATATTCACCATCCGGAACCTGATGGGATCCCAGGGAATTGATCAGCACATAGGTTTTTCCTTGGTAGATGAAGGTATCTCGTTCGACCTTTACGCCGGACGGCAAAGTCTGGAGAGTGACGGGGATCTGCGTCGGCAGATATTTCTCCAGCCCCTTGTTCATCAGATTGAGCGTGGTGCCGATTGCGAGGGTGGAAACCGTTACACCGATCAAAAGCCCCATCTGCTGCCAGAACGGCGTTGAGCCGACCAGATAACCGGTCTTCAAATCCTGGGAAGTAGCACCCGCAATGGCTGCGGCGATGCACACTACTCCGCCAATCATCAGCGCTAGCACCTGATAGTTGGGTGCGGTCCAGCCTGCTACGAAGAAAATCGCGCAAGTGGCCATCAGCGTGGCGATACTCATCCCGCTTATCGGGTTCGAGGAGTTGCCGAGCAGGCCGCTGATGCGGCCAGCAACCGTGACGAACAGGAATCCAAACACGGTGACGAACAAGCCGGCGAACAAGTTCTGCCACCACTTCGTTTGCGCGCCTTGCATGGGGTGGAAGGTGAGCAGTACCCACATCATCAGGACGATCACGAGAGAGCCGAGGATCACGACGCGCATAGGCACGTCGCGATCGATGCGGTTCGATGCGCTAGACTGGCCGGCGCCCTCCGCACGGACATCTTTCAGCCCGGCGCGCAACGCGGAAATAATCGTGGGCAGTGTGCGCAGCAGCGTGATCAAGCCTGCGGCGGCGACGGCGCCTGCACCCATCGGCCGAATGTAGGAGCCCCAGATCTGGTCCGGTGTCATTTGTGGAATTGGAATCGTGGACGGATAGATAGGCGTGTTGCCGGCAAGCTGCCCGTAAAACTTGATGGCGGGCATCATCACCAGCCACGAAATGATGCCGCCCGCAAAAAGGATTCCGGACACTCTCGGACCGATGATGTAGCCAACTCCCAGGTATTCCGAGGTGATCGCCGCTCGAAACGAAGCTCCGGGAAACCAGCTCGGCCGGCTCTCGGGTTGCGAGGTCCACGCTTGAACGGTGTTCATCAGGAAGGTGTAGACGCCGCCGAGGCCGAGTCCCCAGAAAACGCGTCCGGCGAAGGAGCCGCCACGTTCACCGGCAACCAAGACGTCCGCGCAAGCGGTGCCTTCGGGAAAGGTCAGATTTCCGTGTTCTTTGACGATGAGCTGGCGGCGCAGCGGCACCATGAAAAGCACGCCGAGCCATCCGCCCAGCAGCGCGAGCGGAAAGATTCTCCAAAACGTGAACTCCGCTCCAAATCCGAGGAAGATCAGAGCGGGAATCGTGAACATGACGCCTGCGGCGAGCGACTCGCCGGCCGATCCGGTGGTTTGCACGATGTTATTCTCGAGAATGGTGGAGCGGCCGAACGCGCGGAGAATGCTGATGGACAGCACGGAGATGGGGATGGACGCGGAAACGGTGAGACCGGCGCGCAATCCTACGTAGACGGTCACGGCACCGAAGAGCAAGCCGAAGAGCGCGCCGAGGATGACCGCGCGGACGGTGAATTCCTTCAGCATCTCCTCCGACGACACGTACGTGCGGAACTCGCCCGGAGGCGCGGTGGAACTCCATGGACGATCGCTCACGAAATCCTCCCCGTGCGTGGAATCGAATGCGTCCACCGGTGGGAGCGGACGCAGATGTGCCCCTTGTGCGGCAGGGATTATGCCGCAAACGCGAGACGGGAGGTTAGGAGAACGACTTCCGATTTGGAAATGGAGAGCGGGGATGGAGGGAGTGAAATCGCTGATTTTCGCCTGGGTTTCGCTTTTAGGGGGTATACCCCGGGTCTTTTTCGTATGAATTTTGATTACAAAGAGGGCGCGGAGGGCGAAAGCGTAGACTTGGTGGTTCGAGGAGCATTTTTCAGAAGTCGAGGAAAGTGAGGGGAGCGATATGAGCAACGGTGGCGGGCGTTCGGCGGGAGTGGGGTTGTGGGGCTTCGGGAGCATGATGGCGATAACACTGTCGTGGAGCGCGAATCATTCGATTTTGTGGATGATCGCGCATGGGATTTTCAGTTGGTTTTATGTGATTTATTACGCGGTGGAGAAATGAGGGGGAGTAAAGGCGAGTCGAGAGTCGACAGCCGAAAGTCGAGCGAAGAAAAGGCAAGAAGGATTTGCCACAAAGACGCAGAGGCACAGAGGGCATTAGAAGAGTCGTCGGGAGGCAGCTATGCGAGGGGTGGCTTGTCCGCTAGCGGGACGCACCTGCGGCAGCGGGAGCCGCTGCGGCTATTTTTGTTTGTGTGGAATCCAGAGGGACCACACGGCGTCTGGGCGACCGAGGAGGAAGGCGCCGAAGCAGAGGGCAAAGACGGAATGGGCGAGGCTGGCTCCGAAGTACTGCCAGAAGGGGGCCGCGGGGCCGGGGTAGTCGGAGGAGAAGAGCAGCGTCAGCATCAAGATGAGTCCGCAGAGGCTGGCGGGGCGGACCAGAAGGCCGAGGAAGAGCGCGAGACCGATGGCGAGCTCACCGTAGGCGACGAGGAACGCGATGGGCGTGGCGTGGGGAAGCACGAAGCCGCGAAGAATGGGCGCCATGAAAGGATAGGCCCCTTGCTCGAGGAATTTATTGATCCATAACTGAAAGCCGCCCTGAAGCGTGAATTGCGTTCCGAAGACTTTGTATTCGCCGAAGATCAGGAAGAACAGGCCGACGCCGATGCGAAGGAAGGCGAGCGCGCGGGCGTTGAGGTCGGTAGCGGCGGGCATGGCGAGTCATTGTGCCACAGCGCGGAATGCGGAGGCCGCCGCGTTTTCCAGCTTGGCGATGGCCGACTTGTTCAGGAAGCCGAGCCCTCCCGATGCCGCACAGCCAGAAATGGCTGTGCCACAAGACCTTTTCCGCGGCCCGTGAAGATTGGCCACTGCATCAATTCCGAGGGACACGCACTGCAAAAACGACCTTGGCGATGGCCGACTTGTTCAGGGCTTGGCGTTCGGCGAGAGAAACCCAATTGGCAGATCCCGCGAGGTGCGCAGGCCCGCGGGCGCATCCAAAATCACGGGAATGGAGTTCACCACGACCGACGCGGTGGCGATGTCTCCGTGAGAACCACCGGGGATCACCAGACTGATGTTCGGGTGGCCCTGCAACTCCACCGTGTCCGCGGGATCTTTGGCGCCCACATACATTTGCAGCTCCAGGTAGACCAACTCTTTGCCGCCACCGAGGCCGCGGGCGATCTGGTGAACGCCGGCCGTTTGTCCTGGTTCGACGGTTAAGAATTCAGTTTGCACGCGATCGCGGGCAACGACCGGCTCGATCGTTTCGGTGATTTCTTCGACCGGCAGGTTCAGGCTGTCGGCCACCATCGCTACCGACTCCGGGAGTCCCACGTGCTTGATGACCCCGGCCGCCACCTGGACGCGAAACTCCTCGACCGACATTCCTGCGCCGATTTTTTTCTGCAACGGCAGACGACGTTTGGACGCGTCCACGATGCGCAGCGCTTTGGCGTGCTCGATGCGCTGGGAGACCGCGGCCAGCGTAACAACCAGCTTGTCCATGACGAAGCCGGGATTCACGCCGGTTCCGACCAACGCCACGCCCCAATCCTTCGCGGCGGAGTCGAGCTTCGCGGAGAGTTCCGGATAGGTGCGGAACGGATACGAGAGCTCCTCGCAAGTGGAGACGATGCACGATTCCGCTTCGAGGCAGGCGAGCAGTTGATCCATCACTTTAGGCAGGGACGAGGAGGTCGAGTGGATCACTACGTCGGCGGCTTGCTCGAGCACTTCTTTTGCGTCGGCTGAGACCTTCACGCCCCAGGGCGCGTCGGCGGCGCCGATCAACTCACCCAGGTCGCGCCCGACCTTTGCCGGGTCGGTGTCGATGGCGCCGCAAATCTCGATCGCTTGCTTTTCCCGCATCAGCCGGGCAATCGACGCACCAATCGGGCCTACGCCGTATTGGATGGCGCGAATCTTTTTCTTCACGAGGTTTTCTCCATGGGCTGCAGCGACACGCGCACTTGGTGCGAATTTTCGCTGCAAGCGAAACCCCTACGATAGAGGAATTCCCAAGGTCAGGCAACGCAAAACGCTGTCGTCCGCCGCGCCGGAAAAGCCGGGGGATCGAGGAAACGCAAATGTTTCCACCTTAGAAATACCCGCAGCGACATCAGGCGAGGCAAAAGTGATCGACAGGCATACAGGGTGCGCTAACGTGAAAAGACAACGACCAGGCGTCCGGCGAGTGGAGGACGGAGGATTCATGAAACAGTGGCTTGTGGCGGCGCCTGTGCTGCTCGGCATGGCGTGCGCGGCGAGGGCGCAGGAACCCGCGCTGCCTTCGCTCACGGCGATTGTGAGTGTGTCCGCGAATCTTGCCGCGCACGCGACGCCCAGCGCGGCGGCAGATGCGATGTCAGATTCGGTATTCGCACAGCCATCTGAGAACCTGTCCGCGGCTTTCGCGTCCGAGAATTCTGGTCCTGCTGATCCGGGGCCCGCGGGCGAGACACGATCACGCTCAGGCGACGTAGACGGGCACCGCCTGGAGATGGGCTTGGGTTATGCCTTTGTGAAATTCCGCTCTTCACCGATCAACGCGGCGATGAACGGGTTGAACAGTGAGGTGGCGTACTTCCCGAAGAGCAATTTCGGGATTGAGGCGAATGCTACGACTTCATTTGGGCCGCACGAAATTTTCGATCGGGAGCACCCCAAGTTTCTCTACTACGGAGCAGGCGGGAAGTATGTGGAACACCGCGCGACGTGGGACCCCTGGGCTCACGTGCTGGCCGGCGGAGTACACATGTTTCCGCAAACGGCGGCCGGCAGTATGAACGGCCTGGCGGTGAAGTTTGGCGGAGGCGTCGACTACCACCGCGATGACTCCAGGATATCCTTGCGCCTGGAAGGCGATTTCATTCGCTCGCAACTCTATTCGCAAGGTCAGAATAATTTCATGTTTGCCACCAGCTTCGTCATCCGCTAATAAGCCTGCTTTCGGAAACGCCGCGACAAAGATAAAGAGCTGTTCAAGGATGAACGGTGTGCCGCGCTTCGTTGACACGTTGCTCCGCGGTTCGCTAGACTCAAATTGTCAGTCGATCGAAGCGGTCCCGCCTTGCGGATCCCCGGTAGCTCAATGGTAGAGCATTCGGCTGTTAACCGAAGGGTTGCTAGTTCGAATCTAGCCCGGGGAGCCAAATCTTTCAATCAGTTAGCGAGTTGCCGCACGCGTGCCTTCTGAGACTGTGCCCAGTTTTTGTGCCCCATCCGCCTTAAAATCAGCCCCTTTAAGCGCATTGACGGCCTGTCGCTGCGCGGTCTGTCTAGCATCTTCCCCGCTGCTGCAATGAGTTTTCCTATCGGTTTGATCGGCGAGGAGAGCAATTGCAGATGTTCGCTGGAACGCAAACAACGGTGACTTGGATCACATCATTTTGATGGTCTGCAGGCTAAGAGTACGAATGTCGACAGGCCTCCGTGCCGTACGTAGAACGCATTTAAGAAAGGAATGAGGACAATGCCAGCAAAGTCAACAGCCGCACAACCGGCACGTCTAGGGACTTCACTAAAGGCCAAAGATATCATGGAGCAGCCCGTCATCGCAGCGACTCCACAGGCTGCTCTCCGAGATGTCGCAAGCCAAGTCGGTACCACACAGTGCCCCACACCCGAGCGGGATCCTGTGAAGTTAGATCCTAAACGCTACAAAGTGGAGTTGGAGACAGACCGGCTCCGCATCGTCCGGGTAAGGTACGGTCCGAGAGAAAAATCCCCCATGCACCAGCATCTGCCCGGCTTAACGGTTATGCTCACCGATAGCGATTTCAAGTTCACCTATCCAGATGGATGTACTGAAGAAATCCACAAGAAGGCAGGCGAATTCCATTCGTCCCAGGTAACTTGGGAACACCAGGCCGAAAATTTGGCCAAGAAAGTGTTCAAGGGTCTCATCATTGAGCTCAAGAAGTAAGTCTGCGGGAGAAACTATCCGGGACGTAAACTGGCAGGCCCCTGTTGGGCTTGTCCTGGCACTTTGAACTACCCAACAGTAGTGACTCTGACGACGAAGACCGGGCCATTTGGACAGTCTACTTCTGCGCTGTGAGTAGTGTTGCCCCCGTGAAGTGTGCGATTCCAAGCTGTTCACATGCTCCGAGTGTTCACGCAACTTGTGAGAAGCACGTCGAAAGGTGCAGTTGGCGCCAGTTGTTCGTGTGCTTCGAGTGCCGGGACCAGCAGCAGTCCTATCTCGATCTTGTCGGTCGTACTGCTGTTCGCAGGAGAAAGCTCGGCAATGGGCAAAGATGTCCAGCAAATGACTGGTGGGCCGCCTCCGATGCCTGAAAGCAAATCCGCACTTGCGGTAGATGGTTCCATCGGTGAAGGAGGCGGGCAAGTCTTGCGGACGTCGCTCACGCTCTCGTTGATAACGCGATCTCCTTTCACACTCACAAATATTCGTCGGCGACGGAAACGGCCAGGGTTAATGGCTCAACATCTCAAAGCAGTTGAAGCAGCTAGTAAGGTAGGTATGGCCAAGGTCGAGGGCGCTCGGCTTGGATCGCAATCACTGACTTTCGAACCGGCCGGTATCTTTCCGGGGAATTTTGACTTTGATGTTGGCACCGCAGGATCAACTTCACTCGTGCTTCAGACAATTTTGCCGGCCTTGAGTTTTGCAACGTCAACTTCGCGCGTTACCGTGACAGGTGGAACCCATGTACCGTGGAGCCCGTGCTTTCATTTTTTGGCCCTGCATTGGCTGCCGTACATGCGCCGCATCGGCTTCAACTTTCAATTGGAGCTGGAATCGGCGGGTTTCTATCCTCGGGGTGGCGGTCAGGTTCGCGCGATAGTTCAGCCAGCTTCGACACCGTCACCATTACGCCTGATCAACCGCGGACCTTTGCGGAGAATCCGAGGTGTCTCAGCTGTGGCAAATCTGAATGCAAGCGTGGCAGAACGCCAAAGGGACCAAGCGCTGAGACGCCTCAGCGCAGTGTCGAAAGCAATTGAAATCGAAATCCTCCGCTTATCCTCGCCATCCAAAGGGACGTTTCTACTGCTCCTCGCGGAATTTGAGAACAGCCAATGCTGTTTCCAGGGTCTCGGGGCTCGTGGCAAGCTGGCTGAGCGTGTCTCGGACGAAGCAGTGGACGAATTTCTTGACTTCTTGAACACGGACGGAGCTGTCGATCAATTTCTCGGCGATCAACTTGTATTGCCCCTTGCGCTGGCACCTGGAGTTTCCGAAGTCCGGACGTCAAAGTTGACATCGCACATCACTACGAATGCGGAAATCGTCAAAATGTTTCTTCCTGTCGACATTGAGATAGAAGGAACGATAAGCCACGCAGGGTCACTGCGCATAAGGCGGTATATACAATGAGCAAAACCAGTAGCGATCCTTCCCGAAATGGCCCACCGGACCAACAGAGCCCAGTGGCTTCTAAAAGCACACAAGAGAAGCACTGTCAGCTCTTGCTAGTTGGCGACTGCATGCTCGGACGCCTGGTGAACGAGGCTCTGGAAAGCCTCCCGCCAGAATACCCCTGGGGTGACACGCTGCCTGTCCTGCACAGGGCAGACTGGAGACTCTGTAATCTCGAGTGTGTCATATCGGATCGGGGTGAACCCTGGTCTGCTTATCCCAAGGCTTTTCATTTTCGCTCCGCCGCAAAGAATATTGCCGTGCTCCAAGCCGCCCGCGTGAACGCTGTTTCGCTAGCCAACAACCATGCCCTCGACTACGGTTACGACGCGATGTTTGAGATGCTGCAGATTCTGGACCGAGCCGGGATTATCTATAGCGGAGCGGGAGCGAATCTTGCGCAGGCTTCGCGGCTCGCCTCAGCGGAGGTGTGCGGGTGCAGGATTGGATTGCTTGCTTTCACGGATAATGAACCTGATTGGGAAGCCACGGCGGACTGGCCCGGCGTATATTACGTCCCCATAGACCTTACCGATGTGCGGGCCAAGAACCTGCTGGACCGCGTTGGCGAGTACCGCAAAGTTGTGGATCATCTGACTGTATCTGCTCACTGGGGGTCCAACTGGGGCTACGTTCCACCGAAAGAGCATGTGGTATTCGCTCATGCGCTCGTGGATGCGGGCGCTGATCTAATCTTCGGCCACTCGTGCCACGTATTCCGCGGGATTGAGATCTACAGAGGTCGCCCGATTTTGTATAGTGCCGGCAACTTCGTGGACGATTACGCAGTCGATCCAGTCGAGCGCAACGATCAGTCCTTTGTCTATGTAACGGAGCTCGAAAACACGATTCTCCGAGCCTTACGCTTGTATCCGACGATGATCCGGCGTTGCCATGCGTTTCTTGCAGAAGGAATTTACGCGCTGGGCATTGCCAAGAAGATGAGAGAGCTTTGTGCTGCCTTCAATACCACAGCTGATTGGAATCAGGCGTACAGGTATGTGGAGGTCGCGTGCCTCACTGACGCAGAGAAACGAGGAACACAGGCGGCTGCCAGGGCTTGAAGTCTCCGCTTAGATGCTTCTCCCCGTCTCGCTACATTCCTGTTTAGCACTTCCACACAGTTTTGTTGCCGCATTTCTTGAGGCTCTCGCCATCCCGGAATTGTTCCGAAACAGGGAACCCGTGCCATTGATTTGCCCGGCAGCTCCGGTCAATAACCCGTAATGTGAGCGGCGTCACAGACCGACACTGCGGGAAGCAGTACAAGCGACATGGTTGGCAAGTCACCTCGACTCTGCAGGCCCAGAGGACGATGATCTCTACATTCGAGTTCATACGCTTCTCAAGTCTCGGAGCCCGGAACAAGTTAGATCGAGCCGCACGGAAATGCATGCGAAGGGAGTCAAGACCATGAGTGAGAAGTCCGTTGCAACACAGCGCGCAACGGCGCGCACGTCCTTGAAAGCCCAGGACGTAATGCAGCAACCCGTCATCGCGGCAACCCCCCGCGCTTCACTGCGGGACGTTGCAACCCAACTCGTCGTCAATGAGTTCAGTGGAATGCCCGTTGCTGACGCCGATGGGAGGGTCGTGGGGGTCATCACGGAAGCAGACATTGTTCGCGCATTGAACGAAGGCAAGCGGTTAGAGAACCTGACCGCGGGATCGGTGATGACGGGCCCGGCAATTACCGTAGATGTGGAAACACCAATCGAGGACGTGATGAAGAGCTTGGAGGAGCACCGCATTGTTCGGCTGCCTGTGACAAGCCAAGGGAAACTGGTTGGGATCATAGCTCGCAGGGATGTCATTCGAGCTGTCTTGGAGCCGGAGTTTATGGCGTTTGGGGAATTGTAGCTTCAGGAAGAAAAGGAGTGCACCTGCAGCGATAGATTCTCAGCGCGCCCCCGCGTGACTCTTCGCCGGGCGCGCGTCTGAAAAAGGACGCAGCAAACCCTTGGTTAGACAGGTTGAACACTTGGGCCTGGACCTGGATGGTCCCGCGCTCGGTGATGTGTAAGGATCGGGTCGGGTCAACCCGAGGTCAACCTCGTTAATCCACGGGCGGTAAAACGAGTTGTACCCGATGCCGGTACTGAAGCGGCGCCAGCGATGCCCGTGGGCCGTGTTCCCCGTCGATTCGTTGATCGCGCTGTCGCTGTGTCGACGCGAATTGTATCCGCCCAATTGCCGCCGTTTCCGTTTCCGCCTAGTGACGTGCTGCGCATGGGTCCGGCCCTCGCTGTCCGCGGATGTGACGCGTGCTCTGCGTCACATCATTGGTTTGTGCTCTGCGTCACAGACTCACCGTTAGACGTTCCCCAAGATGTCTGGCGCAGACGGCCAAGGCTGCGTCCGGGGCGGAGGGCTAAGGTGTGCACTCAGAAAGGGCGACATCATGAATGACGGGGAGAAGAATTCGTGGAAAACTGAATACAGAGTCGTAGCACTGGCCTCAGTCTTACTGGTTTTCGCTCTCGGATTCTTGCATTCGGGAAGAAGTACGAGCGCGGCTTCCGCAGGCGAGATCACAGGCACCGTCAAGCTTGACGGCGCAGCTCCACACCAGCGGGCGATTGACATGGCGAAGGAGCCGAGCTGCGCCGCGGTTCACAAGGACAAGCCGATCACCACAGAAAACGTAGTAGCAGGTGCAAATGGAGGATTAGCGAACGTCGTCGTCTATATTAGCCAGGGCCTGACCGGGAATGAGGCCGCTTCCTCGCAGCCGGCCCAGATTGACCAAAAAGGTTGTCAGTACATCCCGCATGTGGTGGCCGTCAATCCAGGTCAGCACATGAAGATACTGAATAGTGATCAAACTTCGCACAACATTCACCCGCAAGCCACAAAAAATTCCGAGTGGAACAAGTCGCAGCTGTCGGGAGCCCCGCCTCTCGACGTGGTTTGGGCCAACGAGGAAATCAGCATACCGGTCAAGTGCAACATTCATCCCTGGATGCACGCCTACATTGTGATAGTGAAGGGGCCCTATGGAGTGAGCGACGACAGCGGTTCTTTCAAGCTCGACAACGTGCCTCCGGGTGCCTACACCCTGACGGCCTGGCAGGAAACTTACGGAACTCAGACTCAGAATGTAACGGTTGCTGCCGGGAAGCCAGCTACCGTCAGTTTCACCTTCAAGGCAAAGTAGAAACCGAACCAACAAAGGCGCGGCCGTGGCAGCACAGACTGTGGCGCCGCCCAGCGACTTGACAAGGCGGCTCCGAGGCCGACCGTAAGCGAGGAATCTCATGGCGGGTAAAGTGTTTGCGGTCGTGGTTGTGATCGTCACCCTGGCTATCGCCTATTGCGTAATGGCCCACGTGTGGTGGATGCCGGTGGATATTTCCGTCCACGGACCCAATATTGATCACCAGATTGAGGAAACGGTATTGGGAGCAGGCATTCTGTTTATTGCCGGACAACTGGTACTGGCGGCATTTTCCTTTCTGTACGGCGACAGCAAGGGGGCGCGCAAGATGAAATCGTTTCCCGGTGGCGCAAAACCTCTCATCCTATTCGCGTGTGTTGTGGTTGGCATCGAAGTTCTGGTGCTTTCATTCGTCGGTTCCAAAGCATGGGGCTCGGTTTACTTCACGCCCCCAGACCCCAACTCGCTGCGCGTCGATGTTCAAGGTGGGCAGTTTGCGTTTTACTTCCGTTATCCCGGCCCGGACGGCAAGTTCGGGCCGCTTCACCCGGAGCTGATTAACGAGGGAACGCAGAATTACTTTGGTCTCGACCCGGACCACGATGCGGATTCGAAGGACGACATCGTGACCGCGGGGCTGGCGATTCCCGTGAATAAGCCAGTGCTGCTCACCCTGCACTCCAAGGATATGGGGCACTCCTTCTATGTGCGGGAGCTCCGTATCCAGCAAGACCTTGTGCCAGGGATTGTGATTCCCATCCACTTCACCGCGATCCAGACGGGAAGGTTCGAAATTGTGTGCACGCAGCTCTGCGGTCTTGGGCATTACAACATGAAGGCGTATCTCGAGGTCATGTCCCAAGCGGACTTCGATAGTTGGTTGAAACAGCAAGCCGCACTGCAGTAGCTGAAGTACACCGGGGCGGACGGAAACATCTCTCGTGGGGGTGAGATCACATGCACGATATGTCAGCGCAGGCGACAACGCATCATGCACCGCCGCAGGGTTTCATTCGCAAGTACGTCTTCAGCGCGGATCACAAAGTGATCGGGATCCAGTACACAACCTTGAGCCTGGTGGCGGCTTTCATTGGGATGGCGCTTTCCTGGGTTATGCGCATCCACCTGGGCTGGCCGACAGCGGCCATTCCTTTACTGGGTACGCTCTCTCCCAATGGCGCTCCGGGGGGCGTTCCAACACCAGAATACTACTTATCCCTGATGACTATGCACGGCACGATTATGGCGTTCTTCGTGCTGACGGCGGCCCCCATGTCCGGCTACGGCAACTCTATGCTGCCTATCCAGGTGGGTGCGGCGGACATGGCGTTTCCCCGGTTGAACATGGCGTCATTCTGGGTCACGTTCGTTGGTTTCGTTCTAGCCTGCGCGACGTTTCTCATCCCTGACGGCCCGCCGATTTCCGGCTGGACTGCGTATGCGCCGCTGAGCGCCGTGGGCCCGGTTGCGGGTCCGGGTCAGGGTTGGGGCCAAAACCTGTGGGGGCTTTCGATTGCTGCCTTCTGCGTGGCGTCGCTCCTAGGGTCGCTGAACTTTATCGTGACGACGCTTGAGCTGCGCACCAAAGGTATGACGCTGTCGCGACTGCCGCTGTCTACTTGGGCGTGGTTCATTAACGCGTGGGTGGGCTTGCTAGCTTTTGCCGTGCTGTTGCCCACTTGCCTTCTCCTGGTGCTCGATCGCCTCGGCGGAACCAGCTTTTTTATTCCTGGCGGACTCGTGGTCAATGACAAGGTGTTGCCGCACTCCGGGGGTTCGCCGCTCTTGTTCCAGCACCTGTTCTGGTTCTTCGGACATCCAGAGGTTTACCTCATCATTTTGCCGGCGTTTGGGATCGTCGCGCACGTTATGCCGACGTTTATCCGGAAGCCGCTGGTAGGGGGGTGGAAGGTGATCACCTTTGCCATGATCGCCGTCGGTACCCTTAGCTTCGTTGTTTGGGGACATCACATGTTCGTGAGCGGAATGAGCCCGTATATGGCGATGGTGTTCTCGGTGCCGACGCTGATCATCACGATCCCGTCAGTCATTGTGGTGCTGGTGTTCGCGGCTTCCCTTTACGGCTCCAACATGCGCTTTACGACTCCGATGCTGTTCTGCCTCGGTTTCATCTCGCTCTTCATCACTGGAGGAATCGGTGGGTTCTTCCTGGCGCAGCCGGCGGTCGATTCCTATCTGCACGCGACCAGCTTCGTGGTGGGCCATTTCCACTTCACCATGGGCCTCTCTGCCATATTTGCGACCTTTGCTGGCTTCTACTATTGGTTTCCAAAAATGTGGGGCCGCATGATGAACGAGACACTCGGAAAAGTGCACTTCTGGCTGAGTTTCGTCGGCGTGTACTGTGTTTTCATGCCCATGCATTTGATGGGTTTCACCGGGGCGGTTCGCCGTTATTCGTCGTTTGTGGACGACTTCATGGTCCCTCTGATTCCCACCAACCGGTTCATTACCGTCTTCGCGTTGCTGCTGGGCGCGGCGCAGTTGATTTTCTTCTACAACGCGATTTGGAGCCGCCTCAAGGGACCCAAGGCTCCAAACAATCCGTGGCAAGCCACCACCCTCGAATGGGATACAACATCGCCCCCCCCGTTCGACAACTTTGGCGGCCGGCAAATCACCGTTTACCACGGTCCGATGGAGTATGACGGGGACGCCAGTGTGATGCAGAACTCGCCGGAGAAGTCCGTCGCGGGAACTTAACTGGGCATCGGAAGCTAGTTGTTCATTTTAACGACCGGGATCTAACAACACCCAGAGGGAGGGACCGTGAGCCAAAGCGGAGTGACGGTGGGAGTAGGCCACGCGGAACTGATGGAAGCTTCTCCGTACCGCATGGAGAAAAAGAAGCTGGGGATGTGGATCTTTATCGTCGCCGACGCGTGCACCTTCGCCACGTTTCTGTTTGGCTACGGCTACATGCGCGTGGGCAGCCAGAATTGGGGGACGCCGTTCGAGTTCCCGACGATCTTGAACGGAATCGTCATGACCTTCATCCTGCTTTCCAGTAGCCTTACGATGCTGGCGGCCGTTCAGGCCACGCAGGCAGAGCGGAAAGCTTCGGCCATCAAATGGCTGGGGCTGACCATGCTTCTGGGCACGGTGTTCGCGGTCCTACACCTGCGCGAATGGTTCAAGATGATCGGCGAGGGCTGGCGGCTCTTTTCTAATCCCACCGGCGGCGCAGCTCAGTTCGGCGCGACTTTCTTCAGCGTCACGGGACTCCATTTGGCCCACGTCATCAGCGGCGTTATTGCGCTCCTGATTATCATGCGGGGTTATAACCGAGGACGCTACGATGGCAGCCACGTCGAAACCACGGGCCTGTACTGGCACTTTGTCGACTTGGTGTGGATGTTCGTTTTTCCATTGATGTATTTGATGAACGCCCGTTGAGGGGAACTTCGAGCAGGAGGGAGAAGCTGCCATGTCATCGAATCAAGAGCCGCGAATGGGTTCTTACGTGGGGATCGTGATCGGGCTTATGATCATCGTGGGGATTGAGGTGATTCTAACTTATCGGCATTTGCCGGCGCGAACCTTGCTCTTTTCCTTGCTCTGCCTAGCGTGCGTGGAGGCGTTTCTGGGTATCATGTACTTGATGCATGTGAAATACGAGAGTCCGCTTTTGTTCTGGACCGTGTTTCCCGCTACGCTCTTTGTGTTGGTGCTCCTGAACTACGTATGGCCGGACGCGTACCGGATGGCGAGGATGAGTCTGTTCAAGTGACGCGCTCGAGGTCGTCCCGCTCTGGTCTGAAGGAGATCGAGTGAACTCTGCAAAACAAACGAGTGTGCGGTATCTGAAGCTAGGGCTGGTAGGGCTGGCGTTCCTGCTTTTGATCGTTCCCCAAGACGTGCGCGCGCAGGGCTGCGCCATGTGCTACCAGAGCGCTGCAGCCTCGGGCGCCCGTCTCATCCACGCGCTTAAGAGTGGCATTGTGATTCTGATTATTCCGCCTCTGGCGATGACGGGCGCTTTTGCGCGCCTCGTATACCGCAGGCGAAATCTGTTTAATGAGGAATTCGTGGAACACCCCAAGGTTTGACAATTTTGGCGGCCCATTTATCACGATGCTGTGAGAAAAGACCCGTAGGCATCAATTGGGGAACATAAGGAGTCTAAAGTCATGGCAACCACGGTCCACAATCCGCCGCAAGTCGAACCTCGCCGCTCGCCGGATGAAGGTCACTCTGGAAATGGCGGCGGGCAAAATCTGGTTCCGACTGAAGGTGATTTGCTCGCAATTGGGGACCGCTCCCCAGAACCAGCCAAAGTCGGCATATGGGTTGGGCTGGCTGCGATTACGATGTCATTCGCCGCGCTCACCAGTGCTCTGGTTGTTCGTCAGAGTTCGGGGATGGACTGGCGGCACATTACTCTGCCGCCCGTTCTTTACGCAAATACGCTTGTGCTGCTCGCCAGCAGCGTCACCCTAGAGACAGCGCGCCGCCGGATAGCGGGGCACGCCCGCGGGATCGAAAGCCAGATTGCGGCGCCGATGCGCTGGCTGGTGATAACGTTATCGCTCGGCCTGCTTTTCGTCGCCGGTCAGTACGTGGCCTGGCTTCGATTGAAGGCTGCAGGACTGTATCTCGCCACAAACCCGAACAGCTCATTCTTTTATGTCTTCACTGGCGTACACGCCGTGCACGTGCTGGGCGGTCTAGGTGGATTGGTTTACGTCATCGGCAAACTCAATCGCTCCGTCCTGCGCCGGAGTACGTTAGCTGCGGCATCGCAATACTGGCATTTCATGGACATTCTTTGGCTGTATCTGCTTTGCGTGCTTTCGATGAAACTCTAGTGCAGAGAGTCATAACCGCCTCTGCGAAGCTCCACGATGCGGCTTTTCGGGCCTCGTCTCATGATTACAGGACTACATGATCATGGCCAACGAGTAAGCGCCCAACTGAATATGCGCTGCTCGTAGAGAAAATCTTCGTACTCAGTGTTAAAGATGAGCGCCGCAACTGTCAACCGAAGGGTTGCTAGTTCGAATCTAGCCCGGGGAGCCAATCTTCTCCTGAGTTTTCAAACGCTTACGGTGACCTCCGTTTCTTGAGAGTTTGTAAATGCCACGGAGGAAGAGCGCAAAACTTTCGAGGCCGGTTTCGAATCGATGCAGAAACGCTTTGCCGGGACCCTGGATCAGCTCGCCGATTACTTGGCGAAGGTCTGGAGAGCGAAGAAAAAGAGCGTCGGGCGTGTCGATTTCGCGGAGCCTCGTTCGTCGTATAGTCGAGAGCGGGTTCACGCGCGATCGAAACCGCGGGAAAGTGAGGCTCTGACCCTGAAGCGGAGGGCGCCGCGCTGGATTCGGCCACTTGAAGCGCCTGCGAAGCGTTCCGCTTGGGCTTAGTCTCCGTTAGCCGTTGAGCGGGCTATATTTGCAGCCCAGCGCTTTCGCACTTCGGCTACAAGGCCCTGCTTGTCCGCTTGCATCCGGCGGACGAGGGCTTGATTGCCGGTTTCCTCGTGCCGGGCGGCCCAGAGCACCATTTCTGCAAGGACGGGAGCGAGATCGATTCCCTTGGGTGTGAGCAAGTAGATGAGCTTGCGTCCGTCCGATGGATCGGCTTCCGTGGAGATCATGCCATGAGCTTCGAGCTTGCGCAGGCGATCGGCCAAAATGTTGGTCGCGATGCCCTCGTCGGACTCCAGAAATTCCTTGTACGTCCGGAATTCGCGCAGCATCATGTCGCGGATGATCAGCAAGGACCAGCGATCGCCCAACATCTCCACGGAAGCATTCAGCGGACACCCCGATCGCCGCTTAGGAGCCACCTTCTCTTTGGGCATATTTCCACGGTAACATATTTTCACTTGCATTTCACAAGTAAAATGCGCAACACTGACTTTCGCGAGCGAAGCCCATCGAGCACAGTTGACAATGTACCTGCGAGAGCTCAACGTTCCGGTGCCGGCGCTCTACTCCGTCGGCGGACGAGAAACCCTTTGAGTGGGAAATTTGCAACGAGCAGCTCCCGGTTCAAAGCTCGATTGTCGGAAACGTTTGTGCCGCCGTGGCGTCTTGAAGGAAAAAGCCCAGAATGGCCCCTTACGGAAGGAGAAGCACGATGCCCCTCAGACCACAGATGTTCCTTAACGATCTGAAATTCGCGCTGCGCTCCCTTTCGCGCACCAAAGGCCTAGCGGTTACCGTGGTCCTGACTCTGGCTCTCGGCATTGGCGCCAACGCCGCCATCTTCACCCTGGTCCGCGGCGTCCTCCTCCGCCCGCTTGTCAACCGCGACGAGGACCGCCTGATCTACATCCGCCAAAGCGAGCCCGGCATCGGCGTCGAGAACGCCGTCTTCTCCGTGCCGGAGATCCAGGACCTTCGCGCCAGCGTCAAAACGGTTACCACCTTCGGCGACTTCTCCACCATAGGCTTCTCCATGGTGGGCCTCGGTGAGCCCCGCGAGGTCCGCGCCGGCGTCGTCGGCGGCTCCTACTTCGACGTCATGGGGCTGCACCCGGTGCTCGGCCGCCTGCTCGACATGCGCGACGACGGCCCCAAGGCCGCCGGCGCCGTGGTACTCACGTATCGTTTCTGGACCACCGTGCTCCACAGCGATTCCACCGTCATCGGCAAACAGGTCCGCCTCGATAGCTTCGACTCGCGCACCGCCACCATCGTCGGGGTGCTGGAACCCTGCGTACCGTATCCCGCCGAGACCGAGATCATCGCCAACGTCGTCACCAGCCAACATCATCTCTCCGCGACCATGGTTACCGGTCGAATCCATCGCATGACCGAGCTCTTCGGTCGCCTCGCCCCCGGTGTAACTCTCGACCAGGCACGCGCCGACCTCCGCACTGCCTATGCGGCGATGATGAAGGACCATCCCGACGCCTATCCGAAGCAAGCCGCCTTTCAGATCGACGCCAAGCTGCTCCGCGACCAAATCACCTCGCGCGCCAGAACCGTGCTCCTCGTCCTGCTCGCCGCCTCCGGCCTCGTCTTCATCATCGCCGTCTCGAACGTCGCCAACCTCATTCTGGCGCGCTCCGTGCGCCGCGAAGGCGAGCTGGCCATCCGCGCCGCCCTTGGCGCAAGCACCGGCGCGCTGCGCCGCACTCTGCTCGCCGAAAGCCTGCTTCTCTGCGGCGCGGGCGCAGCTCTCGGCGTGCTCAGCGCCAGGCCGATGGTGGCCATCCTCGCACGCTACGCCTCACGCTTCTCCGTCCGCGCGCTCGATCTTACCGTTGACTCCAGCATGCTGTGGGTCGGCGCGCTGCTGGCCATCGTCGCTGCGGTGCTTTTGGCGTTTGTCCCACGCCTGCCTTCGGCCGACACCTCCAATGGCATCGGTCTCGCCAGCGGCAGCGTGCGCATCACCGGCAGCACCAGCCGCCGCCTGCGCGTCTTCGCCGTCACGCAGATCGCCGCTTCCTTCATGCTTCTCGCCGGCGCCAGCATGCTCGTCAAGACCCTGCTCTCCCTGCAAGCCGTGCAGACCGGCTACGACATGCGCCACGTGCTCGCCATCAACGTCCCCGTGATGCGTTACGGACGCACGCCCGATCAGACCACCGCTTTCTACCGGCAGGCCATCGAGCGCGTCTCCGCACTACCCGGCGTCGATCGCGTCTCCGTCGGCACCGTCGTTCCCTGGCGCGACGCCGGCTCGTTCGGTCCCGGCTTCCAGTTTTCCGGCGAAGGCCACGTCAAGGCCCAGGGCGAGGAGGATCCCCACGCCCAGTTGCGCGCCGTCTCCCCCGCTTTTTTTGCCTCTCTGGGCGTCCCCCTCGTCGCCGGACGCGATTTCGACGCTTCCGACCGCGCCGATAGCGAAAAGGTGGTCATCATCAGCCAGAGCGTGGCCCAGCGCATGTTCCCGGGCCAGGATGCCGTCAACCGTCACATCATGTGGACCGATCCAGTGATGAAGTTCGTCGGCATTAGCCCCGATCCCCGCCGCATCGTCGGCATCGCCGCCGATGTCGACGACGAGCACATCGTCCCCGGTCCGGCGCTCACCGTCTATCAGCCCTTCGAACAGATGTTCTTGTTCGGCGGCCGTCTATTCGTTCACACGCACACCCCGAATCCCTACGCCCTGGTCACTCCGATCACCCGCCTCATCCGCGAAATGTCCGCGGACCAGCCGGTTGAGCACGCGGCCACCCTCGAAGATGTCCGTGCAGAAGTGCTCACTCCCGAGCGCCTGAACACTCTGGTGTTTGGCGGTTTTGCGGCCGTCGCGCTGGCCATTGCCGTGGTCGGCGTTGCCGGCGTGCTGGCGTTCTCGGTCAGCGGACGCACGCGCGAATTCGGCATCCGCCTCGCGCTCGGCTCCCAGCCGCACAATCTTCTGGCCGGCGTCATCGGCGAAGGCGCCGTCATGGCGGCCGCAGGTGTCGTCGCAGGCACCGCCATCGGATACGCGCTCGCCCGCCTCGCCACCAGCTATTTCCAGGACGTGCGCGTGCCCGATGCCGCACCAGTGATCGGCTCAGCAATCGTGCTGCTGGCCGCCGCGGTCGTCGCTTCGGCGCTACCAGCCGCCCGCGCCGCCCGCATCGACGTCATGCAGGCCCTGCGATCAGAGTGACTTCTGGTTGAACGTGGCCGTGTAGGGGCCGCCTTCCGAGGCGGGCGCCTTTGCCGCTTCCGCACGGGTCACGGCTCGCGGGTCACGGAACACGCGCAAACTGACGTCGTCCGCGCCGCTTGGGCGTTCTTATACCGCGAGGTCCTATGTGCAGGAATATCAAGACCCTCTTCAACTTCGATCCACCCGTCACTCCCGACGAGGTCCGCGCTGCTTCGCTCCAGTTCGTCAGAAAAATCAGCGGCTTTAACAAACCTTCGAAGGCCAACGAAGACGCGTTCCAAGCTGCCGTCGATGAAATCGCCGACATCTCGGCTCGTCTGCTCCGTACGCTCGAAACAAACGCGCCACCGAAGAATCGAGAAGAAGAGGCCGCCAAGGCAAAAGCTCGGGCCGCCGAGAGATTCGGCGGTTGAGCCTCTAAATGGGTATCGGCCCGATGCATCACACCAATAGTTCCCTTTGTTGACGTCCCATCTGCCCCAACCTAATATGTGCTCCACTTGACCGGTACCCACGCGCTGATTGGCCAGACCTTCTGGCACTACCGCATCGTGGAACGTCTCGGCGGCGGTGGCATGGGCGTTGTCTCCAAAGCAGAGGACACTCGCTTCCATCGCTTTGTCGCAAGACTGCAGTGGCCGGCAAGTCGGAGTAGGGATCATGATTGCTCACGACCCCCTCCACGGATCCGAACAAGCGGCACTACCGCATCCGGCTCTTGCCTCAGGTAATGGCGCCCATGCGACGCAGGGGATAGGGATGACAGACAGTAGGCAGTGGCAACCAGCGATTGAAACGTGCACGGGGTCTCTGACCGCGCGGCCCTCTGGCACACCTCGCGATATCGGTGCGCCCGATTTTGCCTTCCGCCTACCTCCACAGCGTCGGCGTCCCGGAGGGTGATTCTTACGCGGCTCAATACCCGGCCCGCACGTTCCCCTGTCAACGCTTCGACGCCGCCCTTACAGGCGGCTCCGCATGACTCGGGGCCGATGTGGGTCGCTACACCACTTTCGTATGACTCTTTCATTCATTACACCTCGCCGGTTTAGCCGGCGCACGGAGGCTTCTTCATGAACATTCGTTGCGTCGTAACCGGCCGCACTCCCTCCGGTAAATCCGTCATCGCCAAGGACTCGCGCATCGAGCCTGTGACCCTCGCCTCACTCCCCGGTTTTGAGTTTCATCGCTTCTGGGGCGCCGACTCGGTTCCCAATCTCCCCAGCGACGGCACACCCCCGCCTCATCCCCGCTACTTCCCTCCCGCGGGTGGTTTTCGCTTCTACACCTTCACTGTGCCCCCGAACACTCGCCGTAGCGCCGAGTACGCCGGCATCACTGACGCCCTCGGCGAAATGCAACAGAAGCTCCCCGGCTTGGCCGAGACCCTCGATCCTACTCAGCCTGGCATGCATACCACCGACACCATCGACTTCGACGTCGTCCTCTCCGGCGAACTCTATCTTCAACTCGACGACGGTGCCGAAGTTCTCCTCAAAGCAGGCGACTGTGTCATTCAGAACGGCACTCGCCACGCCTGGCACAATCGCTCCTCGCAAAATTGCGTAGTCGCCGTGGCCCTCGTCGGCGCCACGCGCGTCCCCTAATCCGCTTCTTCGCCACCCAACTGCGCAGCCAACGAAGTCAACTCTCGATAAGTCCCGTTGGAGGAAATGCGGTGCCGGGTCGCGCGCAGATCACGGCGTATCCAGAACTTGACACTCGACCCCTCCAGTTTTTCTCTTGACGACACCGTACCTAATCGGTTATAGTTTCGGTGCGAGGTGGAGGAGAAACATGGTGCTTCCGTGTCTGCCACCTTCTAACTCACGCCTGCTGACCGGTCGCTTCTAAAGTCCCTATTTTCAATACTCTCCCGCTCCCTTGCGCGATGCTCGCGCACAGAAGGCTCCGCAACCTCTTTAGAATCAAACGGATACTTCACAGTTCCCATCACACCCGGGGTACACCCCGCAAAAAGCGAAGATCCGGCGAAGAATCCCTTGCTTCGGCCCCTGCGGGTGATTCAGAGCTCCCGCACTGCAGTTCCCACCATATACAAGGTATTCGGCTTATTCTTTCCGCAGTGTGGCTTCGATCAGGCCGTGGGGTTCGTCTATGGGCAAGAAAACCTCGCCCGGATTGTCCATTCCCAGCGGACTCAGGTCCACCAGGTTGAAGTGCTTGTTCGGCAGCGACAGATGAATTTCCCGGACATTCTCGAAGTTGTTCAGCACGGCTTCACCCATCGCGTACAGCGTGTGTTGCAGCGATTCGCTCTTATGCTCCGCGAATGTCTCCAGCAACATCTGCCGCACGCCGTGCCACACCGGCCCGAATTCCACCTCTTCCCCGGGATACAGCCAGTTCGCACGGATCGCCGTCGACAAAATGCGGTTGCGGTCGTCTTTCAGCGTCGTGTAGGGATCGCGAAGAAAATGATCGAACGCCGAGTTCGTCGTCTTCAGCACGATCAGGTCTTCCACGCCCGCGCGAATTTCCGTTCCCTCGCGCGTTCCGCTCAGCATCGCCGTCCGCTTTTCGTCGCCCGCGCGCGTGAACGCCGTGGCATGCGGCTTCCCGCCGTGCGGCAGCCGCGCCCAGAGATTTTCCTTCGCCTCGATCCGCACCCGCGAAACTTGCGGGTTGTACGTCAGGAAGTGCTCGATCAAATGCAGTCCGAATTCCTCGACGGTCTCGATCGGATGCTGCCGCGCCAGCGCGTACACGGTGTTTTTCATCGTGTCCGTCGGCAGAATCTTCCGGTTGTCGCCTTTCGTGTGCGCCGTCTCGAAATCGCCTTCAAAACGGATCGCCAGCGTCACCTCTTTGATATCGTGCCGGCCCTCTTGCCGCGCCACGCGCAGCAGTCGCACCCGCGATTTCCCATAGTTGTTCTCACCGAGGCGAATCGCCATGAATTAGCTCCCGCGATACGTGGAATAGCCGAACGGGCTCAGCAGCAACGGAATATGATGATGCTCCGCCGCGTTCCGCACGGTGAACACGACGCTGACTTGCGGATACAGCGCTTGGACTTTCCGATCGGCGAAGTACGCGTGCGTATCGAACGTCAGCCGGTACGTTCCCTCTACCAGCGATCCCGCCGCCAGCAGATCGCGCGCCCGCCCGTCCTTGTCGGTCGCGCTGCGGCTCAACTGCTTCCAACCCGTCCCCACGTCCTCGACCTCGAGAAGTACGGGCACGCCCGCGGCCGGCCGCCCGAGCGAAACATCCAGCACGTGCGTAGTGATTTGGCTCATGATGCGAGTAGTTTCTCCAAACGCAGCCGCGTGATTTTGCGCTGCTCTTCCGCGGCGATGCGCAATTCTACTGCAGGATCATTCGACAAACGCTGCTCAAGACTCTCCAGGATTTCCGCGCTTGTTTTTCCCGTTGCACAGATGAGAAACACATGCCCGAATCTCGCCTGATATTCCTGGTTCGCTCTGGCCAGCGCCGCAAGCGTTTGCGGCGCCGCTATCTGCGCCATGGACTGTTCACCTCGCGACCATCGCTTCGCGGTTGCGGACTGCGTTTTCTCCGCCCGCTTCGCGCCGATCGCCGGATGATGACGGAACGCCTCCAGCCAATCCGCGGGACCCAGTGCAGCCCACGTCTTGTCCGCGGTATCGAACACGTACGCACGATCCGGGAAAGGCATCCGCTGCAGCATGCACTTCACCCACTCTTGCGACCCGCAGCAGTCGAGCAGCGCTTTGCGAGCTTGCGCTTGCGACAACCGGTTGAAGCGCTCCAAGGCTCTCGCGTGATCGTGGACGCGAACGGCGCGCCCGAACACCCGCAAGCGGCTCACGCCTCCGTCCGGATAGATGTTGAATCGCACGTGCGTCGCCGGACCCACGTCCTTCAGTTTGCGGAACACGTGGCGATGGTTCGCCTTGAGCTTCGCTTGCGGCAAAAGCTCTCTCCACACATGCGGCGCGGCCAGGAACGTATCTGCCGCGCTGCCGGCAGCATGGCACGCTTCCAGAGAGCAGCTATCCGGAAAATTTCCCTTGAAGTGCGCCGTATCCACTTCGATTTGCCGGATCGCTCCCGGCACACCAAGCTTGAGGATCACCCAATCATGTCCCGGACCGCGCCGGCGGCGGGTCTCCCAGCCGTCGCCCATGTTTTCTGCGCGGTAGGGCATGAGCAGATTGCGCGGTGCGCCGAAAAATTGGTCGCTCAAAGTCACCACGCTTCCGCCGTTCTCCACCGCGACGAGGTCGATCTCGCCGCGCGAAACATCCTTCGCGTCCGGCACGACTTCCCCGTGCAGCCGCAGCCGCGCGACACCGCCATCGGGATAAATCTTCAGCCGGACGTGCGTAAAGCGTTGCTCATTCGCGATGGCAACCAAATTCTGCGAGTCGCCCTTGAGCGCCGTCTGCGGAAGGATTTCGATCCATTGCGTCGCCCCTTCCTTGAGCCGCTTCGCGTCATTCTTGTAGGGTGGTTTCCCACCCAAATCGCAAGCCTCCAGCGAAAAGTGCTCCGGGTAATTTCCCTTAAAGAAACTCGTATCGACCACTACGCCGCGAAGGATTCCCGGCAGCCCGAGACGAATGTTGCACCAGTCGTATCCCGGCGTCCGACGCCGCCGCGTCTCCCAGCCATCCATCCATTTGCCGCGATCGGTGAATTTGCCTTCGATGAAAATCGGCTTCGACTCTTTCAGCAAGTTCTCCTTGGGTGCGAAGAACTCGTCGTTGGCTTCAAGCACTGCGCCGCCCAGCCGCTCCGCAGCCAAGTCCGCAAGTTGCGTGAAATCCTTCATAGCTTGCCCCGGCGCAGAACGTGCCCCGTCGGCGCCTCCAAAACCCTGCCTCGATCGAAGATTTTCTGCCCGCGCAGAAACGTCGTCTCGACCACGCCCATCAATTCTCGCCCTGCGTACGGCGTGAGCTTGTGCCGGTGCAAGAGTTTCGCCGGGTCGACCCGGAATTTCGCGTTCGGGTCAAAGATCACGAGATCGGCATCGCAACCCGCGGCTGTCGCTCCCTTTTTGCCGGCGATCCGGGCAAGCCGCGCCGGACCGTCGCACATCCACTTGGCGATATGGGTGAGAGCATAGCCGCGCGACCGTGCTTCCGTCCACACCGCGGGCAAGCCCAGCTGCAGCGAAGCGATGCCGCCCCAGGCGCGCAGGAAGTCGCCTTCTTCGCGCAATTTCATCGACGGCGGACAGGGTGAGTGATCGGAGGCGATCAGGTCGATCGTTCCAGCACCCAGAGCGGCCCAAAGTTTCTCGCGATTCTCGCGTTCGCGGATGGGCGGCGCGCACTTGAACTCGGTTGCGCCGTCGGCAATCTCTTCGGAAGCGAATGTCAGATAGTGAGGACACGACTCCACGCTGATGCATGTTCCCAGCGTTTTCGCGTGCCGCAAGTGCTCGATCGCATCGGACGACGAAAGATGCACGATGTGGATGTGCGCGGTGAACTCCCGGCCGAGACGCAAAAGAAGGGCGATCGCCTGGTCCTCGGCTTCACGCGGGCGCGACGCGAGCCACGTAGCGTATTTGTTCGGAGGCTGCACCGGCGAAAGATTCCTCACGGCAGCCTCGATCGAGGCGGGCAGTTCGGCGTGTGCAAGCAGCGGCGAGCCGAGCGCCGCTAATTCGGGCAGTGCCGCGCGCAGATCGGACTCGGTGACGTGGGCAAATTCGTCCACGCCGCTCGGTACGAGGAAGCACTTGAAGCCGAATACTCCCGCGTCCCACAAAGGACACAGCTCCGGGACGTTGCCCGGGACGACGCCGCCCCAAAATCCGACATCGACCCACAACTTGCCTGCGGCTGCTGCAATCTTTTCGCGATACGCCGCGGCTGTCGTTGTTGCCGGAATACTGTTCAGAGGCATCTCGATCAGCGTGGTCACGCCGCCCGCAGCGGCCGCTTGCGTTGCTGTGGAAAATCCTTCCCATCCGGTGCGGCCGGGCTCATTGATGTGGACGTGGGTATCGACCAGCCCCGGCATCACGACGGATTCGCCGGCCTCCTGGATGTGCGAACCGGCTGGGACGTCATCGAAGCCGGCGATTGCGGTGATTACTCCATCGCGAATGTGGATGGCGGCCGGCCGCTCGCCTTCGGGCGTTACGACCCGGCGGCCGCGAACGACGAGGCTGGCGCCGTTTGGGAAATTGCCGGCAGTGAGCGGAGGATTCGGCATGACGGACGGTTTATGCAGATAAGGTTTCGCAGAATTCGGCGAGGAGATTCAGGGCGATGCGACGGCGATAGCGTGCGGTCGAGCGCATGTCATCGATGGGCGCGATTTCGCGCGCGAGCGTTTCCTGGGCAGCGCGCAGCAGCGCGGAAGTAGGCGTTTCGCCTTGCAAAATTTTCTCGGTTTCGACGGCGCGCAGCACCGTTGGCGCCACGCTGCCAAGGGCGATGCGAACATCCGCGATGCGGCCGCCGTCGATTCGCGCCGCGGCGGCGAAGCACACTTTGGAGATGGCCTGAGCGCGGCGGGTGCCCACCTTGCGGTAATACTGCTTCCAGCCTTTCTTGCCGCGGGCGAGTCGAATGCAACGGATCAGTTCGCTAGGACGCAGGTCGATTTGCTTATAGCCGGACCAGAAACCGTGGAAGGGCACCCAGCGCGAGCCGCCTGCGGAGACGAGTTCGAGTTCCGCGTCATAGACGAGCAGCGCGGGTGGAGAGTCTGCGGCGGGTGAAGCGTTGGCGATGTTTCCTCCAAGCGTGCCGCGGTTCTGCGTTGCGACGCCTCCAGTTTCCGCGGCGGCGCGGCACAACAGCGGAAATTCGCGCGAGAGAGTTTCATGCCGGCGCACTTCGGTGTACGTCGTCAGCGCGCCGAGAGTCACGTGCTCGGGCGTTACCTTAATGTTGCGCAACTCCGGCAGCTTCCAGATGCTCAGGAACCTGCGATGCGAAAGTTTTCCGGCCTCGAGCAACACCATCAGATCGGTTCCGCCGGCGAGCGGCTTCCACGCTCCAGGCTCGCGAGCCATGCGATCCAGCGCGGCCGAGAGATCGCGGGGCGCTTCGAGTTCATACGCAGGAACATAGGCCCTCACGCGCGTCGCCCCGGTTGTTGCTGGATACTGCGGCAAGCCTCGACGACGGACTCGAAGATTTTCGTGTAGCCGGTGCAACGGCAGAGATTTCCAGCAAGGCCCTCGCGGATATCGGACTCGGATGGCTGCGGGTTTCGCGCGAGAAGATTCACGGCGGCCAGGATCATGCCGGGCGTGCAGATGCCGCACTGCGCCCCGCCACGCGCGAGGAAGGCCTGCTGAACGGCGTGCAGATGCTCGCCGCCGGCAATTCCTTCAATCGTGCGAATTCTTGCGCCGTCAGCCTGAAGCGCGGGCACAAGACAACTGTTGACCAGAGCGCCGTCGATTTCGACCGAGCAGGCGCCGCACTCGCCTTCGCCGCAGCCTTCTTTCGTGCCGGTAAGGCCGGCCTGCTCGCGCAAGACGTCGAGAAGACGCGCCATCGGATAGGTTTCGAACCTCAGGGCGCGACCGTTCACTTCGCACTGCACGCGAATTTTGCGCGCCGCGTCAGACATGCGCGCTCTCTAGGATTTCGAGAAGCACTTCCGGCGTGATGGGAATGCGCGTGATATCCGCACCCGTGGCATGCGCGATGGCGTTTGCAATTGCAGGTGCGGTGCCGTCCAGCGGCAATTCGCCGATTCCCTTCGCCCCTGCGGGGCCGCGCGCGTAGGGGAGCTCCTCAAAGAAAACGCGGATCGGCGGAACGTCCATAGAAGTAGGCATGATGTAGTTGGTCATCTGGCCGTTAACCATGCGTCCTTCCTGCCAGACCACATTTTCATAAAGCGCGAAGCCGATGCCCTGCGCTACGCCACCTTCGATTTGCCCCGCAGCGAGAATCGGATTGATCACCTTGCCGACTTCCTGCACAGCGACAAAATCCTCGACGCGCACTTCGGCGGTGCGCGTGTCGACCGACACTTCAGCGACGTAAACGGCCCACGCATAAGTGCCGTAAGCGTCGCCCTGATAGCGCTGATCATCCCAGTGGAGGTCCCGCGGATGCTCGTACTTGATGAGAGATTGCAGCTTTCCGAATTTGTCGATGTACTGGCGGCACGCAACAGCAAATTCGTTTGCGCCATATCCGGGCTTCAGAAAACCGCGTTCGAAGAGCGAGTGCTGTACCGCGCGAGATGCAGACTCGACGAGCTTCCCGACAATCATCGTGGTGCGCGAAGCAACCGTCGGTCCGCTATTCGGCACGAGCGCAGTGTCGGGTTGCACAATTTCGATTTGATCGCAACCCAAGCCGAGCGTTTCCGCGGCGATCTGCGTGAAAACGGTGTTCGTGCCCTGGCCCATCTCGGTGCTGCTCGCGAAGACGCGCACGCGGCCTTCGCGGGTTACCTCGAGAGCGGCTTCCGACGCGAGATATTCCTCGCCCGAGCCGGTAAAGCCCGCACCGTGGAGGAATGCGGCGAAGCCGATGCCCCGCTTGGTTGCACTGCGCGGGTTTGCCTCCTGAAAACGCTTGCGCTTGGCGTGATATCCGCTCAGGTCGAAGGCGCGGTCCATCAGGTGCACCATGTCTACTTTCTCCCGAATCACCTGGTGAACGGCGAGGGTTTGGCCTTCGTGGATGAAGTTGCGCCGGCGCAATTCTTCGGGCGCGAGTCCCACGACGTCTGCGACGCGATCCAGATGGCGTTCGAGCGCAAAAACACTCTGGGGCGCGCCGAATCCGCGGAATGCGCCGTGCGGAGGCGCATTGGTGGCCACGGCGCGGCTGCGAACGCGAACGTTGGGGCAATTGTAAGGTCCGGCAGCGTGGATGGTTCCTCGCGAGAGGACAACCGGGGAAAGCGTTTCGTACGCGCCGCCGTCGATGGTGAAGTCGATGTCCATGGCGAGAAACGTTCCGTCACGCGTCGCGGCGGTACGGTGCTGCGTGTGCGAAGGATGGCGCTTGGTTGTGGCGGTCATATCTTCGGCGCGATCGTAGATCATTTTTACGGGTTTGCCGGACTTCCAGGCGAGCAGCGCAGCGTGAGCGGCGAGCATGGAAGGATATTCTTCCTTGCCGCCAAAGCCGCCGCCGGTTTCGGTTTGCACCACGCGGATGCGATCTTTCGGCAAGCCGAAAAGACGGACCAGCGCTTTGTGCACATAGTAAGGGCATTGCAAGGAACCCCACACGGTGACGCCTTCGGTGGGATTGGCCTGGGCGATCATTCCCTGAGGCTCGATATAGAGCTGTTCTTGCGCTCCGGTTTCGTACTCACCTTCCACAACGAAATCGGCGCGGCTCCAGACCTCGTCGACATTGCCCTTTTCCACGTGGAACGATTTGAAGATGTTGTCCTCACCCCAGATCACGTGCATGCGTGCAAGCGAATCGGCAATGGTGAAGACCGCGGGCAGCGGTTCGATTTCAACACGCACGGCGCGGCGCGCTTCTTCGAGCAGATACTTATCAGCGTGTGCCAGCAAGACGATCGGCTCTTCGGGATGGTTGACCATTTCATCTGCGAGGGCCGGCTGGTCTTCGATGAGCAGCGCGACGCAATTTTTGGAAGGAATGTCTTTTGCGGTTACGACCGTAATTTCGGTCCATGGAATGCCCGCTTCGAACTGGACGCTGCGAATGCGGCCCCGTGCCATGGAGCTGCGAATCGTCACGCCATGCAGCATGCCTGGAAACGAGAGATCGTCCACGTAGCGAGCGCCGCCGATGACCTTCTCGCGTCCTTCTTTGCGCGGCACGGATGTTCCGATGATGTGTGGTTCCACCGATGATCCTTAAAGAGGAATTCTGCCGCGCGACGCGGGCGGTAGTGCGATTCTAACGCAGCCGGTGGGAATCGGCGAGGAGCGTACGGAACGGATTCCTTGCGGCGGAGAATTTGGGGGGGTGTTTTGAGGCTGGAAAAGCGCTGTGGCGTTTACGCCTGGGCAGGTAGGGCGCAGCAGTGCTGCGCCCCTACAAGGACTTGGGCGAGATTCAGCCGGAGCTGGACATGCGAAGGACTTTCCCCGGAGGCGACTGAGCGCGCGAAGGAGCGACCGAGAGGGCTTCATAGGCGGCGCCGAGGAGCGGGGCGTCTTCGTTGAGGATGACAAGGATGGGAATGCGAGCGAGCACGGAGGTCAGCGGCGCTTTGTCCGCGAAAGAGCGCGCGAAGGAGCCTTCTTTGAGCTTGGGCAAGATTTTTAGCGCGATTCCTCCGGCGAGGTACACGCCACCGTAGGCCAGAACCCGCAGCGCCAAATTTCCGGCCTCGGACCCGAAGGCATCGACCCATAGATCGAGCGCTTCAACGCATACGGGGCAGTTTCCCGCCATTGCGTTTTGGGTGATTTCACGCGCCGAATCGGCGGCGATTTCCTCAAAGGAGGGATGGCGGACGGCAGAATTTAGAAACTCGTGAACCCGGCGAAAGCCGCGGCCAGAAAAAACTTCCTCGCAGGATACGCGCGGCAGACGCTGCTGGAGGAAATGCAGGAGCCGGATCTCGCGCTCGATGCGCGGCGCAAAGTCGGCGGCGCCTCCTTCGGATGGCGACGCGTGGTACCGGTTGCCATCCCAAAAGAGCATAGCCTCGCCGAGACCAGTACCGGCGGCGATGAGGGCTTTGCTTCCATTCGGCTGAGATGCGACTTCGTTCAAGGCGAGAAAATCACTGGGCGGCAATTTGTCGATGCCGCAAGCAGTGGCGACGAGATCGTTCATCAGCACGATGTCTTCTACCTGGAGCCCGAGCTTGCCGGCCAGCGCGGCCGCATCCAGGACCCAGGGCAAATTGATCGCGTGGAGGCGTCCCTCGACAACCGTTCCGGCAAAACCAAAGCCTGCCGCAGCAAAACGCGCGCCGGACGGCGTCGTTCGTTCGCGAAACGCTTCGCGGCTAAAGACATCGACAAGTTGTTCAAAGCTGGAAAAATCGCGGGTGGCGTAGCGATTCTGAAAGACGAGCCGAAGCGTTGCGCCGCTCTCTTCAAATGCGGCGAGGTTGCATTTGGTACCGCCAATGTCGCCGGCCAAAATCATGTTAGGCACTCGGTCCGAGGGACGGCTCAACGCCTGCACTCGCGTCCTGTAAGATGCGGCCTGCGGGGTCCGCGATAGATACGCGCGGAGCGAACTTTCGGGGTGGTCACTGCGTGGTGCGCGCACCAAAACCGTGTGTTAAAGCGTAGCAAACCGTTTCGGGGAAGTACAGCCGTCAGAGACGGTCGGGGGTCAGAATCGCGGTCATTTCGAGAACGCGGCGGTAGTATTCCTGCTGCTTCAGTTGTGAGCCGGCCGCTTGGTCAACGATGAACGTGACGTCAGGGTGCAATTGCAGCGCGGATGCGGTGACCGAAGCGGTTATGGGCCCTTCAATGGCTTCCGCGATCGCAGCGGCCTTGGGTGAACCGCTGGCCAGCAGCAGGATTCTTTTCGCCTCGAGAATGGTGCCGATGCCCATGGTGATGGCGCACTGAGGGATTTCCTCGCCGGGGCCGAAAAACTTGCGATTGTCGTCGATGGTTTCTTTGCTGAGAACCTTCAGACGCGTTCTGGAGCCGAGGCTGGATGTGGGCTCGTTGAAGCCGACGTGGCCATTGCGGCCGATTCCCAGGACTTGGAGATCGATACCGCCGGCGTCGCGGATGGCCTCCTCGTAGGAGCGGCAGTATTGGTCGTAGTTGCCGCGGATCGCGCCATCGGGACTATGAATGTTGGCCGCAGGAACGTTGACGTGCGCGAAGAAGTTCTGCTGCATGAAATAACGCAAGCTTTGCGCATGGTTGGCGGGCAATCCCAAGTACTCGTCCAAGTTGAACGTTACGACGCGGGAGAAATCGAGAGCTTCCTGGCGATGCAGGCGCACAAGCTCCTTATACATTCCCAGCGTGGTGCTCCCGGTGGCAAGACCCAGTCTCAGGGCCGGCTTTCTGCGCACCGCGTTGGCGACGATTCTTGCCGCTTCGCGGCCGAGCTCTTCATCATTGAGTTTTAGAACGAGCAGCATATTCGAGCAGTCCTCAGCGGGATGTTGAACAAGTCCTTGTATGCCAATAAAGCGCGTTCGGATTGTACTATCGGAACCTGCGAATCATAAGCTTGTGGCGGTCGGAACGATAGAAGCCCAGAACGTACATAACGGTGTCGCCTTTCGTGGAATAAATCAGCTGGCGAATACGAAGCAACGGATCCCTGCGCAGAACACCTAGGAGCTCAGCGCTTCTCGGATCGGCAGCAGTGGCGTCAACTTCCTCATCGGCGTAGCCGAGCTCCACCTGGTAATCCCGCTCGAGGATTTTGAACAGCGATTCGCGCCCCAGCGGCGCCGACAGTAGATCCGGAAAGGCGGCGGCGGAGAGATAGCAGGTTTCGAGAGCGAACGGCTCATCGTAAGCTTGCCGCAGACGCTCGAGCTTGATGACGCCACTCGTCGGAGGCAAAGCAAGTCGCGCGGCGACTTCCTGCTCGTCGAAGATAAGTCTCGCAAACAGAACCTTGGAGCCGGCAGTGAGACTCCGGCTGGCCATCTGCTCGGTATAACTCATCAATTTATTGAAATGAATCTTCGGCGTGGCCACGAAGGTTCCGATGCCGCGGCGGCGCTCGACAATGCCGTCGCGCTCGAGTGATGCCAGTGCATGGCGCGCGGTCATGAGACTGACCTGATGAATCTTCGCGAGGTCTCTCTCTGAGGCCACCGGATCGCCGGTGCGCAACTGCCCCGCTTCGATGCGCTTGCGAATAGCGCCCTGAATCCTCTGGTAGGCGGGTACGCCGTTTCGGTTTCTCTGCCGCATTCGATCTCCCGTCGCGCCGCCCGGCCGTAGTTCGGCAGGGCGGTGCGCTACTGCAAGTTCTTTAGAAGATTGAGCTTCCGTCCCTCCGCGGAATGTCCGCCGAAAGGGATGCCGTCAACCGCTGCCGTACCAGTACTAGTGATATAGAGCGCGCTTCGTTTACGCTATAGAGCTGCAGTTTCACGAATCCTTATAAATCATAATTTTCTTGTTGACAACAGGTTTTTAGTGCTATATAGCTATCGCCCATTAGGCCATATAGCGAAGCAGGGGTGCTGCTTTTACAGTCGAGGCAAAAGTTCAACGGCAAGGCTGTTGGCGAGCCAACGGCCTGGATTTGGAGGATTGGCCATGAAGAAACTGCAGTTCTTGGGGTGGGGATTCTCATTGGTGATGTTACTGGTAGCACTTGCGCTGTTGTATATCCCGCATCCAGTCTTGGGCCAGGAGGTGACGGCGACCATCACAGGCACCGTCGTGGATCAAAGTGGCGCCTCGATCGCTGGCGCCAGTGTGACTGTCAAGGACACCGAGCGCGGCGTGACGTTCACCGGGAAGACCAACGGGGACGGCGCGTTTTATTTTTCGCGGCTCGCTGTCGGGACCTACGATATAAAGGTTGAGGCGCAGGGTTTTCAGGCTGAGCTTCGCTCGGGAATTACGCTCGTCCTCAACCAGACGGCTCGGCTGGACTTCGCATTAAAAGTTGGGCAGATGAGCCAGGTGGTCGAGGCGACGGCCGCTGCTCCGGTTTTGCAGACCGATACGACCGAAGTCAGCACGATTATTGATTCGAAGACCAACGATAACTTGCCGCTGGCTACCCGCAATCCAGTGCAATTGACGTTGCTGGCGCCAGGCGCCGTCACTGTCGATGCGGACAGTTTTAACCTCGGCTCGAATACGGCAGAAGGCGGAGGCCGGCCGTACATCAACGGCAACCGCGAGCAGGCCAACAACTTTCTTCTCGATGGTATCGACAACAACCAAGTTTCCGAAAATCGTCTCGGGCTGACGCCTTCGCCGGACGCCATTCAGGAGTTCAACCTCATCACGCAGAATGCCTCCGCAGAATTCGGCAACTTCCAGGGCGGGATCGTGAACACGTCGATCAAGTCTGGAACGAACAGCTACCATGGGGATGTGTTCGAGTTCTTCCGCAACGACGTGATGAACGCCAACAAGTGGGAGAACAAAATTAATCCTGCGAACCTCCTCCCGACGCCCAAGCTGCGCTGGAACATGTTTGGCGGCACGGTCGGGGGCCCCATTGTGAAGAACAAGCTATTCTTCTTCGGCGACTATCAGGGCGGAAGATTCGATTTTCCGTCGACGGGTACCACGATCACGGTGCTTACGGCACCAGAGCGTTCAGGCAACTTCAGTGGCTTGCCGACACAACTTCTCAATCCGTGTGCGGCAGGCACTGGGGTAACGGGCACTCCGTGCGTCTTGGTGCCAGCGAACGCAAGAACACCGTTTTCCGGCAATGTAATTCCCGCGGGGATGCTCAACTCGGTGTATTCGCAGCTCGTAAATTCGAGTTTGTATCCCGCGGCGGTTTCCACACTGCCGAACGGCTTCGCGAACGCCGTCAATACCACGGGCCAACGGCGCAATTCCGATCAGGAGGACGGCAAACTCGACTACGTGCCGTCGGAAAAGGACCGCTTTTCGGCGCGCTATTCGCAAGGCAACCAAAACGACCCCTCGAGCAATTCGTTCGCGCTGCTAGGGAACACGGTCAATTTTGCGCACCTTTACAACTCGTCCGGTAACTGGACGCACAGCTTCTCACCATCGTTGTTGAACGAAGTGCGCGTGGGATTGAACAAGGTCTATTTCTCCAACGGCGCCACGACGTTTGGCGCCAACGTGGGCGCGCTGGGGAATACGCTGGGCATCTCCAACGGGAACCCGGACAACATCGCCGGGCTGCCGGGCTTCGGATTCGGTGGCGGCACGATTACGAACATACAACAAGGCGCGTTGACGAATATCGGCAACGGACTCGTGATCGAGAACTTCCAGTCCACGGTGGTGCAACTTGACGAAGCGCTGGTGTGGACACACGGCCGGCACACCACCAAGTTCGGCGCGCAGGGCAATCGCTATCGCATCGACGTGTTCTACAGCGGTAACGGTGGTGAGTTGGGCTCAATTCTTTACAGCGGCCAATACACCGGTGATCCTGCGGGCGACTTTGCTCTGGGATTGCCGTCCTACGTCGGCCGGGGCGTCAGCTCCGGAGGATGGAAGCAGAGAGACTGGCTCTTTGCTGGATACGCGCAGGACGATTGGCGCCTAACTAGCAACCTGACCTTGAACCTAGGACTCCGCTATGAAGCACGGACTCCCTGGGTCGAGGTCAATGACCGCCAAGTGAACGTGAACACCGCGACGGGTGCTGTGGAATTTGCTGGCAAGAACGGCGCCAGCCGCGGCCTATACAACTCACCCTACGGCTTGCCGGACTTCGAGCCGCGCTTTGGCTTCGCATGGACGCCGCGGGCTCTTGGCGGCAAGACCGTCGTTCGGGGCGCATTCACAATTTCGTCCTATCTCGAAGGCACGGGTACCAACCTGCGCCTGACGCAGAACCCGCCGTTCACACCGCCGCAGACCGAAGGTCCCAACTTGACCGCGGCTGGTGCAACGCCCTTCACAACCGAGGCCGGACCTTCCGCGGCTTCCACACCCAACGCCACCAATCCGTTCGAAGGCGCGACCATGCTGGCTTGGGATAAAACCGTGCAGCCCGCCCTAACGCAGCAGTGGAATTTGTCCGTGCAGCGTGAAATATCGTCCGGCATGACCGTGCAGCTCGGCTACGTCGGTCAGCACGGAACGCATCTGATGGTTCCGGAATGGCTTACGCAAGGCGTGTTGCAAGCGAACGGGACCGTGGCGCCGACGCCCTACGTCGGTGGCCCGAATGCGGCCGGAGGCTTCGGTCCGGAGCAGTTCGGGGCGGTGAAGGACACCGCATCCGTTGGTGGAATGCGATACAACGCGCTGCAAGCCGTTTTGCAGAAGCGCTATAGCAACGGGCTGGAGACGCAGGTGTCGTACACCTATTCGAAGTGCATGACCGACAACAGCGGGTACTTCGGAACCTGGAGCGGCACGACGCAAACCACCCCGGCATCGCCCTACTTCCAGAACCTCTATAACAAGGGCGCGGAATGGGCGCAGTGCTACTTCGACTCCAAACACATCCTCACGGCCTACGCGGTGTACGAGCTGCCGGTGGGGAGTGGGAAGCGGTTTGGCAAAGACATGGGCAAGGCGGCAAATACCGTGGCTGGGAACTGGTCGCTGAACCCGATCGTCTCATGGCACACCGGTTTTCCGTTCGCGCTCTATTCTCCGTCGGACACTTCGGGAACTAATTCCCAGGGTGCGCGGCCGAATTGCAACGCAGCCCCGGTATACCTGAAGACCGGAAGTATCCAAGGTCTGCAGTGGGTCAGCCCAAGCAGCTTCTCGGTGCCGGCCAAGGGAACGTTCGGCAACTGCGCCGCACAAGGGCCGGTCATCGGACCTGGTTACGCAGACGTGGATCTAAGCCTGCAGAAAAACTTCCTGTTCGGGGAGACCAGAAAGCTGCAGTTCCGGGCTGAATTCCTGAACTTGTTCAATCATCCGAACTTCGCAAAGATGAGCAACACCGTCGGTACGACGTCGTTTGGGCTCATCACTGGAACGGACGAATCGAGAGAAATTCAGCTCGCTCTGAAGTTCTACTTCTAGTTGCTGCAGTTGGTGCCTTGTATACTGGGGCAGGCGTTCACCTCGCCTGCCCCATTTCAATTTATGGACCATGTCCTGAACGCAATTCTGGCTGGCTTTCTCGTGGCGCTTGCCGCTAACTTCGCCATCGCACAGGCTCCCCAGAAAACGCCGGTTGAGGATACTTCGGCAGCCGCTCAGCAGGGTGTCGAGCTTGCGGAACACGGCCATTGCCGGGAGGCACTGCCACTTTTAAAGAAAGGCGCACCGCATGCGGCGAGCAAAGAACTCAGACGCAAGACCGGTCTGGCCACGGTGCGATGCGCGATGACGGTCGGCCAAACCGACGCCGCCTTGGATGCAATTCGCCTTCTGAGTCGTGAGTTTCCCCATGATCCCGACGTGCTGTACGTCACGACCCACGCGTACTCCGATCTCTCCACTCGGTCCTCGCTGGACCTGATCAAGACAGCGCCGGAGTCTTACCAAGCACATGAGCTGAACGCCGAGTCCCTGGAGATGCAGGGGAAATGGGATGACGCGGCTGCGGAATATCGCAAGATCGTGGAGTTGAACCCGCAATTGCCGGGTATCCATTTTCGTCTGGGAAGGCTGATTCTCTCCAAGCCCGAAACCCCCACCACCGCCGAAGATGCCAGAAAAGAGATGGAAGCTGAGCTTCAGATCGACCCCGGCAACGCCGGCGCGGAATATGTCCTCGGGGAATTGGCGCGGCAAGCGCAGAACTGGAACGCAGCCATCGACCATTTCTCCCGGGCCTCCAAGCTGGATGCGGGATTCGCCGATGCGTTCCTCGGGCTGGGCATGTCGTTGAATTCCGCCAGCCGGTTTTCCGAGGCCATCGTCCCGTTGGAAACGGCAGTGAAGCTTCAGCCCGGCAACCCGACAGGCCATTTCCAGCTGACGATCTCCTACACACGCGCGGGAAGAAAGCAGGACGCCGAGCGCGAAATGGCCCTTTATCAGCAGACCTCGGAGAAGGCCTTGAAAGAGGAGCGCGGGGAGGGCCAGGGCTCGTCCACGCCTCCGCAGTGATGTCCGCTCGGTCTTGGCGGGAATCGTAACCGCCGGGATTGCTGGAGAGGTCGAGTGACGAGAACGGGTCTCATGCTGACGATGTGTCTGGCGTTGACTGCTTCTCGTTCGTGCTTAGCCGGGCAAATGAAACTCGCGCCGTCTTTGGCTTGCTCTCAAGCGACTTCCTCGACCCCGGAGAAGAAGCAGGTCGCGCGCGGAAGTTACGTTGGAGATGAGACCTGCCGCTCGTGTCATGGAGACAAGACGGAGACCTATTGGCGAACGGCACACCATCGGACGTCCCAGCCGGCCGATAAAGAGTCGATCGCCGGGCAATTCGCACCGGACGCGAATATTCTGAAAACTTCAAATCCCGGGCTGTTTTTCAGGATGGATGCCAAAGCAGACGGCTTTTATCAAACCGCGGTCTTAGGAATCGCGCTGGTCACGACGTCACGCTCGGAGAGGTTTGACGTGGTGGTCGGGTCCGGACGAAAAGGGCAAACCTACCTCTATTGGAAAGGCGATGGACTCCTTCAGCTTCCCGTGTCGTACTGGGTTGAGCTGGGCCAGTGGGTCAATAGTCCCGGTTACCGGGACGGCGTGGCGGATTTCAATCGCCCGGTCGTGCCCCGCTGCCTGGAATGCCACGCCACGTACGCGAAGTCCATCGCAGGGCTGCCTCCGCCCAACCATTACAAGAAGGCGAGCGTTGCGTTCGGAATCGCTTGCGAAAGGTGCCACGGTCCAGGCCTCGATCACGTTGCGGCGCATCGCTCCGGGTCCGCGGACGCTTCCAGTCGGCCCATCGTAAACCCTCTGAAATTGCCGCGCGACCGCCAAGTCGAAGTCTGCGCGCAATGTCATGGAGGTCCCGGCAAGCGGCTGTTGGCTTCTTTGTTTTCCTACGTTCCCGGAGAGCCGCTGGACGACTACATTGAACGGGATCACTTTGAGCCGAGCGCGAAAGTCGACGTTCATGGCAACCAGGTTGCGCTTTTGCAGAAGAGCCGGTGCTTTCAATCGTCCGCAGGCATGAATTGTTCCACGTGCCACGATGTCCACGAGCCCCAACGCGAAGCGGCGGCATTTTCAGAGCGGTGTCTCACCTGCCACAAAGTGGAGAGCTGCGGACTCTATCCCAAGATGGGCGCCCAAATCGCAAACAAGTGCGTCGATTGCCACATGCCGAATCAGGAGTCGAACCTGATTGTATCGGACTCGAATGGGAGGCAAGTCAAGCCAAAGGTGCGCACGCATTGGATTAGGGTTTATTCCGAAGCCCAGACTCAGGAGGAGCGGTAGATGCCTGACTGGCGAGGTGAGGCGTGGAACACACTTTCGCGCCGCCGCTTCCTCGAGATGCTTGGCTGGGCAGGAGCGGGCGGAGCGCTCGGAACCGCGAACCGCCTTCCCTTGTATGGCGCGGCGCGTGGCCAGGAAAATTCCGTCTCTGCATTCGAGGAAATCCCTCCATCGGCCAGCGGCATTTCCTGGGCTCACGTGAATGGGCGTTCGGCGGACATGTACCTGCCGGAGACCACGGGCGCAGGTTGCGGCTTCCTGGATTACGACAACGACGGCTGGATGGACATTTATCTGGTCAACAGCGGAGCATGCGACTTCTACACTCCTCCGACGCCGTTGCGCAACGCTCTCTACCGAAACAATCGCGACGGCACGTTTACCGACGTCACTGAAAAAGCCGGAGTGGCCGGAGGCGGCTACGGGCAAGGCGTCGCGGTCGGCGACTACGACGGCGATGGCTTCCCCGATCTCTATTTAACGCAGTATGGCCGCAGCATCCTCTATCACAACAATGGTGACGGCACCTTCAGCGATGTCACCGCGAAGGCCGGCGTTGCGGCACCGGGCTGGGCCTCCAGCGCCGTTTGGTTCGACTACGACAATGACGGGCGGCTCGACCTTTTCGTCTGCAGGTTCGTCGATTTCAGCAAGTTCAAGAACAAGTGGTGCGGCAACCGCGAAACGAACCAGCGCTGGTATTGCATTCCGCGCGTCTACGACCCGATGCCCTGCTGGCTCTTCCACAACAACGGGGACGGAACGTTCACCGACGTCAGCAATGAATCTGGCATCGCGAAGTCTTTGGCCAAGGCATGGGGTGTGGTGGCTTGCGACATCAATAACGACGGCTGGATGGATCTTTTCGTGGCCAACGACACGGTTCCGAATTTTCTTTTCGCCAACCGCAAGGGCCACTTCGAGGAAATCGGCCTCGTCGCCGGCGTCGGCTACAGCTCGTATGGACGCGCACGTTCCGGCATGGGAGTGGACGCCGCCGATTACGATCAGGACGGCTGGATGGATCTCTTCGTGGCCAATGTAGACCAGGAAATGTTCTCCCTGTATCACAACAACAAAAACGAAAGCTTCAGCGACGTCGCGTTACCCACCGGGATCGGCTCGACTACCCGGCTGATGAGCGGCTGGGGCCTCAAGTTCTTCGACTACGACAACGACGGCAACCTTGATTTGTTGCTCTGCAACGGCCATCCGGACGACAAAATCGACGGGCGAATCGACGGCGTGAAATACCTCGAGCCCATGCTGCTCTTCCGCAACACGGGGAGCGGCCTTACGAATGTGAGCGCGCAGAGCGGTCCGATATTTTCCCGGCCGCTGGCGGCTCGCGGCATGGCGCTCGGTGATTTCGACAATGATGGCGCGGTGGATGTGCTCGTAGCCATCAACAATGGCGCTCCCGTCCTGCTGCGAAACAATGCGGCGCGACAGAATCACTGGCTAGGCGTTCAGCTGGTCGGCAAGAAAGCAAATCGTGATGCTACCGGCGCACGGGTGACTTACCAGGCCGGCGACCTCAAGCGAACCAGAACGAAAGTGGGCGGCGGCAGCTATCTGTCGTCGCATGACCCTCGCGTGGTGTTGGGCTTGGGCAAGCGGGAAAAAATCGACTGGCTCGAAGTGCAATGGCCAATGCCCTCGGGCGTGACCGAACGATTCACGGATTTGCCGGTCGATCGCTACATCACGATTACCGAAGGCCAGGGCAAGGCCGGGAATCTCGCGAGGGAAAAAGCTTCCTAGGTCCCGGGCAGACGTCGTTCTTGTGGGGTGAAAACTACAAATGGCGCTCAACTCAATCGATTGGATCGTCATCGCCGCTTACCTGGTGATGAACCTGCTCATCAGCCTGTACTACCGAAGGCGTTCTTCGGGCAGCACCGAGGAGTTTTTCGTCTCCGGGCGAAACGTCTCGTGGTGGCTGGCGGGCACTTCGATGGTGGCGACGACTTTTGCCGCGGACACGCCGCTGTTTGTTACCGGCGTCGTGGCGAAGAGCGGCATCTCCGGGAATTGGATTTGGTGGTCGCAATGCCTCTCCGGAATGATGACCGTTTTCTTTTTCGCGCGATATTGGCGACGCGCTGGAATTCTCACCGACGTGGAATTTGTCGAGTTGCGATACGAAGGAAAACCCGCGGCGTTTCTCCGCGGCTTTCGAGCGATTTATCTCGGCGGATTGATGAATTGCCTGATCCTCGGCTGGGTCATCAAGGCGATGATCAGCATCACGACGGTATTGCTGGGCGACGCCATCGCACAGGGCCGCGTGCTGGAGGTCGGGCTCGGCGGGCACACCTTGTTCCGTTACACCCTCGGCGAGCCCGCGCACACGGGCCTGTTGATCTGCGTGCTGCTGCTGGTTCCGTTCACCGGCATATATACATTTATCGGCGGGCTGTGGGGCGTGCTGGTAACAGACCTATTCCAGTTCATCCTGAAGATGTCGATGATTATCGTGTTGGCGTGGGTGGCGGTCGCAAAAGTCGGCGGAATGACGCTGCTCAAAATTCAACTCTCCCATGTGGACGACACGCTGCGGCAAACCGGACAGTCGACCGGCTCGGTGACCTCTTTCTTCCCATCTTTTAACTACGGATGGACCACGGACGCGATTTGGACGCTGCCGGTGCTTACCTTCGTGCTCTATCTCGGTGTGCAGTGGTGGGCCAGTTGGTATCCGGGAGCCGAACCTGGCGGCGGCGGATACGTCGCACAGCGCATGTTCAGTGCTAAGGACGAGAAAAATTCGCTTGGGGCGACGCTATGGTTCAACATCGCAAACTACGCCATGCGCTCGTGGCCGTGGGTTGTCACCGGCCTTGTGGCCGTAGCCGTGTATTCGCCTTACGGAGGACTGCATCCCAACCCCGAATTTGCAGCGGAGCCGGAGAAAGGCTATGTGATGGTGCTGCGCGATTTTCTACCGCCGGCCCTGCGTGGCTTGATGGTTGCCGCATTCCTGGCGGCGTTCATGTCCACCGTAGGCACCCAGCTGAATTGGGGGACGTCGTACTTCATCAATGATTTTTACCGCCGCTTCGTAGTGCGCAAGGGCAGCGAAAAGCACTACGTGCTGATGAGCAAGCTCTTCATCGTTCTTCTCGTGATTTTGAGCGGGTACACCGCGGCGCACATCACTTCGATTCAGTCCGCGTGGCAGCTTCTTCTGGGAATGGGCGCAGGCACTGGAGGCGTGCTGATGCTCCGCTGGTACTGGTGGCGCATCAATGCCTGGAGCGAAATCTCCGCGATGATTGCGGCTTTCGTCGTCTCCATCTCGCTGCAGCGCGTACATTTTTCTGGAAACAACTCGGTGGTGTTTGGGAAGACCGCGCTGATCACCACAGCGGTTACTACCATCGTGTGGCTCGTGACGACTTTGCTGACCCGCCCGGAGTCCGACGAGAGATTGCTCAAGTTTTACAGGCGCGTGCAACCGACGGTCCACGGATGGAAGCACATCGCGCTCCTGGCACCGGAAATAAAGCCGGTTCGCGATTTTGGCGCCAATGCGTTCGATTGGATCATGGGCTGTACGTTGGTGTATTGCTGCATGTTCGGGATCGGAGAGCTGGTGATGCAAGCGTGGATCACTGGATTCGTATTGCTAGCCATCGCAGCGGTCGCGGGGTATCTCATCTATTGGAGTCTCTCACGCCGCGGATGGAAGACTCTCTCGGGTGCGCCAGAGGCCGCGCTACCGGCGATGAGCCCTGAAAGCGATTGACGCCAAATGGACGGGCCGCGATTTGCCGGAAAGACCCCCTAGTTTCGGCAGAGATCATGTAAAAAGTGCTGCCCGCGACCCGAATACCCGCTTGCGTACTAGGACCATGAGTGCGAGTAAATCGACTGCTTGCAGCTATTTGCCTTCGAGGCCTTTGCAGGCTGCGATTGGCTCGCCGCATGCACCTCAGTTGTGCGAAGGCGCGTAGGGTGGGTCCGAAGCGCCCGCTGCTAGATTTTGAGCGACAAGGCGCCGCGAAGCATCCTACAAATGGGTGGCGGGTTCGGTGGAGAGTTCGGCCATCTGCAAACTGTTTCAAAACTTAGACAAGTACGTGGAGGTCCGGGATGGAAGCGTTGCGATTGTTAATTGCAGACGACCATGAAATCGTGCGCAAGGGGCTGCGTTATCTGCTGGAGGCACAGCCGGGGTGGCAAGTCGCCGCCGAAGCCAGCGACGGCCGGGAAGCGGTAGAAAAAGCCAAAGAAATGAAGCCCGACGTCACCGTTCTCGACATCGGCATGCCCTCGCTCAACGGGTTGGAAGCAGCCAGGCAAATGATCAAGAACGATGCGCGCGCGAAGATTTTGATTCTCACGATGCACGAGTCTGATCCTCTGATCCGCGAGGTACTCGATGCCGGTGCGCGGGGTTACGTTCTCAAGTCGGACGCCGGTCGGGACTTGGTTACCGCGGTTAACGCCGTGCGCAGCAACAAAACGTTTTTCACCGCCAAGGTAGCGCGGGTCGTGCTCGATGGCTACCTGGATAAGAAACCCAAGAAGCCGGAACCCGGGGCGACTCATGGCCGTTTGACGCCTCGCCAGCGCGAGATCGTGCAGCTTCTCGCGGAGGGCAAGAGCAGCAAGGAAGTGGCTGTGGCGCTGGGGCTCAGTGTGAAAACAGCAGAGACCCATCGCGCCAACATCATGAGGCGTCTCGATTGCCACTCGGTCAGCGAGTTGGTGCGCTACGCCGTCCGCAACAATATTATCGAGGCCTAGCGTAGCGGTCGCTCACTGCGGCGGCCGGTAAATTTTAGCTACACGTCTTCCCTACTCACGCTAGGTAGTTGACTGTATTCGCCTGCGCGTCTCTGTGTGGTCTCCTGGCCAAGTATGACGTGTCCACGCTGCGCGCGAACCCACGCACTGCTCAGTTCCCCATTGCGAATGGCTGGTCGTAACCGGTCATTTCCAGGTAGCCAACTCCACTAAGTGGAGACTGCCCTTTGCGCCCGCTCAGTGTGATGGCCCCTTCCCAATAGCTGGGTGCGAGCTTCGCGCTGCCGGCCATCTCCTGCGATGGAAGCGGAGTTTTCGCTTCCAGCTCGATGCCCAAGCTTGGAACCGAAATCTTCCAGCGGATCGGATACACCGCGTGTGTGACGCGGCTTGTCCACGTATCGTTCACAGGTTGCAGCGTAAACTCCCCAGCCCGCAGATGGGTGCTCGCCCCTCGTGCATCGACAAAGGTGCCCGCGGAATACGGATCGATCGAACCATCCTTGCGGCGAATGCGAAACAACATCAGTTCCGTCTTGTCGTCGAGTTGCAAGCTCAGCCAGTCCCAGCCCACCTGATCGGTCTCGAGTTGATGAGTGAAGAACTCGTGATCCATCCACGCAAGCCCCTCGACATCGAAGTCCTTTCCCGCCAGCGAGATTTGACCTTTCGTAACCAGCCGCGTCAGCGAAATATAGTGTGATGCCCGGCCCGGACCTGCGGCCTTCTGGCTGACGCCGTTTTCTCCGTGAATCACCGGTGCTTTCTCGGAGCGCAATGTGAAGCGCAGTGCGCAACGATCGTTAACCGCTTGCAGCTTCTGTTCGCCGCCCTGCCATCGGATCTCCCAATTGCCGTTCCAGATGCGTCCGTCCGTTTCGCTGACGCCCGCGAGACCCGGTCCGGCGCGGTTGGTGCGCTCCGCAGAGAAAAAACGCCCGCCGTCGAGGTCGCTCAACGCCAGATGGGCCAGGTACAGATCATGGACGTCCCACGCGGCTGTCTTGGCCGGGTCGCGGTCCACGGCTTCGCGGAAAAACGTTAGTTCGAACCCGAAGCGATGCCCGTCCGCGGATCGCACGTTGCCGGTGTAGTACCACCATTCCGTCTGAAAGTCAGGATGGCTGAAATGGTCGCGCGGAAATTCATAGTGATAGCCGGGCAGCGCCGTGCGATATTGTGCCGCCAACGCTTGCACAATCAGCAGCATGCCCACGAGGCACGCCATCCTACTCCTCATGCACAACCTCGATCGGACGCAGGAGCACCGCTACCTGGGCAGGATACAGGCCGGCGAGGACCGTCGCCGCGTAGACAAGCGACAACGCGCCAAGCAGCACCGCGACCGGCCAGTGAAAGCGTATGGTCCAGCCGAAAGACTGCTTGTTGATCACGAAGATCAGTATGAGCGACAACGCAAAACCCAGCGCCACGCCTGTCAACGTGGCAAGCAAGCCCAGGAGCCCGGCCTCCACCATAATCAGCTTGCGGACTTGCCCGGACGCCGCACCCAAAAAGCGAAGCAGCCCCAATTCGCGGCGGCGGTCAATCACCAAAGCGAGAAGCGCGCCGGCGACGCCCATCACCGCGATGATCACCGCAATCGCTTCGAGCGCATAAGTGATCGCGAACGTGCGATCGAAAATCCGCAGCGCCTCAGCGCGCAGATCGCGGTTTGAGAAAACGAGAATGCGGCGTCCTGCCGCCGCTCTTTCTATCTCTGCCCGCACGCTTTCCACTGAGGCATCCGGAGCAACGTAAATCGCGAGATTCGACGGCGCCGGATCGGGCAGGTAGCGCAACATCGTCGTACGATCCATCAGGATGCTGCCCCGCTCGCTCGAGTAGTCGTAGTAAATATCCACGATGCGAAAGGACACCCGCGCCTCTCCCAGCGTCAGAGTGATGAAATCGCCGGCTCGCACTTGATGCTTGCTGGCGAACGGCTCGCTGACGATTACGGCATTCGCATTGCTCATTTCGCTGAGCACTTGGTTCGTCGAGCGGCCAGACAGAAAATCGGCATTGTGGTACGAACGCAGAACGTTCAGTTCGATGGATCCCAGGCCTGCAGGCATGCCTTGGTAGCTGATTTCGTACTCGCGCAGCCGGTCGATCGCCGCAACGCCCGGCAGCCGCGCAATGCTATCGGCGAGCTCCGGGGAAATAAGGGGATGGCGATCCGCCGCTGGATCCCCAGCCGGCCGCATGTAAAGATCGGCGGGCAACTGGTCGCCCATCCACAAAAGCACGGTCTGTCGGAAGCTTCCGACCATGATGCCGACCGAGGTCATCATGGCGATCGCCGTAGACAGCGCTCCCACCAGCACGGAAGTGCGCCGCAGCGAAGCGGAGAGGCTTCGCGACGCTAGCAATGCTTCGACGCCGAGGATGTTTCCGAGCAGGATCGAAGCAACGCGAGTTATCGCGTCGACAAACGCGGGGATCGCCAACGCCGATGCGACGACCAGCAGAAGGGCCGCGATGTAACCAAACAAGGGCTTCCCCGCAACAGCGGGAGCACGTGAGGCCGCAGCAGCACCCGCTCCCAACATCAGCGCCCACAACAGATCGCGCTCCTTATGAACGCGCGCCGTATATTCTCGCCGGCCACGCGCCATCGCTTCGACCGGTGCTACAAGCGACGCTTCACGGGCGGGTGAATACGCGGAGGCAATGGCGACGCCGATTCCGACGATCATCGCCAGCAGCACTGACCCGGCGTTCAGCTCAATCGAGCCTGGCCGGCTGCTCACGTAGAGTGATTCGACCGTGGCCGCCATCATTTTGACGGCGCCGCTGGCCATAAGCCGGCCAAGCGGCAGTCCAATCACCGCCCCGACGAAACCGAAGCTGGCCGCTTCCCCGAGAAACGCAGCAAGAATGGCGCCGCGGCTCGCACCGAGTGCGCGCACGATTCCAATCTCCGCCCGCCGGCGCACGACAGATACCGAAATCGTGTTGTAAATCAGGAACGCGCCGACAATCAGAGCGATGTAGCTGAGCAGCCGCAAGTTCCAGCGAAACGCCGCCAGCATGCGGCGATTCTCATTTGTGCCGGTGCCTGCGGCCCGAACTTCGACGCCCGCCGGCAGCGCCGCCTTGAAGCGTTGCATCCATTCCTCGAGCTGCGGCGTTCGCGGAACTCTCACGAGGATACGGTCAACAATCCCGAATCTGTTCCGCGCCTGTTGTGCGGCCGCAAGATCCATCACGATCGCAACTGCATTTCCATTCGAGTCTGGAAATACGCCGCGAACTCTGTACGCGCGCACTTGATCGTTGATCAGCAGCGAGATGCGATCTCCCGGCTTTCGCCCCAGGCTCTCGCCAACCCAGATGCTGTCGTACTCACCCAGGTACTTCAGCGCGTCTCGTGTTCCTTCGATCGTGACGCCCGAAGCTGCGTCCTCGCGGTTGCTGCTCTCCGCCACCAAATCGAGGCCCAAAAGAGGAACTGTCTGTTTGCTGTCCACGACGATGGCATAGTCCTCGATGCGTGGGGAAAGCCGCACGGAATACGGTAGCGCCGCGAGCTTTCCCACCACGCTCTCCGGCACTCCACCAGTCGCCGTGATCTCGAGATCGTTGTCACCCGTCAACGTCTCCATCGAGGAATGAAACGACTCCGTCGCAGCCGTACCCGCTAAATCGATCGCCAGAACAACGGCCACACCCAGCGCGATCGCCAGAACCGTCAGCGCCGTGCGCACCGGCTCCGCCAACTGCGGGCGAACCACGATTCGGTAGAAGAGCAGAAGGCGTGACATTTCAGCGCCGGCCGATGTCCTGGATTTTTCCGTCCCGCAGCCGCACCACGATGTTTGCGAGCGAGGCTGCTTCCACGCTGTGCGTCGCGATGATCGTCGCTGTATTTTGCTCGCGCGTCATGCGTTGCAGTAATTCGAGAATGACGTTCCCGGTCGACGTATCAAGATTGCCCGTGGGCTCGTCGGCCAGCACAACGCTGGGCCGGTGAATCAACGCTCGCGCAATGGCCACGCGCTGCATCTGCCCGCCGGAGAGTTGATGCGGATACCGGTCGCCCAGGCCTTCCAGCTCCACCCATGCGAGACGTTCGCGAGCAGCCGCACGCGCGTTCTGTTTTCCTGCGAGAAGCAAAGGCAACTCGACATTCTCGAAGACAGTCAGCGTATGCAGCAATTGAAACGATTGAAAAACGAAGCCGATCTTCTCGCGCCGAAGCCGCGTCAGCTCCGCATCCCTCGCAGCGGACGTCGAGACTCCATCCAGCAGCACTTGGCCCGAACTCGGAAAGTCCATCGCGCCGGCAAGGTTCAGCAGCGTGGACTTTCCACAGCCGCTGCGTCCCACGAGCGCGACAAATTCTCCTCGATCGACTTCCAGTGACACCTGATCCAGCGCCCGCACCCGCTGGCCGTCCGTCAGGTAGTCCTTGGTTACATTCTGGAGGGAAAGTGTTGGCATTTGGGTAAGGCATTTCCGAGGATGACAGTCTTCTTTCCCTCGAAGGGTCACGGATCGCTTGACCTCAGTTCAACAAATAAATGGAAACCGATTGCGCCGGCGCGCTGATGTGCAATTCGTTGCCCGAGAATTCAACCTTGGCATCGCCAAAGAGCAGAGACAGGCCCTGAAAGCCCTGCGCCGGGGTGTCGCTCAGCGAAACGCGCAGCTCCTTAGCCTGCTCTGAACCATTGAACACCACGAGCACGCTTTCCTCTTCCGTTTCACGCACGAAAACGAACGTCGATTCGTCTGATGCGAGATCCCATAGCCGGCCGCTCGACAGCGCCGGATGCTCGCGCCGCAACCGCAGCAACGCTTGGACGTACGCAAACGTGTCCTGCTGCTCCGATGTCCGGCCCGCCGGCGTGAACGCATTCCGTGAATCTTCAGACCAGCCTCCGGGAAAATCTCGCCGATTATCCGGGTCGCCGCCGCCGGCCATGCCGATTTCGTCGCCATAGTAGAGTTGCGGGATGCCCCGCAACGTCAGCGTCAAGCCGAACGCCAGTTTCAGTTTCGCCGCCGAACTTCCTTCTGCACTCGCAAGCCGCGGCACGTCATGATTCGAGAAAAAAGTCACTAACTCGTCGGGCCGCACGTACAGGGAATCGTGCCGCAGAATATCGGCGAGCCGTCCGGCCGGCGCGCCGTGCAGCAATACGTCGCGCAAGGCAAAATACATCGGGTAATCGAAAAGTGTGGTCACGCCCGTGTCGATGCCGTCGTATCGTTTCTGCCCGCCGCCAAAGAAAGAAGTTACGCTCGGGTCGGGATGAAACACTTCGCCGATCGTCGTCAGCCGCGGGTAAATTCTCTTCAGTCCGGCGTGCCACCGCGACCAGAATTGGCGCGGCACGTACGGAAACGTATCGACGCGGTACCCATCGAGTCCCGACGACTCCGCCCACCAAATGCTGTTCTGCAACAAATACTGGGCCACGACCGGATTCTCCGTGTTCATGTCCGGTAGAACACCGAAAAACCATCCTTCCGTCAGGCTGCGCGACAATCGCGGCGGCGCATGCGGATCAACCAGGACTTCGAACGGGTCGTGGCCCGCGGCCTGCGCGTCCGTCTGCCCGTAAAACGACCCCTTCAGCGGCGTCGATGAGTTTGTATGGTGCTGCAGTGTCCCGTGGAACCAATCCGCCAGCGGCGGATTCATCACCCACGGATGTTTCGGACCGACGTGGTTCGGCACAATGTCGAAAAGAATCTTCATCCGCTGTTGGTGCGCCGCCGTCACAAGCTCCTGATAGTCCCGCAACCTCCCAAGGTGCGGCTCGACATCATACAAATCCACGGCACCGTAGCCGTGATAGTCCTCCGCGGCTCCATTCTTCACGATCGGCGTGAGCCACAGCGTCGTGACCCCGAGGTCTTTCAAATACGGGAGATGATCGCGAATCCCCCGCAAATCGCCTCCGTGATAAGCGCGCGCCTTCGACCGGTCGTGCGAGCCGCGCGCCTCGGCCGGTTCGTCGTTTGTTGGATCGCCGTTCGCGAAGCGGTCTGGCATGATCAAGTAGATCGCGTCGTTCGCCGCAATCCCTTGAAATCTGTGGACGGTTTCGGTGCGCGCCGCCAGCGGCAATTCGAACGATGCCATTCCAGCCGGCGCCGTGATCCGGCAAACCGCCGTCCCCGATCGTAGGTCTGGAGCAAACTTCAGCCACACGAACAGATACGTGCCGCCCGCGGTCGCCTGTGTCCGCTCCACCAAGATGCTCGGCAGATTGCACTCGACTTTCGTAGCCTCAAGCCCCCGTCCGGACAGCAGCACCATAACCTCCGACGTCAGCCCGATCCACCAGTTGGGCGGCTCAACCTTCGTGACCGTCGGCGAATTGTCCGCAGCCGCCTTCTGCGCAGCATTCGCCCGCACAAGCGCCACGCCAAAAGCGATCGGGATTAGAACAACGAGTACGGTGAGACGAGCACTACGCAGTCCGAAGCGGAAGCGCGCACGCAGTTTCGACACCCCGGAAGCATAAGAAAAAAGCAGCCAAGACGCTAGAGTCTCTGTGAAAACGCTTGTGGCACAGCCATTCCTGTTTACCCTGCTTGCCCTGAGGAGCGAAGGGAGCTTCGAAGGGGCTGTGCGCGTCGACCTCGGCACCCCGCTGACCGCAGAGCAAAGAACGTCCTCGCATTTCGCTATCCGCCGCCCCCTCCCGCAAAGACCAACCGCCCAAACGCTTCCGGCACATGAAAATTCGGCTGAGCCGTACGCGTCGGCTGCCACGCGGAATAAAACCTTGGCTCTGCTGCACCCTCGACTCGATAAAAATTAACCCGCCACACCACGGACGGATCAAAATGCTGTACCAGGCTTTTCATCGGCAAGGCCAGCACCGCGCGCCAACTCTTCCCGGCTGTGTCAACATCCACGCGCCGGCGAAGTCCGCTTCGCAAATCGCGCTTTTCTCCGGGTCCGATTGCAAGATCGATCCAAAATCCATTGGGCGCCACCTCGATTTCCTTGTAATGCCGGACCGCCGCCGGATCAGGCTGGAGAAACACTTCGCAAACGTCACGATCCCAAAGTTGATCCCTGCGGCCATGGGCGTCTGCGTCGGGAAACACCGTGATCACCCGATACGCCGCCTCAAACTCCAGATACAGGCTCTCCGGAGTCCACAGCAATCGCACTCTCGTTTCTCGCTGCGGATCGGCATTCAAGCCCTGCCAATCCGCGCTGAAGCGGACCGGCGCCGCAATTTCCCACGCCGAGTCCACCGGAAACCCTGCCGCATCCGTCGCGCCGGTGAAGTGCGCAGCGGTAGCAATATCTGTTCTCATCGTCGGCATCTGCCCGCGGTGACTTGATGTTGCCACGAATCCTGCTCCGCGCCCGGCTACCGTGCCCAGTCGATTACAGGCGAGTCCGGCGCAAGCAAGCTCCAATGCAAGCAACATCACCGCCGCAGACTTTTTGCGCACGTCACTCCCTTCCTGTCCCAAGTTCGCCGGAACCCTGTGCTAGCATCAATTTTGATCGAATTTGCCGCCTGACAAGGCCGTATCGCGCTGACTCTCCTGGAGGCCCTCGATGATTGAGCCCGTCAATACCGTCAATACTGACGAATATACGACCCAGCACGTCCGGCGAAGTCCCGAGCAATTTGAGTTCATAAAATTCCGCATCGACAAGAGCATCGCCCGCATCACGCTCAGCCGTCCCGAGCACAATCTCTTGAACGAAGCGATGCTCCGCGAAATCGCGGATGGCATCGCTTTCGCCGGCGACCGCGAAGACGCAAAACTCATCGTCCTCGACTCGGCTTGCAACGTCTTCAGCGGCGGCATCGACGTCGGCGAGTATACGTCCCAGCGCGTCTTCCAAATGCTCGATGCCTTCCACGCCGCCTTCGCTGGAATGCTCGAAGTCGGCAAGCCGGTCATCTGTGTGGTGAACGGCCCCGCCATCGGCGGAGGCGCAGAGCTCGCCGCGTTCGGAGATCTCGTGGTCGCCACTCCGAAGGCGCGTTTCGCGCAGCCGGAAATCAGCATCGGCGTGTTCCCGCCCCTCGCCTCGACGATCCTCCCATTTCTCGTCGGCCCGAAGACCGCGCTCGAGATCGTCTTGACCGGCGAACCCGTCACCGCCGAGCGCGCCCTTGAACTCGGCCTCGTCAACCGCCTCGTCCCGGAAGCGCAACTCGAAAAGAGCGTCGACGATCTCGTCGCCCGCATCTCCGCGCACTCCGGCCCCGTGCTGACCATGGCAAAGAAAGCCATCCTCGGCGGTATGGGTCTCTCGCTTCGCGACGGCCTCAAGCAGTCCATGAATATTTTCCTCAACGAGCTCTACCGCCTCGAAGATTCCCAGGAAGGCCTACGCGCCCTCGTCGAAAAACGCAAACCAAACTGGAAAAACCGCTGAAGCCCGTAACCCGTTCGCAGTTGTTCTTGTCGGGCAGCATGGTGCGCCCCACCCTTACGATGTCCCACTCTGCAACGCGCTGTCATTCTGAGGACATCCGGTGAGGATGCCCGAAGAACCTCAACGCCACCTGCGCTCAGCTGCATTGTTCGTGCACCTGTAACGGCCGCCTTCTGAGGCGGGCGCCTTTCGCACCTGGATTTGACACTCCCCGATGCGCGACATACACTCATACCTTAATTTGCAGGCAAGGGAAGCGGGGAAGGCCGTGCGAATCGGCCGCGGTCCCGCCACTGTGATCGGCTGAAAAGCCGTAAGCCAGGCTACCCTCCCATGCCTCAGAGGGACTGCGCTTTTCGCGAGAAAGAGCGCCGCCGGGAGCCCCATCGCAACTCGCATGGGGCTTTTTCGTTGATGGCTTGGTCGAGGACAAAGAGCATCTCGCCAGCTAGAGGAAATTCGTGCAGCAAGCTTTTCTTGGCAGCAGGATGTTGAGGAGCGTCGCGTGTATCGTGGCGGCGGCGTTGTTGTGCTCCGCGCTGCTGCGCGCTCAGACGTCAGCGACCCCGGCCGCAACCGCTCCGCGCGCCGAGACTTCACCTCGCGAAATCACCGACGAAACCGGCCGCACCATTCGCATTCCTCAATCCATTCACCGCATCGTGTCTCTCGCGCCCAGTTTGACGGAAACGATCTACGCCCTCGGCTTGCAAGAGCACCTTGTCGGAGACACCGACTACTGCGATTTCCCGCCCGAAGCTCAGAAAAAAGCCAAAGTCGGCGGCGCCATCAATCCCAGCCTCGAAGCCATCGCCGCTCTGCACCCTGATCTCGTGCTCGTGACGAAAAGTTTGAATCGCCTCGATACCGTTCGCGCTCTCGCCGATCTCGGCATTCCCTCCTACGCCACGGACCCTCACACCGTTGACGACATCATCTCCTCTACGCAGCGCCTCGCCGAGTTGCTGGGAGCGCCCGACGCCGGCGTCGCCATCGCCAAAGATCTCGAACGCCGCTTGGCCGACACCCAGCAACGCATCGCATCACTCCCGCAGCGCCGTGTTCTCTTCGTCGTTTGGACCGAGCCGCTCATCTCCATCGGCAAAGACACCTTCATCGCCGATGCGCTTCTCCATGCCGGCGCCGTTTCGATCGTGGACTCCTCGCAGAGCTGGCCGCAGATTAGTCTCGAAGAAGTCGTCCGCCAGCAGCCTGAATTCCTGATTTTTGTCGAATCGCACTCGGAAGCCGCCCCGCCCGACGTCGAAGCGCTCTCCAGTCTTCCGGGATGGCGTATTCTGGATGCCGTCCGGAACCGTCATTACGCTTTGGTCAGCGATGCGGTCAACCGGCCCGCACTCCGCATCGTTACCGCGATTGAGGATTTGGCCAAGCAGCTTCATCCCGAAGCCTTCGTCGAAAAGCCGGAGAGCGGCAAGGACAACGTGATTCATCAAAACGCCGTGCCGCCAAGCATGTCTCTGCTTTCCACCTCGTCGTTCCGGTTCGCGGCACAACAGTCTCCGGCCGCAGAGGAAAGTGCATGCGCCCTCTGACGCTCTGGCGCCTCCTCGTGCGCTGCGGCATCCTCGCCGTCATTTTGTTCGTGGTCGTCATTGTTGCGCTGAAATTTGGCGCCGTGCCGGTTTCTCTCTACGGTCTCGGCCGCGACCTCGTCAGCGTGCTCCTGCGCCAAACCAATGCCATTTCCAGCGACTACGGCATGATTATCAGCGACATCCGCTTGCCGCGCATTATCCTGGCCATCTTCGTCGGCGCGTCCCTCTCGGTCGCCGGCACCAGTTTTCAGGCGCTCCTTCGCAATCCCCTGGCCGATCCCTACGTCCTCGGAGTTTCCAGCGGCGCCGCGCTCGGAGCCGTCCTCGCGCTCATCGCCGAGCCCCATCTTGCAATCCCGCCGGTGTTCGCTGCCCTGTTCACGCCTCTCGGCGCTTTTCTCGGCGCTGCCGCCACTATCACCGCGGTTTATTTCCTCGGCCGCCGCGAAGGTCAAATCGACAGTGGTACGCTGCTCCTCGCCGGTATCATTTCCGCTTCCTTTCTTTCCGCTATCATCATGTTTCTCATGACCACCCTCACCGGCCGCGATCTCCACGGCATGACCTTCTGGCTCATGGGCGATCTTTCCATTTCCTTGCAGCAAAACTTGCGCTGGGTCCTTGGCATCGGGTTCGTCGTCGCCACCGGCGCTATCTACACCACCGCCGCCGACCTAAACCTTCTTCTCGCCGGCGAAAAAGAAGCCATGCACCTCGGCGTGGATGTGCCGCGCGTGCGTCTCGTCGTCTATATCGCCGCTTCCATTTTGACCGGACTCGCCGTCTCCGTCAGCGGCGTGATCGGCTACGTCGGCTTGCTCGTGCCGCACGTGATGCGCCTCATATTTGGCTCCGACCATCGCATTTTGATCCCGACCGCCGCATTCGGCGGCGCGATTGCCCTCGTCATCGCCGATACTCTCGCCCGCACGGTTGTCGCGCCCAACGAACTCCCTGTCGGCGCAATGACGGCTCTCGCGGGCGCCCCGCTCTTCATCTACCTGTTGCGGAGGCGGCTGGCATGAGCGGCGCTACGCGCACTTCGCCCTCTTCGGCCGCACAGCACTCCGTCGACGCCTCGCGCGCATCCGGCGAAATTCGGTTGAGCGTCGAGCAGGTCAGCTACGCCTATTCCCCAAATCCCTCTCAGGCTCCGCTCTTCACCCTCGAAGCCAGCAGCTTTCAGGCGCGCGCCGGCGAAATCGTCGCCGTCCTCGGCCCCAACGCCAGCGGTAAATCCACCTTGCTGAAACTCATCGCCGGAGCACTCGAGCCGCTCTCGGGACGCGTCTTGCTCGATGGTTTCGTCACGCATACGCTCTCCCCGCGAATGCGCGCCCAGCGCATCGCTATGGTTCAGCAGGAAAGCCCCTTGCTCTTCCCGTCGCGTGCCTGGGAATTTGTCCTGCAAGGCCGCCATCCCTATGGCCGCTCTCTGCGGTTCGAAACCGAACGCGACGTCGCGATCGCCCGCAACGCCCTCGCGCAGGTCGGTGCGGAACACCTCAGCGATCGCTGGATGGATCAAATCTCCGGTGGCGAAAAGCAGCGCGTCATCCTCGCGCGTGCTCTGGCGCAGCAGCCGCTGCTTCTTTTGCTCGACGAGCCGACCTTGCACCTCGACATCGGCGCACAAGTCGATTTGCTGGAAACGCTGAGGCGCCTTTCTGCCGAGAATCGCTATACCGTCGTCGTCGTCACTCACGAGCTGAACCTCGCCGCCGAATACTCGGATCAAGTTGTGCTTCTCCAGCGCGGCAAGAGCTTGCGCGTGGGTTCACCTGCTGCTGTGTACCAGCGCGAATTGCTCGAACAGGTTTTTCAGACACCGCTCTCCGTCGAGCTCGGCTCGTCCGGGCGTCCCCGTGTGAGCGTTCTAACCGGAACGTAGTCGCAGTTGTGGGTCGGACCTTTAGGTCCGACATAACGATGTGCTCCCAGTGGGCTTTAGTTTACCCAGAGGAACGAAGGGCCCCTGAGGAAACACTCTTAGCCTTACCTCCGCGATTTCTCCTCGCGGCGGTCCATCGTCATCCACTGCGGGCCTCGCGCCCCTCACAATCACCGCGAACTTCGTGCACGGGAAGACGGGCAGCCTTATGGGTTGCACTTGCTGGGTTCCGGCCTGATCAAAAGGCCCCGCCACATCAAGATAAGCCGTCGCCGACGCGCGACTGTACGGCGGATTCAGTACTGCGCTCGCCACTGCGGCGATTCGCTCGTCAAGCATTTTCAGACGGGCGGCGTCGCGGGAAGGCCCGCAGCGGCTCTCCACACGAGCCCACTCTACCGCCAAGCCAGGAGACCGGCGAAGTTCGCAGCCCGCGCGATTTCTTTCCATCGCCAGGCCAGCCTTCAAGCTCCCACGCGTGAGGGAGTGGAGGAAAAATGAAAACAACCTTTCTGCATTCCGCTTTTTTTGCTCTTCTCTTCGCTGTTTCTGCTTTTTCCTTGCAAGCGCAGGCCGATTCCTCCGACGCTCATCTCTCCGGCACCTTGCAGGACGCCAGCGGAGGCGGCGTCGCCGGAGTACGGGTCACCGCCCAACTCGATGGAGTCGCCGGCACCCAGGTATGGACGGCAACGTCCACCACCGACGGCGTGTACGCCCTCGCGTTTCCTCCGGGCCGCTATCACGTGCAATTCATCCGTTCATCCTTCGTCTCGCGCGATTTCGTTCTTGACCTCGCCGCCGGTCAATTTCGCAAACTCGACCTTCGCCTCGACCTCGAGCGCCTATCTTCCAGAGTGGTCGTCACCGCGCAGGCCGAGCCGACGCCCGTGCAAGATACCTCCGCCTCCGTCACCCTCATCACCCATCAGGAAATCGACCAACGCCAAGCTGTCCCGTTCGCCGATCTGCTGCTGTACACGTCCGGAATCGCCATCGGCAAAACCGGCCCGGAGGGCGGCTTGACCTCCTTTTTCTTGGACGGCGGAAATTCCTACCACACGAAAGTCTTGATCGACGGCGCCGCCGTCAACAATCCCGGCGGCCAGGTTGATTTCTCCAACTTCACGCTCGACAACATCGACAAAGTGGAAATCGTCCGGGGAGCCGAGAGCGCCATCTACGGCACCGACGCCGTCGCCGGCGTTATTCAGGTCTTCACGCATCGCGGTGACACGCGCGTCCCGGCCTTCAGCATCTTCGGCGAAGGTGGCACTTTCTCGAGCGGGCGCGGCGGCGCGCAGCTCAGCGGCTTGCTCGGCAAATTCGATTACTCCGGCGCGGGCTCCTACTTCGAAACCGACGGTCAAGGACCGAACGATTCCTTCCGCAACCGCACCCTCTCCGGCAATTTCGGCTACAGCTTCAGCGACACCAATCAGCTCCGCTTAAGCATCCGTAACAACATCAGCGACGCCGGCATCCCTGGCCAGACCCTGCTCGAACCTCCCAGCCTTCACACCATCAACGATCTCGAAGACTTCAGCGCCAATGCCCGCTGGGATTTCGTCACCGGCACGCACTGGCATCACGAGGTCAGCGGTTCGGAAGCCTACAATCGCGCCTTCAGCGCCAACCCGCTCCAAAGTTTTTACGCCACGGACCCATTCGCCGGTTGTCCGCAGACCAATCCCGCGGCCGTCGCTACCGCCGAGTTCTGCGACTTCACCGACCCGGGTAGCACCAGCAAATTCAACCGCGCCAGTCTCAACGCGCAAAGCAGCTACATCCTTTCCAAATTCAGCGCCACCGCCGGCTATCAATATGAAGTCGAAAACGCCGACATCTCGTTCCTCGGCATCGGCCACTTGCGCCGCAACAATCAAGGTGGCTATCTCGATTTCCGCTACCTGCCGCATCCCCGCGCCTCGTTGGACTTCGGCGTGCGCGCCGAGGCCAACATCAATTTCGGCACCCGCGTAGTCCCGCGTGTCGGCGCGTCTCTCGCCTTGCGCTACGGTAAGGGTTTCTGGGGTGATACGCGCTATCGCATCTCCTACGGCGAAGGCATCATCGAGCCCCAGTTCAGTCAGTCCTACGGCAGCAGTCCCTGCTCTCCGGGAAATCCCGCGCTCAAGCCGGAAGAAAGCAAAACCTGGAACACCGGAATCGAGCAAAAACTCGACAACGACCGCGTAAAAGTTTCCGCCGAGTATTTCTCCAACCGCTTCTACGACATCATCAGTTTCACGGACTGCTTCCCTGGAAGCGGCTGCACCATCCCGCAACCCCCGGGTTGCCCCTCCTTCTGGGGCAACTATTTCAATACCGACCTTGCCCGCGCTCGCGGCGTCAATCTCGCCGCCGAAACTCACTTCCTCCACTGGCTCAACCTCGCCGGCAACTATTCCTACGACGACAGTCGCGTCCTGGTGTCTCCCAACGCCTTCGATCCCGCAGAAATCCCCGGCAACCACTTGCTGCGCCGGCCGCCGCAATCCGGCTCCCTCACCCTGAACGCTGCGTACCGCCGCTTCAGCTTTACAATGGCCGGCTATTTCAGCGGCCCGCGCACAGACAGCGATTTTCTCGGCCTCGGCCACACCCGCAACCCAGGCTACGCTCGCTTCGACGTCGCCGGCAGCTACACCTTCGGCCGCAGCCTCACCTTCTACGCCCGCGCCACCAACCTTTTCGACAAGCAATATCAGGACGTCATCGGCTACCCCGCACTCGGCCGCGACGCCCGCGTCGGCGTGAAATACCAATTCAGCGGCCGCAACTAATGCCCGCGCCGCAACCGATGAATCCGGCACCCACGCAAAGCGTTGTCATTCTGAGGGCATCCGACTCGCCCAGAGCGGGTTGCGCGAAGGGTAAGGATGCCCGAAGAATCTCAACGTCTAGTGTCTCCCTAACGTACTGTTTGCATGGTTTGTGCCGACAACTTCAAATCTCTTCTCCACACTTCAGCGGCAACTCTTTAGCCCCTGAATTCGCACTCTCGGAGACCTGACCCATGCCCGAACCCATCCTCTTCTGCTGGAGCGGCGGCAAAGACTCCGCAATGGCCCTTCACGCCCTCCTCCAACGCAACGACATCCGCATCACCGCCCTGCTCACCACCGTAACCGAAGGCTACGAGCGCATCAGCATGCACGGCGTCCGCCGCGAACTTCTCGAGCGCCAAGCCAAATCCATCGGCTTGCCCCTCCACGAAGTCCGCATTCCTCCGCAATGCGGCAACCCGCTCTACGAAGCGCGCATGAAAGAGGCTTTGCGCATCCACTGCGCCAACGGCGTCCGCTCCGTCGCCTTCGGAGACATTTTCCTGGAAGACCTCCGCACCTACCGCGAGAAAAACCTCGCCCGCATCGGCATGACCGCCCTATTCCCCATCTGGAAGCGCGACACCCGCGAGCTCATCCGCCACTTCCATTCCCTCAAGTTCCGCTCCATCGCCGTCTGCGTCGACGGGAAAGTTCTCGACCGCAGCTTCGCTGGCCGCGAGCTCGACGAGAAATTTTTCAAGGATTTGCCGCCAGGAATCGACCCCTGCGGCGAAAATGGCGAATTCCACACCTTCGTTTTCGACGGACCGATCTTTCGCAATCCCATCCCGGTTCGTACCGGAGAAGTGATCGAACGCGATTCCTTTGTCTTTTGTGACCTTTTGCCAGTGGAGGAAAACACAAAATGAGCTCAGAAGCCTTCCGGAAAGAAAGCATGATCGTTCGTACCATCGTCATCCTTGCCATGATCGCGATGGCTGCCGCGCTGCGCATCGCGCCCCACCCATGGAATTTCACCCCCGTGGGCGCAATGGCGCTCTTCTCCGGTGCCGTCGTTAAGGACCGCCGCCTCGCGTTTCTGTTTCCTCTGCTGGCTTTGTTTGTCGGCGACATCTTCGTCGGCTTTCATAAACTGATGCCTGTCGTGTACGTCAGTTTTCTCATAAACGTCGCCCTGGGTTACTGGATCCACGATCGCCGCACGACGTTGCGCATTTCCGCAATCACCCTCCTCGGCGCCATCCAGTTCTTCCTCGTCACCAACTTCGGCGTGTGGGCGTTCCTGGACAGTTTCCGCCGCACAACCGCCGGTCTGATCGCGTGCTACGTCGCCGGACTGCCATTTCTGTGGAACACCCTCGGCGGCGACGCCCTCTATGCCGCCCTTTTGTTCGGCGGCTTCGCGCTCGCCGAGCGTTTCTTCCCCATACTCCGTGACCCGGCGTTGCACGCCGATCAGCAAACTGCGAGGTGAATCCATGAACGCTATCGAGCTCCCTCTCGCCAGCCGGCCCAAAGTCGGCGTCGGCGTCCTGCTGATCGACAAGCGCGGCCGCATCCTCCTGACCCTGCGCAAGCGCCCGCCCGAAGCCGGTTGCTGGAGCATCGTCGGCGGCAAGCTCGACTTCTTCGAGCCCCTCGAGAAGTGCGCAGTTCGCGAGGCGCTCGAAGAAGTTGGCGTCGAGATCGCCATCGAGCGCCTTCTCTGCGTCACCGACCATTGCCTCCCCGAGGAAGGCCAGCACTGGGTCGCCCCGGCCTATCTGGGTCGCATCCTCAGCGGCAAGGCCAGCAATCGCGAGCCAGACAAGACCCGGGCAGTGCGCTGGTTCCGCGCAGGCCAACTCCCCGCTAACCTGACCATGACCGCCCGTAACGCCATCGCCGCCTACCAGCGCCTATCTGCCGCGCTTTCGTCCGCCGTATCTGGAGCCTACCCGGGCTGATGCTATAATTCTGACTCCCTTATGGCGAAAGCAGAGCCAGATACCGCCAACATCGCGCCCGAAGTGCTCGCCAAATACGAGCCGGTCATCGGCCTGGAAGTCCACGTCCAGCTGCTGACCCACACTAAGATCTTCTGCGCCTGCTCCGCGCGCTTCGGCGATCCACCCAACGCGAACACCTGCCCCGTCTGCCTGGGCCTACCGGGCACGTTGCCGATCCTGAACAAGCGCGTCATTGAAATGGCCGTGCGTGCTTCGCTGGCCCTGAATTGCACCGTGCACGAGCATTCGCGCTTCGCGCGAAAGAATTACTTCTACCCGGATCTGCCCAAGGGCTACCAAATTTCGCAATACGAGTTGCCGCTGGCAACCGGCGGCTGGGTGGAAATCGAACTCGACGGCACGAGGAAACGCGTCGGCATCACCCGCCTGCACGTCGAGGAAGATGCCGCCAAGAATTTGCACGAAGGTTTTACCCAATCGGCGCAAAAGGCATACATCGACTACAATCGCTGCGGCACGCCGCTCGCCGAAATCGTTTCCGAGCCGGACATGCGCACGCCGGAGCAAGCCTACGCGTATCTCACCACGCTGCGCCAAATCCTGCTCTACACCGGCGTGAGCGACTGCAACATGGAAGAAGGCTCGCTCCGCTGTGACGCCAACGTGAGCGTGCGCCCGCGCGGCGCGAAGGAATTCGGCACCAAAGTCGAAGTAAAAAATCTCAATTCTTTCCGCTATCTGCAAAAGGCGCTCGAATACGAAATCGAGCGCCACATCGGCGTGATGGAAGGCGGCGGCCGCATCTCGCAGGAGACCCGCCTCTGGAACCAAGCCGAAGGCCACACGGTATCGATGCGCTCCAAGGAAAAAGCTCACGACTACCGTTATTTCCCAGAGCCGGACCTGCTCCCCGTGCACGTCAGCGCTGCCTGGCGCGAAGAAATCCGGGGCACGCTGCCCGAGTTGCCGAAAGCGAAGCGGTCGCGCTTCGTAACCGCGTACGGCGTTACGCCTTACGATGCGGAAGTGCTCACGGCCACTCAGGCGCGTGCTGACTATTTTGAAGCGGTGGCCAAGGCCGGTGCGTCGGGGAAAAATGCCGCGAATTGGATGCAAACCGAGCTGCTGCGCCGCCTGAACGATTCCGGCAAGGAAATTGACGCAAGCCCGGTTTCTCCCGCCGCTCTCGCCGAGCTTCTCAAACTCGTCGAATCCGGCCAGATCACCGGAGCGATCGGGAAAAAAGTGTTCGCTACCATGTTTGAAACCCGTCGCGGCGCCGCGGAAATCGTCGCCGCCGAAGGCCTCGCGCAGATCAGCGACGCCTCCGCCATCGAGCAGGCCGCGCGCGAGGTCATCGACAAGAACCCGGACAACGTCGCCAAATTCCGCGCCGGCAATGACGGCGTCTTCAAGTTTTTCGTCGGCCAGGTGATGCGCGCCACGCGCGGCCAGGCCAACCCGCAGGCCGTCAACGACATCCTGCGCAAATTGCTTTCGTGAAACTGCGTCCACTGAGGTGAATCGTGCTCAAAGCTGGTGACAAAGCGCCCGATTTCCGGTTGAAGACCGATGAAGGCAGGGAGCTTTCTCTTTCGGATTTTCGCGGCAAACGCGTCGTCCTCTTTTTCTTCCCGAAGGCCAACACTTCCGGTTGAACGATCGAAGCGTCCGAGTTTCGTGACGCAAAGAAGCAATTCGACAAACGTGGCTTGCTGATCCTCGGCGCAAGCGCCGACCTGGAACAGGCGCTCGCGAATTTCAAGACCAAGCAGAAACTGAATTTTCCGCTGCTGAGCGATCCCTCCCACAAAACGATCGAAGCGTACGGTGCCTGGCGACCGAAACAATTCATGGGCAGGTCTTTCATGGGTATCGTCCGCAGCACCTTCCTGATCGGCGCCGACGGCATGCTCGAGCAAATCTGGGACAGTGTAAAAGCGAAGGGCCACGCCGCCGAAGTCCTCGCCGCCATCTCCAAATAGCTTGTAGGCGCTCGGCTTCAGCAAACGGTCAGAGATGGAAGATTAGCTCGTCCGCGCTGGAGCTTGCGGGCTCGACGTACAGGTTGTCGATTAGGCGAGTCTTTCCCAAGAATACGGCCAGGAGGACATAACAAGGGCGGCTAACACGTGTGACCGGCTCGAACGTGTCCGCGTCAGCAACCTCCGCGTAGTCGACCGCGGCAAGCGGCTCGGATTCCAGCACCCGGCGCATCGCCGACTGCAACTGCAGCGCGTTCCGTGTGCCCGTGGCCAATTCGTCGCGCGCGGCGACCAATGCGCGGTGCAAGACCGTCGCCGCCCGGCGATCGTCCCCGCCAAGGTAGGCATTCCGCGAGGAAAGCGCCAAGCCGTCCGCCTCGCGCACGATGGGGCACACGACGATCTCCGTGTCCAGGTTCAGATCGCGCACCATCTGCGAAATGATGTGCACCTGCTGCGCATCCTTGCGCCCAAAGTAGGCGAAGTGCGGCTGCACGATTTCCAGGAGCTTCAATACGACGGTCGCGACGCCGCGAAAGTGCCCCGGCCGCGAGCGCCCCTCCAAACGATCGCTCAATCCCTCAACGCTCACGTAGGTCCGAAAGCCTTCCGGATACATTTCCACCGCTTCCGGGGCGAATAGAGAATCGATCCCGGCAACGGAAAACTTTTCCGAATCGGCTTCAAAGGTCCGCGGATACTTCGAAAGATCTTCCTTTGGACCAAACTGTTTGGGATTCACAAAAATAGAGGCAATCACCGGCGAGCACTCTTGTTTCGCGCGCGCAACTAGCGCCAGGTGGCCCCGGTGCAGCGCGCCCATCGTAGGCACGAAGCCGAGGATGAGGCTTTCCGCCCGCGCTTGCCGCGCGTACTCTTTCATCCAGGCGATGGTCCGGATAATTTCCACAAGAAGGAATCGAACTAAGCGCCGGCCGCGACGGCGCGCTCGCGATAGAAATGCATGAGGTCGGTCAAGATGGGCTGGGCGCCGTGCTGCCGCAACATCGTGGTTATCTGGCCGCGGTGATACGTTCCGTGGTTGACCACGTGCTGCATGGATTGCCACAGCGGATTTTTGTAGACGCCGAGTTTGAGCGTCTTGTATTCGAGAGTGCGGTCGAGATCCGTTTGCGTCAGCCCGCGAACAAAAGTCAAGAGCCGGGCCTCGAGTTGATCCCAGTGCGCGCGCAGGCCGGGAACGTCGGTGAATTGCGTCGTGTCCGGGAGCGAAGACGGCGAGCGGCCCTGAAAGCGCTCCAGCCAGATCCACTCCGCGCCGCAGATGTGCGCGAGCGTGTCGCGCACGGAAGAAAAACTGGAGAAGAGCGGCTTGACGAATTGTTCCGGCGTGAGCGCGGAAGCGGCGTCCAGCTCCCGTTGATTGGCCCAAGCGTTGTAGTCGTACAGCAAACGGATTTCTTCAGGCGTCATGTCGCACCCGCGATGAGAGGATTTTTAGTTCGCAAGAGATTCAGCAGTCGATATAGATCGGTTTCTTGCTCTTCGCCGGCTGCCCCGCATGGTACGACTCGGCGTCGGACGGAAAATCGCCGCTGCGCACGTCGTCGCAATATTCGCGGACGGCATTGGAGATGACCTCCCCGACTTTGGCATATTGCCGCGCAAATTTCGGAGTCTGTGTGAAAGTGAGGCCGAGCAGATCGTTGACGACGAGGATTTGGCCGTCGCAATCCGGCCCGGCGCCAATGCCGATCGTGGGAATGCGCAGTTCGCGCGTGATCTGCGCCGCCAGTTCGCGCGGCACGGCTTCCAGCACCACGGCGAAGGCGCCCGCCGCTTCGACCGCGTGCGCATCACGTAACAACCGCTCCGCAGCATCCGCGCTCTTTCCCTGCACGCGGTAGCCGCCTAGGGCATTCAACGATTGCGGCGTCAGGCCGACGTGGCCCATCACCGGAATTTCGGCTTCGGTGAGCTTGGCGATCAGTTCCAGGCGGCGCTCGCCACCCTCCACTTTGACCGCTTCCACTCCCGCTTCCTTCACGAAGCGCACCGCGTTGCGCAGCGATTCCGCGGTGTCCGTGTGGTAGCTGCCGTAGGGCATGTCCGCGACGACGAGCGCGCGCCGGGTTCCGCGCCGCACCGCGCGCGTGTGGTGCAGCATCTCCTCGAGTGTGACCGGCAACGTGCTCTCATAGCCCAGCACGACCATCCCCAGCGAATCGCCGACAAGGATCACGTCGACGCCCGCCTCATCCGCCAAACGCGCGGTCGGATAGTCGTAGGCCGCCAAACAAACGATCTTTTGTGAAGGAGAATCCGCAGCCGAGGACTTGCGCTGCAGGAGTTCGGGCACGGTCACTTTACCGTTGCCCGCGTTCGGGACAACACTCATGGTGGCCTCCGGTGCCATTCCCTTAGGAACGGGATACAGCCCTGTACCTACAAAATTCATTATACCAAATCTTGAGTGCCTGAGACATCGCGGAGAAGAACAAGTTCGTGGAGCAGGAAACCGCGAAGTGGAAGGCTGTGTCCGCTTCCACGGATTTCGACGAAAAAGCGATCGCGCAGGGTCAAGCCTGACGAGGAGCTTGGGCGCGGCCTTTCCATTGGGCGCCGCGGTTGAGCCAGTAGCGCAAGGCGGAGAGCCAGGTCGCGTAAGCGTAAAACAGGGCTGCGAATGGCAGCAGCGGCGCCCATAGGGGCGATAAACGATAGAAGCGGATCGTCGGCAGAAATGTCAGCGACATCAGCAGCCACGTGGTGAGCGCGAGGATGCGTGGCGCGCGGTCGTGTGTGAAAAGAAGCGCGACCGGCGCGAGATACGTCACGAACATGCCTGCCAGTGTGCCAACCAGCAGCAGCGTCGAGTAGCGGAGCTGCGTAAACGCGGTGCGAGCAATCAGGTCGCGAATTTCGCTGAAGGTGCGGTAGGCGCGCAGGCTGACGCTTGCGCGCGTCAGTCCCATCCAGATTCGTCCGCCACCTTGCTTCACCGCGCGCGCCAACCCGCAATCGTCGATCACCTCGCAGCGAATAGCTGCAAAGCCCCCGCACCGCTCCAACACCGTGCGCCCCAGCAAAACGCAGCCGCCCGCCGCGCCGGCTGTGCGCGCGTGCGCATCCGCAATCCAGCGGGGCGGGTAAAGTTTTAGGAAAAAGAAGAGGAAGGCGGGGATCAGGGCGCGTTCCGGCAGCGTTTTGGCTTGGAGCAGCACCATGAGCGACACGAGGTCGAGTTTGTCTTGTTCGGCGCGGGCGACCAGGCGTCGCAGCGCGTCCGGAGCGGGGACGATGTCGGCGTCGGTGAACCAATAGAAGGCGGGGGCATTGTTTGAAGTGTGGATGACACCTTCGTGGAGGGCCCAGAGCTTGCCGGTCCAGCCCGGGGGAAGTTCGGAGGCTGCTCGAATCGTTAGGCGCGAGGCGGCGTTTTTCTCTTGCGCGGTGCGCAGCGCAATCGACGAGGTTGCGTCTTCGCTGTGGTCGTCCACGACTACGACGGAAAATTCGCCGGGATAGTCCTGTTGAAGTAGCGCGGCGACGGTTTGGCCGATGGTCTCGGCTTCGTTGCGTGCGGGAACGATGGCGACGACGCGCGGCCATCTTTGCGGCGGCGCGTGCTCCGCTAGATCGTCGTCGAACGGTTGCAAATGCCAGAAGGCGCCGCGGGCGCACGTCAGGTACAGCCAGATAGCCAGAGAGATGGATGCGATGGAAAGCGACACGAATGGCACAGGCCATTCTGCAACGGGCGGAAGGCTTGCGGCTAGCCTGGGTTATCACGAATGATCGAACGTGCCGGAAAGGTGCTTGAAATTGGCGTTGGTTGCCAAGTAGGGGCGCAGCATGCTGCGCCCCTACCGGCGAGGCGGTAGCGCTAAGCAAGGTCTTCAGGGCGGATCGGGAGGCGGCGGACGCGCTTGCCGGTCGCGGCGAAGATGGCGTTGCACACCGCCGGCGCGATGACCGGCAGCCCCGGCTCGCCTATGCCTGTCGGCTCTTCCTTGCTTTGGATGACGTGCACTTCGATTTTGGGTGTCTCGCTGATGCGCGGCATCTCGTAATCGTTGAAGTTGGCTTGCACGACGCGCCCGCGATTGATGGTGATGGCGTCGTGCAGCGCGGCGGACAGGCCGTAAATGGCTGCGCCTTCGACCTGGGCGGCGATGCCATTGGGATTGACGGGACGCCCGCAATCGACAGCATAAACGATGCGATGGATGAGGAGCTGGCCATCCTTGACGCTCACTTCCGTGACGCCGGCGGTATAGGACTCGAACGAATAGTATCCGGCGATGCCGCGAGCGACGCCCGCGGGCAGCGGCTTGCCCCATTGCGCCTTCTCGGCGGCGAGCTGCAGAACGCCTTTGAGGCGCGCGGTGTCGAGCGGCTTTCCTTCCTTGGGATTGGTGGCATCGGGGATTTTCCGGTCGTCGCCGATCATGCGCAGACGAAACTCGAGAGGATCGACGCCTGCCGCGGTGGCGAGCTCATCGACGAAACTCTCGACGACGAAACCGCTGCTGGAGTGCTCGACCGAGCGCCACCAGGCACGCGGAACGCCCGACTTTGCCAGCGTGTACTCAACGCGGTAGTTCTTCGCCTGGTAAGGAATAAACGCGGCGGTAGCAAACTCGCTTTGGTCCGGCTTTTCCTGACCGTCTTTACTCCAGACCGCGGCGATAGACGTCGACGTCTGGAAATGCTTCCACGCGGCGAGATTCTTCTGGGCGTCCACAGCGCCTTGCATGTGATGGTAGGACGCCGGACGATAAAAATCGTGCTGCATGTCGTCTTCACGGGTCCACAGAACCATCACGGGCTTGTTGCCGACAGCCTTCGCCACCTGCGCCGCTTCCATCACGAAGTCCGCCTGATAGCGGCGCCCGAATCCGCCGCCCATGAGCGTAGTGTGCACCACCACGGACTCATGCGGCAGCTTGGAAACGCCGGCGATGATGTCTTGCGCCCATTGCGGAGCTTGCGTGGGCACCCAAGCTTCGGCGCCGTCTGGACGGATGTGCACGGTGCAATTCATCGGCTCCATGCAGGCGTGAGCGGCGAAGGGCAGCTCGTAGACGACATCTACTTTCTTCCCGCCGGCGGCGGCAGCCAGCGCAGCGTCGGCGTCACCCCGGTTAATGATCGGCTTGCCGGGCTTGGAGGCGTTTTCGACGAATTGCTTGCGAAGTGATTCGCTCGATTCGTTGGCGTTGGGGCCTTCGTCCCAAGTGATGTCGAGCGCCTCGCGGCCTTGCATGGCCGCCCAGGAATTGTCGGCGACGACGACCACACCCCCGGCGGTGAAGGCGCCTTGTCCCACGGGATCGATGGAGAAAACATCGCGGACGCCGGAGACGCTTTTAGCCTTGGTGGCGTCGAACTTGGCGGGCTTGCCGCCGAAAACCGGGCAGCGCGCAATGACGGCGTAGACCAAGCCTTCGGGGCGCGAGTCGATGCCGAATTTGGCCGTGCCGGTGGACTTGGCCCGGGCCTCGAAGCGATTGTGGTCGTGGCCGACGATTGTAAAGTCGTTGGAATTTTTCAGAGGAACGCTGTTGAAGTTGGGGATGGGGAGCTTGGCAGCGTCATCGGCAAGCTTGCCGTACGTGAGGAACTGCTTGCGCGCGCCGTGAAGTACGCCGCCGTTCTGCGCGTTACAGGTGTCGCGATTCACATTCCAACGCTGCGCCGCCGCGGTGACCAGCATTTCCCGCGCGGCTGCGCCGGCCTGCCGCAGCGGCATCCACGAGCCGGCGACACTGCCGCTGCCCCCGGTACCATGGTCGTAAATTTTGGGATTGGTGGGCGCCTGCTCGATCTTCACCTGCTTCCAGTCGAGGTATAGCTCTTCGGCCAGGATCATGGGCAGCGCGGTCATGATGCCCTGGCCCATCTCCGACTTGCCAAGGATCAAGGTCACCTGATTATCGGGAGCGATGCGCACCCAGGCATTAAACGGATTGACCGGCTTCTTTTCCTGGTCCTCCGCGGAAGCGGTGAGAGCCGAAGCAGGAAGATGGAAGCCGATGACCAGAGCCGCGCCTCCGGCGGCACCGGTCTTCAAAAACTCGCGCCGATTCACAACGGGCGCTATGGTCATGACACACCTCAATTTTCTTCGGGAGCGAAACAGCGATTACGCGGCGGACGCCGGTTTGCCCGATTGCATCCCGGCGGCGCGATGAATGGCTTTGCGGATGCGCTGGTAGGTGCCGCAGCGGCAAATGTTGCCGCTCATGGCGTCGTCAATGTCGGAATCGGTTGGGTTGGCTTTTTTGGTGAGCAGTGCCACGGCGGACATGATTTGTCCGGACTGGCAGTAGCCGCACTGGGGAACGTCTTCGGCGATCCAGGCCTGCTGGACAGGATGGGTGCCGTCGGCGGAGAGGCCTTCGATCGTGGTGACCTTCTTGCCGGCCACGCTGGAAATGGGAGTGCTGCAGGAACGCGCGGGTTCGCCGTTGATGTGCACGGTGCACGCGCCGCAGAGCGCCATGCCGCATCCGAACTTTGTGCCGGTCATGTTGAGGGTGTCGCGGAGCACCCACAGCAGTGGCATTTCGGGGCTGACGTCAACCGTTTGGGCTTTTCCGTTCAGGGTGAAGTTGATGGCCACGGTGTCCTCCTCGGTGAGAGCGATATCGTACAACAAGTCGCGCCTTGAGTGAAAATCGCCGAAAAGTCGTTACGCTGGGGGCGTGAAGACACCAACGACGCCCCACACTGGTCAGACGCAGGACGCCAGAAGGCGTGAGCAGGCTTCGAGAACCCCGGGGGCCGCAGACATGGCTGTGGCCCGGGGCATGGGCAAGGGTTCAGGCGGTGACGACCCTGCGCGGGGCTTCCGGTTCGACGCCGCGCCAGCCCACCGGCCGGCCGCTGACGGCTTCCTTCACGGAACGGAAGAGCACCACGTACATCAATTGGCGGTAGTAAAAGCGCTGCAGCAGGACGGGTACGAGCAAGGTCCAGTCTTCTTTTCTCTCCAGCGCAAAGGCGACGACGCAGGTGAAGACGTCGATGAGCAGGAAACCCAGGAAAAAGAGCACCGAGCGCTCGACGTCCGCGGTGGTCCAGATCTGCGGCAAATGGGCGACTTTCTGCCCCAGCGCCCACAGGATCAGCGACCCGAAGAACATCAGATCGATGATCGGCGAGATCAGCGGCAGCGCCAATTGAAACACGAATATGTTGGGCAGGGCGATACAGCCGAGCGTCCCGTACTTCGGGCGGAATAGCGTGTCGCTGTGCTTCCAGAACGATTGCAGCGTGCCGAAGGTCCAGCGGAATCTTTGGCGGATCAACGCGCCGGCGGTTTCCGGCGCTTCGGTCCACGCGATGGCTTCTTCGTCGTAGCCGATGCGCCATCCCAAGCGGCGGATAGCGATGGTCAGGTCGGCATCTTCGGCCACGGTATCCGCGGTGATACCGCCGGCCGCTTCAATGGCTCTCTTGCGCCACGCGCCCAACGCGCCGGGAACGACGGTAATGCAGTTCAGAAGATCGAAGGCGCGCTTCTCCATGTTCTGGCTGGTGATGTATTCGAGGGCTTGCCAGCGCGTCAGCCAGCGGGAGCGGTTGCCAACCTTCACGTTACCCGCCATGGCGCCGATCTTCGGGTCGGAGAAATGACGCACGAGCTTGCCGATGGCGTCGGGCTCGACCTCGGTGTCGGCGTCGATAGTGACCACGATTTCGGTGTCGGCTTCCCCCAGGGCGCGGCTAAGCGCGGCGGATTTGCCCCGGTTGACTTGATGGATGATGCGCACGCGGGGTTCTTGCCCGAAGTGCTCGTCGAGGAGGACACCCGTGCGGTCGGTCGATCCGTCGTTAACCACGATGGCGCGCAACTGCTTCAGATCCGAGGCCAGCACGGAAGCGACGGTTTGCACGATGACGTTTTCCTCGTTGTGGGCCGGAATCAGAACCGTAACGCTGGGCGGCGGATCGGGCATCGTCGCATCGTCGGCGCGTAGCTTCTCGATCAGCGCGAGAATCCCGATGATCAGCGCGCGGCCGCTGACCAGCACGATGCCAACGATAAAGATCGTAGCGATGCCCATCCGGAACCAGTGATAGATCCCGAAGATGAACCCGTCGGCGCGCGCTTCCAATCTCTCGCCGGCTGACAGAGGCATCATCACTTCCGCGCGCGTCTTGCCGATTAGATCCGAGACAGACACGAATTGGTATCCCTGTTTCCGCAACGCGCCGATGACTTGCGGCAGCGCCGCCAGCGTCTGGGTTCGGTCCCCGCCTCCGTCGTGAAACAGGACGATGTTGCCGTCTTCCGCCTGCCGCAGCACGGCGTCCACGATTTCCTGGGCGGGAACTGGCTTTCCGTCACGCAGTTGCCAGTCGTGCGGGTCGATTTTCTGCCCGACGATCAGGTAGCCCATGTCTTGCGCCACCGGGAGCTGCGCCACCTCCTCAGCGTATTCCGGCTGGTGATCGATGCCGAAGGGCGGGCGGAAAAGGATCGACTTTACGCCGATGGTGCTTTCGATCAGGCGCTGCGTCAGATTCAACTCCCAGCGAATTTGCGTCTTCGTGATTTCGTCGAAATTAGGGTGCGTATAGGTATGATTGCCGATCTCGTGCCCTTCGGCGTATTCGCGCTTAAGGATGTCCGGTGATTGGCTGGCGTCCACGCCGATCACGAAAAAAGCGGCGGGCACGTCTTTCTCTTTCAGGATGTCGAGGATTTTCGGCGTCCAGCGCGGGTCGGGGCCGTCGTCGAAGGTGATCGCGATTTTCTTCTTCGCCGCTCCGATCTGATCGATGTCGTACGAGAGCGGGTAGGCGTCGTAGTTTTCATCGGTGAAGAGATCGCTGGCGGCGTCGTAGGTGAAGCTGCGGCGGCCGCGTTTGGGCGTGTCGATGAAGCGCCAAACGTCGCCGTTGCCTTCGAGGATTAGGTCGGGGCCGGGCGCGATGTCGGCGAGTTTCTGGCGGGTGGCGTCGTCGGGACGTGTAGCATCCCAGATCGCCCAGATCGAAGTGTCCGTGTGGCCGAGACGCCAGAGCGCGGTGCCCTGGACACCCATTCGCTCGCTGGCGCGCAACTGGTTGTATCCGGTGATGGCGTCGAGCATCCACACCTGGTGCACGCGATTGTTCTCGTCGACATAGGAGTAATGAGGATTCAGGGAAGCGTCGTCGAACTCGACCTCGGTTTCCGATTCGTAGGCGTGCAGCAGCGCTTCTTGCACGCTGAACTCCGTGGCGGAGGACCATTTCTTGTCGGCGCCTTGGGGCCAGTCGTAGGCAAAATTCGCGATGCCCACCACGATTTTCTGCGCGGGCACTAACGCGAGCACCTGCTTCAAATTTTCGACGAACCAATCCTGGGCGGCGATGGGTCCCGGCGGAGAAGAAACCCAGTGCTGATCATCGTTCATGAGCACGATGGCGTCACACTCTTTGCCGAAGAATTTGTAGTCGTAAGCGTCGTCGCGCGCGGGCAGCTGGATCATCAGTTTCAGGCCGACCGAGTGGAGTGCGGGCGCAAGCTCGGCGGCGAAATTGCGGAAGCGCGGCTGGGTCTTGTCGGGGATGCCTTCAAAGTCGACGACGATGCCCGCTTCGTGGGCTTCGACGGCGTACTCCACGACGTCGCGAATCAGATTTCGTCGCGCATCCTGATCGGCCAGAAGCTGGGCCATTTCGTTTACGCGCCAGGTGACGCCGTCATAATTGTTGAGCAGGCCCATGATGGGCAGTTCCACGTTGCCGGACTTCATCCAGCGATGCAGCTTGTCATCTTTGAGGAGGGCGACAGCTTCCGTGGGGCTGGCCTTCACCGTCTGGTAGCGCTCGTAGTCGACGATAGTCAGCGCTCCATCGGAGGTAACCGCGTGAAGTTGCTCCGGGATCAATACGTCAAGGTCTTTGTAATGTCTTTTGAGCGAGGCCAGGCTGTTGGAATCCCAGCTCACGTAGAATGCCGCCCGCAGTGGATCGTAGCTCGCGGGAACCTTTCCGAGGTTGGCCACGCGCCGGCGCCGGCCCTCGCGCACGGGGATGACTTTTGCGGCGGGCTTGATCTTCAGGGCGCGATAGATTGGCCGGGTATCCGGCAGCAATCCGGCGGGCAGCTCGACGCTGGCCGCGATGTTCACAAAAAAATACGCGAGCAACAGCGTCAGAAGCGCTCCGGAAACTTCCATCACCCGGCGCGTGCGGCGCCAGCGGACGCGCTCCGCGTCATAGAAAATTGGTCCACGTTCCTTCATGAAGCCTTTCAACCCGGCGGTGCGGCAAGGACCTGAACGTCGAGAGCTGGGTGGAGTTCCGCCTGCCTGAATCCGTCTGCCCTATTGTAAGATGCGTTCCGTTCATGAAGCCAATTTTCTCGCATCCCATTGTCGCCCTGGCCGCTGGGTTATGCCTGCGGCTCTTTTTCGTCTTCAAATATCCCGCCAATTCGGGTGACACAGTGCTGTACGAGCAGATGGCCACGAATTGGCTGCAGCATCACACGTATGCAATGGAGGTCTATGGAAAGATCGCCCCGGTAGACCTGCGCATGCCCGGCTACCCGGCGTTTTTGGCGCTGGTCTACGGGGTCACGGGCCGTACTGGGACGGACGCGCGACTCGCGGTAATGCTGGCGCAGGCCCTTGTCGATCTGCTCTCTTGCGTGCTCATTGCAATTCTCGGGGCGACGCTGTCTCTCATGGTGAATGAGCGGAACCGCCCGCAACGAGTTTTCATCGCCGCGCTTTGGCTCTCTACGTTGTGTCCTTTCACCGCGAATTATGCTGCCGTTCCGCTCACTGAGGTCTTTGCCGCGTTTTTCACCACCGCTGCTCTACTGCCGCTTTGTTTGCTCGTCGGGCGCACTCGCAACAATGGATGGCTGTTTATCAAGAAAAATTGGCGGCTTGCGAATGACTATCGCTACCTGGCTGCATGCGCGGCGCTGCTGGTAGGTCTCGGCACGTTATTCCGGCCGGAGGCGCCGCTTCTTCTCCTGGCTTGCTGGATCGTTCTTGGGATCGTCCTGGTGTCGCAGCATGAAGCGATGCGATGGATTCGCACGGTGGTGGGCATGGGCCTTGCTTGCGCGATCCCGCTGGCGCCGTGGGCCATACGCAATGCCGTGACGCTGCATGAGTTTCAGTTTCTGGCGCCGAAGAATTCGAACCTGCCCCGCGAGCTGGTTCCCTACGGATTCATGAGCTGGGAAAAAACATGGCTCTACCGTTTCCGCGAAGTCTACCTCGTGCCTTGGAAGCTCAACGAGGAAGCCATCAACGTAGAGGATATTCCCGGCCGCGCCTTCGACACGCCGGAAGAAAAAGCGCGCGTCGCGGCCATCCTGGAGCCTTACAACAACGACCTGACGCTCACGCCGGAAGAAGACGCCGCCTTCGGGCAACTCGCCCGGCAACGCACCGCCCGCCATCCGTTGCGCACCTACCTCTGGCTGCCCTCCGCGAGGGCCGTCACCATGTGGTTCACGCCGCGCATTGAGCTCCTCCCGGTATCCGGCACCGTCTTCCCGCTGCTGCAATCCTGGCAAGACGACAGAGTCGATCAGTCCGTGACCGTCGGCTTGTTTCTGCTCAACATCGTCTACGTCGCGCTGTCCATTTGGGGAACGGTACGTTTATGGCGGCGAAGCTCTGCGGTGCGCCCTGCCGTCGCCTTGCTGATCGTCTTCATTCTTTTGCGGACCGCGTTCCTCACAACGCTGGAGACCCCGGAACCCCGCTACGTACTGGTCTGCTTTCCCGCCCTGATCGCCCTCGCTGCCCAGGTTCTCTCGCGTCCCAGCGAATCCGCGTAGAAGAACCGTCCGCTGGCCCCAACTTATTTGAGAATTCCCAGAGTCTTGCGCGGCAGGCGCGCGACCTCGTCTTTGCTGATCAAGAAATTGTCGGAAATCAGCGAAGCTGGATTTCCGGCGAGCCATTTGGAAATGGAGATCTCTTCAAAAACGGGACTGTTGAAGAGCGCAAAGAACTTCGTCGGTTCGCTGCCGACTTGTTCGACGTAATGCCCAAAGCCCTGCTGGATGAAACCAATTTGGCCCGGACCAAATTCTTCCGTCTTTGCTCTTCCATGGGCGCCAAAGACCGTTACGCGGGCTCGTCCGCCGATGTAGTACTGCCATTCGTCCGCGTTTGGGTGCCAGTGTAATTCCCGGAGCGCGCCCGGTTCGAGGTACTGCATCACCGAAGTCAGCGTGTTGTTGATTGGGAATTCCTTCATCGTGACGATGCGCTCCCAACCGCCGGGGAACGTCAGCGGCGGCATCTTGGAGAGCCGAAACTTGTGCGCCGATTGCGAGGTTTCCAGATCGTCGGCGAGGTTCGGTTCAAGCGGCGTTGACGGAATTTTCCCCGGCATAATGTAGAGTTCTTTTTTCGGAAGACTCCTAACCGTGGCGAGGTCAAGATTAAGGTTTCGTGCGACAAGATGCTCCGGCGTGCGCGCCATCCAGTCGGTGATGCTGAAGGTCCCGAACTCCGAAAAGTGACCATCGTCGAAACCCAGCACAAAGTGCGCTTCTTCGTTGCTGATGTTTTGCAGCGCGTGCCCGTGGCCCTTGGGAAAATACCAGATGTCGCCAGGCTCAAAGACGTCCGTGGCCGCCTGGCCGTTTGGAGTAATGACGGTTGTGCGCACGGTCCCGGTGAGCATCAAGGCCCACTCCGCGGCAATCGCGTGCCAGTGCAATTCGCGGATGCCGCCGGGCTTCAGCCGCATCGACACGCCCGCGATATTTTGCGAAACGGGAAATTCCGCGATCGTAGCTTCTTTCGCGGAACCCGCTTCTCCGACCCAGCCGGTGGTCGCCTCAATGTCGAATTTGAAGTCAGGGAGAGGCTCGTGCTTGCCCGGGTCCTTGCCGACCTGATACGCCTCCTGCTTCGCCTGCGGCGTTGCCCGCACCGCGGACGGCATCATCACCGCACCCACGGTCGCCGCCGAGGCAGCGCCGATCATTTCCCGCCGGCTCAATTTGGTTTTCAGTTTGGATTTCATCGGTGCACCCGCCGTTATGGTCTGGAACTCGCGGTTTGACTTCGCGGTCGGCGGATAACGTACACCCCCACGGCGTCAGTGTGCAATGCGTCCCGTTTGCGCTTCTCCGCTCCTTACTTCTCCTCTACCGGCTCCGGATGAATCGTGACCCGGTGGACCTGCGGGAAGCGTTCTTTGACGCGGTCTTCGAGCGCGGCGGTTACGTCGTGAATCTGCGTGATCGGCAGGTTTCCTTTCATGGTGCAGTGGCACGAGGCCAAGATGCGATGCTCGACCTGGCGCACATGAACGTCATGGCAGTTCACCAACTCGTCGTATTCGGCGGGCAGCCCGTTCAGGAACTCTTCGATGGCGCTCGAAAGTTGTTTCATCTCGCCGCCGCCGGCGTCCGGCGTAGCGATGTGGCGTCCCAGCGGCTCGATGTGGATGTTCACGTCGATCGGTCCGTCCCGCAGCTCGCGAATGCCTTCTTCCAGATCCGTTGCTTGGCGATGGGCGTCTCGCAGGCTTAGATTCTCGTCCACCTCCAAGTGCAGCTCCACGAAAAGCTGGCCCTGCTGTTGCAGCGCGCTCAAGTCGTGGATGGCGAGTCCCATGCGCTGCGCCACCGCGCGAATGGCTTCAAACAGATGCTCGCCCTGGGGAGCGCGCGGCTCCGCGTGCACCATCACGTCGGACGGCACGATTTCGCTGATGCGCTTCTCGATGGCATCGCTCAACCTGTGCACCTGCTCGAGGCTCGCGGTCCTGGCCACGCTCACCGTGGCATCCACAAAATGGCGATTGCCGGCGCGCCGCACCCGCACGCGATCTACGTCCAGCACTCCGTCCATGCGAGCCACGGCGCGCGCGATTTCCTGCTGCAGCCCCTCGGGCGCCACATCCAGGAGCGCGTCCATAGTGCGCCGGCCAAGCAGCGAGCCGAGCCACAGGATCACTGCCGCAACCGCTAGACCGGCCAGCGCGTCGGCGTAGATGAGCCACGGCACGTTCCAGGTCTCGCCCGCCCACACCAGGCCGATTCCGGCGATCACGACGATGGTGCTCCACACGTCGGTCGAGAAATGCAGAGCGTCAGCTTCCAGCGCGTCACTCGGATATTTCTTGACCACCCGGGCGAGGGCCCGCGAACGGGTCAAATCGATGGCCACCGCACACAGCAAAATCAGAATCGCCGTTATGCTCGGCGCGATATGCACGCTGCGGAAAAACAGCCGGTCGAACGCTTCGTAGATAATGTAGAGAGCCGTCAGCAGAAGCAGCCCGGTCTCGACGAACGCCGAAAAATTTTCAAACTTGCCGTGGCCATAAGGGTGCCGCTCATCCGCCGGCCGGTCCGACACGCGCACCGACAGAAACGTAATGATCGCCGCGATCAAATCCAACCCGGAGTGCAGCGCCTCCGACAACACACCCAAGCTGCCCGTTCGCAGCACCAAAAACGCTTTCAGCGACACCAAAACCAGCGCCGAGCCTACGCTCAGCAGCGCCGCCCGCTTCTTTTCTCTTATTTCCTCGACGAGCTGGATCGCCATCACGCTGCCTAGACTACCTCAACTGCGCGTTACATTCGTGGCACAGCCATTTCTGGCTGTGCTGCCCTTGCAACCAAGAAAACTACAGGCAAGAATGGCCCTTCGGACTACTGAGGCCGGGACCCCACAACTTCACTCTTAGGCAGGAACCGCAACGCAGCGGAGTTCATGCAATAGCGCAGGCCGGTGGGCTCGGGGCCGTCCGTAAAGACGTGGCCGAGGTGCGCGTCGCACAGCTTACACTTCACTTCGCGCCGCACCGTGCCGAAGCTCATATCGGTTTTCTCGTAAACATTCTCGTCGGCGATCGGTTTCCAGAAGCTCGGCCAGCCGGTGCCGGAATCGAATTTCGTGGCGGAATCGAACAGGGCGTTATCGCAGTCGATGCAGCGGTAGAGTCCGGCGGCGTGTTGATCGTAGAGCGTGCCGCTAAAAGCCCATTCCGTCGCAGCGCGGCGCGTGACGTCGTATTGCAGCGGACTCAACTGCTTCTTCCACTCCGCCTTGATTTTGCGCACTTTGGCGACCGTGATCGCGCCAAGCCGCCTGCCATCGTCCGCGAACTTCACCACCGTTACGGGACCCGCGCCGCCATCCGCCTGCTCCGGTTCGTCATAAGCGAATGCCGCAAGGCACGCACGCTGCACGCCCAGAAGCAATCCGTAAGCTCCAACCGTTGCGGCTCCGAAAATAAATCCGCGACGCGTTACCTCGTTCATCGGCAGCGTCCTTCACTTCGAAAAAACGTCTCACCTCGCGGCGGTCAGCGGCGGAGCCGGCAGCAGCGGCAAGCGCTTGGGCTCTCCCCGCGCTCCGCGCACTTCCAGCTCTTCAAAGAGCAACGAGGGCGCAACGACGGACGCAGGCAAGCCGCCCTGCGCGGAGCCGAACGCGCCCAGCGCCGTGCCGGCAAAGCCCGTAATCGTGCTCTGCATGTAGTTGTAGACAAAGTCGTCGTTGCCGATGCCCGCCAAGTTCCGCAGCGAGCGCGCGTTCACGCCGATGATGCGCGCTCCGCGGATGACTTCCTCGCGGCCGTCCTCCGGATACACTTTGTAGACCAGCAGGGGCAAGCGATCGCCCGTGCCCGCGCCGCCGCCATAGCTGGCCAGCAGCGAAGAGTAATCCTCCTGGTGCAGCAGGCTCAGCGATGGATTGTCCATCTCACGGACGATCACGCAATACTGCAGCTTTTCCGCGCGGCATTCGTCGAGAAATTTTTTCTTCAACTCAGCCGGCGAAACCGTCTCCGTCGACTGGAAGAACAGATTGCTCATGGTCGGCTTCGCATCACTCAAGAATCCCGAGCGGCCGTGTCCGTTGGACTGATCGGAATCATTTCCCGGGCGCCGTGACATCAAAAGCGTTTTCAGCGTTCCGTTTTCAACCACGTCCACTTTTTCGGCGCGCACTCCTTCGTCGTCGACGGCATATCCGCCGATCAGCGGCGTGCCATGAAACTCCTTTGCTGCCGGATCATCCACAACGCTGACAGACGCCGGCAGCACGCGCGCTCCCAGCCTGCCGCTCCAATCGCTCTTGCCTCCGAGGTTGCCCATCAACTGCTCCATCACCGGCTGGAACGCCACCGGCGGACGCGAGCCGTTCATCGCCGGACCCAAGACCTGCGCCAAAAGCGGCGCAGCGGCGCGCGCTTCAAACAACACGGGACCCGTGTAATCCTGCGCCGGCTCGGCCGCGCGCAGAGCCATCAACTCGCTGCCGGCAACGTTCAGGCCTTTGCGCACGGCGTCCACGCTCGGGAGATCGGCCGGCCTCGGCGCGTAGGTCGAGTAAAGATGATTCAGCGGCATGCCATCCGGCGCCAGCGTATTCATGCCCGACTCGACCGCCGCGAAAGTGCGATTGGTGCGAATCTCCGTGCCCTCGCTGGTCATCAGGTATTCGGTGGCGTACACGAGATAGTAGGTCACTCGCGATTCGTAAATCTCCGGAAAGAGGCGCAGGGCCGCGGAGGTGTCGCGCGCTTCCTGCTCCCAATTGCGATTGCTCCAGTCCGGAGTGACCAGCGGCTCGATGATTTGAATCGGCGCGGCTTTGGAAAAATCGTCGATTTCGGATTGCCGGGCCAGGCTGCTGAGATACGCCTGCTTGCGCGAATAGGTCTCGACCGCTTGCTTGAAGGCCTGATCCGTCGCAATCCACAGGTCCTGGCGGAGCGAGTCGTAGTCGCGATCGATTCCCACCGATCCTTGCGAGCCGATAAAGCCACGGAAGGCGTCGTCGCTGATAAAGTTCGAGCTGTCGAGTTTGTAGGAGCCGACCCGCGCTTCGACGTCCATGAAGCGGTTGCGGGTATGCGTGCTGGTCAGCAAAGTGCCGAATTGCGCGACGATCTCTTTCACGTCGAGGTCCAGCAAACGGTATTCGACGTAATACGGCCGGACGGGCTGGTCGGTGCCCGGGATTTTCAATTCCAGGCGCGTCTTGGAACGCGCCATCTCGTCGCGCATGGCGCGCAGCGTTTGATCGTTGTCCTGGCCTGCCTGTGCGGCCGCCTGCGCCCGAGGCGCCGCGATGCTGCCGGTCAGCGCCGCGAGAATCACAAAGCCCATTGCCAAACCTGGGGCCAAACGTGCGCGCTTCACTGCGCACCTCCCGCCCGCAATACGTCATGCGCGGGAGCCGGCAAAATCGGCGGCCGGTCCGTGGAGCTTTCCTTTTTCTGAACTTCGAGCTCCGAGGTCAGAATCGCCGGCGACGCGGCAGAAACCGGCACAGAGCCGGACTCCGCGCCGCAGTACCCATTAAACACTTCGGTCGTATTTCCCGTGGCGACGATCTTGGTCAAGGCCGCCAGCGGCGTTCCCACAATGTCCACGCCGCGCACGAGCTGATCGGGGCGCCCGTCCGGAAATACCTTGTAAACCACCAACGGTAGAACCTGGAACGCTTGCGGCTGCCCGCGCCCGGTAAATGTGAAGCCACCGGCGATGTCGTCGATCAGCAAGCCGAACGGTTTGTGTTGTTCCTTAATGAGTTCGATGAGCTTTGCGCGCAATTGCGCGTTCGTCACCGTCTTGCTGCTTTCGACGATCAGGTTGCCTTGCCGGGAAACCGGCGATGCGCCGAGCTGCCGGCGCCCGTGCCCGTTGGAATGCGGAAAGCCAACCAGGGGCGAGCGCGACATCTCGAAATCTTTCAACACGCCATGGTCCACCAGCGTGACGCGATGCGCCTTCACGCCTTCGTCATCATATTCGTAGTAGCCGAGCAGGTCTGTCGAGTCCAGCTTCTTCATCGTGGTGTCGTCGATGATGCTCAAGAAGTCCGGCAAGATCTGCTCGCCGACTTTTTTCGCAAAGGTTTGCCCCTCGGCAGCGTCTTTTTGCCGATGGCCTTCTGCCCGGTGACCAAATACTTCGTGAAAGAAAACCGCAGCGGCGCGTCCTGTCAGGAGCGCCGGACCCACGGACGGCTCGTTGATCGGTGCGGCGACGAGACCCTCCAATTCCTTGCGCATGGAGGCTTCCGCCGTGTACACCGCTTTGTCGTCAGGCGCATCTCCGGGGTTCACCCAATCGAAGTTGTAATAGCGGTCCAGGTCCATGCCGTCCGGCGCTTTCCCCTGAATAAACAGTTCCAGACGGTAGCGAATCTGTCCGTACTGGAGCTGCGTGCCTTCGCTGGTTACCTGGTACGCGTTCTGGGCCTGCGCCGTAAATGTTGCAATGGAGTTGATGACCGCCGGCGAATCGCGGAACGCCTTCGTGTACGCCCTCACTTTTTCTTCCCAAGGTTTGCGCTCCAACTGGATGGAGGTCTCCGGGCCGATGTAAGTGTGCGGTTGTTCATGCGTAAAATCGGGCGCGCTGCCCTCCGCAGACTCCACTTTCACTTCCTTGCCGGTCCGGATCTTGATCAAGGATTCCGCGGCGGCTCTGTACTGCTTGTCGGTCTCCAGCCAGATGGCGCGCCGCAGCACTTCGGTGTCGTTGTCGATGGGAGCCGACTCGCCGGGTCCGCCTCTCTGTTCCTGCCGCTCGCCGACCTTGTGCGTGTTGTCGAGGTCATAGCTGCCGGTGCGCACGGCTACTTCCAGCCAGCGGTTGCGGCTTTCACTGCTGGAGAGCAGCGCGCCGTTGGAGCCGGAAACTTCCCCGCGCTGGGTGTCGGTGATCGTGTAACCGATGTAGTAAGCCGGCGGGTCTTGCGCGCCCAAGGTCTTCGCCGAACGCTCCAGTTCGGCCTGCATCGCAGCGAGGAGCGGGGACCTCTTGGCCTGGACATCGGGCGGACCGGCATACGCGACACGCGCGGTGATGGGGGCCAGTTGCGCCAGCGAACCCAGGGTCAGACCAAACACAAACATTTTGTTTCGGATCGATCTGCTCAAAGGAAGCCTCACTAACGTTTAGACGGGTCTCGCAATCATTCAGTGTACGACACCGCTTGCAGACGCACAAATAAGGGTCGCCAGACCGGCAACATAGGTTCGACGCCGTGCGGACAAATACCGTTGCACTGGCGATGAAGGCGTCAGGTTCGAAAGAGGAGCGCCCGGCGCAATCTGCCGCCGAGGCTTGAATACCAGCCGGCAGCGCACCGCGAGGACGCTTGCTACCGGCACTTCGGCGAGGTTGACGGGCAGCCTGGAAGAGCGGTCGTCGAGCTGCTGCCCCTGGAAGCAATAGGCACGACGATCGCAGGGATGGCGGCCAGTATACCCAACGTGATGCCCGTGCCTTTGCCGATGTGAGTACCGGTGTGCTCGACCCCTTGCAATCCACCCGGGCCGCCTACATTTGTGTCGGTCACCACTTCGGTCAAGAGATCGAGCGTCGCTTGTATCGGCGCTAGGGGCGCGGAGTTGTCTCCGCTCCGCACGCTGGTCATTTGCCCGGCCTTCACCAGCACGCAAACGCCCGCAAGATTGCAGACGCGCACGATTCCTTCAAAGGCGATCACCGTCATCGTGCTGTTGTCGAAGCCCACGTAAAAGTCGGTTCCTACCACGCCCGCGACTCCCGCGGGTGTGCGCACTTCGAACTTGCCATCTGGCCGGGATATTTTCTGCGCTTGCGAGCGCAGCTTGCCGTACGTCAACTCCAGTTGCGTCTGCTGCGCGCCGGCGTCATGCTTCTCCACCTTCATGGACGATTCCGAGCCGACGTTGAGCACCGATCCATCATCCAGGGCTACGCGCGCCCGGCCGTTCACCTGGGTGTTCACGAGATCCTGCCAATCCACCACCGATTTCGTCGACGCCGTGATCGTCTTCGCTCCGCGCTCGATGTTGGCCGCCGGAATGAGGCGGGAGATTTCGCCCGCGCGTTGACCTCCACTCTGCGGCTCGGCGTAAATGTCCGCAGGAACAGCGATCAGCGAGGACAGCAATACGGCCAGTCCCAAGGCGCACGGAGATTTCGTCTTCATCGCGGACTCTCCTGAATCTAAGAGTTGCTTGGCAGGCGTCTTTGTGTATCGTTGGCGAGTCCGCTCCCGGTGTCAATCCAAAACGCGAGAGCCTTTGCGCAGTCGCTACACACTCCGCGCTCCGTGCCGGCCGATCGTATCGCGTGGGTTGATGCCGGCTCTGGACACACGATCTTCTTTCTCGCCTTCAATCGTCGTCGAAATGGAAAATGGCCGCCGCCATGTCGTCATGTTGCGTTCTGCCGTGGGCGAAACGGTCCACCGCCGAGAATATCCGCTCAAGGAGCTCCGCGGGCGAGCCATGAGACTCTGTTTCACAGATGGCTTGCAGCCGCTCCATCCCGAAGCTCTCTCCTTCGGTGTCGAAGGCGTCCGATATCCCGTCCGTAAAGAAAAGCATGGAGTCGCCCGGCTCGAGCGCCATTCGCAAGGTCTCGTAGACAACCGACGGATCGAACAGACCTGGTGGTATTCCCGGAATTTCCAGCACGCGGCAGCCTCCCGCCGAGAGATGAAACGGGCCAGGCATGCCGGCGCTGGCGATTTGCATCTCGCGGCTCCGCGGATCGAAAACCGCGTATTGCACCGCGGCATGCGGCCGATTGGTGCCGCGAATCATCAGTCGCCGGTTCAACGTAGTCAGAACCAGCGAGGCGTCGATGCCTGTCTTGTGCACGCCGCGCAATGTTCCGACCGCCAGCGCCGCATACATTGCCGCGGGAAGACCTTTGCCGGACACATCCCCGAGATACAGTCCCACGCAGCCGTCCGTCAGCTCGAAATAATCCAAAAAATCGCCGCCGACTTCGGCCATCGGCTGAAACGCGTGCGAAATTCTCACCTTGCCGGCGCGCAGCGATTCCACGGGAAGCATCACGCTCTGAATCGAGCACTTCCTCGAGTTCTTCCTCGCGCAATTTCTCGATGGTGCGCAGCTCCACGGGGGGCGCTGTCGTGTTCATCTACTGTTCCAGAAAAGAACGTCTCACCGGGAAGGGGGTTCGGCGGCAAAGCAATTCTAACAGCGAAGACCTCCGGTTCGCTCGAAAAGCCTAGCGTTGTTTCCTTCCGCACACGCGGTACGCAGCGGCATTGCCTGCCCCGCGCCCATGACGCCACAATTTCTTCATGCGCGCTTTGGCCATGCTTCTAGTCGCTGCCGGATTTCTTTTCGGGGTCTACCAGTATTATCTGAAGAAGATGCCCACTCCCGACCAGGGGGCCGCATCGACGCAGGCCATCAGCTTGACGGGCGTTCGCGCCGACCTCCTGCAGATCGCGCAAGCCGAACGCGCCTACACCGCCTTGAACAGCCACTGCGCCTCCCTGGTCGAGTTGGTTTCCTCAAATTCGCTATCGATGGCGCGTCCCGAGCGTGATGGCTATTCCTATGCCGTCGAGTGCTCCGGCGCCGACTTCACTGTCACTGCCCGCCACCCTCCTGCGCCGGCCAGCTCCCCGATTCGTTACCCCAACCTGGCCATCGACCAAACCATGCAAGTCCGCGAAGTCAATTAACGCTTCCTTTTTTCTGTGACCGTGTAGCCCCAGGGGCTTTACGTCCCGGCCCCCTGCCGGGGTGTCGGCGCCCCCGCCCACGGAACTTTTGCCCTTCGTCTCCCGTACCTTCTTCTGCTATCGGTTCCCCACAGTAACCGCGCCACCACGGCGCAAACGAAGGAGCACCACATGGACGGTCAGTTAATCGGTCTGGTTGCCGTAATTATGAGCCTGGGCATTCCCCTCGGCGCGATGTACACGTACTACCGGGTGCGCAAGCTGCGCACAGAAGAGCGCTTGGCCGCCATCGCCCGCGGCGTCAGCGTTCCCATGGTCGCGGAGCTTTCCGAGGGTGCGCGCTCCCGCCGCTACGGCATTTTGCTGGTTAGCACCGCACTCGGCTACATCCTCGCCTTTGGCCTCATCGGCCAAATCGAACGGGAACCCGACACCTGGGTTGCCGCCGCTTTCGGAATTATTCCGCTGGCGATCGGGATCGGCTATTTCATCGATGCCACGCTGATCCGGCGCGATTTGCACGCCGCCAACTAGCGCGGCGCCTGGGGAAGGCTGTCGCAGCGGAAAAAGTCCTGTGGCACAGCCATTTCTGGCTGTGCGCTTCAGCTAAGTGCTGTAGATTCAAAGCAGGCACAATCGCCTCGGACGCCAACTCCCTTCGAAACGGACCCTTTTCGTAACCTGGAAGGGCGGCCACGAACTAGCCTGGCGGAGAGCCTCGCACTCCCCTGTCCGCCGCCCTCTCTGTGCTAAAATTGCGGCGCATGCATCCCGCCATCCCGCGCCTTCTCGACCTCCAGAACGTCGATCATCGCATTGCCGCCTTGCGAGCGGAAATGGACTCCTTTCCCAAGCGTATCCTCGAAGCCGACGCCAAGCTCAGCGGCGCCCGAGCCGCCGTTGCCGCGGCCAAGGAAGCCAACGCCAAGGACGTCGCGGAGCGCAAGAAGCTCGAGTTCGACGTGACCCAGTGGAAAGACCGCGCTCGCAAATATCGCGACCAGAGCGGCGCCGTAAAAACCAACGAAGCCTACAAAGCCCTCCAGCACGAAATCGCCAACGCCGAAGCCGAAGTCGCCAAGGCCGAAGACCGCCAGCTCGAAGTGATGATGGCCGGCGAAGACGCCGAGCGCCGCGTCAAGAACGCCGAAGCCAATCTGCGCGACGCCGAGCTAGCCATCAACGCCGAGAAAAAACAGATTCAATCCTTGAACGCGCAAAAGAAAAAGGATCTCGACGTGCTCCTCGCCGAACGCGAGCGTACCATCGCTCCGGTCCCCGACGACATGCGCGATCTCTACGAACGCATCGCCAAGCGCCATCACGGCACCGCGCTCGCCGAAGCCCGCGACGCTCAATGCCGCGGATGCGGCATGCGCGTTCTTCCGCACATCCTTCAGCTTTTGCGTCAGGATGCCAACGAAGAAATCTTCCGCTGCGAAAGCTGCGGCCTGATCCTTTACTCGCTCGAGCCCATCCCCGCGCCGAATCCCGAAGCCGGCTCGGATAACGCCGCGTCCTCGGCGTCCACCACGTCCTGATGGCGAAACGCGTACCAACTCCTGCCGGCGCGAAGCTCTTTGCCGATGCGGCGCCTGGGCCGAAACCCGTTGCCGCCGCCTTTCGCGCGAATATCGACGGCGGCTCGCGCGGAAATCCCGGGCCCGCTTCGTATGGCGTAGTGATCCGCGATGCGCGCGGGCAAGTCGTCGCAAAGCTCAAGAAATACGTCGGCCGGATGACCAACAACGTCGCGGAATATTACGGCCTGATCGCCGCGCTCGACTACGCCCAGTCGCAAGGCATCCGCGCGTTACGCATCGAAAGCGACTCCGAGTTGCTGGTGAAACAAATGCGCGGCCAGTACAAGGTGAAGAGCGCCGAGCTGCGCCCGCTGTTCGAGCGCGCCCACAAAATGTCCCAGGCCCTCGAATCGTTCCGCATCGACCACGTGTACCGCGAGCAGAACCGCGAAGCCGACACTCTCGCCAACGAAGCTCTCGATGAGACCTCTGGACGCCCAGCCAATCCCGCGGCCGCGTCGAAAACTGAACCGCGCTCCGCAAGGTCCGAGCCCCGCCGATTCCGCGCCCGCTTCCGCAGCGGCGTCCTCTATCTCCTCGAAGACGTCGATCTCCCCGACGGCGAGGAAGTCGAAGTCCTAATCCGACTGATCCCCAAAAAGACCTGAACGCATCATCTCGTCCGTCTTCTGTCTTTTCTTTTGTTTTTTCTTTTGTCTTTGTATGTCTTTGTAGGGGCGCAGCGCGTCCCGCCCGCGTCCACGACGCGCGAACGCGCGACGCTACTTCAACGCGTACGACCGATACAACGTGTCTCGCTGCGCCGGAATGAACCCCGCGTCGGAAATGATGCGACGCAACTCGCCTTCATTGGTCCGGTTTTTCACCCCCGCCGCGAACACCACGTTCTCTTCGATCAGGATGCTGCCCACGTCGTCAGCGCCAAACTGCAAGCCCACCTGGCACACTTTGATCCCCGGCGTGAGCCAGCTCGACTGGATGTGATCGATGTTGTCAAGGTATAACCGGCTGACCGCCAGCGTCTTCAGGTAATCGACCGCGGTCGTCTCCTGCACTTTCTTGCCAAGCGCCGTGTTTTGCGCCGCGAACACCCACGGAATGAACGCCGTGAATCCGCCGGTATCCTCCTGAATCCGCCGCAATCGCTCGAGATGATTCACGCGATGCCGCAACTCTTCTCCGCAGCCAAACATCATCGTCGCGGTGGTGCGCAGTCCCAGCGAGTGCGCCACGCGGTGCACTTCCTCCCAGTCGTCGCTGGTGCATTTCAGCCGCGCGATCTTTGAGCGAATCTCATCGTCCAGAATCTCCGCGCCGCCGCCCGGAATAGACTGCAGCCCCGCATCCATCAGCCGCTGAATCGTCTCCCGCACGCTGATCTCAGAAACTTCCGCGATGCACAAAATCTCCGGCGCCGAAAAGCAGTGCAGGTGCACCTGCGGAAACCGCTCCTTCAGCGAGCGCAGCAGATTTTCGTAGTACCCGATCTGCAAATCCGGATGCAGCCCGCCCTGCAGCAGCACTCCCGTGCCGCCCAGCTCCAGCATCTCTTCAATCTTCTGGTAGATCGTCTCAAACGAAAGAATGTACCCGTCTTTCGCCCCCAGCGGCCGGTAAAACGCGCAGAACGAGCAGTACTCCGTGCAAAAATTCGTGTAGTTGATGTTCCGGTCGATCTGATACGTCACGATCCGCGGATCGTTCTTCTTCAACCGCAGCTGGTGGGCCTCCATCCCGATGCCCACCAGGTCATCCGACTCCAGCATCTCCAGCGCCTGCTGTTTCGTTATGCCCACAATCGGTTCCTTTTACGCCGCCCCTATTCTAGCCGCAATGCGCCCCGGAACGGTAAAACGTAGCCGTCGAAACGTTCGAGCGATTCGCACGCCGAAACGTGGCCACATCAGAGACCACAGAGAAAGTTGTTGTGTGGGGAATGCGAAGCGACCCGGGAGGGAGGGTACATCCCGGGGTGTCTTGGGAACTGTGAAGTATCCGATTGATTCCACAGCATTTGCGGGTGCACCTGTGTGCGAGAATTGCGCAGAGAGTTTGCAAAGTGGTAATCCCCCAGCAGTTTGTATGAACATCATTCCAGAGGGTTTGCGGGAAGGGCCTGTTTGTAACTGCATGAAAACAAAGGAGCACAGGAAACGGAAGGATGCGGAAGGCTTGAGGGAGACGCCACGCCCGGTGTTGCGTTGGTCCTTCGGTATCCCTTTGGGTAAAAAAGAGTGCGTAAGTGCCTGCTTTTAAAAGGGATAGAGTGGTGCTGTCGCGGAAAAGAGTGCGTAAGCGGCAGAGAACAAACGGGTTGAATGGAACTGGGGACGATTTGTTTGGGGCAACGCAACAAATGATTCCACAGATCGGTACGTTATGTCAAGGTAAACTTCCAGATCAGCCTGCGAGGGGGTTGCCGCAAGACGGGCTGCTGGGAGCGGTGCTCTGAAAGCGCTGTAGGTGCGTCATACGTTAGCCCAAACCGTAAGGGTTGGGAACGAAACGAGCAAACACATCAGAGCACCATAGGTGCAGCACCAACTCAACCGAAAACAAATTTCGGATCGAATTCAACACCATGTCGCTTCAGCAGTGCGAGGAATTCTTCCTCGAAACTCATCTTCTTATGATGAGCGTCCTGATTTCGTATATATCGAATGACCGCAGGAACAAGCGACGCACTCACACTGAATGCCCCATAGCCCCGCTGCCACTCGAGTTCCTGACCCTCCTCGCGCGCCCATAGGGACGAATTCGCCTTAATAGCCATAACCGCCTTAGCCAACGCCAAAGGCGGCGGAATTTGAATGAGCAAATGAATGTGGTCATCCAGGCCGCCGATTCCGTGAGCAAAAATCCCAAGGTTTTGGCAAATACCAGCCGCATAGGCCCATAGCCTCGGCCGAAATTCAGCAGAAATAAGTTTGCGCCGTTCCTTAGTGCTGAACACAACATGAACTACGTTTTGAGAGAGTATGTGTGAGACAAGCGTGTCGCGCCTCCAGCGCTCGCCATTCTACACATCACGTACCCAGCGCTCACGCGCTGGGCTAACGTTTAGCGTGCCTACGGCACTGGACGAACAGCGAAGCACGCGCGTGGCGGCAATCAAAGGCAAAGATACACGAGGTATGGGAGGCCCCTTCTCAGGACGGTACACCTTTGTGAACAAAGTAAGGCAACTAGATCTTGGCTCACATCAGACGGCTTTGGCCTTCTGGCAGGAGCGTTCGTCGTCGACGAATTTCCGGAACGCGGATTCTGCGTCCATGGGAGTCCGGTATTCGCCGTTTTCGCAGCGCTTTTTCATGTCTTCCAGAATTCGGTTGATGGCGCGGCGGCACGCAGGAGTTTTATCGATTCTGAGCTGGTGAGCCAGCCGGTTGAGGTATTCGGTATCCATAATTTTCGGGAACTCCACCAAAGGTTTGATGGGAGCAAGTGCAAGAAGGGCTGCATGAAAATTTCGATGTCTATGAATCCAAAGCTGCGTGGCCGAGCCGCCCTTCGAGGCTCCCCTCGTCCCTCGGGGCGGGCAGGGTAAACCCTTCGTGACTCAGGGCAAGCAGTCGGCGGCCGCTACATTCGGAGAAAGGCAAGATGGCGAGATGAACTCGGCGCTACAAACGACTGGCGAGACAAGCTCGCCGCTACAAAGGCGAGGGGCCTTCGCGGTACTTCGGAGACCAGTGTCGCCAACCTTAATTCAACATTGGTTTCACCTGTACGTCCGTCCAAGTTTCCGGGGTTTGGCGTACACCGTACAGTGTGAGTCGTGACGGACTTGGGAAGAGTTTGCGAGCGGATGAAATGCCTGGACTTGACTACATATCCTGCGTGTTGACGGTGCTCTCGACGGTGCTGATCGGGAAAAAACTATGGCACGGCTGGATCATCGCGGCGGTCAACAGCGTGATTATCTGCGTGATCGGGATGCGCACCGCTCAATTTGGGTTCGTTCCCGCCAACCTATTTTGCGTGGGACTTTACGCTAACAACCTAAGGAGCTGGCGAAGCAACCGACCATGAGAGCGAAAGCGACCAAGCGCGCCGGAGCGGCCGTCTTCTTGCCTGGGCTAGTACGCGGGCTCTTGCTCGGGCTCGTGCTCGCGATTGCGGTTGGCGGCGCACTGCCGGTCCGCGCGCAATCCAGCACACCGGCCGAGGAGAAACGCCACGCCAAAAATCTGGTGCAGCCGGTGTTTCCGGAGCTGGCAAGAAGACTCAATCTGTCCGGTGCGGTCCGGATTGAAGTGACGATTTCCCCGGAGGGCACCGTGAAACGATCGAAAGTGCTGGGGGGACATCCGGTGCTGGCGATTGAGGCGCAACGAGCCGCGGAGAAAAGTACTTTCGATCCGGGACCACGAGAGACGACCGAAGTGATTGAATTTAAGTTCTAGTGGATCGAGTGAGCACTGGCTCTAACGGCGCTTCGCGAACGCAAAATCCATATACCGCACAGGCTTATTTCGGGCCGCCGCAATCGCAACCGTATTCATGCGAGGGATCAGACCCATGGTGGCGGCAACAGTGAAATAGGCTGTAAGCCCGAGCAGGTTTTCCTCGTCCAGCGTGAAGTCGATATTCTCCGCCAAGTATCGCCGCAGTTGTTCCGCCGGAAGCGCAAGCTCGATGGCCGCCTGCTCGCTGATTTGTTCGAGGTGTTGCAGGCCTAAATCGCGGGACGTTTGAAAATCCTCGATGATCTCCGGGGTCGCGACGTCGCGCCGCGCCGCCCAAACCGCCAGCACGGCGGGAAGATTGGTCATGCTGCGCCATTCCTCGACCACGTCGTAGACGTGTAGCTTTTCCGCACCGGCGATGCCCGCGCTGCTGGCGGCGCAAACCTGCTCGCCGGACGCGCCCCGGGTGGCGTGCGGCTCGATCTCGATGCTGAAGCGCAGTGCGGGGTCGCCGATGAGCAGAGCGGCGTCCGCGCGCTGCAGCATCGCGCCGAGGTCCGGCGGCATCTCGAAGAATTTGGGCGCGAACTTCCATCTGCGTTCGCACAGAATTTTCGTAAGCGCTTGGGTGCTCCGCGAACTACCATCCAACGCGATGTTGCGCGCGTCTGCGATCGGCATCTTGGAAACAAGCAGCAAGCTCCGCACGCGGTTCTTCGAGGCGATGGCCATGTCCGGCAGAATCACCAGATCGTCGATGCGCTGATACTCGATCGCCGGGATGATCGCAATGTCGGCCGCGCCGCCGCGGAGCGCTTCGGCGCACAGCGACGGAACAGTGAAGGAAAGCTCGTACTTGCCGCGCAATGGGCCGTTGGTGAAGCCCCAGACGAGCGGCGCGGTGTTCAGATATTGAACGATTGAGATGCGGAGTTTGGGCGAGATGCGGAGGTTTGGCAAGTTCGCAGGTCTTTCGTGGACCGCTCAAGTATAGCAGACGCGATTTTGGTCCGCGCAAGGAGGCTTTTGATGTAAAACGTTTCCGCCATGGCAAAGGCGATGGATTCGGAGGCGTTGAAAATGTCGAAGCTTGCGTCCCGGTTGTTTGCGCTCGGGCTCATTGTTACGGCCGGCGCGCATTCGGTCAGTGCGGCACGGCGCGCCCATGCGCGCGCCGACGCCGACGCACCTGCCACCATCGCCGACAAAACCGCCGGCGCGCAGAAACTTCGCGGCTATTTCAATCTCTATTGGGACGCCAAGCAGGGCAAGCTATGGCTCGAAATCGACAAGTGGAGCACGGAATTTCTGTATCAGAGTTCGCTGCCGGCCGGCATCGGTTCGAACGACATCGGCCTGGACCGCGGCCAACTCGGGGCGACGCGCATCGTGCGCTTCGAGCGCAGCGGCGCAAAGGTCCTGCTGATGCAGTCCAATCTGGAGTATCGCGCGGTGAGCAGCGATGCCGACGAGCGCCGCGCCGTCCGCGACTCCTTCGCCGAATCTGCGCTGTGGGGTTTCACGGTGGCCGCCGAAGACGATGGCCGCGTGCTGGTCGATGCCACCGATTTCTTTTTGCGCGACGCCCACCACGTTCCCGAGACGCTGCACCGCACGAAGCAAGGCTCGTATCACCTGGATGCCACGCGTTGCGCGCTGTACCTGCCGCGAACCAAGAATTTCCCGCTCAACACCGAGGTGGAAACCACGCTGACGTTTGCGGGCGAGGAGCCGGGGCAGTGGGTGCGGCAGGTCACGCCTTCGCCCGAGTCAATCACCGTGCGCGAGCATCATTCCTTTGTGCAGCTTCCACCTGCAGGCTACAAGCCGCGCGTCTACGATCCTCGCGGGAGCTTCTTCGGCATTTCGTACATGGACTACGCGACGCCGGTCAGCGAGTCCATCGTGAAGCGCTTTATCGTGCGCCATCGCCTCGAGAAAAAAAATCCCGGCGCCCCGGAGAGCGAGGCCGTGCAGCCCATCGTCTATTACCTCGATCGAGGCGCGCCGGAGCCGATTCGCTCCGCACTGCTCGAAGGCGCGCGCTGGTGGAACCAGGCGTTTGAAGCCGCGGGGTACAAGAATGCGTTCCGCGTCGAGCTCATGCCCGAGGACGCCGATCCCATGGACCTGCGCTACAACGTGATCCAGTGGGTGCATCGCGCGACGCGAGGCTGGTCCTACGGCGAAGGCGTCACCGACCCGCGCACTGGCGAAATCATCAAGGGCCACGTTTCGCTGGGATCGCTGCGCGTGCGCCAGGACTATCTGATCGCGGAAGGTCTGCTCGCGCCGTACGAAAAAGGCAAGCCGGCCTCGCCGAAGATGCAGGAGATGGCGCTGGCGCGGCTGCGGCAGCTGGCGGCGCACGAAGTCGGGCACACGCTCGGCTTACAGCACAACTATTCCGCGAGCACGGTGAATCGCTCGTCGGTGATGGACTATCCGCCGCCGCTGGTCACGCTCGGCGCCGACGGCGCGCCTGACGTCTCCAACGCCTACGCCACCGGAATCGGCGAGTGGGACAAAGTCTCCATCGCGTGGGGCTATCAGGATTTCGCGCCCGGCGTCGACGAGCACGCCGCGCTGAACAAGATTCTCAGCGACGCGTTCGGCCGCGGCCTGCGGTATCTCACCGATCAGGACGCGCGTCCGGCCGGTTCTTCGAGCAGCGTCGCGCATCTGTGGGATTCGGGCGCCAACGCGGTCGACGAACTGGACCGCCTGATGAAGGTTCGCGCCGCCGCTTTGCGCCGCTTCGGCGAAAACAATATTCGCGAAGGCGCGCCACTCGCCACCATCGAAGACGTTCTCGTGCCCATCTACATGCTCCACCGGTACCAGGTGGAGGCCGCCAGCAAGCTCGTCGGCGGCATGGACTACACCTTCGCGCTGCGCGGCGACGGTGAAACGCCCACGCAGATCGTCGCAGCCGCCGAACAGCGCCGCGCACTCGCTGCGGTCCTCGCGACGCTCAAGCCGGATGTGCTCGCGCTTCCCGAACCGCTGCTTCGGATCATTCCGCCGCGCCCGCCGGACTACCAGCGAGGGCGCGAAGATTTCAAGATTCGCACCAGCCCGGCGTTCGACGCCTTAGCGCCCGCCGAAGCCGCGGCGCAACACACGCTGCAGTTCCTGTTTAATCCGGAACGTGCCGCTCGGCTCGTGGAATTTCACGCGCGGGATGCGGCGAATCCCGGCCTGGAAGAGGTCTTCGACGCCGTTCTCGAGGTCACGTGGAAGTCGCCGCACCCCGGGGCGTCGTATCCGGCCGAAATCGCTCGCGTTGTGGACAATGTTGTGCTGTACGATCTCATGGTTCTCGCGGCCAACGAAAAGGCTCCGGACCAGGTGCGCGCCATTGCGTCCCTGAAGCTCGACGAACTGAAATCCTGGCTCGTTTCCCCGCAAGGCGTGTCCACGGATCCTGCTCAGCGCGCTCATACTTTCTATGCCGCGCAGCAGATTGAGCAGTTCCAGAGGGACCCCAAACGCCTAGAGATGACGCCGCCTTCCGAGCCTCCCGACGGGCCGCCCATCGGAGCGGAGGAAGACTTCGAAAACGAATAGCCGCCGTTGGCACCTGCTCGACGGCTTCGGGCATCTAAAGGATGTACGATGCAGTTTGAGGCACCACTGTACCGAATAGCACTTTATTCGTCCGTGCCCGGGACTATCCTGAGTAACGCCAGTCCTGCAGACACGCATCCATTGAGGTAATCCATGAGGATACTCGCCCCGGTTCTCCTGGTCTCTTTGACCGTTTGCGGGGGTGTCGCTTCTGCGCAGGAAGAGGCGAAACCCGCTGCGGCCGCGCCACAGCAGCAAACAACCGACGCATCGGCTCACAAAGTGAAAGTCGTCTATGTCAGCGACTTTGAACTGGACGTGCGCGACAACGGTGCGGGAAAAAGCGCGCCCTCTGGCGCTTCGGCGCCTGCTGCCCAAGCTGACGCGAAGAAAGAGGATAGCCCGGCCGAGCAAGCGAGCAAGCTTATAGAACTGATGTCCTCCAGTTTGGTGAAAGAGCTGGAAAACGCGGGCTATACCGCGCACCGCCTGCGTCCCGGCGAAGCGCGGCCGGAGGCAGGCATAGACATAAAGGGAGTGTTTACGGAGCCGGACGAAGAGAATCACTTGCGGCGCGCGGTGATTGCAAACGGAGCTCGTATGGGCAAGATGGGGCTTTTCGTGGGTGTCGGCAATCTGGCGCGGCCCGATCAGCCGCTGTATGCGATTGTCGATCTGAAGGGCATCGAGAACAGCGGGAACAAACCGGGTGCGATGATCAACGTGAGCGCGTACGCCCCAGTAGCCAAGTTCGACGTGCAGAAGGACGCCACGGAGAAAATGATCAAGGAGACAGCCTCGGCGATCGTCGCGGACTTGACTACCCTCTTGAACACCAACGTCGCCGCAGTCACGCACTGAGGGCAGGACGGGTTTGTGTGGTAACCCGAAAAACGGGTCTCAGCGGCCAAGCATTAAGTGGCTGTGATGGTTGAAGTTGAGATTCTTCGGGCATCCTTATCGGATGCCCTCAGAATGACAATTTTGCTTTTTGCCGCAAACTGTGAAGCTGTGCCCTGATGTTGGCGTACAGATTCCGACGCTTGGTTTAGCCCCGGGCCCAATCCTTCCACGCAAGAGCCTTTACCCGGCTGAATTCGCGTACGTTCGCGGTAACCAGGGTATATACCAGTGGCTGGTCTATATCGCACAGTCTCATTCCCTACGCATCTCCAGAAGCTTTACCTCTGTTGTGTACCATGGTACATTTGTACCAGACGAGAGGAGGGTGCTGCATGGCGGACGAGCGGAGATTCATCGTGGAGCGAGTGCAGACCGGAGTGCGCATCGAGAAGCGGCTCCTGAAGGTGCTGAAGGCCCTGGCGGAGTACCACGACTTGACGCTTGGCGATTTGTTGGAAGGCATCGTGTTGCATGCGTTTGACGGGAAGTGCCCGTTCTCGAAAGACAATCTCCAGCGCATCAAGGATTTGAAGAAGTTTTACGGACTGGAACTGGATTCCCGCGCGAGCCACCGCCTGATCGAAAGCACCGCGGAGCAATCCAGCAAGAAACAGAGGCGCGGCTATGAATGAGTGGCTCAGGAGAATTGCGCTGCCCGGGCTGCGGTGGTCCCTAGGCCTGGTGGTCGTGTGGGAGTCCTGTGAATTTGCCTTTGGCCGGTCCGCGTTGCGGGCCTTCGCCAAGACCGGTCTGCCGTCATGGATTCGCCCCCTGCTCGGAGGTTCCGAAATCATCGCGGCGGTGCTGTTTCTTGTGCCTGCCGCAAGTCTTGTGGGCGGCTACGCGCTGCTGATCATTTTCTTTTTCGCCGCGGTGATCCACATCGTCCACGGCTGGTACGACGTGGGAGCGCTGGTGGTCTACGGCATGGCGGTGTTGGCGTGCATGGCCGGCCGCGAGGTGAGGAACGGCGGAGGTGGAGCTTGACTGACGATGAGTTCGTCGCACAGTTTGAAAACGGCACGCTTCCCATCGAATCTTTCCGGCATGCGGACCACGTCAAGATGGCGTTCTTGTACCTGCGGAGGTATCCGGTTGTGGACGCGCTCCGGCGTTTCTCCGATTCCCTGGCCAGGTTCGCGGCCGCGCATGGCAAGACCGGCCTCTACAACGAAACCATCACCTGGGCCTACCTGCTGATCATTCGCGAGCGGCTGGCTCGCGCAGGACGCGAGCAAACGTGGATGGAATTTGCGGCCGGCAACGAAGACCTGCTGAGCTGGAAGGACAGCGTCTTGAAGAAGTACTACCGGGAGGAGACGCTTGCCTCGGACCTCGCGAAAAAGACCTTCGTCCTTCCGGACAAGGCCATCCCCGCCTCCAACGCCCCCTCCCTGTATAAAGGCATACCGGGTTCGGCGGGCTGAAGCCCAGCGCCTACAGCCAAGAAAAGAGAGACGGCCCACCAGACCAACGCAGGGGTTTGCTCGTCTATAGGCCAGGGAGGACGAGTCCATGCGAATGCGCACGGTGGTTTGTCTGGTTGTGGCGGTTGTCGGTTATGCCGTGTTTTTGCACGCGGCCCGGGCTGGGGGGCAGTCCGGTGTTCCAAGCGAGCCGGCCGCGGCTGTGTTTCCAGGGGTACCGGCTATGCCGGCGATGTTCGCCGTTCCTGCCCATCCTGCCTGCCGGCAGAACCCGCTGCACCTGCCCAGCCTGCTCTCCCCGCTGGGACCTCGGGTATCTAGGCGGCTCGACCCAGTATAGCGATGAGCCCGTTGCCGATTGCTCCGGCCTGCACCTTCGATTGCGGGATGAGAGGCCGACCGTGGAATCCGAGGAGCGCACGGTCTCCAAGGCGGAGGCGCGGGTCTTGCGCGTTCATGAGATCCAGAACGGCGGGGTTCAGGTACAGGCCTGGGATAAGGATGTGTACCCGGTGACCGCGTGCAAGGCCGCGGTGGGTTCGGGCGAGGAGGCGCAGCAGCTGCTCTCCCAGATCAAACTGTCGGTGCGGGGTGGAGAGGTTTCGGTGACCGGGCGAGCCGCGATGAGTGGACGGTGTTTCTACTGATTCGCACGCCGAAGGCGGCGGACATCGAGCTGACCACGCACTATGGACCGGCGGGCTTCTACAGCGTGGATGGAAAGATCACGGCGCGGGCCACGAATGGGCCCATTTCGATCAGGGATTGCTCAGGGGAAGCAGACATCGCGGCGGTTAACGGGCCGATCAGTTTTTCGGGGACCGGCGGGAAACTGCGACTGCACACCGAGAATGGGCCGATCAGCGTGGCGCTGAATGCGGCGACCTGGAGCGGGGCGGGGCTGGTGGCCGACGCGGTCAATGGACCGCTGACGCTGCGTGTGCCGTCGGGATTTCAGTCGAGCTTCCTGGTCGAATCGAGCGAGCACACGCCGGTGAGCTGCCAGGCCAGCATTTGCTCCGAGACGCGCCGGACGTGGGACGACGAGCACCGGCGGATCGAGTTCGGGAGCGGGGAGCCGTTGATCCGGCTTTCGACGAAGAATGGGCCGGTTTCGGTGCTGTAGGTAGCAGCGACTGGCGATGGACGCGCTCCGGGCGTTGCGGATAAACTTCGGGCCATGCTGCTGGAAGAGCGCGTGGGGCAAGCGATCACCGAAGCGGAAGCCGTACAGTTCGCCCGCGAACTGTACGGGCTGGACGTAGCTGCGAAGTCGCTCCCTGGCGAATACGACGACAACTTTCATCTAACCACAGTTGAGGGTGGCGCTGCGGCGCGGCCAAGGGGGGATGCAAGCCAGCCGCTGCCGCCGGCTGGCTCCGCCTTCGTGCTGAAGGTGATGCATCCGGCGCGGGAGCGGTCGCTGATCGATCTGCAATGCCGGGCGCTGCAGCATCTGGAGCAACGGGCGCCTCAGCTTACGTTGCCGCGTGTTTGCCCGGCGCGCAGCGGCGAGGCTTTCACGGAGGTGACACCGGCCGACGGTGTGCCGCGGCTGGCTTGGCTGCTCACCTACGTACCGGGAAAAGTTCTGGCGGAGGTGCGGCCGCACTCGCCGGAGTTGCTCGCCAGCCTCGGGAGATTTCTCGGCGAGATGGATGTTGCTATTGCGGACTTCTCGCACCCTGCGGCACAGCGCGAGCTGAAGTGGGATTTTGTGCGCGCTGCCTGGATCCGGGAATACCTGCACCTGATCGAGAATGCGTCGCGCCGGGCGCTGGTCGAGAAATTCCTTGCGCTGTACGACGCGGAGGTTGTGCCGGCCATGCCGTGGCTGCGGCGCAGCGTCGTCTACGGGGATGCCAACGACTATAACGTGCTGGTTGGTGAGCCATGGCCTGCGCCGCGGAAGATCGTCAGCGTCATCGATTTTGGGGATATACATCAGACCTTTACGGTGGCCGAGGCGGCGATCGCGGCGGCCTACGCCATTCTGGGGAAAAACGACCCGCTGCACGCCGCGGCTGCGGTGGTCGCCGGCTTCCACAACGCTTTTCCACTGGGCGAAGCGGAAATCGGGGTGCTTTATGCGCTGATCGGCTTGCGGCTCGCCGTCAGCGTGGTGAATTCGGCGCAGCGGGCGACGCTGAAGCCCGGCGATTCTTACGTGACGATCAGTGAGGGGCCGGCCTGGGAGGCGCTGGAGCGGCTCGCGCAGATTCATCCGCGGTTTGCTCACTACACGTTTCGCGACGCTTGCGGCCTTCCCGCGGTGCCGCAGAGCGGGGCGGTGCGGAAGTGGCTTGCGGCTCACTCCGCATCCGCTGCGTCTTTGCTCGATGTGAATTTGCGCACGGCGCCGAGCTTGGTTTTTGATTTGAGCGTGGGGAGCACATTTCTGGGCGCCGATCCTGCAGCAGCGGATATGGGAGTGCTGGCGGGAAGAATTTTTGGCGAGCTAAACAGGGCTCGTGTTACCGCGGGAGTCGGGAGATACGATGAAGCGCGGCTGCTCTATACGTCGCCGCTTTTCGGGGCGAGCAGCAATCCCACGGACGAACGCCGGACGATTCATCTGGGCGTGGATCTGTTTGTGGCGCCTGGCACCGCGGTCTATGCGCCGCTGGAGGGTGTTGTGCACGCGCTGGCGAACAACACCGGAGCGCTGGACTACGGCCCCGTAGCCATTCTTCGGCACGTCACGAGCGATGGGCAGGAGTTTTTTACGCTGTATGGGCACTTGACCAGGGAGACGTTGCGGCACCTGCGGGTGGGTCAGGCGATTGCCCGCGGAGAAAAGTTTGCTCGGGTAGGCGTCGCGCAGGAGAACGGCGGATGGCCACCGCACGTTCATTTTCAGGTGATTGTGGATCTGCTGGATCGCGGCACGGATTTTCCGGGCGTTGCCGCGGCGTCCGAGCGTGGTGTGTGGACGAGTCTTTGCCCCGATCCGAATTGGTTGCTGGGCGTGGCTAGCGCGCAAATGCAGAAAAAGACGACGGGCGCGGCGGAAACGCTCACGGCGCGGCGGGCGTTGCTTGGGCACAACCTGAGTGTGTCGTACCAGCGGCCGCTGAAGATCGTTCACGGGTGGATGCAATATCTGTACGACGAGACGGGGCGCGCTTTCCTCGACGTGTACAACAATGTTCCCCTGGTGGGGCACAGTCATCCGCGGGTGGTGCGCGCGGTGCAGGAGCAGGTTGCGCTGCTCAATACGAACACGCGCTATCTCCATGACAACGTGATTCGATACGCGGAGCGGCTCACGCGGCTGCTGCCGGAGCCGCTGCGGGTGTGTTACTTCTTGAATTCGGGAAGCGAAGCGAACGAACTGGCGCTGCGGCTTGTCCGGGCGCACACGAATCGCGAAGACGTGATCGTTCTCGAGCATGCGTATCACGGCCACACGAACACGCTGATCGATATCAGCCCGTACAAATTCAATGGCCCGGGAGGCCGCGGAAGAAAGCCATGGGTGCACGTTGCGCCGATTGCCGACGACTATCGCGGGCCGTACCGGCGAGGTGAGGCGGACGCAGGCGTGAAGTATGCGCGGCATGTGGGAGAGATTCTGGAGCGCGTGCGCGGGGAGGGGCGCGAGGTTGCCGCGTATATTGCGGAGACGCTGCCGAGCGTGGCGGGACAGATCGTTTTCCCGCCGGGGTACCTGGCTGAAGTGTACCGGCTGGTGCGGGCGGCGGGCGGCGTGTGTATTGCGGACGAAGTGCAAGTAGGCTTCGGGCGGCTGGGTACGAATTTCTGGGGATTTGAGACGCAGGGCGTGATTCCGGACGTCGTGGTGCTCGGCAAGCCGATCGGAAATGGGTTTCCGCTGGCGGCGGTGGTGACGACACCGGAGATCGCCGCGTCGTTCGCGAATGGGATGGAATTCTTCAGCACGTTCGGCGGGAATCCGGTGGCGTGCGCCGCGGGCCTTGCGGTGCTGGACGTGTTGGAGGAAGAGCGATTGCAGGAGCGGGCGTTGCGCGTCGGCAGTCATTGGCTGGCGGCGTTGAAGAGAACGCAGGAACACCGTGCGGTGATCGGGGATGTCCGGGGGTCCGGGTTGTTCCTGGGAATCGACCTGGTTCGCGATGGCGCTACCCGCGAGGCGGCGACGGAAGAAGCGGACTACGTCGTGAACCGTCTGCGAGAGCGGGGCATTCTTGCGGGCACCGACGGGCCGGATCACAACGTCATCAAGCTGCGGCCGCCTTTGATTTTCTCGGAGGAGGATGCGGAGCTGTTTGTGGAGACGTTTGAGGCGATCCTGGAAGAAGATGCGGCGCAGCCGTTGCGCCGGGTGCGGCTGGTTTCGCACGCTACTTCGCGATAGAGACGGCGCTTACGACGACCTCTTCTGCCGTGTGACGCTTCGCCGCGGACTCTTGGTAAGAGGGAGGCTGCGTAGACACACTGCGGCAAGACGCGTCGGCCCGGGCGGGGCAAGCCCCGCCCCTACAAGGGCAGGTGGTGCGATACGTTGGGAACTTGTTGCGCCATTGCTGTATTCCATCTAGAAGTATTTGACAACAGAGTTACTATGCGAATAGGCTGGCGGGGCGATGGAGCTGGATGCATCCCTCTCTTGGCTGGCGCTGGCGCTTACGCCTGGCTTGGCTTCGCGATTGTCCGCCAAGCTACTGCGGGAGTTTGGGTCGCCAGAGGAGGTGTTCCGGGCGCCGCTGCCGCGATTGGAGCGATGCAATCTGCCGGCTTCGGTGGCGCAGGCGGTCTACAAGAAGCAGTCGTTCAAACGCGCCGAGAAGGAACTGGCCTCCACGCAACGCATCGATCGATGCCGCCTGGTGAATTGGACGGAACCGGAATATCCTCAAACGCTGTTGCAGATTTACGACCCGCCGTTGCTGCTCTACGTGCGGGGCAATGTGGAAGTGCTGGCGGGCCGTGCATTAGCGTAGTAGGGACACGGCGGCCGACGCTTTACGGGACGCAGATGGCGGAACGGCTGGGCCGGGAGATCGCGGCGCGGGGTTTAGTGGTGATCAGCGGGATGGCCCGCGGAATCGATGCCATCGCGCACCAGGGAGCGATGGCGGTGAATGGGCGGGCCATGGGTGTGCTGGGCACCGGCGTGGACGTATGCTACCCGAAGGAGAACAAGAAGCTCTACGAAAGGGTACTGGAACGCGGCGCGGTCATCAGCGAGTTTCCCCTGGGCACGCACCCGGCGCCGGAGAATTTTCCGGTCCGCAACCGGATCGTGGCGGGGATGCCGCTGGGGGTGGTGGTGGAAGGGGCGCAATATAGCGGATCGCTGATCACGGCGCGGTTGGCGATGGAATTCGGGAGGGAAGTCTTCGGAGTGCCCGGCAACGTAACGCAGCCGGTGAGCTTTGCGCCGAATCAATTGATCAAGCAAGGGGCGAAGCTCGTAACCAACGGCGAAGACGTGATTGAAGAGCTGCCTACGCCGGTGCGGGCGGCGCTGGTGCAGGCCGAGCAGCCGGAGGCGGAGCAGCGAAACCTGCTGCTGGCGGCATCGCTAATCTCCTCGGAGAAGAAGATCTACGAATTGCTGAGCGTGGAGGAAACTAGGCACATGGATGACATTGTCGAACGATCTGGCTTGAACTCTTCCGAGGTTCTGGCTACCCTTTTTGATCTGGAGATGAAAGGGATCGTGCGGCAGGTTCCCGGTAAGCAGTTTAGCAAGATTCTACTTTGATCCCCGGAATCTGCTGAAAATAATATAGTTACGCGCAGGCCTGGCGCGGGGATGAATCCCTAGAGGGGTTTGCCGCATCTGCATAAGGTAGCGAGAAGGACACAGGCCCTGCCGCAAAGGCCTTCCTGCAGAAGAATCCGGAGTTACAAAGACAAGATGGCACGTTCGCTGGTAATCGTCGAATCGCCTGCAAAGGCGAAAACGATCAACAAGTATTTGGGACGGAACTACACCGTCAAAGCGTCTATCGGCCACGTAATGGACCTGCCGAAGAAGACGATCGGTATCCGTCTGCCCGACGAACCGAGGAAGAAAAAGAAGGGCAAAGGCAAGAAGGGCAAGGCCGCGGCTGAGAAACTCCAAAAGCCCATCACCCTGGATGATGCCAAGATTTTCGAGCCTACCCTGCAAATCATTTCCGGCAAGGGCAAGGTCATTAATGATTTAAGGAAGTCCGCAAGTACCGCCGACGCGGTATACCTGGCGGGCGACCCGGACCGTGAAGGGGAAGCGATATCCGCGCACCTTGCGATGGTGCTGTCTAAGCCGACCAAGTTTGAGGAAGCCGTGCCGTCCAACGGACAAAACGGCAAGAACGGGAAAGCCGCGGAAGAGGTCGAAGCTCCCAAGTCCAAGTCCGGCAAGAAGGGCAAGGACAAGGACGAAATCAGCGTTCCGGCGATCGATCCGAAGAAGATTTTCCGGGTGACCTTTAACGAGATCACGCCGAAGGCGATTCGGGCGGCGTTTGAGAAGCCCCGGCAGCTAGACACGAACCTGGTGGATGCGCAACAGGCGCGGCGGGTTCTGGACCGCATCGTGGGGTACAAGATTTCGCCGTTGCTTTGGGACAAGGTGCGCCGGGGCCTGTCGGCCGGGCGGGTGCAGACCGTGGCGTTGCGCCTGATCGTGGAGCGGGAACTGGAGATTCGGGCATTCGTTCCCCAGGAATACTGGACGATTCACGCGATGCTCGATGCGGGGCAGCCGCCGATCTTCGAAGCCAAGCTGAGCAAGTACAAGGGCGAGGACATAGGGGTCGCCAACCAGGAGGCGGCAGACAAGATCGTAGCGGCGGTGAGCAAGGCCGAATGGCAGGTGGCTTCGGTCACGCAAAAGGAAAAGAGACGGAACCCGCCGCCGCCGTTCACGACATCGAAATTGCAGCAGGCGGCGTACAACCGGCTGCGCTATACGGCGAAGCGCACGATGGCGCTGGCGCAGCGCTTGTATGAAGGAATCGACCTGGGGGAGGAAGGATCGGTCGCGCTGATCACCTACATGCGCACCGATTCCGTGCACGTGTCCAACGATGCGCTGGCCCAGGTGCGGGAGCTGATCCCGGAGCGGTTTGGCTCAAACTATCTTCCAGAGAAGCCGAATTACTACAAGTCGAAGAAAGACGCGCAGGAAGCGCACGAGGCGGTGCGGCCGACCGACGTGTCTCGCACGCCGGAAGACGTGCGCAAGTATCTGGAGGACGATGTTTTCAAGTTGTACCAGTTGATTTGGCAGCGGTTCGTAGCGTCGCAGATGCTTCCGGCGATTTTCGACCAGACGACGATCGACATATCCGCGGGCGACTACACGTTCCGGGCCACGGGTTCGGTGCAGAAATTCGACGGCTACTTGCGGGTATACCAACTGCCGGTGGCAGCGGCGGACCGCGAAGACGACGAACGGGACGATGAAGGCGAGGGCAAGGCGCTGCCGCGAGTTGAGGAAGGTCAAATCCTGCGCCTAGACCAGATTCGGCCCGACCAGCACTTTACTGAGCCTCCGCCGCGCTATACGGAAGCTACGCTGGTAAAGGACCTGGAAGAAAAAGGCATCGGGCGGCCGTCCACGTACGCTTCGATTATTTCCACGATCGTGGAGCGCGAGTACGTGAAGAAGGACCAAGGGCGGTTTACGCCGACGATGCTGGGGGAGCGCGTCAGCATCTTGCTGGTGAAAAGCTTCGATGATGTGTTTGACGTGACGTTCACGGCGCGGCTGGAAGAAGAGCTGGACGAAATCGAGGAAGGCAAACTGCCGTGGCGCGAGGCGGTGAAAGAGTTCTGGGAGAAGTTTGTGGTCGACCTGGCCAGGGCCGGCGACGAAATGATTTCGTACAAGGCGGGCATTCCGACGGGCAAGACGTGCGAGAAGTGCGGTCAGGGAGAGCTGCTGGAGCGGATCAGCCGGCACGGATTCTTCCTGGGCTGCTCGCGCTATCCGGAGTGCGATTTTATCCAGGACATGGCCCCGGAGCTGAGCGACGACGCGGCCAACGGCGAGAATAAGGTCGAATATTGCGACAACTGCGGAAAAGAGATGGCCATCAAGCGCGGGCGCTTTGGGGCCTTCCTGGCGTGCACGGGTTACCCGGATTGCAAGACAACGCGCCGCCTGGTGGCGGGGACGCGTATCGCGCACCAGCCGGACGAGCTGCTCGATGAGAAGTGCACGCTTTGCGGCAACGGCCTGGTGAAAAAGCACGGGCGTTTCGGCGAATTCATCGGCTGCACCGGCTATCCGAAGTGCAAGTACACGCGGCCGATCACGATGGGGATCAAGTGCCCGAAGTGCAATGAAGGCGAGTTTGTGCGCCGGGGCAGTGCTGGCAAGGGAGGGCGAGGAAGGCCGCGGGTGTTCTACGGCTGCTCGCGCTATCCGGACTGCGACTTTACAACGCCGCACATGCCGATCGCGGAGCCGTGCCCGAAGTGCGGCGCGCCGTTCATCGTGGAGAAGAAGTCGAAAATCGGGACGGTGCGATCGTGCATCAAGGAAGGCTGCGATTGGGAGCAACTGGCTCCGGAGCCACAGCCGCAAACCCAGCCGGAAGAAGCCGCCGCGCCTGTTGGCGCCAAGCCGTAAGCGAACATCAAGATCATCCGAGTGGAATGAAAGCGCGTCCCGGCTCGATCCGTTCTCGCGAGGGGACAGCGAGGTAGAGTGAAAAGCGCCCGCCTCGGAAGGCGACCGCTACAGGTGCTGTCGCATTGCGCGCCGTAACCGATTCAAGCAGCTATACTCGTAGCGGGCAGGGGTGCGGGAAGCGCGGGCGATGAAACAGGACGTCGACAAATTTCTGCAGTACCTGCGGTCGGTCAAGAACTCTTCGCCGCATACAATTTTGAATTACGGTAAGGACCTGGCGCAGTTTCTTGTGTTCCTGGCGCCACCCGGGGCGGAGCCGCCCGCGCTCACGGAAATCACGCACACAATCATTCGCGAATTCGTGGGTCATCTCCACGACCAGGACTTGGAGAAGAGCTCGATCGCGCGGAAGCTTGCGGCGCTGCGGTCGTTTTTCAAGTATTGCGTGCGCGAGGGCATGCTCAAGGAGAGCCCGGCGCGGCTGGTGCCCACACCGAAGTTGCCCAAGCGCGTTCCTTCCGTGCTTTCCGCCGAAGAGATGAACGGCTTCCTGAATCAGCTTGCGGAGATGGCTTCGCCCGGCGCGGGCGGCAGCGGATCTGCGCGCAAACGCGCGCGGCTTCCGAAAACCGCACAAAAACCGGGCAAGGCGGAGAAAGACGGGCTGCTGCTGCGGCGCGATCGAGCCTTGCTCGAGTTGCTGTACGCCGCGGGTCTTCGCGTCAGCGAGCTCACCGGCCTCAACCTGGTGGACATTGAGCAGAGGGAGCGGATGCTGCGGGTTCGCGGGAAAGGCAACAAGGAGCGCATCGTCCCCTATGGAACGAAAGCGCAGGAAGCCCTCGACAAATATTGGCCGCTGCGCGAGGAACTGTTGCAGCAGACACACGCCGCGCGCGGAGGCCGCCGCGGTGCACCGCATTTCGAGGCGATCTTCCTGAATTACGCGGGGCGGCGGCTGACGCAGCGTTCGGTGGGGCGCATTGTGAAAAAGTATGTGCGCCTGGTGAACGTAAACTGGGACCTTCATCCGCATTCGCTGCGGCATGCGTTTGCCACGCACTTGCTGGCCGACGGCGCCGACCTGCGGGCGATTCAGGAGCTACTCGGGCATCAGTCGCTTTCCACCACGCAGAAGTACACGCATGCGTCCATCCGCCAGCTGATGGAGATCTACGACAAGTCGCACCCACACGCCTGAGACTCGCAAAAGAAACGCGGCGGCCGAAGCCGCCGCGTTTGCCACAAATCGCCGAGCGATCTACAACTAGAACAAGAAGCGGACGCCGATTTGAATCTGGCGCGAGGTGTACGCAAAATTGCTGTTTGCGTTTGAGATCGTGCCAAAGGGCGAGTTGTAGTTGAGACACGGTGCTGCGCTGGTGCAGTTCAACGTGCCGCTCGCGTTGGTGATGGTGCCGCTGGTGCTGATGATGTAGCCGGTATTGTTGAAGCTCGTGGCGTTCACGTGGTTGAAGAGGTTGAAGCCCTCGCCAAGCAACTCGATTTTGTATCGCTCGGTGATGGGAATTTTCTTGGAGAGTCGCACGTCGACGACCTGAGTGCGAGGCAGACGAAATGTGTTGCGGCCTATGGCGTCGATCCCTTTTCTGCCGTTGGAGCCGTTGATACCGCTGCTGAGACCTCCCGGAGCGTTGCCGGAGGTTATCAGCGAATAGGGCAATCCATTCTGCGCCTGATAAATGGGCGCCATCTCCCATCCGCTGACAAGATAGTTTTTCCAACCGCTGGCGTGCCACGGCGAAGTAACAATGGCATTGAGCACGAAACGGTTGGGAACGTTGAAGATGGAGTTGCCGTACTCGGCGTTGATATTGAAGGGATTCAGAAGGTCGTTGGTGTCGGTGAAGGTGCTGCCATTCTGGCCATTGTCCAACGCGTGCGAATACGTGTAGTTCGCGCCAAATTGCAGGCTGTGGTTCATGCGGTGATTTACCTGCAGGGTAAGCGCGTTGTAGTTGGAGCGAACACCGCTAAAGACATCGGTGATGGAGCCGAACTTCGGATTCGGCCGAGGCCCCTTGAAAAGAGCGGTCGTGTAGGTGGGTCCCGCGAGGGGTCCCCCGCTGGCGACGTTGTAGGTGATCGTGGACTTGGATGGCGCGATGTTGGTATCCACGAAGTCCGGCAAGTCGCGACCGAAGCTGCCCAGGTAGCTCGCGGAGATCGTGGTGCCCCAACCGAGCTGACGCTCGAGCGTGAGATCCGCTTCATGCACCAGGGGCGCTTGGAAATGCTCATCGAAATACACGACGCTCAACGTGCCGCTTGGCGGCGGGGCGGAAGCAAGGAGCTTCGGGAGGGCCGGCGCGCCCGCCGATGTGGGGGTGAAAAAGAATGAAAGCTGGCCATTGGGGTTCCCCGTATTGATGAGGGCGTTGTACACCGCGGAATTGATGATCCGGCCATAGAAAATGCCGTAGCCGGCGCGCAAGGAAGTCTTACCGTCTCCAAAGAGATCCCAAGCGATGCCGACTCTGGGGGCAAAGTTGTTCTTGTCGGCGGGGAGCCTCCCTGATTGAGGAAGAGCCGGGTTGAACAGGTTCTTGATGGTCGGAGGCAGCATTTCGTACTCGTAGCGCAGCCCGAGACTCAAGGTAAAGCGCGGCAAGACCCTCCAACTGTCTTCACCGAAGAAGGCGTAATCGTTGGTATTGAAAGCGAAACCCAACGGCCCGAAGGCCTGCTGGAAGCTGGAGTAGCACGCCTGGTTATGAGCGGCGCCGCAGCTATCCGGTTTGTAGAAATCGGAGAAGAAGTTGACCAGCGTGCTGTAGCTGAACGATCCATATTGGAACCTGAGATTCTCGCTCAGATCGTGAGTATGCGCGTAGTCCAAGCCGAACTTGAACGAGTGCTTTCCTTGGGTCCAGGTGATGGTATCCGCGAACTGGGTGCGGCGCTCATCCGGAAACGCGGGACGCTGCAAGAAGGTGGGCACGCCCATGTCGAATCCGTTGGTTATGAAAACGTCGGGAGACAGACCGAAAGGATTCGTGTAGCCCGGAGGATTGACGAAATTGGCGAGCTCAAATGGAGTGGATGGCTGGGCGTATTCAAATTCGAAGTCGCGGCCGTACTGAAATCGGGCTTCATTGGAAAGAGTCTGGGTGAAGAAGGTGTAGAGCTTGGCGACACCCCAGGTATCGCGGACGTAGTCGTTGCCGAAGCTAGCGACGCCAAAGGGCACGCTGGCCTGGGTCTGGATGCCTGCTGGAGATACCCAGCGCATGCGATTCACTTCGAAGGTGGCGTGGTTCTTGGAGTTGATTTCCCAATCGATTTTGGGAAAGAAGATGGTCTGCTGGCCCTTGCGGGGGACGCTGCCGAGCTCGCCGAGGAGGCCATTCAGGCCATTGGTGTAGTCCGTCGCGGCTTGCGCGGTGCTGACGCCGAGATTCGCGGCCAGAGTGCTGAGGTTCGAGGCGGTAGGAGCCGCGAAGAAGGCGTTTGGGCTGGTGGCCGCAGCAATGCCGGGGAAATTGCGGTCATAACGGTCGAACGCGAAGAAGAAAAACAATTTGTCTTTGAGGATAGGCCCGCCAATTCCGAAGCCATAGATTTTGCGGACATCGGTGGGCTTGTAGGGCGAGGGGGTAAACACGCCGGGAGAGGTCTGGGAGGTCAAAGTGGTAAAGGGATTGGTGGCGCCCCAGGAATTGTCGCGGTCCTCGAAGTAACCCTCACCGTGGAAGGTGTTGGTGCCGCTCTTGGTGACAGTGTTGACGACGCCACCGGCGGCTCGTCCGTACTCGGAGGAATAGTTGGAGGTGTTGACCTGAAATTCCTGGACGGCGGCTTTGGCGCTGGAATAACCGGCGCGGGTTCGTCCGCGCTCTTCGGAGAAGAACGCCTGGTTGTTGTCTGCGCCGTCGACGGTGTTGTTGTTAAGCAGGGTGCTGACGCCGCGAAAGCTCAACAGGCCAAAGCCGTTCCCGTCATTGACGACTGCGGGCGTAAGCAGAGCGAAATCAGACCATCTGCCGCCGTTGATGGGGAGATTGGTGATCTGTACCTGATCCACAATGGGAGCGAAGTCCGCAGAAGTAGTGTTGATGTCCGGCAGGTCGGAGGAAACCAGGACGGTGGCTCCGGCGGAGGCGACTTGCAGGTGGGCGGACAAGTCGGTGAGGCTGCCCACCTCGACAATAACCTGCTCGACCTTAAAGGGGGCGAAGCCGGTGGCGTCGATGGTGACGGTGTAGGAAGCAGGCTGAAGCTTGGTGACGCGATAGTAGCCGGACTCATCGGTCACAATGGCCTGCTCGAGATTGGTGCCGTTGTTGCGAACGGTGACCCTTGCGGCAGTCACTGCGGCGCCGGTGGCGTCAAACACGGTACCGCCGATGGCTCCATCCGTCGTGGACTGCGCACTGGCTCTGGGGACTGCAAGGAGAAGCCCAAACAGCGCGGCAAAGGCGGTAAAGACAGCAATTCCGAATCTTGCTCTCATTTCGAAGAGCCTCCTTTGTGAACCAAAATGCGAGCTACATGCACACCGTTTTGGCAGAAGGGAGGCCGGTCCGGACGAATGGCTAGGACCCGGCGTGTCACCATCTTCTGCAGCAGGGCTCGCTGCACGACCCGATGTTGGCGGAATTATCGATTGGCGGATGTTTCTGAGAGATTAACAATTGGAGAGCAATCGATGAGAGCCATTCCGCCTCAAATTGCTCGTTTCGATCGATTTTGTTGATTGGAGAAACCGTTTTGTCGCGTTACCCTGAATCCTTTGGCTGGGGGCTTTACTCGGCGTGAAACGACGGATCGGAATTGGCGGCGTACTTTTCGTATTGATAGGTGGTGCGCTGTGGGTGACTGTGCCGGCGGCGTTGGCGCAAGAAAACTACGAAATCCAGGTGTATGGGTACGACACCGTCGAGCCGCTTCACACGATGGTGGAATTGCACAGCAACTTCACGATCGACGGATCGAAGACGGTAGAGGACGGCGTGCTGCCTACAAATCACGCGGAGCACGAAACCATCGAAATCACGCGCGGCGTGACCGACTGGTTCGAGGTGGGCTTTTACATCTTTACTTCGGAGCGCAGCGGCCAAGGCGTGCAATGGGTGGGCAGTCACATCCGCCCGCGCGTGCGCATCCCCAAGAAATGGAACTGGCCCGTTGGGCTCAGCCTTTCCAATGAAATAGGATACCAGCGCCGCCAGTTCTCGACCGACACCTGGACGTGGGAAATCCGCCCCATCGCCGACAAACAAATCGGGCGATGGTATTTTTCGCTGAACCCCACGCTGGACCGCTCCTTCCACGGCGAAAGCGTCCATCAAGGCGTGGTTTTCTCGCCAAACTTCAAATTCAGCTACGATTTCACTCAGAAGATCAGCGGGGGACTGGAATACTACGGCTCGGTTGGGCCGGTGACAGGGTTTCTGGCCTTGAACGAGCAGCAGCACCAGATTTTCCCCACGGTCGACCTCAATATCTCGCCCAAATGGGAAATTAACTTTGGGTTGGGCGTCGGGCTGACTCACGCCACCGATCACTTGATCGCCAAAATGATTCTAGGCTACCGTTTCGACTTCTGATGGAACGAATATTGGGGAGGATTCCCCGATGGCACATCAGCTGGCTCAAGTCAACATCGGGCGTCTTGTCGCGCCGATTGACGACCCGAAAATCGCGGAGTTTGTGGCTCAACTCGAGCCCATCAATGCTCTTGCCGATTCAGCACCCGGCTTTGTCTGGCGGTTGCAGTCCAGCTTGGGGAATGCCACCGATATTGCGTATAGCGATGATCCCTTTGTGATCGTGAACATGTCCGTGTGGGAATCCCTTGAGGCGTTGCGGGATTTCGCGTACAGGTCAGACCACGTTCGCGTGTTTCGGGACCGCGTCAAGTGGTTCGAGAAGATGGACAAGCCCAACTACTGTTTGTGGTGGGTCCCGGCGGGACACCGGCCGACGGTCGATGAGGGGCGCAGGCGGCTGGAGCACTATCAGACCCATGGGGCCACGTCGTACTCGTTCTGGTTTTCGCAGCATTTTCCGGAGCCGGCTGACGAAGGAGTTTGCGTCTAAGCACGCGAGCAGGCAAAGAAAAGCGGCTGGCAGCGTTTTGCCGCCAGCCGTTCTTTCGTTTTGGACTCGTAGACTGTCGCGTAGCTTACTTATCGGTGCCCGCCGCCACCATGGAAGCCGCCGCCCCCGTGGAAGCCGCCACCGCCGAAACCGCCGCGCGCCACGGCGCCGCCGCGGAACCCGCCGCCAACGAAGCCACGTCCGGCGACGCCACCGCGAGCGTAAGGCGCGACGCCGCCACGAGGTGCAAACCCGGGCCGACCGTAGAAGCCACGGCCGGCGAAACCGGGCCGGTAGAAGCCGCGACCATAGAATCCACGCCCTCCGTAGAAGCCATGAAACCACGGGCCGGCGCCAATGAAGACGCCTCCAACAAACCAGTCAGGGCCGTAGTAGCCGTAGGGTGCGCAAGCATACGGGTAATAGCCATAGTAGCCATACGCGCAGACTGGCGCGTATCCGTAGCCATATCCGTACGCGGGACCGACTCCAACGCCGACAACCACTCTTTGGGCATTCGCGTAAGATGCACAAAACACGGACATTGCCAACAAACCAAGAATTCGGAAATATCTCATTTGGGACCTCCTTCCGAGATCCTCTACTTGCTGGTTACAGCTCAATTCTTGAACCACGCTTCTGGCACTTCCGTTTCGCCTGAAGCTCTCAAGTCATTGAACCCCGAGATCCCCGAAAAGTTGCTGCGGTGAAAGTGCGGTCCCGGATGGGGTGAGTTTGGAGCCAACGAGAGTTACAGTCAAGATTCATCGCGCAACCCGCGCGATGGCGCAGAGTCGACTGTGCTACGTTGGTTTTCGCGCGTGTTGTAGCAACGTAATTCTGTCACCCTAACGGCAACATAAAACTGTCACCCCCCTGGGATGGCTGCGTGTTCCAGGCGGGTGTCGCCGTAGTAGAGCGAGACTCGCCCATCGAGAGCTTG
>Ga0187819_10000003_pt1 | contig 129325 bp, 104 predicted proteins | sample NC_wetland_sal_i_15_FD_132411 | JGI IMG/M metagenome (GOLD analysis project Ga0187819, IMG submission 132411) | Wetland sediment microbial communities from Neuse River Estuary, North Carolina, USA - SO4_4 | ecosystem: Environmental > Aquatic > Freshwater > Wetlands > Sediment | place: USA... | reverse complement strand
CGGCTCCATCACCGGCGAGCACGGCGTCGGCGAAGACAAAAAAATGGCCATGTCAAAAATGTTCAGCGAGCCCGATCTGGAAACGATGCAACGCGTGCGCTGCGCATTCGATCCGCTCCAGCTCTCGAATCCGACGAAAGTGTTCCCGCGCCCGCGTTTGTGTGGCGAGATACCCGGCAAATATGTGCCTCACCCGCTCGAGATCTCCGGAATCGCGGAGCGCTTCTGACGATGGACGCCGGCGTTTCCTCCAAAGCAGTAGTGACCGACGGGTTTGTCGAGGCCGCGCGCGCGATCGTTTCGGCGGAGCATATCCGCCCTGCCGACCCGCACGACGCCGTTGGCGGCGCGCAGCCTCAAGTAGTCATCGAGCCTGGCAGCGAGCAAGAGCTTGCCAACGTGTTGAAGCTCGCCAACGACGCGGGGCTCGCCGTAATCCCCCGCGGCGGAGGCACGAAGCTGGCCTGGGGCAACCCGCCCGATCGCGCCGACGTCGTCCTATCCACCGCGCGCCTCAACCGAATTATCGAACACGCCTGGGCCGATCTAACCGTAACGGTGGAAGCCGGCTGCTCGATGCAAAGCTTGCAAGAGACTCTCTCGCAACACGGACAGCGGCTGGCGCTCGACGCTTTGTGGCCAGATCGCGACACGATCGGCGGCGTGCTTTCCACCAACGATAGCGGCGCGCTGCGGCTTCGCTTCGGCGCACTCCGCGACCTGATCATCGGTGTGACGTTGGCCTTACCCGATGGCACGCTCGCCAGCAGTGGCGGCAAAGTCGTCAAGAACGTCGCAGGCTACGACCTCCCAAAGCTTGCGACCGGCGCGCTCGGGACACTCGGCGTGATTACCCGAGCCGTCTTCCGCATCCATCCGCTACCGAAGGAGGCTCGCACGATCTCCTGCCTCACGCGCGACATTCGCGCAGCGCAGCGCCTGATGCTCGCCATTCAAGATTCGCAGCTGGCGCATTCAGCCCTCCAAGTGCGCGTTATCGCAGACGCAGCGCCGCAAGTCGATGTGCTCTTCGAAGCCACCCAAGCAGGTCTCACCGCGCAAACCGAGCAGTTGAGATCGATCGTTGCTCCCAACCTGTTCACCGATCCCGGCCCCGTGGTCTGGAAATCGCGTCAGGAGCTCTATGGCGCCGCCAAGCGCGGCGACTCGAATTCCGCCGCCGCCAAGATTTCCATCCTGCCCGCGCGTATTGCCGACGCGATGGAATCCCTTGCGAGCATCTCCGCGGGCAAAGTTCGGCGTAACGCAGTGGTGCAGGCCACCGGCATCGGCTGCGTCCATCTCGAAGGTGAACCCGCGATCCTCGCGTCCGCGCTTAAATCGCTTCGTGCTGTCCTCGAGGGTGCCGGCGGCTCCCTCGCAATCGCGCATCACCCCGCGGCTATGCCTCTGCTCGATGCGTGGGGTGAGCCGGGCGATGCGTTGCCGCTGATGCGCGCGGTAAAGCAACAGCTCGACCCCAAGGACACGTTGAATCCGGGCCGCTTCGTAGGAGGCATCTGATGGCGGATCACGCGACGCCGCCGCTTGCCCCAAGCGCCTTCGATGCGCATCATCCGCCCTCGCGCGAAATCATCGACACCTGCGTACATTGCGGATTCTGTCTGCCGGTATGTCCGACGTACGTTTTGTGGAACGAAGAGATGGACTCGCCGCGCGGCCGAATCTATCTCATCAAGCTCGCCAACGACGGCATGGCCGCGATCAATCCGCAGTGGGTCAGCCATTTCGACACCTGCCTTGGTTGCATGGCCTGCATGACCGCGTGTCCCTCCGGCGTCGATTACGGCAAGCTCATCGAAGCGACGCGCGCGCAGATCGAACGAAAGCACAAACGCTCCGCCGCGGAGAAGCTGTATCGCCGATTCATCTTCAACCTATTCACGAGGCCCGACCGGCTCAGGAAGCTGCGCTTGCCGCTCCTTGCGTATCAGAAATCCGGCGTGCAGACGCTGCTGCGCAGCACCGGCATCCTCAGGCTCTTGCCGAAAAACCTTCGATCGATGGAAGCGCTGCTGCCGCGAATTCCGGCGAGCGAATCGGTCCCGAGCCTCACACCGGCGCAAGGCCAAAAGCGCCGCTGCGTCGGCTTGCTGCTCGGATGCGTTCAGCGAGAGTTCCTTCCGCAGGTGAATGCGGCGACGGCGCGCGTGCTCGCCGCCGAAGGCTGCGAAGTTGTCGCGCCACAGGAACAACCCTGCTGCGGCGCACTCCTGGTGCATGCCGGGGAAGAAGCCGCCGCCATTGCACTCGCGCGCCGCACTATCGAAGCCTTCGAGCGAGCCGGAGTCGACACCGTCATCACCAACGCTGCCGGATGCGGCTCCAACGTGAAAGAGTACGGCTACTTGCTCCGCGACGATCTGCAATACGCCGCCCGCGCAAAAGCATTCGCCGCCAAATGCAAGGACGTCACCGAGCTGCTGGCCGAGCTCGAACCCCGCGCGCAGCGAAATCCGTTGCCGTTGCGCGTCGCCTATCACGATTCGTGCCACCTGCAGCACGCACAGGGCATACGCCTCCAGCCAAGGGCTTTGCTGCAGCGCATTCCCGGCCTGGAGCTGGTGGAGATTGCCGAACCCGCCGTTTGCTGCGGATCGGCAGGCATTTACAATCTGGTGCAGCCTGACGCTGCCAACGCTTTAGGCGACCGCAAGGCCCAGCTCATCACGCCCATCAACGCGGATGTCGTCGCCACCGGCAATCCCGGCTGCCTGCTGCAACTGCGATCCGCATTGGCGAGGAGCGGCCGGAAGACGCCGGTGGTGCACACGATTCAGCTTCTCGACGCGTCACTCCGCGGCCGATCGATCGATTCTCTGGCCGAATAATCGGAGCCGCGTGTCTGCTGAGACGCCTGCTACCTTCTAAGAATGGCGGCAAGAAGCTCGATGGGATGCAGCACGGACCGCGCGAAGCCTCCTTGAAGCTGCTCGGTGCAGGAAGTGCCGCTGGCGATCAGCGCGCGTTTGCCGCCGCTTCTTTCCTGCTGAATGATCTGTGTGAAAAGATCGGCTCCGACGGCCATACTGAGATCATAGAACTCGGTCTTGTAGCCGAAGCTGCCCGCCATTCCGCAACACTCCACATTGGTAGTCAACACATCGAAACCTACTTCGCGCAGCAGTGCTTCGGTGGGCTCGGCGCTGCCGATGGTTTTCTGCTGGCAATGCGCGTGAAAGAAAAGTTTTTGCCCCACCGGCGAGCGCGAGACATCGAAAACGTCCTTCGGCTTGCGGCTGGATTTCTCCAGCAGCTTGACCACGTATTCGACGGGATCAAACGCCCGCGCGCGAAAACGCTCGAATCGCTCTTTGCTTTCGAGCAAGTACCGCAGGTCGCGCCGGAACATCGCCAGGGAACTGGGTTCGACAACCACGATGTCGCGGCCTTCGCTGACGTAGCGTTCCAGCTCCGCAGTCGCGCGCCTTGCGTGATTCTTTGCCGTGGCGATCATCCCCTGCGAAAGGGCCGCGCGCCCCTCGGGCACCGCCTCGCTCACGACCACGTCCGCGCCCAGCGCTCGTAAAACCTCCAGCGTCGCAAGCCCCCGCTGCGCCAGGCCGTAATTCGTGAATACGTCCGCAAACAGAACGACCTTCGACCCTCGCGGCCGTCCTGCTCCCACCGCCTGCTTTCGAGCCGCGTGAACCAGTGTTTGATTCGCGAATTGCGGCAGCGTGCGCCTCCGGTCGAGGCCGACCCAGCGTTCCATCGCCAGCCGCAATGGTTTGGCGTGCCCCCCGCCGTCGGACGATGAAGTTAGCCCCGCGAGTTTGGCGACCCCGATGCTGTGCGCAATCGACTTGAGGCGCGCTCCCCATTTTGCGAAGTAGTGATAGTTCCCGAAGAAAATCTTGGACGCCGGCGCGCTTCGGTCCTCCATCGAGGCGCCCGTCACGGATCCCAGCGCGTTTCGCAGGGGTGTGCGCTCCACAGTCCGGTTCAAGCGGTCCGCCAGATTCTCATTCAGCCAGGGAATATCGATCCTTACCGGGCACTGATTGACGCACCGCGAGCACCCCGTGCATAACTCCGAGAATCGCGCGTTCTCCAGCTTCCCTGTGCCCGCTTCCCACGACCCGCCGATGCCGCCGGAGTACGTCTCCCCGCCGAAGGCATGGCCGCCCACGGTTTGAAAATTCGCGCAGGAGTTCAGGCACGCGCCGCAGCGAATGCAGTTCAGCGTCTCGCGAAACACGGGATCCTCCCGCATTCGCATGCGCCCGTTGTCGATTAGCACCAGGTGAAACTCGCGCGGTTTGATGGGCTTGCCCGGCAGTGCGAAAGCCGGATCGCTCAGCGGCGGACTGAGAAAGCTGGTGTACGCCGCGAGGCTCTGTCCCGTGGCGCTGGCAGCCAGTAGCTCTAGAAACGGAGCCATCTCGGAACGCGCCGGAATGATTTTCTCGACGCCGGAAATCGCGATGTGCACCGGCGGAAGGAAACTCGCCATGCGAATGTTGCCTTCACTCTCCACGAACATCAGCGTGCCGGTATCGGCGGCAATCAGGTTTGCTCCGGTAATGCCGATGTCGGCATACAGGAATTTGGCCCGCAGCCTTTCGCGCGTGAACCTCGTCAAGGCCTCGCCGCTATCCAGCGGAAGGTCGGTCTTGAACTTGCGCTTGAAGAGCGCGGTGATGCGCTCCCGGCTGTAGTGCAGCGCCGGTGCAATGAAGTGCGACGGCTGCTCATTGGCTACCTGCAGGATGAATTCAGCGAGGTCGGTCTCGACAACCTCAATGCCATCCGCCTCCAGAACGTGATTGAGGTGGATTTCCTCCGACGTGATGGTTTTCCCTTTTACGACCATCTTCGCCGCGCGCCAGTGGCATACGTCCAGAATGTACCGGCAAGCATCCGCAGCCGTGCTGGCGACAAAAACATGGCCGCCGCGCGAGCGAATCGCGTTCTTGAGCGTTTGCACCAGCTCCGGCAGGCTGGCAATGGCTTTGTCTTTGATCCGCCGCGCCTGATCCTTCAAAGCGTCATAGTCTGGAATAGCCGCCGTGGCCAGATAGCGGCCGCGATTGAACGTCTGCGTATTCCGCCGAACGGCGGGACTCTCAATCTCCAACGCCATCCGAATGGCGCGCAGCAACCGGGCCTTGTCGCTCTTGTTTGCGAGGTCGCGAGGGACTTCGACTGCAGCGGGTTTGAGGTGGGGGTCCGCCATGGGAGTCACTCTAGCAAAAGGATGAGCAAGCGGTGCGGGCCGTGTGCGCCCAGCACCAGCGGGCCCATATCCGCCGTGGCGCTCGGCCCGGTGATGAAGATCAGGTTTCGTTTCAGCCCTTCTCCCTTCAGACATCCTGGGTCGAAGAGGTCGCGCGGCCGCTCCACGATTCGTTCGCTCGCAAGCAACACGATATTCATCGGCATCAGCAGGCTTGTGAGCCCAACCAGGGGCCGACCTAGGGCAATGCACACAGAGCCCGTACTCGCCACGCCTGCAAACGCCTCCGTTACACCTACTCCCGCCTTGGCGAGTTGTTCATCCTCCGGCCGCAGGATCACGCCCCCTAGACCGGGAAGCGCAGCCAGAAGCTGCGGCGCCAGAAATTCAGCTTCGCTTAACACGATGCCACCACGGGCGTTCTCCGCAGCTCTCTCAACGGCGCTGCGGATCGCCAGGGGCGAACGTTCGCAGCGCCAGACAGTCGCAGCAGCTTGGGTCGCATTTTCTTCGAATGTGGTCGCGAGGTCGGGCATGTCGTTCGGCGATGGATATTGTGCAGTGGCAGCCACAGGAAGTCTATGCGGGCAATACTTGGCCGCGCGTTTCCGCTCCAAACGGGATCAGCAGCAGCCCCACAGCAAATGCCAGCGAAGTCAGTGCCACCGGAATCCCCAGTGATCCATACCGTTGAACCCCCGCGCCCACCAGGAACGTAATTCCAGCGCCGCCAAAGCGCGCAAACGACGTGGAAAATGCGAACGCGCTCGCACGGCATTCCGTCGGGTACTGTTCCGGAAGCCATAACGTGTAAACAGCGAAGTTTGCTCCTCCCAGCCCCAGAAAGAAGAGGCAAACGAAAAACCACGGAAGCGCCGCCGCGCCGAGATAAAACACTTTTCCGAAGGTGACCGCTATAAACACCGCCATCAATGCGAAGTACAGCGCCAGGGCGCCCCGCCGCCCTAGCCACTCCGCAAACCACGGCATCGCCAAACAGCCCAGAATCGTCGCAAAAGAAACCAGCATAACCGCCCGCGAAGCGAGTTGCGCCGCCTCCGGTCCAACGCGTCCGCTGGCCTCCGCCAGCGCCGTGGCGGCTGCTGGCACGTACACCGTCCCGGCCCACAGCCCGCAAATCGACGCCAGCATGAACAGCGAGTTCAAGATCGTTCTCCGCCGCCACGCGCTCGAAAACAGCGTCACAAACGGTCGCCAGATTTCCCAGGAGCGCACCTCTCCCTTTTTTCGCATCCAGCACGCTGGCTCCGTTACTCCGTGGCGAATCCACGCAAGCAGCAGCGCCGGCAGCCCTCCCACTGCGAACATCGCACGCCAACCGAAGCGGCTCCCAATCGCAAAGTTGGCCAGCGCCGCAAGAAAAACTCCCACGTAGTATCCGGTATGCATGTAACCCGCGCCGGCCCGCCGCCGGTGCTCCGGCCATTCTTCAGCGACAAACGTGCCGCCCATGGCCCATTCGCCTCCAATTCCGATGCCCGCCAGCAGGCGAAGAACCGCAAGCTGCCAAACGCTGGTGACGAATGCGCTCAGGAACGTAAACAGCGAATACCAAACGATCGTCAGCATCAGCGTGCGGACCCGCCCGAATTTGTCTCCCACGGGTCCCCACAAAAAAGCGAGCCCCCACCCAAACAAAAACAAAGCGAACAGCAGCCCGCCGTAGAAGCCGATATTCCCTTTTGTAGCGGCAACGCCGGAGCGCGGGAGAAGTTCCCGAAGCGAGGGCACCAGCACGAGCGCATAGATAAAAGAATCCATGCCGTCCAGCGTCCACCCGCCCCACGACGCCCAAAATCCGCGAATCTGATTTCGCGTGAGAGGTTCCGCAGTGGCTGCGATCGAGGTCGTCATCCCGGCCGGACTATATCAAAAACTCCCAGCGCTACTACCGAAATAGCCTGTGCCGCAACCTCTTCCCGCTCTACCGATACGCCCGCACAAAAAAGTAAACCGTCATCCCCGCCCCAACAAGAATCACAAACCACCGGATCCACGACTGCGGCAGCTTCTGCGCGTAATGCGCCGCAAGGTAACCCCCGCCAACGGCTCCGATCGTCATTACCAGCGCCTGCGGCCACACGATCGCGCCCGACACCACAAACGTGAACGCTGCCACGCCGTTGATCACCCCGCCAAGCACCACCTTTAGCGCATTCATCTCGTGAATATCGGTCATTCCCAGCCCCGCCAGCATCGCCAGATTGATGATGCCCATGCCCCCGCCGAAGTACCCTCCGTATATCGCCACGATCAACTCAAACACGGAAGCGCCGGCCAGCGCCGGGTTGCTGGCCTCCCGTGAAATATCCGCGGCAATTCGCCCGGTCAAATGCTTGCCAAAGGCAAACAGCAGCGTGGCACCCAGCAGCAGCCACGGCAGGACCCGCAGAAACGTCTGGGCCGGCGTTTTTATCAGCAGAACCGCCCCAGCCAGCCCACCTACCACGCTGGTTGCAATCAACGGAATCATCACCCGTTTCGAAATGTTTAGCCGCTTGCGATAGGCTCCGCCGCTGGCGGTGACTCCGATCCAAAGTGCGATTGTGTTTGTAGCGTTGGCAGGAACCGGCGCAACACCGGTGAACAGCAGCGCCGGGAACGCGACGAAGCTTCCGCCGCCGGCCACGGCATTGATGGCACCGCCCAACGCCCCGGCGGCCATTAGAAAGATCGCTTGTCGGATGTCCAAACAAATCTTTTATCACGAATCTGCTGCGCCGCTCCACTTGAGCCACAACGCCCGGGTCCAGCATCGATGCGACTCCCTTCTTGACAACCCCGTATCGACGCGTATATGAACGGGGCACTTCTGGGGCGATCTGGCGCCTGGCAAGCCGTTGTCCACGACGAGTTGGTGCGTTAACACGGCATTAACATTTGTGCGATACCCAGTCCGGGCCTTGGTGTTCTCACTGCTTCTTTGATCGTGGGCTGCGAGGTCTCCTAAGCTCTCTGTTTCCGGTCGCAGTCAAACAGGAGGAAGCATGGCCAGTCGCGCAGATGCAATCGCGGTTAGTGGGTCGCCTGAGTACGGCATCTGGCGAGTACTTCTCGCCTCCGCCGTCGGCACCATGATCGAGTGGTACGACTTCTACATCTTCGGCAGCCTTGCCGCCTTCCTCTCACCGAAATTTTATCCGACGGGCAACGACACCTTCGCCTATATCGCTTATCTCGCCACCTTTGCCGTCGGTTTCCTGGTGCGGCCCTTCGGTGCCCTGTTCTTTGGGCGCATTGGCGACCTCGTCGGCCGCAAGTACGCTTTTCTCGTCACCCTCTCGATCATGGGCGGCGCCACCGCTCTCATTGGTGTCCTGCCAACCTACAAGACCGCCGGCTGGTTCGCGCCCATCACCTTGCTCGCTATTCGTGTTCTGCAGGGCCTGGCTCTCGGCGGCGAATACGGCGGTGCCACGGTCTACGTCGCCGAACACGTTCCCGATGGCAAGCGCGGCTTCTACACCAGCTTCATCCAGATCACCGCAACCCTCGGCCTCTTCGTCTCCTTGATCGTCATCCTCGCCACGCAAAATTACCTGAGCAAGGAAGCTTTCGCGGAGTGGGGCTGGCGCATTCCTTTCCTCGCCTCCATCATCCTCGTCACCATCTCTCTGTACATTCGCCTGAAGATGAGGGAATCTCCCATCTTCGCCCAGATCAAGAGCTCCGGCATGTCCTCGACCCACCCGCTCAAGGACGCGTTCGGAAAGTGGGATAACTTGAAGCGCGTGCTCATCTCCCTCTTCGGCGCCACTGCCGGCCAGGGCGTTATTTGGTACACCGGCCAGTTCTACGCTTTGTTCTATCTTCAGACCGTTCTGAAGGTGAATCCCAAGACCTCCAACATCATCGTGGCCGTTCCCTTCTTCTTGGCATGCCCTTTTTCACCGTCTTCGGCGCCATCTCCGATAGGATCGGCCGCAAGTGGATCATGATGGCTGCCTGCCTGCTCGCCATCGTCACCTACATTCCGATCTACCAGTCCATGCAAGCCGCCGCCGGCAATAACGTCAACGGTCTGCACTCCACCAAGAACAAAGTAACGGGCGCTATCTCTCTTGCGGCTCTGACCACAGATCCCGCAACCGGCGCGCAAGTCCCGGCAAAGGAAGCTCCCGCACCCAACGTGCCCAAGCTCGTCCTCCTCGTATTCATCCAGGTCCTTTACGTCTGCATGATCTACGGCCCCATCGCCGCCTATCTCGTCGAAGCCTTCCCCGCCAAGATCCGCTATACCTCCTTGTCTTTGCCGTATCACATCGGCAACGGCGTTTTCGGCGGCCTTTTGCCGCTCATCGGTCTATCGCTGTGCGCTGCCACCGGCAACATCTATGCAGGTCTCTATTACCCGATGGTTGTCGCCGGCATCACCCTAGTCGTCGGCAGCCTGCTCCTAAAGGAAACCCACGGCACTCGTATCTGGGACGAAGTCGACGGTATGCGTTAATCATCCCAAGCAGGGGCGCAGCATGCTGCGCCCCTGCTTGGCAACCAACCTAACCTCTCAACTCCACCTCTCCTCGACATTGACGCCAGCCATTCCCTGGTAGCATTATCTTCTCCGCTCAACTCATTCCTTCACACGCAAAGGGAGCCCTCGCCGTGGCCAAATCACGTACCAAGAAGTCCAAGCCGACCGCCAAACCCAAAGCGAAAGCGTCGAATCACGAGCCGCGCGCGGCCTCTCCCGCTCCTTCCCCCAAGCACAACGAAGCCCAGATCGCCGTCCACTGGAGAGAAGAAGAACTCTTCTATCCCTCTCCGAAATTCATCGCCCAAGCAAATCTCAACGACCCCGCCATCGTCGAGCGCTTCAGCGAAGAACATTTCCCGGAATGTTTCCGCGAATACGCCGAGCTTCTCCACTGGGATCAGTACTGGCACACCACCCTGGACACCAGCAATCCCCCCTTCTGGAAGTGGTTCGTCGGCGGCAAAATCAACGCCTGCTACAACTGCGTCGACCGCCATCTCGCCAAGCACAAAACCAAAGCCGCCCTCATCTTCGTCCCGGAGCCTGAAGGCGAAGCCGCCACCGTCATCACCTACCAGGAGCTCTACCGCCGCGTCAACGAAGTGGCCGCCCTCCTCCGCGATTTCGCCGGCCTCAAGACCGGCGACCGCGTCACCATCCACATGCCCATGATCCCCGAGCTCCCCATCACCATGCTCGCCTGCGCGCGCCTCGGCGTCGTCCACTCCGTCGTCTTCGGGGGTTTCAGTGGCGAAGCCTGCGGCCTGCGCGCCGCAGACTCCGGCAGCCGCGTCCTCATCTACGTCGACGGCTACCACCGCAACGGGAAATGGGTCGATCACAAAGGCAGCGCCGACATCGCGGTCGAAACCGCACAAAAAGAAGGCCAGGCCATCGACAAGGTTCTGATTTGGAAGCGCTACCACGGCCACTTCCGCTCCGAAGCTCCGATGATCATGGGCCGCGACTTCTTCATCGACGACGTCCTTCATGACTACCGCAATCACCTCGTCGAGCCCGTCTCCCAAGACTCCGAAGCCCCGCTCTTCCTCATGTACACCAGCGGCACCACCGGCAAACCCAAAGGCTGCCAGCATCGCACCGGCGGCTATCTCGCCTACGTCGCCGGCACTTCCAAGTATTACCAGGACATTCACATCGACGATGTCTACTGGTGCATGGCCGACATCGGCTGGATCACCGGCCACTCCTACATCGTCTACGGGCCGCTGGCCCTCGCCGCCACCAGCGTCCTCTATGAAGGCGTTCCGCAATTCCCCGACGCCGGCCGCCCATGGCGCATCGCCGAGCGCCTCGACGTCAACATCTTCCACACCTCTCCGACCGCCATTCGCATGCTGCGCAAAGCAGGCGGTGAAGAGCCCAAAAAGTACAACTTCCATTTCAAGCACATGACCACCGTCGGCGAACCCATCGAACCCGACGTCTGGCGCTGGTATTACGAAGTGGTTGGCAAGAGCAAAGCCGTCATCGTCGACACTTGGTGGCAGACCGAAACCGGCGGCTTCCTGTGCAGCACAAAACCCGCTCTCGATCCCATGAAGCCAGGCAGCGCAGGTCCGCCCGTTCTCGGCATTTATCCCATTATTTGGGACGAGGAAGGAAAAGAAGTAAAAGCCGGCACGGGTTCCGCCGGCAACATCTGCATCCGCAATCCCTGGCCCGGCATCATGCAAACCATTTGGGGCAGCCCGGAACGCTTCGTCGCTCAGTACTACCAAAAGTATTGCAAGAATCCCGATAGTAAGGACTGGCGCGATTGGCCCTACTACGCCGCCGATGGCGCCGTTCTCCCCGCCGACGGTTACTTCCGCATCCTCGGCCGCGTCGATGACGTCATCAACGTCGCCGGTCATCGCCTCGGCACCAAGGAAGTCGAGTCCGCCTGCCTCACCATCCCGGAAATCGCCGAAGCCGCCGTCGTTCCCACCGTCGACGACGTCAAAGGCCGTGTCCCCGTCGTCTACATCTCCCTAAAACCCGGCGTCTCGCCCACCAAGCAAATCCAGGAAAAAATCACCTCCACCATCGAAACCATAATCGGCAAAATCGCCCGCCCCAAAACCGTGCACATCGTTCCCGACATGCCCAAGACGCGCTCCGGCAAAATCATGCGCCGCGTCCTCGCCGCCATCTCCAATCACATGGACACCGGCGACATCACCACCCTCGCGAATCCCGACATCGTCGAACAAATCCGCGAGCAAGTCCAAGGTCGCGCCCGCGGCCCCATCCAGGAAGGTCCCGCCGACATAAAGCTCTTCGGCGACGAAGAACGCTAATCCCGCACACCGTCATCACCGCCGTCGCGCGCCGATGTAACCGCCTGGCTTCAGCCAGGCGTTCCCGCTCTGATCGCCACGCCCTGTGCGGATCTTTCAACCCGCTGCCGCCAACTCGTACAGGTACTCCACGTGCGATCGGGCAGCCCCATCCATGCCCTGGACCTTCGGATTTGTCGACTCGATCAGGTAATACTCGTCCGGGGCGTGCGCTCCGTTTCCATGGCCCAAGCCAAAGTGTCCAGCTGGCAGGCGCAGAGGATCACCGGTGAACACATAGCCAGGCCACGACCCCGCAAGACGCGGCAGGATCACCGGATCAATCCCGCTCCGCCGGTACACGGCTTCCGCAACTCGGATGATGGCCGAGTCTGCCGGTGTGCTTGTCGGATCGTAGCCACCGCTCATATGGACATCGATATCGGCGAAGCCTTTTTTCGCCAGGTGCGCTTTCAACGCCGCAAGAGCCTCCGCCGCGGTCATGTCCGGAACCAGCCGCATGTCGATCTTCGCGACCGCCTTGCCCGGCAGAATCGTCTTCCCCCCTGGCCCGGTGTACCCGCCCACTAGCCCTTCGATGTTGATCGTCGGCCGCGACACCAGCATCTCCATCGACTCTTCCCAGCCGACATCGTGAATCCAATGATCCACGCCTTGCAGCTTCTTGGTTTCCGCCTCGCTCAGGCGCTTTGCCGCTTCCACAATCATCTTCTTTTCCGCATCGGACAGCGGCCGCGCCTTCGCTGCAAAGCCTTCGACCACGGGATCGTTGCCGTCCGGCGACACCAGCGTCGCCAGCGCTTCCACCAAATGCCACGCCGGGCTATCCACTCTCGCTTTGTTGCTGGAGTGCAGATCTTTCTTTGGCCCGCGCCCCCACCGTTCGCCGCTCGAAGTCAGCTCCAGCTCGACCACGCCCTTCGCGCCGAGGAACATCGTTACCTCGCCGCTGAGCCCCTGCGCCGCGAATGGCATGAACACGCCGCTGCATTTTTTCAGCGCCGCCGCCACCTCCGGCTTGCGCACGACTTGCGGAAAATGCGGCGAGCCAATCTCTTCTTCTCCCTCCGCCACAAACACCAGATTCACCGGCACCTTCTTCCCCGCCCCGCGAATCGCGTGCAAAGCTGCGAGGAACGTCGCCTCGGGCCCTTTCTGATTCACCGCGCCACGCCCGACCAAAATCTTGCCCAGCCCGGGCTTGTCCACCAGCGCGGCATCAAATGGCGGCGACGACCACTCCGCCGGATCGGCCTGCTTGACGTCGTACATAAAATAAAGGCCAATGGTTCGAGGCGCCCCGGCATCGAGCGTCGTGAAGATTCCGGGCTGGCCGTCCGTCGGCACTTTCGTGACCTGTTGAAATCCCGCATCCCGCAACATCCGCATCGTCAAGTCGCAGCCTTCGTTCATCCCGCGATTCTCCGCCGCGATCGATGGCTGCTTGATCCACTCCTGCAAGCGCTGCACGGATTCGTCGTGGCGCTTCTCGATTTCCTTTTGAATCGCATCGAGATCGCCCGTGGGAGCTGCCGCTCGCGTCCACTGCGGCAATGCCAGCGCTGCTGCACTCGCGGCCACGCCCTGCAAAAACACTCGCCTGTCGACGCCCCTCTCCAACTCTCCATACATCTCTTCGGACTCCGGAAACTTGCTCATCGCTTCCTCCACTCGATTCTCTTCGGACCCTACTTTGCGCCCACCACAGCGCAACGCGAGAGCCTACACCGCCTCGCCTCCCCCGGCAATGGCGGAGCCCCTAAATGGGAGCAGGCAAGACCGCCGCAGTGGGTTGATCCGGGGCCGCTGCAATCGCGAAGGAGTCACAACCATGAGGAAAGGAAAGACCGTCCGGGAGAACGGACATGCCATTGAAAAAGTACAGGCAATGTTTATGCCGACCTGGGCTTTCCTAATAGCGAAGACATGCTGGTCAAAGCGCAACTTGTCAGCCAGATCGCGGAGATCATCAAGCAGCGGCGGCTCACGCAAACCGAGGCTGCCGAAATCCTTCGGCTCACTCAGCCCAAGATTTCACGTATGCTTCGGGGAGAGTTTCGCGGTATTTCCCAGCGCCGCCTCTTTCGCTGCCTGACTCGCCTGGGCCGCGACGTGCAGATCGTCGTGAAGCAAACTAACGCGAAGCGATTCCAAGGCTGCCTCACCGTGCGTTTTACCTAACGAAGTTGACTACTGCGCAGCGCACTGCGTCTGCAGCGCCGTCTGCATGTCCGCATCGACCAGCGCCCCGCGCCAATGCGCAGAGCAGACTTGCGCCGGCGTCAGTCCGGCGGCCTCGCGCAAGTCCGCGCCTGACAGATTCGCTCCGGTAAGATCCGCACCGCGAAGGACCGCGCCGCTCAAAAGTGCTCCTCGCAAGTCCGCGTTCCGCAAATCCGCGTCCAGCAGAATCGTTCCTTTCATCTGTGCGCCGGTCATATTCGCCTGGGTGAGCTTCGCGGAGGACAAATCCGCCTGCCCCAGGTCCGCGAACGACAAAACGCTTTGCTCCAGCTTGGTGTCCCGCAGGTCGGTGCGCGACAAATCCGTCCGCAGCATTTGCGCGTATCGCAAATTCGCGCCGTAGAGCGATGCGCCCGGGAGCTTTGCATTGGAGAGCATCGCGTTTTCGAGGTTTCCGTACGAAAGATCGGCCCCGCGCAGGTCCGCCGCTGCCAAGTTCGTGTTTTTCGCATCCACGGACACGAGCGTTGCGTGCCCGATTTGCGCGCGGTCCATGATGGCGTCCCGCAGCGTCACCTCGCGGAGATTCGCGCCACGCAAGTCCGCTTCCGAGAGGTACGCGCCTTCGAGATTCCCGCGCCACAACCGCGCATTCACCAGGAACGCGCGATACGCCCGGACGAAGCGCAGGTCCACTTGATTCAGGTGCGCTCCTTGCACGGCTGCGAGGGCTTCCTCGGTCCAATTCCCGCTTGGCGGCGTCGAAAGAGTTGTCTCGGTCAAGTCCGCGTACGGACGATAACCCACGGACTGAAAGACCTGGGCAGCCCAGCGGCGCACGCTCGCCTGCGAACGCTCGGGAGCCGCGTCGCCGTCCGCGGGCAATCCGCGAATTACGCCGATGGAGAGCAACAGCAATACGAATCCCGCGGCGAGAGCTGCCCGGGTTGCACTGAATCCCATGCGCAGTAGATTCTTCGAGTCTTTTCGCAGCGGATCACCGGGCCGCAGCACGCGCGCGACGACGGTCGGCACGCACGTTGCCGTAGCAATCGAAAGCGTAAAGAGGACGGCTTGCAGCAGCGTTCCACGGAAGTCTTGCAGAACGAGGTATCGCAACCAGAACAGAAACAGCGTCGCCGGAACTACCCAGTACGCCAGCGCCGTGGAAACCACCGTCTCCAGCACCGCGAACGAAGAGCGTCCATCACGCGTCCACCGGAAATGCCGGCGCACCATCCCCATCAAATACCAGGGGCCATCCTTCTCCAGCGTCTGCCCGTCTTGAAACGTGGCCGGCAGCGCCGCCATGCTTCCCCACAGCCGGAGCAGCACGAAGTGAAATCGCAAGTACGCCACGAACAGCAGAATCGGCCCGCCGAGATAGAAGCCGCCCATCGGAAGCACGTTGCCAAGGTGCGGCAATGGAATCGCCGACGCGTTCATGACCAGCCGCAGGTCCGACGTGAAAGCGATCATCAGGCAGCAGATCGCGCTTGCCGTCAGCATCAGGAAATAAAACCAGCGCGCCACCTGCGTGGCATCCGCAATGGCTTTCGAGCTGTCGAACGCCGCGACCGTTTCCGGAAGAATCGCGTCGAATAAATTCGTTCCGCCCAGTCGTCCAACCCACACGCCTTCCGCGCCGTACAGATTTGCGCCCATCAAATTCGCGCCGCGCAGCTCCGTACCCAGCAAGTTCGTGTCGCGCAGATCGGCTTGCACCAGGCTGGCTCCGCGCAAATTCGCCATCGAGAGGTCCGCACCGATGAGATTCGTACGGTGAAGCGAAGCGCCTTGCAGATTGACGCCGGTGAGATCCGCCTTCGAGAGATTAACCCCGCACAAATCCGCCTTGACGCCGGATTCGCCGCCGGATTCCACCCAGATGCGGTGCTGGTCCAGCACTTCCGCGAGTTCGAGCAGCGAGATACCCGCCAGGTTTTCCTCCGCCGTAAGTTCCGGCGCGGCGTGTTCTTGTTCTTGCGATGTTTGCGTTTCCACGATCGCTGCGGTTTCCATTTCCAATTCCATTCCTCGTGCTCCTGTCGTGTCGTCGCGCGCCAATCCGAGCGCGCGTGAGCCTCTTAGGGCGACGCCATTCCCCCGATGGTGCGGACTGGCCGCTGCCAAAGCCGCGCATGCCAACTCTCTCTGGGCACCGTTCATCGTCTACTAGAAGGGCTGCGGAAGTCGCCTGCTCCGAAGTACAGGCGGCTTAGAGGTAACGGCGGGGTAAAAAATACGGGCTTTCCGGGCGCTCGGGGGGGGTCCCGGAGCAACGGCGCGGCATGGGGATAGACTTGGTGTGATCGGCGCGGGGCCAGTGTGGCCGGGGCTATGTGAGGCGGAAATAGGCTGGGCGGCGCTGCGGTCTGTCGCGACGCCGCTTGCCGATTGGGCGGCAACGACGCCACAAAAAAACTCAGCCGGAGCGCTCCGCTGAGGGGCCGAGGCACTCCGGCTTATCCTGCCCGCCTCCGCAGTGAGCGAGCAAGAAACCTTGGGGAATCCGTGGCGCGAAAAGCGACGAAACCGCTGTTGCTGGCCCGGCTACTTCACGTCCTCGTCGCCGCGCAGAAACTCGTAACGTTCGATGGCGGCGACGACGCCGATGGCGCCTTCGTCGCGTGGCTCGGTGCGCTGCACGCGGCCAAGGCAGCGTACGCGCACGGGTCCTGCCAACGTGATTTCGTTGGGCAGGGTCAACAGGATCTCAATAGCCGACCCTTGCTTGACGTCCTTGGAAAGAAAGAAATAGACGCCCCGGGAGCTGACATCGCGGGATTCGGTGCTGGTCTCGCCGACCGCCGCGCCCGTCGTCCAACGGACGGTAAGCGGCAGCCGCATTTGAAAGCGCTGGGTATTGCGGCGTTCTGAGCCGGTCAAGGCGTAGCCTCCTGATCGAAAGCAAAGTGTATCCGGTAGGGGGGTGAAGGGACAATAGGACTCCAGGTACAAAAACGATTGAAGCTTTGAAAGTACGGATGTACCAGAACCGGTATATGCCCGGGTGGGACCTCGGGCGAACTAATTGAAAATACAGGGCTTGCGGCATGCGCAACCGTGGCACGCCAATGCCTTCGAAAGATGGGAACGGGTTGCCCTTTTTCGCGAAGCTGCAGCAACCCTATCCTACTGATTATAAAGCATTTATCAGAGCTCACTCGGCGGGAGAAGCAAAAAATAGAAGCGCAGTCTCGGTTTCCGTGCACATTTCAGACTTTGTCCTTGACGGAGCAACGCGAACAGAGGATACCGTTTCTGTATTTAACTGATGATTCATCAAACCGGGGGCGGCCTACTTTGCTCACGCTATTCGATCAGCCGTGGGGTTTGTTTGGTGTGTTGTTTGTGGTGCTAATGGGTTTGGTGGAGATCGGGCACCGGATCGGGTTGCCGCTCTCTGTTGACACAGATGAAGTGCGGCACGAGCAACCGGTGGGGGCGCGCGACGGGATCAGCGTGCTGCTGAGCTGTTGCTGGGCTTCACACTGGCGATGGCGTTGTCCCGTTTTGAGGAACGCAAACACCTGATGGTTGACGAGGCCAATGCGATCGGCACTACGAGCCTGCGCAGATGCTGCCGGAGCCGGCTCGCGGCAAGATTCTGGATCTGCTCAGGGAATACGTCGATGCGCGAATAGCTTTCTCTAAGGCGAGTTTGTACGGGCCTGAGCTTCAGCAATCGCTCGCGCGTACCAAGCAATTGCAGAACGAAATGTGGCAGCAGAGCGTGGAGGTTGCGCGGCAGAGTCCGACGCCTATCACATCCATCTTCGTGCAGTCGCTGAACGAGTCGATTGATTTGAGCGAGAAGAGGCTGGCGACACTGGAAAACCATGTACCCTCGGCGGTTTGGGTGATGCTGGTGCTGATCTCTTTATTGACGTGCCTGACGGTGGGCCTGACGGTGCGACGAAGATTCTGGTTCGTGATAATTCTGCCGCCGCTGATGATTGCCATTGTGATGGCGCTGATCGCCGATCTGGATAGTCCGCGCACGGGTTCGATCCAAATCGGCCATGCAAGCATGGAAAGGCTGCAACAGGATTTAAAGGGCCCCAGCGGCGCGCATTAGCGGCAGAGGCGAAGGGAGAATAAGCCGATAGCTCAATACTGTGCCGGGGCACCGCCGGCTAACGTTGAGGCAAGACGCATCGATCGGGAGGGGCAAGCCCCTCCCCTACAAAGAAAAAAAGTACGAGAAAAAGAGTGGAAGCTAGGTTTGGTCGATTAGGCGATGGTGGATAGCGTACAGCGCGAGCTCGAGGCGGTCGGAAACGCCGAGCTTGTCGAAGATGTTGTGGAGGTGGTTCTTTACGGTCTGCTCGCTGATGAAGAGCTTTTCGCCGATTTCCTTGTTGCGGAAGCCCTGGGCGACGAGCTGGACGATTTCTTTCTCGCGATCGCTGAGCAGCGGTTTCTCGCGGCGCGGGCCGGATTCAGAGGACTTCGAGAACGCTTTCATGACCTCGGCAGTCATGCGGTTGTCGAGCCAAATTCCGCCCGCGAAAACGCGATGAATGCTCTTGACCAGCAAGTCGGTGGCGGACTGCTTGAGGACGACACCGCGAGCGCCGAGGCGCATGGCGCGAACCACGTCGCGATCGTCTTCGGCGGCGGTAAGGACCACCACGCGAGTGGGCAGCGTATCGAAATTGACTTCTTCGAGGACGGCCAAGCCGTCTTTGTCGGGCATCCGCAAATCGAGAAGCAGGATATCGGGCTTCAGCTTGGCGAGGAGCTTGATGCACTCCGTGCCGTTCTGAGCTTCGCCCACAATAGTGATGTCTTCGTCGGCGCCAAGAAGTTTGCGCAAGCCGTCGCGAAAAATAGCATGGTCATCCGCGAGGAGGACACGAATTTGCTGTTTTGTTTTGGCCATTTCAACCGAGCGGAATCTCGATGGTCAGACGCGCTCCATGGCCCGGATTGGACTCGACGGTCAACACGCCCCCCACAGTACGCGTACGCTCCTTGATGGAGATAGGTCCCAGCCGCAGACGATCCAGTTCATCCCCAGTAAATCGCCCGGCAAAGCTAAACCCTTCGCCGTTGTCGTCAACCACCAAAACAAGGCTGCTATCGTCCTGCGACAGTTTTACCACGACATGGGAAGCCTTCGCATGCTTTTTTATGTTATTAAGCGCTTCCCGGTAAATCTGGAACAGCTCGCGGCAGACGCGGTCCGGGGCCTGGACTTCGACCGAGTCGATCAGGACGTCCAGAGCCAAGGTGGACTCGTTCCGGAAGCGTTCGGCAAAGCCGATCATCAGGTCGACGAGGTCGGCGCTCTGCACCCGCACCGGACGCATGTCGGTGACCATGCGGCGGAGCTCGCCGGACTCGTTTTTGACGGTTTGCTGGAGGTTGGCGAGGCTGGCGGCGGCCTGCTCGGGCGCCGCAGGGACGGCGCGGCGAAGAACATCCAGCTGAATCTCAATGCTGAGCAGGGTCTGGAGGATGCCGTCATGCAGGTCGCGGGAGATGCGGCTGCGCTCGGCCTCAATGGCCCGTGCGCGGAGGTGCCGGAGGAGAAAGACGTTCTCCAGGGAGGGGCCGATGTGACGGGAAATGCGCTCGAACCAGGCGAGATCGTCGCGGGTGAAGCGAGCGCGGCCGTTGAGCAGAAACAGGCGTCCGGCGGCTCGGCCGCCTTGGTCGAGGGTGACGGACATCATGGAACGAAGAGCCAGCAACTGCTGGGTAGGCCCGGGGAGGCGCGGGAGCGTCTTCAGGGCACGGCCATCGCGGCGATCCCAGCCAAAACCGGAGCCCGCGCCGACTAGATTGTTCCAGCAAATAGTCGCGTCCGCGTCGTCCAGCAACAGGCCTTCGGCGCGGGTCAGCGGCAAACTTTCCGGCACCAGCCGCTCGCTTTCTCCGGACTTGAGCCGCCAAAGGAAGATGCGCTCGAGGTCGGTATCGCGGTAAGCCAGAAGAGCTTCTGCGGCGTGGAAGGCGCGAGTAAGTTCGTCGAGGAACAGGCGGAGGCACTCGGCGAGACCCTGATCGACCTCCATGGTCGCGGTGATGCGGGAGAAAAACTCGTTCTGGACTGCGAACAGGCGGTTGCGGTCGCCGAGAAAGGCAATGCCGGCGCCGGCGGCAAAGGTGGCACCGACCAGCCCGACCCAGGAGATGATCCGCATCCACTGCATCTCGCCCTTGACCGCCGTGAGCAACACCAGCTCCAGGGAAAGCACTCCGGCCAAGGGAAACGCGGAGTTGAGCCCCCAGCGGATGCCCGCGACGTAACACACAAACAAGTACGGAAACCACGCCGGAACCATCGTCGGGCTAACCACCATGAAATACCCCAGCGCCACCAGATCGCAGATCAATGGCAAATGCCAGGTGCGGCTGGGAATGATCTTTTCGATCAGCACCGCGCAAAGCGAGAAGACCAGGTAGACGATCAGGAAGGAGATCGAGCGCTTGGCGTGCTGCGACGCCGGCTGCTGCAATAGCGCAATCAGCGCCAGCAACACGATGATCGGGCGCGCGTACGCTATTTGCCGCTCGGAATGGCGGCGGTCGGTTTCGTGCGGGTTCATGCGCGGGGACGCATTTCCTATCGTAGTTAGTCTAGCAAGGGATGAGACGTGACTAGCGGCAGGGTTTCCAGCCTACAACGGTCACCGAATGGACACCAAGGCTCGGGTGGGGTCAGACGAGCAGAATGCGCTTCCGTCTTGCCCTGCTCGTTCGATCAACGTCGCTTTGAAGAATCTGCGGAACGCCCGGCGAACACGGCCGAAGGCAACAGGCTAGCCGCTGGCCGGGCCGGATTGCTGGCGTCGACACTGGTGATGGAACGCCGAATCGCCGCCAGGGGAGCGTCTTCGATGAAACGCACGGTCTTGCCGTCGCGTTCGATTCCCAACTGCTTCCAGAGCGCGGAAAGGTCGACGTCCATCGGCCGATCCCCCATTTTGGCGTATAGCTCGGTGAGCACGGAGGCGCCCGTAGCGCGGTCTCCAGCCTTCAGCGCATCTTCCAACTTCCAATCTTGGGTAATGTTGCCTCCGGCATCCAGAATTCCTCGGAGAGCATCCTGCAAGCCTTTCTGGTTGTGCGTCTGTTGCCGAATCTCGACGTCGGCGAGAAAACAGAACAGCGCTCCTCCCCAGTAGGTGCTTGCCCAGGTGTGTGTTTGATCGAGGCCTTTTTCTTCGGGCCGAGGAACGCCCTTCGGCATATCGCGCGCCAAATCTGACCACATTTGCGAGGCGCTCATTTGTTTCGCTTGGATGCGCGCGATCGGCTCGACGTAGGTGGCGATGCCCTCTTCGATCCAGTGGTGCTCGTCCGCAACGGACGGAAACGACAGGTGAACCATCTCATGGGTCAGCATCCAGTCTTCTGCAAGATCGGACGCCTGCGTTTCGCTGCCCACGCCAATTTTGATCAGCCCACCGTCGTATCCAAATGTTTGGCCGTGCCGCACTCCGGTCCCTTTGAACGGATGGATGCGAATCAAGACATGCGGAAGGGGGTATCGGCCGTAATAGGTGGCGACGGCCTCGCCCGCCAACTGTACCCAATGCATCAGCTCGGCCTGTGTAAGTTTCAGATCGCCGGATTCGACCGTTACGTCAATCCGCCCGCCGCCGATGAGAAGAGTTGACGTCATATCGCCCGCCGCCGCAGTAATCGAAGGGAACAAAAGTACGAGCGCGCACAAGGCCACACAGCCGGAAAGAGGCGAAGAGTGCGCGGTGCGGGCCATGCCAGAAGTCTTCAATACTCAGTTCTCCGCGAGTAGGGAGTGGCTTGTTTATCCTGAGCCGCGAAGGGGCCCCTCCCGGTTTACCCAGAGCTTCGAAGGGCCTCTGCGTCTTGCCACGGTGTCGCCAAGTAGAACTGAATGGCGCGTTGATCGTCAAACGGAAAAACAGACCGCTGCAGACTTCCTTAGCCTTCCGAGGAGCGCGATTCCGCTACCGCCGGAGTGCCCGTAACAAGACCGAGGAGTGTGTCGACCGCGATTTTGCCGGGACCAAAGAGCAGGATGATCAGGGACGCCACGAGAAACACATATGGGGCGGCCGCGTAGAATTTGTCCGGGTCGGAAAAGATCGAGAACAGCGCCTCGCGGTCCGCCGTGACGTAGGCCATGATCATGTTCACCGTAAGCACCAGCGCCGTCAGCCGCGACAGCAGACCCAGCGCCAGGAAAATTCCGCCGAAGAATTCCAGGCAGGAGATCGCCAGCGCCGTTTGCGCTGGCATCGGCAACCCCAGACTCGTGAAGTACTCCGTCACGTTCGACAGATGATGTAGCTTGCCCCAGCCGCTTTGGATCAGCTGCCAGCCCCAGTAGAGCCGCACGCAGAGAAGAAACGGCGATTGCAGATAGGAGACCAAATGGAAGAACCGGTCATGAAGCTGCTTAACGCGCGCGACGAGGTTTTTCATAGCTAATAGGAAGCCGGCTCCGCTCCAAAAGGTCTCAAGATTTGGCTGCTTTTTTCTCCACCTTGCAAAACCACCCCAGCGTCGCCCAGTTCTGGAACCACTGCTGAACCGAAGCGGCCCTCTGTTCGGGCGCGATCAAACTCTTCCGGAACGCCGTGTCGATGGCTTTGCCGAGCGTCTTGCCCTCCCGCAGCGCGCCCAGAATCGCAAATTCTTCCGGCTCGATGCGCCGGAAATATACGGAGTAGTCGATGCGGTGAACGGCAAGAAAAATTGCGCCCGGCTTGAGCTTGGCCACTGCCTGGACCCGCTTTCGCTTGCGCCGCTCTTGAAACGCATTGCTGGCGAAGTCCGTGTCCTCGTCCTCTTTTCGTACTGCCAGCAAAAGGTCGTCGACCGGGTAGCGAAAACTCAGCAACTGCACGTAGGGTTGCAATCGCAGGCGAAGATTCGGGCCCGCGGCGCCGGCAAGGTCCTCCGGGCGAAGGGCAGGTTCCGCTTTACCGTCGAAGGCTTCGATGTCGGCCCATTCCAGCCGCACGATGTCCAGCGCCAGGGCCTGCTTCGCACCGGCCCACTTCGGATGCTTGCGCAGCCAGGATTCGAGCCGCGACCCTAAATTCCGAAGCGTAAACGATCGCGACGGGCAATCGACCAGGTAGGCTTTGCACATCGCCTCGAAACGCCGACTGCCCAGAACCGAGCGCAAGCCCGGAAAATCCTCGATCATGCTCGACAGCAAACGAAACCAATACTGCCGGTTATAGATTTCCAGCCGCTCGAACGAACTCAGACGGTCGTTGGGCTTGATGAATCGCGCAGCGTAAGCCCGCATCGGGCGTCCATCCGGAGCCCTATCTTGCATGCGCTCGGAAGGGGTAAGCGGTTGCATCAGCGCGCGGGCCATGGTCCGTTGGAGCTTGAGGAGTTTCATACGGCGGTCGCGAGCACGGTAGACGCCAAGAACTTGCTAGCCTTGAGCGCCTCGTCGTGAACTTCCTTAAAGGAAGGAATGCTGTCGTCCCACTCCAGCAGCGTGGCGGTGTGACCTGCGCGTTGCACCGCGCGCTCGTACAATTTCCAGACTGGATCGATCACCGGGTGATCGTGCGTGTCCAGGATGTACTTGCGGTACTTGGAATGGCCGGCAATGTGAATCTGGGCCACGCGCTCCGCGGGAACGCTGTTCACATACGTGGCGGGATCGAAATTGTGGTTCTGCGAGGAAACGTAGATATTGTTCACGTCCAGAAGGATTCCGCAGTCGGCGCGCTCCACGACTTCATTCAGAAACTCCCACTCCGTCATCTCGGAGTCGTGGAATTCGGCGTAGCTGCTGACGTTTTCAACCGCGATCGGCACTTCCAGATAATCCCGCACCTCGCGCACCTTTTGCGCCGTCAGCTTCGCCGCCTCGAACGTGTACGGCATGGGAAGCAGATCGTGCGTGTAGCGTCCATCGACGCTTCCCCAGCAAAGATGATCGGTAACCCACGGAGTCTTCGTGCGCTTCACCAGTTCTTTCAACCGGCGCAGGTGCTCCCGGTTCGGCTTCTCCGCCGAGCCGAAATACATCGAGACGCCATGCTGCACTACTTTGTACTGCTCCAGGATCTGGTCGAGAATCTGCAGCGGCCTCCCGCCGTCGATCATGAAGTTTTCGGAAATGATCTCAAACCAATCCACGACCGGCTTTCGCGTCAGGATGTGATCGTAGTGCGTCGCGCGCAGTCCGATCCCGATGCCGTAGTCGGTGAAACCGTTAAATCGATTCGCGGGCATACCAATCTCCGAAGTTCAGGAAGAACGAGGGCCAGTGAGTTTCACCAGCCCTCGTACACCGCACTAACGTTAGTCGAACGTTGTGGTTGGGCGTATTACGAGGGCATCTTGCTGCCGTCGGTCGCGCAGCCGCCCTTACCCTTGCAAGAGTTCTTGCCCTTGCAGCCATTGTCGCTCGACTTGCAGCCGCCCTTGCCCTTGCAAGAGTTTTGGCCTTTACAGGCGTGCTTTTCTTTCGCAGCAGGAGCAGGCTTCGAGGTGTCCTGAGCGTTGGCCGAAGCCTTCCCGCCAGGAACGAGGTTCGAGGCCTTGATGCTGGCGCCGGTACCCGCGAGCAAGCCCGCGAGCGCTGCGCCGGTGAGTAGGAACCTATTTGACTTTGTCATTTTCCCCAACGTCCTCCTGAATGAATTTGACTGCACCTAACTTCAGGCAAGACTTCTGCCAGAAGACCGTTAGACCTCACGAAAGGACTTGGCCGCGAGGCAACAATTTCACGAGCGTCTTGTTGTTTGGGCCAGGACCTGGGCTCACGTGGATGTCACGGCCGTATCACATTACGCCCACACGATAAGCCCCGCCAGCAAAAACTCAACAGACTAATGCAAAAAGTTTGTAACCTGCCTTCCATCCAGGTCTTGCAACCCTGCGCTGAGCCAAGGCCCGCGTTCCGGTACTTCGATCACCGGAGACAAAAGGAAAGAAGCGTTACCCTGTAACCCCAAGACTTTGTGGACTTTGACGGCCACCTCTTCGGCGTTGTAGATGGGCGCCGAGCAGGTCCGCTCCGTGCACACGTACGCTGCGGCACGCTGCACCGTCGGGTACTGGACATCGGGATTCGGTAGCTTGCCCTCTCGCGTATCCCACCATTCCAGGCGTTTGTACGACGCCGCATATTGCATTGCCGCCAGAAACAGCGCTTTCGCCGCCGGGTCATCCTTGTGCCCCACGACGGTCAGATGAAGCGGCGGACGGCCAACCTCATGGTCCGCCAGCAGCACGCTGGCGACCGGCAACCGCGTGGCAATCGGCTCGGCCGCCAGATAGCGCATCGCTGCGTCGCTGATCTGGTGATATTTTGCGTCTCCCGTGTAGTGAAACAACAGATTCGCGGAGCGCGCCACAGCCACATTCTCGTCCCGTTGCGGATGCGGCTGAAAGCCGTGATAGGCTGGTGCAACCGCGGTCACAAAGCCCGCGCCCCGTGAGCTTCGGAACGTCCGGTCGACGTACCCCATGGAGGATTCCGCCTCGCTCAGCCACTGGCGGTCGCCGGTCACGCCATAGAGCGCGAGATACGCTCTGGTCATCGAGATCGAATCGCCCAGGAACGGTCCAGCCACATCTTTGGCGCCGTGGTGGAATCCGCCGCCGCCGGCGAGCCTGCGGTGCTGCGTCACCCAATCCGCGGCGCGAACTGCCTCCTCAAGCATCTTGGGGTCGGCCGTCACACCGTAAAGTGATGCCAGCGCGGTAATCGCCCAGCCGTTTTCGCGGGCGTAAACGTGCGTGTCCACTCGCGGCACTCCCTGCTTCCGCCGGCCCTTGTCATCCAGCGCGAAGTACTCCACGCTGTGCTGGCCCTCGACGACATCGGCATCCTGGCTGGTGTAAAAGGTCCCGTCCGGACTGGTCAGAAACGTTCTCAGAAACTGATGGACGGATTGCGCGGCGCGAAGATAGCTGGGGTCGTGCCACTGCCCGTAGGCTAGCGCATAAATTCGCAGGTTTTCCGCCTGCATGGACATGATTTTCTCGAAATGAGGCTTGGTCCAGACTCCGTCGGTCGAATATTGATAGACCCCGCCCCACGCCGGATCCAAAAGCTGCAGTTGTGCCCCAAGCGTCTGCTTGGCCATGCCCTCGGCGCGTGCGTCGCCCCGCGCCGCCAGGTCCATGGCGTACTCCACCGAATCCCAGTCCAAATACTTTTGGTCGAAGCCCCAACTTCCCTGCTTCGTGTCGTACCCGGCGACGTAATCTTTTTCCAGTTGCGATCTCAGCGCAGTCGGCACCAGCGGATCCGCCGGAAAGCTGATCTCCGTTTCCGCATGCACCGAGGGCCCGGGCGTCGGGTCGTCAATGATCGCCTGCAGCATGCTGGCCATCTCATCCGGCGCCAGATAGCCCTGCCGCTTCACGATCTCGTGGCCCGCGCCGTCGAACACTACCGTCGCCGGCCAGCCGTAGTCCTCGTAACGATTGGAGAGGTCCGGCCGGGAATCCTGGTCCACACGCACGGTCAAGTATTTTCGGTTCAGTAGCGCCACCACTATGGGATCGCGGTAGGTGGTCACGTCCATGACGTGGCACCAATGGCACCAAATCGCTTCCAGATCGAGCAGCACGAATCGCTGTTCACGCTTGGCCTGAGAAAACACCTCGTCCGACCACGGAAGCCAATTGAGCTTCCCAGTTGACTTGTCCGAAGGGGAATCGGCACTTTGAGCGAAGGCCGTCGAGGCCGTCATCAGTACCGCAAAGATTAACGCGCTAAGCTTCACCACCACCCTCAGTTCCTTATACGTGTTCCGGTGAGTTCTGGATTAACCGAGGCGATCTTTGGCTGGGTCCCGTCTCGGACACCCCTGCCTTGAGCAACACTATGCTCCAGACCCGCCCGCTTCGACAATGTAAACTTTTCCTGGTGCCAGCCGCACCAAGCGCCGTCAAGACCGGCCCGCCTCTCTTTCGAGCACGCTGCACTCATGCTAAACTCGTTTTCAGTGGTGGGAGTAGCTCAGCTGGTAGAGCGTCGGTCTGTGGCACCGAATGTCGCGGGTTCAATCCCCGTCTCCCACCCCAACCAAATCCCTCTCCAGCTAGGGTTCCCTAGGAGATCTCGTCGTGCTGAAACGCGCGCGAATTTCGCCACTTCATCTGGATACGGCATCCAGCGTCTTAATCTACGCAATAATCGGTATGGCGGGCCGGCAAGTCCACGCCTGCAAAACGTGAAAGTAAGCCAGACACCTGGCTAAACACCTGGGAGGATGCAATGGCTAGATACGGGAAAGCGGCGGCCAAGAGCGTGAAGCGCGCGATGCGCCTCAGAAAAAAGGGCGCGTTGCGGTCGGGCAAGGGCGGCAAGGGCGGAAAAGTGACCAGCCGAAAGCAAGCGATCGCGATCGGCCTCTCCGAAGCTCGCAAGAAAGGGGCAAAGGTCCCCAAGAAACGAACGGATTGAGCAGCATCCTTGCGGCTTTTCCCGATGGGTGTTTTTCGCGCGTTGCGATACACTCACTTGCGGTCCGGAGAACCAAATATTCCATCGTCCACCGAAGCTCTCGCTAAATCCATTACCCATCGAAGCCCCTCATCGTTCCACAATCTCGCCGAAGGCTCTCTGCAATGAAGGCTCGGTGTCTCGGCGTTTTGTTCGATCTCGACGGCGTGCTCGTAGATTCCACCCCGGCCGTAGCTCGGTGTTGGACGAAGTGGTCGCACCTGAATGGCTTTGTCCCCGAAGAAGTGATTCGGCGCGCGCACGGCCGCCCCAGCATGGCCACCCTTCGCGAGCTTCTCCCCAACGCCGACCACGAAGCCGAAAACATCCAAATGGAGCAGTGGGAGATCGAAGACGTCTCCGACGTAGTTCCCTTACCCGGCGCGGTGCAACTTCTGCGGTCGCTTCTGCCGGAGCGCTGGGCCATCGTCACCTCCTGCACGCGGCCGCTCGCGGAAGTGCGCATTCGCGCCGGTGGCCTGCCCTGGCCGAAGTTACTCGTCACCTCGGCCGACGTACAGCGAGGCAAGCCCGACCCCGAACCTTATCTAAAGGGAGCGATGCGCCTCGGACTCGCTCCCGCCGATTGCCTCGTCGTCGAGGACGCCCCTGCCGGCATTCGCGCAGGCAAAGCCGCCGGATCGCCCGTCCTCGCGCTCCGCACCACGGAAACCGATGTGGAACTCACCGCCGCCGGCGCCGACTGGATCGTCACCAACCTCGCCTCCGTTCATCCAAACGCCTCCACTAGCACCGATCGCATCGAGCTGCTGCTGCGCAGCTTTGCTCACCCCGCGAAGGCACACCCGTCTGAGTAACGTATCTCCTTTGACTTGCATTCCAGGGCGCATATAGAATCAGCCCTCGCAACTGAAGAAAATCCTGCTTCAGGGAGTCCCACAATGGCGAATCTTTCCCGTCCTGTTTTGCTTGCTGCGCTGTTCCTTTTCCCGATGGCGTCGCTGAGCCTCCAGGCCCAGGAGAAAGAGGCCAAGCCGGCGGAAAAGGAAAAAACACCCGAGGCGACGCCCCCCGCTCCCAAAGAAGAGTCCTCGGTCACCGATCACACCTTGAAGATCGGCTCGCAATCGATTCCCTACAAAGCCACCGCAGCCACGATCCTGTTGAAAAATGAAAAGGACGAACCCGTCGCGCTGGTCTACTACACCGCGTACACGCGCAGCGACGCGAAAGACGTCACGCAGCGCCCGCTGTCGTTCATCTACAACGGAGGTCCCGGCTCGGCCTCGCTGTGGCTGCACATGGGCGCCTTCGGTCCGCGCCGCGTGGTTACGCCAAACGCCGAGCCTACTCCGCCGGCTCCCTACAAACTCACCGACAACGCCAGCTCGCTGCTCGACAAGACCGACATGGTCTTCATCGATCCCGTCGGCACCGGCTTCAGCCACGCCGTTGGCAAGGTCCAGGACAAGGATTTCTGGGGCGTCGATCAAGACGTCAAGTCCCTCGCGCAGTTCGTTACCACCTACGTCAACCGCAACAATCGCTGGAACTCCCCGAAATTCCTGATCGGCGAAAGCTACGGCACCTTCCGCTCCGCCGCTCTCTCCAACTATCTCCAGAGCACCGACGGCATGTATTTCAACGGCATCGTGCTTATCTCCTCCGTCCTGGACCTGGGAACCCTCTCCTTCCACCCGGGCGATGACATGCCCTACATCTTCTATGTGCCCAGCTATGCCGCTACCGCCTGGTACCACAAGATGCTGCCCGACCGCCCCGAAAATGAAGCCGCCTTCATCGAAGAAGCGCGCCACTTCGCAGAAACCGAATACGCCTCCGCGCTGATGAAGGGAACGCGCCTCAGCGCCACGGAAAAAGCGGACATCGCCAAGAAACTCTCGCGCTTCACCGGATTGAGCGAAGACTATCTGATCAAAGCGAATCTGCGCGTAAAGCTCCAGCAGTTCATGGAGGAGTTGCAGCGCGCCCGGGGTCTGACCACCGGCCGCCTCGACGCGCGCTACTCCGGATTCACCTACGACCTGCTCGGCGAATTCGCCGAGTACGATCCGCAGAGCAGCGCCGTCACTGGTGCGTTCACCGCCGCGTTCAATTCCTACGTGCGCGACGAGCTGAAGTTCGGGCAAGATAAGTCTTACCACGCCATCACCGAGCACGTCGGGCAGAACTGGGATTGGAAGCACGACCGGGGCCGCGGTTTCGGCTTCCCCGGCTCCCCGAACGTCGAAGGCGACCTCATCGAGGCGATGCTGACCAACCCTCACCTGCAAGTCGAAGTGGACAACGGTTTGTACGACCTCGCCACTCCCTTTTTCGCCACCGAATACACCATGGAGCACCTCGGCCTGCCCGAAAAACTGCAAAAGAACATTCACCTGCAGTACTACGATGCCGGACACATGATGTATCTGCGCGAAGAGGATCTGGCCAAGCTCAAGAACAACATCGCCGGCTTCATCGAAGCCGCTTCCAAGCAATAAGCCACCCGGCGAGCACCTATGGAGTGCGGCGGCTTGCCGCCGCCTTTACGGTGTTAGCCCCGTCCAAGTTCATGCAGCGCAAGAGTATTCAGCGCCTAGTACGGGACGGTCGGAGTTTTCACACAAACATAGGCCCCCCGCTCCCGCCGCCCGCGGCCAGTAATTCTAAAGGCACCTACTCCTTCCAATAGTCCTAATCGATAACCAGTCTCAGTTACACTGATTGAGCATTCGACGGACGGATTTCTCTGCTCTTCAGGCGAACCAGCCGACACCAGTTCGGGTACACGAGGAAACTACACGACCCATGGGAACACCTCCGCAACCACAACCCACGCAGCGCAACATTCACACAGCCCAGCTCATTGCGGCGATGCTGAAGTCCCACGGCCACGTCAGCGACCTGATCTTTTCTCCCGGCCGCGCTCCTCAAATTGAGGTCAGCGGCGAACTCGTCCAGCTGAAGTTCAAGGGTTTGGAATGCCTCAGCGCGGAAGACACGCGCCTGATTGCCTACGACATTATGGGCAAGAATGAGCATCCCGTCCGCAAACTGGAGCAGGATGGCTCCGCCGATCTTTCCTACGGTCTTGCTGGGGTCGCCCGATTCCGTGTAAATATTTTCCGCCAGCGAGGTAGCTGCGCCATCGTGATGCGCGTGATTCCGGACCTCATTCCGAGTTTTGAACAATTGAATCTCCCGGCCCAATTGGAAGAAATCGTCCACCTCAAAAATGGCATCGTCCTGGTAACCGGCCCCACGGGATCGGGAAAATCTTCCACGCTCGCCGCCATCCTCGATAAAATGAACACGGACAAAGCCTTTCACATTCTTACCATCGAAGACCCCATCGAGTTCTTGCACAAACACAAGAAGGCCACGATTCACCAGCGCGAACTCCACAGCGATACCCCGACGTTTGCGCTGGCCCTCCGCGCCGCTCTGCGCCAAGCGCCCAAAGTCATTCTCGTCGGCGAAATGCGCGATCGCGAAACCATTGAGATCGCCCTCGAGGCCGCGGAAACCGGGCACCTGGTCCTTTCCACTTTGCACACCATCGATGCCTCCAAGACCGTCGAGCGCATCGTCGGCGTTTTCCCTCAGAGCGATCAGCAAGCCATTCGCACCAGGTTTGGAAAGGCCTTCCGTCACATTATTTCGCAACGTCTGTTGCCGAAAAAAGGTGGCCAGGGACGCATCGCCGCCATCGAAATCCTCAAGTCCACTTTGCGCACCCGCGAATACGTCGAGAAGGGCGAAGGCGAAGGCAAGACGCTGCTCGACGCCATGCGCGACGGCGATACCGACGGCATGCAGCACTTTGACGGCGTCATCGAGAAGCTCATTCGCGACGGCATCATCGATTTCGAAACCGGAATGGCTTTCGCCACCAATCCTGGCAACCTCCGCCTCGAGCTCGCGGATCTGCCCCAGGCTGCCCCGGCTCATGCTGCTCCCGCGAGCAAGCCCGAAAAGCTCACGGAAATCGAAGTCGAGCCCTGATCGGCCCCGCAACCTGGTTCCTGTTTGGCATCCCATCGAAGTTCCCCGGCACGGTTGCCGAAATTCCCAAACATTGTCATCCTGAGACCGCGCAGTTGGGGCCCCGACCCTTGACTCCGGCTGCTCCAAAAAGGATATCGATGCATTTGCGATACTCTCTCCCTTCATGACCGGACTTGACGACGCCACAACTCTCCGCACTCTCACCATCCTCGCAATCTCTGTAGGTCTTACTCTCGCGCTCGCCTTGCTCGCACTTCTATTCCCGCGCTTCGGCCAATCAGCTTTTCGCCGCGCCGAAAGCGCGTTCTCGCGCCTCGCGCAACGCAAGGCGCTGGCCGTCATCGTTCTGTTTCTGTCCATCATTGCGATTCGGCTGCTCGCGCTTCCGCTGCTCCCTGTACCGGTCCCCGGCATTCACGACGAATTCAGTTATTTGCTGATGTCCGACACCTTTGCGCACGGCCGCCTCACGAATCCGCCTCATCCCATGTGGGTGAGCTTCGAAACATTTCACGTGAATTGGCTTCCCACGTATTCCTCGATGTATTTCCCGGCGCAGGGGCTCGCGCTCGCGCTCGGTCAAGTTCTAGGTCATCCCTGGATCGGCGTTTTGCTCAGCGATGCCGCCATGTGCGCCGCGATCCTCTGGGTGCTCCAGGCCTGGATGCCCGCGCGCTGGGCGTTCTTGGGCGCCGCGCTCGCTGCGCTCAAGCTGGGAATCGCCAGCTATTGGATGAACAGCTACTGGGGAGGCGCCGTTGCCGCGACTGGCGCCGCATTGGTCTTGGGCTCGCTCGCAAGGATCGTGAAGCAGCCGCGCGCGCGTGACGCCGTCCTGCTCGGCTTGGGCGTTGCCATCCTCGCAAACAGCCGTCCGTACGAAGGATTTCTCTTCTGTCTGCCCGCGGCCGCGTGGCTCTTCTGGTGGTTCCTCGGCCGGACAAAACCGAAAGATAGGCTGCGTGTGCGCTTCGTGAACGCGATCCTTCCCATAACCATCGTTCTGATTTTCACCGCCGCCTGCATGGGCTACTACAACTGGCGGCTGACCGGCAACGCGCTCCTAATGCCGCACGTCTTGAATACCCGCACCTATCACTCCGCGCCGCTCTTTCTGTGGGAACACCCCAAGCCCGAAATGCAATACCGCAATCAGCAATTCGAGGATTTCTACAACGGCTGGGAACGCGAAAGCTATCACACCAACCGCACCGATGCCCTGCGAGTATCCGGGGAGAAACTATTTCGCGGCGGAGTTACCTATTTCTGGCCCGGCCTGTTGCTCGCTCTTCCCGCGCTGCCGTTTGTCTTGCGCGATCCCGAGCTTCGCCTATTCTGGATCACCCTGGCGATTGGAATGATCGGCGTTTTTGTGGTGATCTGGTCCGCCGCTCACTACGCCGCGCCACTCACCTGCGTGATTTACGCGCTGATCGTGCACGCCATACGCCACTTGCGCGTCATGCGGTTCAGGGCACGCCCCGTGGGCGTGGCGCTCTCCCGAGCGATTGTGCTGCTGTTGGTCCTGGACACCGGTATCAACGTCGCGCGTGGCATTTGCGATCCGCTTCTCTGGCCCTGCGAAGGAGATCCCAGCCGCGCCGCCATCGCCAAACAATTGGAACAAACGCCAGGAAAGCATCTGATCGTCGTGCGCTACACCGAAGACCATAACATCCACGACGATTGGGTCTACAACGGCGCCGATATCGACGCCGCCAAAGTCCTGTGGGCCCGCGAACTCGACCCCCAACAAAACGCCAAGCTCTTCACCTACTTCAAAGACCGCAAAATCTGGCTCGTCACTCCCGACACCGACAACACCTACCTCGAACCCTACACCGCGCCCAGCCTCCAACCCACAGCGGATCAGGATCACTAGCTTGCGCCGCGTCACCCGCGGAGCTCTTCGCCACCCAAATCTCGCCAAGCGTCAGCTAACGCTCCTTGCGCGTCCGTTCTTCTACCAGGCTCTTAAATTCCGGATCCTCGTGCAGAATTTTCAGGTCGGGATCGTTCTTGCACCAGTCTGCGTTCGAATAACCCGCTTCCACCGCCCGCCGAAATGTCGCCAACGCGTCCGCCTTCATCCCCAGCAGCCCGTAGGTGCACGCCGCGTTGTAGAGAACATTAGGATCCGTCGCACGCATGGCCACCGCAATTCTCACGTGCATGACTGCCTCTTCGGGCTGTCCGAAGTTGGCCAGGTCGGCGGCCAGCAGGATGCGTGCGCGCACATCGTCCGGGAACTGCTTGAGTTGGTGTTCGAGTACTTCCATCTCGCGCCGCCGCAGCCGCTCGGCATCCGCCGCCCGCCCCAGCCGCTCGAACGAATTGATCAGCGGAATCAAGGCGTTATAGTCGTTGCTCACAATTTCCAGCGCGATTTCCGCCAGCTCCGCAGCGTCTTCGTACCGCCCGGCAGCGAAATAGGCGCGACCTAGAATATCGTGCGCTCCTTCGCATTCCGGCCGCAGCTCGATGGCCCTCCTCGCCAGCCGGATGGCTTCCTCATACTGCATCTCCGCAAAACGAATCCGTGCTTGCGCCGAGAAAACCTCCGGCAACTCCGGCGAAAGCCATTGCGCCTTGGCGCACGCTTCCAGACCCTTGTCGATGAACTCCTGCTTCGGACTTCGGAACTCGTGCATCCCGCCCCACACGTGCGCGATCCCCGCGTAGGCCAGTGCAAAGTTTGGATCCAGCTTCACCGCTTCCTCAAACATCGCCAGCGCATACTCGAACTGCCGTTGCCGCAGATAATTTCGCCCGCGCAGGTAGAAGTCGTAGGCCACCGGGTTCGCGGTCGGCTTCTTGGCGATTACTTTTTCTTCCTGCGGCGAAAGCGTGATCTCCAACGCCTTCGCAATGCTCAACGAAATCTCTTCCTGAATCGCGAAGACGTCTTCCATCTGCCGGTCGTAGCGCTCCGCCCACACGGAATGGCGCGTCGCGCTTTCCACCAGTTGGGTGGTGATCCGGAGGCGGTTTCCCGCTCGCCGAATCGACCCTTCCAGCACGTAGGTCGCGCCCAGCTTTTCGCCGACTTGTGGCGCCGTCACCGGCTTGTCCCGGAATGGCAGCATTTCCGAGCGCGGGAAAATCTCCAGCCGCGCGATCTTCGACAGTTCGGTGATGATGTCCTCGGTCATGCCGTCGCGGAAGTATTCGTCTTCCTTGGCGCCGCTCAAGTTCTCGAAGTACAGCACCGCGACCGTTTTTTTCTTCAGCGCAGCGGCGGCATGCGCCGCGCCTCCACTGACGCTTCCCCCACCCGCCGAGTCAACACGCCTGCCGGAGTCCATGTCGCGCTTGAGCCGCTTCAGGTCCGTACGCAGTTCAGCAGCGCTTTGGCATCGCAGGTCGCGATCTTTCTCGAGAGCTTTTGCCACGATGCGGTCAAGCTCCGCCGGTGCTTTGGGATTGAGTCTGGTGATGGCCTTCGGCGTCGCATTCAGGATGCCGTCGAAAATGATGGCCGTTGCGTTGCCCGGAAACGGCAACACGCCCGTCGACATTTCGTAGAGCACCACACCCAGGGAAAACAGATCCGTGCCCGGCCCGAGAACCTCCCCGCGCGCCTGTTCCGGGCTCATGTAGGCCACCGTGCCGATCGAGCTACCGGGGCTCGTCAGGTCTTCCTGTGTGGCACCCTGTCTTCCGGTTGCCCTCGACGCGCCATCGGCAGTTTCACCCGCTTCGTGCTGCGCGTGCTCGACCTTCGCCAGTCCAAAGTCGAGTATCTTCGCCTGCCCGCGCTCGGTGACGAAAATGTTCGCCGGCTTGATATCCCGATGCACGATGCCCTTGGCATGCGCCGCATCCAGCGCGTCCGCCATCTGCACTCCCAACTCGACGACCAGCGACACATCCATCGGCTTGCCGTTGATGCGATGCTTCAGCGTCTGCCCTTCCAGCAGCTCCATGGCGATGAACGGCCGGCCGTCGGCCTCGCCGACGTCGTAAATCGTGCAGATGTTCGGGTGATTGAGCGCCGACGCAGCTCGCGCCTCGCGCTGGAAGCGGTCCAGCACCAGCCGGTCGCCCAGCATCTCCGGCGGTAGAAATTTCAGCGCGACACTCCGGCCCAGCCGCGTGTCCTTGGCCTTGTAGACCACACCCATCCCGCCGCCGCCCAGTTTTTCCAGAATTCGATAGTGCGAGATGGTTTCGCCGATCATGTGTGGGCTGTCATCTTAGAGTTGCTAAAGATCGAAGTCAAAGTGCGTTTCCTCGATAGGAGCCGATTTTCGGTTTGCCGAATGCCTCTTCGCTTCCAGGTCACGAGCCGGAACCGAAAATATTCTCCTTCAGGAACTTGTTGCGGAATTTCCCCTGCGGATCGTACTTCTTGCTCAATGCAACAAACTCCGGCATCTTTTCATAAATGGCATGCAGTTGCGCCGGAGGCGTGGTGAACAGCTTGCCCCAGTGCGGACGGGCCTTGAACGGAGCCAGTTCTTTTTCGATCACCGGCAGCAACTTTCGGACCGCGGGCCAGTCCTGCTGCCACGTAAAGTGAATCGTCACGCAAGGCTGTTTGTAGCACGGACTCATACACAGGTCGTCGGCCGCAATCGAACGAATCTCCGAAATCATCAGGTGCGGGCCAACCTGCTCGCGCAACCGTTCCACCGCCAGCACCGCTTCCACCGCATGCGCCCGCGGCACAAAATATTCCGTCTGCAGCTCTTTCCCCGCGCTGGGCGTAAATCCCATCTTGAAGTGCGGCAGCCGCTCGTACCAGGGGCCCGGCACGCCCATTTGCGGCGTGCAATTCTCGGCGTTCAGTTCGATGATCGGATGCACATCCCTGCTGAAGAGCTTCGCCCCAAAAAATTCCGCAGGCGCTCCGGCCGCCGCGCCACCATCCGGAATCCGTTGCTTCAACCAAACCTCGCTGAACAACCCCTTCTGCCAGTCGGTAAACAAGCTCACGCTATACGCGCTCGACTCAATCGCTTCGAAATGTTCCGTCCACGCCTTGAGCGGCAAATTTTCGTACACGTACTGCCGCGCCTGGAAAGTCGGCTGAAGATCGAGCGTCACCTTGGTGATTACCCCCAGTGCGCCAAGACCGACGACCGCTCCGCGAAACTTGTCTCCGTCTTCCTTCCGCGACAACCGCACCACGTCTCCTGACGCGGTCACAAATTCCAGTCCCGACACCGCGGTTGCCAGGTTCCCGTTTTTGTCACCGGACCCATGTGTTCCCGTGCTGATCGCGCCGGCCACCGAAATATGGGGCAGCGACGCCAGATTGTGCAACGCAAACCCTTTGCTCTCCAGATATGGAGCTAACTGGCCATAGCTCATGCCGGCTTCGATCGTCACCGTGCTCGCCTCCGCGTCCAGCGACACCACTTTTTCCAGCGCCGGCCGCAGCGACAAAAGATAATCCGTGCTGTTTGCGATCGTGTTGAAGCAGTGCCGCGTGCCAAGCACCTTCAGCTTGCGCTGCTTCTTCACAAATTCCCGCACCTGTTCGAACGAGTCGGCAGAATATAGCCGCTCCGTCCCGTATTCCAGATTCCCCGCCCAGTTTTTCAGTTTCTCATCCGGTATAGCACTAAGCAGCGGCGATAGAACAGGACTCGCCATCATCGCCGACGAAAGTTTGATAAAGGTTCTCTTGTTCATAGCCTTCAATCACGTTGGCGTGTCATCTTAGGTGCCCGCAACACGTAAGTCAAAGCCGAACCCAACATCGCGGCACCACAACGCCGTAACCCATTGTAGGGGCGCAGCACCGCTGCGCCCCAAACGCCCAGGCGCATCCGCGAAGACCCGCGCCTTGCCGCAACTGCGCCAAGAAACGCCCACTCTCCCCTCACCGCGAAGCCACCATCAAATTATTCAATCCAAACTCAAAACGCTCATGAATGAATTCCCGAAAGCCGATCCGCTGCAACATGTATCGCAGCACCTCCACCGGAATGCGTTTCTGGTGCTCGCCGCTCTCCATTTCGTCGCTGACCAAGCGAAGCCCATGCAGCACGGCGAGGACCGGATCGACCATTGCCGACGGCCAGGTAAGAATCAACGACCCGCTAGGCGCGAGAATCCGGTACGTCTCGCGAAGCACCGGCTCCGGTTTCACAAGATGCTCCAGAACCGCCAGCATCACCACGTGATCGAAATGTCCGGATGGCAGCGGCAACTCCCCGCGGATATCGGCGCGCACGCGTTGCCACTGTCCGTGCACGCCGTTTTCAACCTGATCGTCCACGCCAACGCCGTACGAAATTCGATCCCCGGCGTAATCCAGGAAAGCGGTGTCCAGCCCGCAACCCAGATCGCACACGCGAGATCCTACTCGAATGTAAGGATACGCAGCCCGAAAACGAAGTCGCGCGATGAAATGATCGAATCCCGTGTAGGCCATCTACTTGAGGTCGTAATCTCCGATGTATGTGCCGCGGCTGATTCCCAGCATACTGAGGAAAAACGAAGCGAAAATCACCTGAATCCCGATGAACAGCCACATCGACCAGAAAAGCACCTGGCGCACCTCTTGCAGCGGGCCAAAGCCGCTGTGCACCCATCTCCACACCACCCAGGCGCAGCCCGCAAAACCGGTGAGAAACAGTCCCGCACCCAGAAGCAAGCCGGATTCGAGTTTCACGTGCGTCAGTACCCGCTTCAGCGAAACGCTGCCGCGGTCAAATCGCTCCGCGTAACTGAACACTTTCGCGAAAGCACCGATCGAAAGGATCTGCACGCCCAGCAGCGTGAAAATCACGCCAAAGATCATCGTGTGCACGTCCAGCGTCACCCGCGGCGTCACCATCCGCGGTCCCGGCAGCAGCCAGAACACCAGAAACAATCCCAACGTCGCCAGCGACGCCCCCGGCAACACAAACAGCCAGTTCGGCGCGTACAACAACATGAACCGCAAATGCCTCCAACCGTCGCGAAAGCTCCGCAAATGCGGCGGACGCCCGCGCTTGTCCGGCCACAACGTGATCGGAATTTCCCCCATCTTGGCCCGCAACTGCGCCGCCTTGATCACAAACTCCGACGCGAACTCCATTCCCGTGCTGCGCAAATCCATGCGGTCGTACACCGCCCGCGTGAAGCCCCGCATCCCGCAGTGACTGTCGCCAATGCCGGCATGGAAAAACAAATTCAGCACCGACGAAAGCGCCGGGTTCCCGACATACTTGTGATGCCACGGCATCGCCCCGCGCTTGATCTCCCCGCGAAAGCGATTGCCCATCACCACGTCGTATCCCTGCCGCCACATCTCCACGAACCGCGGCAACTCGCTGAAGTCGTAGCTGTCGTCGGCATCGCCCATGATGATGAAGGCGCCCCGCGAAGCCGCGATTCCCGCGCGCAGTGCCACGCCGTACCCGCGCTGCGCCTCATTTACCACGCGCGCGCCCAGCTTCTCCGCGATCTCCACCGACCCGTCGGTCGAACCGTTGTCCGCCACCACCACTTCGCCGCGCAAGCCCGCCGCGCGAAAGGCCTGCATCGCCTTCCCCACGCAAATCCCGATCGAGTTCGCTTCATTCAGGCAGGGAATCACCACGGACACATCCGCGGCACCCGCGAGCGCTTGTGCCACCACGCGTGTCGAGATCTCCGTTCTTACAGCGGCCGCTTGCTCAACGTCCACGCCGGCCCCCGTTGATCCTGCACTTCTGCTGATCTAACATTTTCTTCCGCGGACTTCCGGCTTGCATTTTCCAGCGCCGCCATTATCATGGCGCCATCATCACAGCTAACGTCGCAACGGTCCCCTGAGACTTCCCATTGTCTAACACATCCGACGCATCTGCCACTGCTTCCGGCATGGGAAAAGGCCCCGGCGCCGAAAGCGCGAACGCTGCCACGCGCGCCGGCAGCCGAGGCGGGCTCCTACGGGTGCTCGGCATGTGGTTCGGCATCGCCGCCGCCGTCGGCAACACCATAGCTGCCGGCATCGTGCGCACGCCCGGCGACATCGCAAGAATGCTGCCCAACGTCTGGGTCTTCATGGGCGTGTGGATCGCCGGCGGCTGCTACGCGCTGCTGGGCGCGTCCTCTCTCGCCGAGCTCGGCGCCGCCATTCCGCGCAGCGGCGGCCAGTACAATTATTCGCGTCGCGCCATCGGCGATTACGCCGGCTTCATCGTCGGCTGGAGCGATTGGCTTTCCACGTGCGGCACAAACGCCGCCGTCGCCATCGTGATTGCCGAATACAGCGCCGCGTTCGTTCCCGCGCTGGCCGCGTGGCAGAAGCCTTTCGCCGTTTCCATCCTCGTGGCCTTCATTGTGCTGCAGTGGCGCGGCGTTAAATGGGGCAGCGGCACGCAGCTCGTCACTGCCGCAATGAAGACCGCCGCGTTTCTCGTCTTAGTGATCGCGTGCTTCGCGTTGGGTGGACATCTGCGCGCCGCTGCCCCCGCGGCCGCAGCCCCGCCGCCGGCTCTCCCTGCGGGATGGCCGCTCGCCGTCGCGCTGATGCTCGGCCTGCAAGCCGTCATCTACACCGTCGACGGCTGGAACGGCATCATCTACTTCGGCGAAGAAGTGCGTGAACCCGGCCGCGACGTGCCTCGGGCGATTTTCGGCAGCGTCTTCTCGATCATGGGCATCTACCTGCTGCTCAACGCCGCCGTGTTCTACGTTCTTCCCGTGCGCGAAGTCGCCGGCAACAACTTTGCTCTCGGCGCGGCCGCCAACCTCGTCTTCGGCGTTTACGGCGATCCCATCATTCGCGGCATCATGATCGTCTCGCTGCTGAGCTGCATCAATGCGTGCCAGATGTTCAGCACGCGAATTCTCTACGCCATGAGCTGCGACGCCATCTTCTTCCGTCGCGCGTCTCGTGTGAACAAAGGCGGCACGCCCACGCTCGCGCTTTTCCTCAGCGGCACCGTCGGCATCATTTTCGTTCTCGGCTCGTTTGAGCGCGTCATCGCCATGCTTTCGTTTTTCTTCGTGGCCAACTACACGCTCTCCTACAGCTCGTTGTTCGTGCTGCGCAAGAAAGAGCCGGCCATGCCGCGCCCCTACCGTGCCTGGGGCTATCCCTGGACCACTGGAGTCGCGCTCCTCGGCTCCATCGCCTTCCTCATCGGCTCGATCGCCACCGACCACGAAAACGCCCCGCTCGCCGCCGCCATGCTCGTCCTCAGCTATCCCGTCTATCGCGTAATGAAGTGGGCCGCAGGAAGGAAGCAATGAAGTAATGAGATAAGGAAGTAAGGAGAAGAAAAACTAGCCGGCGAGAAGTCGCCTCGCAGGAAGGAAGTAGAGGAGGTTAAGGAATATTCTGTGCTCTCCGCGCGCTCCGTGGTGAATCCGATTCTTCTTCTTTTTTCTTCTTCTTTTTTTCCTCCTTATTTCTTTACTTCTTTACTTCCTTACTTCAGATTTTCTCCGCGATGCTCTTTGCCTGCAAGAACAGCAACAAATAATCCTTCCCGCCGGACTTTGAATCCGTCCCGGACATATTGAATCCGCCGAACGGATGGGCGCCCACCATCGCGCCGGTGCACTTCCGGTTTAAATACAAATTCCCCACGTGAAACACGTCCTGTGCTTTCTCCAATTTCGCCGGGTTCCGCGAATAAACGCCACCGGTCAACCCAAACTCGGTATTGTTCGCGATTTCGAGCGCGTGATCGAAGTTCCGCGCCTTGATCACCGCCAGCACCGGACCAAAAATCTCTTCCTGCGCGATGCGCGCCTTGGGATCGACATCCGCAATCACCGTCGGCTGCACGAAATAGCCGTCGCCCGGCGCGCGATCGCCACCCGCAAGCACTTTTCCTTCCTTCTTGCCAACGTCGATGTAGCCCAAAATCGTCTGCATCGCCGCTTTGCTCACCACCGGACCCATGTAGTTGTTGGGATCCTCGCTCGGCCCGACCGCAATTTTCTTCGTCCTCTCCACCACGCGCCGCACAAAGTCGTCGTAGATTTTCTCCGACACAATGGCCCGCGAGCACGCCGAGCACTTCTGCCCCTGATACCCAAACGCCGACTGCACCACGCCTTCCACTGCGGACTCGATGTCCGCCTCTTCATCCACGATGATCGAGTCCTTCCCGCCCATTTCCAACACGGTGCGCTTGATCCACTTCTGCCCTGGCACTGCTTTGCCCGCCAGCTCGCTGATCCGCAAGCCCACTTCCTTCGACCCCGTAAACGCGATGTACCGCGTCTTCGGATGCCGCACCAGCGCGTCGCCCACCACGCTTCCCTGTCCGGTGAGGAAGCTCAGCGCCTCTTTCGGAATGCCCGCCTCGTATGCGATGTCCACGAGTTTCGCAGCCACCGTTGGCGTGTCTCCCGCCGGCTTCAGCACTACCGTGTTGCCGGTCACCAGGGACGCCATGGCCATTCCCGCCGCAATCGCCGCCGGAAAATTCCACGGCGGAATCACCGCGCCCACACCGAGCGGGATGTACACCATGTAATTCTTCTCGCCTTTCATAGGCGTCACTTTTTGCGGGCCAGCCAGCCGCAGCATCTCCCTCCCGTAAAACTCGCAAAAATCAATCGTTTCCGCGGTGTCCGCATCCGCCTCCGGCCAAGTTTTCCCGGCCTCGTAGCAAATCAGCGCATTCATCTCAAACTTGCGCGCGCGCAAAATCTTCGCCGCGCGGAACAAACACTCCGCCCGCTGCTCCGCCGGGACGCGCTTCCAAGACTCGAACGCCTTGTTGGCCAACTCCACGGCTTCGTTCGCCTGCTCCGCGCTCGCCGACTGAAACGCCGCAATCACCTGCGATGGGTGCGACGGATTCACCGACGTTATCTTCGCCGTGGTGAACACCTGTTTGCCGCCGATGTACATCGGGTATTCCTTGCCGAATTCCGACGCCACCTTTTTGAGCGCCGCCTCCATGGCCGCGCGGTTCTCAGTCTTCATGAAATCGAGAAACGGCTCGTTCGTGAATTCGCCTACATGGACTTTCGTTTCCGGCGTCGCCATGGTGGTCTCCTCGTCGCTGGGCAAACAAGCCATTCTACTTCGCGCGTCGTTTCGCCTACAAGGCAGGTTCTCGACGGCGTAGATCCAGCCGAGGTGGGGCGCAACATGCTGCGTGCCCCTGCGGGATTTGTGGAGCCAGCGCAACGGTGGCTCATGTTTGAGGCCTGCTTGAAAATCCTAGTGGCGACGCAGGGTCGCCTTCCTCGCAACTTGGTCCGCTCAGCCGAGGGCGGTCGAAAATGATTCTGGGCATTTGATTCTCGGAGTCTTGACGGTCCATGACGACGACACTGCGGAGGAGCAGGCTGCCCGCGAAGGTCATGACCGCGGCACGGCGGGGAGAGATGCGGCCCTCGGCGAGAAGCACGACAATTCTGCAAAGCAGCTCGTTGAGGTGGCCGGCTTGGGAAAGGTCGGGCAGCTCATCTTCGGGGAGGTTGGGGAAGAGTTCGTCCGAAAGGTCCGTGTCTTCGGGAGCCGTGTTGGGGCGGGCGGCGTGGCGGAAGCAGAGACCGGTTAAGGGGTCCTGGGCGTGAAGGCGGCAACGGCTGCCGGAACGGTTGCGCGCACGGCAGCGGGTGAAGCCGCGCGGAGCGGTCCGAGGCGATTGCGCCGGAGATTCAGGCGATGTTGGGGTTTGGGTGTGTTCCTGTTCCATTTTGGTGCTCGATTGCGGGGTTATAGGTACCCCCCGGTGTGTGATGGAAACTGTGAAGTAAGCCACTGATGCCAAAAGGGTTGGGACCGGTAGTGAAAACTAGATGACAAGTTGACTTGACATTGGCACCCCCTTAGGTGGAAAGCTGACTTTACATGGCGCCGAGCATCCGAAATCGAGTGAAGGAGCTTCGTACCGCCCGCGGGTGGACGCAGGAGCAACTTGCCAACGCCGTGGGGGTTTCGCGGCAGAGCATCAACTCCATTGAGCGCGACCGTTACGTGCCGAGTCTTCCGCTGGCGCTCACCTTCGCTCGGGTGTTTGGCTGCTCCACCGACCAGATCTTCACCCTAGAGAAAGAAAAAGGAGGGAAGGAAAAATGAACATCCCCATCCTCGGCACAAGGATCGGCGAGCGTTTTTTGAACCACTGCCTGCGTTCCACAAGCCTCGCGGGAATCGTCGGCGGTCTGGCGGCGATCGGACTGTTCGCCTACCGCTACTACGTCAATCACGTCTGTAGCTGGGATCTTTTCGCTGTCGCCATCACCATCGTGGTGGTGAAGCTGGCGGCGATGACCTGGTATCGGCTGAGGGACTAGATGTAAAGGAGACCCAGAAATGATTTTCCCAAACCGGCTGAAGCAACCCCAAGCATTGATCTCCCTCGGTATGTTGTTTCTGGTTATCGCCCTCGCCTGGCCCCGGTACATTCACCTGACCGGCGGCCTCGATCCCGGCTGGATCGACGCGGTGCGTGGGCTGCTGTTTGGCGTCTCGATCGGCATAAACCTGATGTCGGTAGGGCTGGCTGCTCGGCAACGGCGCTGTGGTGGGACTTAGCCAGTGGTGTAACTACAAGCCATCTCATGATCGGACCCCTGAAACAAATATTAAGTGGCTGCAATCGTTGAAGTTGAGATTCTTCGGGCATCCTTATCGGATGCCCTCAGAATGACAATTTTGCTTTTTTTTCGCAAGCTGTAAAACCGTGCCCTCCCGAAAACTATTTATGATCTGCTCGCGGCACTTGCCGCACCTATCCAGACGCCGGATAATCCCGCAGCGTCGCGGGGAGGACTCACAACCCTTGGCTATCACTTTTCGATATCGATTTCCCATTTCGCGGACGATGGCGTTTGAGCGCGAATATCACCCGAACCTGCGGCTGACCCTGGCGGAAAAGCGCGAACTTCTGAAACGCGCGATCACGATTTGGATGCTGGAAGATGGCAAGCTCGTGGGAGAAACTTACGGCATTCCATTGGACGGACGAGACGAAGTGCCCGGCTGCCCGAGGGACCCGCGTTCCATTTATTGCTACTCCAACACCATCCTTGGCAAGCACAAAGGAAAAGGCTACGGCTCGATTCTCAAGGCGGCGTTTATCGGCCGGGTCTCGCGGGATTTCCGGCGGATTTATGGACATGTGCGGCCGGGTGCCAGCCAGGCGCTGAACAAAAAATTCGGCGCGCGATTTCTTGGCACGCAAAAAAATTGGTTTCAGACCGGAGAAGATTACCGCTTGTACGTTTTGCCGCTCGGAAAGTGAGTGCTGGCGGAGCGATTTGCGTCCCGCACTTTGGCACAGGGAAGATAGAGCGAACCCTGTACTTCACCTGCCCTTACGCTAACGCCACAAAGAGTCCTCGAGAACGAAACATCTGCGCCGGAACGGTGTTTCTATGGAAGAAGGCGGAAATACTAGCGACCCGCATGTCGAGTAAGAATTGTTTCCATGCGGTTCGCAGTACTTGACGTGATGCGAGCACAAGGAATTCTTGGGAGGATTCTGTCATGCGTAAATTGATTTCAATGCGAACGCTGCTTCTGGCGTTGCTGGTCTTGCTGGTGCCAGCAGGTTCGCGAGCGCAAATTGCGGTGGGTGTATCGATTCGGATTGGACCGCCGGCCATACCGGTGTACGTGCAGCCGCCTTGCCCGGTGGAGGGCTATCTGTGGACGCCGGGCTATTGGGCCTACGGCGATGCAGGATATTACTGGGTGCCTGGAGTTTGGGTGGCGCCGCCGCGCGTGGGCGTGCTTTGGACGCCGGGCTACTGGGGCTGGAGTGAAGGCGTGTACGTGTTCCATGCCGGGTATTGGGGTCCACATATCGGCTTCTACGGCGGCGTGAACTACGGTTTCGGATACGGCGGAGTGGGATTCGTCGGCGGAGAATGGCGGGGCGGACACTTCGCGTACAACACCGCGGTGGTGAACGTGAACACCACCGTGATCCACAACACCTACGTCAACAAGACGGTGATCGTGAACAACACGATAGTGAACCGCACCAGCTTTAACGGCGGACCGGGCGGAATCGCCGCGCGGCCGACAGCCGGAGAAATGATGGCCAGCCGCGAGTCGCACATCCAGCCGACGAGCGCGCAGATTTCGCACCAGCATTTCGCCAGCACCAACCGTGCGAACTTTGCCTCCGAGAACCACGGCAGGCCCGCAACGGCGGCAATGAGCAGGGTCAACACGCGCGAAGCGTACCAACAGGGGCGCATCGCGAACGGCGTGAAATCGGGGCAACTGACTCCCGGTGAAACCAGTCACCTGGAAGCCAAAGAAGCGCACATCAGCAACGAAGTGCACAACGACCGCGCGGCCAACGGAGGCAAGCTGACGTCGCAGGAGCGCGCGGAGGTCAACCATCAGCAGAACCAGGCGAGCAAGCAGATCTACGAGGATAAGCACAACGCCAAGACCGATCATGCGGTGCAGCAGCACAACGCGGAGCACGCGCGTGAGGACCACCCGCACCGCTAACTCGCGGAAATGCCGGAAGGGTTCGAGTAACCCCATCCTTGCGAGGCTCGCAAGGATGGGGTTCGTTTTTGCTGCTGCGGAGAAAACCGTGGGCGGGCCAGTACGAGTCTGTGTGGCAACCCCGAAAACCGGCCCTCAGTGGCTAAAGCCGGATTCATCTTGCTGAAGTTACGGCACGACCCTTCGTTCCTCTAGGTAAACTGAAGTCGTGCCCTCCCGTTGTCACACAGACTCGGCACCGCTGGCGAGAGGCGGCAACCTTCGCAGGCGGGGCGGGAACGAGAGAGTGAGCGTTTGGCAGCGAGTTAGGTTACGATAGAGACGATCCTGGCCCATTGGAACGAAAGCTGGTCCGATGGAACGTGAACGACGCCGGGTGCCCAGGTTCCAGTTCATTGCCCCTGCGGAACTGGTGGATGAAACCTCGGGCGCGCGTATCAACTCGTGGGTGGCGGATTTGGGACCGCAGGGATGCTCCCTGACCGTAGGTAATGGCCCGCGCGAGGGCGCTGCCGTCCAACTGAAAATTGGCACCGATCGGCGGGAATTTTTCCAGGCGCGCGCTGTGGTTGCTCATTCGAGTGCGGACCGCATCGGCGTGGCCTTCAACGAAGTGAAACCTACCTCTTCCGTCCTGTTGCACAAGTGGCTTGCGGCTGCAAAATTTCCGAAAGGCCGGGCTTGATCGGACTGGGAGCCTGCAATGTGAGTGAGAAGTATGTTCGCTGACGTTTTCGCGGGCTACTTGGGTGGTGGCAGCAGCGCGGGCAGCATGTTGCGGATGGCGGCGATGTGCCAGGCGTTCGAAGTGCGGGTGAGGACCAGGGCTGTCCACATGTTGCGGGTCTGGCCGCCGGCGACGCCGGCGAGCTCGTAGCGTCCATCGGCGAGGGCCACGTCCGGCGCCAGAAAGCGAACGGACAAAACCGCAAGGGTGCGCTTTCCACCGGTGTTTTGAGAGCTTGCGAGCGTGCCTTGCACAACCTCGCTGCGACCCTTTCGCCACTCGCCGGAAGAGACGAGTTGGTCGGCATCGGCGGTAAAGAGCGCTTCCAGTGTACGAGCATCTTGACGCCCCCGGGCGTCCATGTATTTCTGAACGATTTCGCGGATGGGGGTCGCGTCACTCGTGCCGCCTGGAGGGGCCTGCCCAAACAAGGACACGACAACGATGGCGCCGGCCAAGCATCCTAGGAATACTCGCATCGCAAAGCCTCCGGAGATTGTGAATCCGAGCGAATCAGTCTACTGCCAATCCCGGGCCGGGAACTTGACAGTCGCGGTAGGCGCGATGATACTTGCGCCATTTGGCGGAAAGTGGTGACGCGATGAAGAAAGCAGGACGAAAGAAGAGCGCGGCGAAGAAAGGCCGGGATGCGCGGACGGCGAATCGCGCGGTGAAACATGCCAGTTCGCAGCCGGGCGAGGCGTCTTCGGGCCCGGATACAGGAGCAAAACTCAACTTCAACCACGCGATGATTTATGTGGCGGATGTGGAGCGCGGGCTGGGGTTCTACCGCGACTTGCTGGGATTCAAGCTGATCGAAGATTTCCGGCATGAAAATAAGGCGGTGTATGCGCGGCTGCGGGCGCCGGGTGGCGAAGGGACGATTGCGCTGCACCAGGCGGGTTCGGGGGCATCGGTGGCGAGCGAGGGCGTGCGATTGTATTTGGAAGTGCGAGAGCTGGATGAGTTCTGCCGGAAGCTGCAGCAAAAGGGATTTTATATCACGCAACTGCCGCAGATGATGCCGTGGGGTTGGCGGCACGCGTATTTGAACGATCCGGATGGTCATGAAATCAGCTTGTATTGGGCGGGCGAAAACCGGATGAAGAAGACGGTGATGAAGGCCGCGGGAAAAGCGGCGCGAGCGTAGGCAAGTCGTCTGGAATCGATCTGCCACAGAGGCACAGAGCGCACAGAGAACGAAAAACGGGCAAGAAGTCTCTTCCCCTTCGACCTCCTTCAGGACAAGCTGGCAGTTCCAGTGTCGGCAGGTTTCTTGGGGTCGCTTACGTTGAGATCCTTCGTCCATCCTTATCGGATGGCTCAGGATGACCGCTTTAGAGAACGCGACGTTGCGTCGGATGGCTACGAGGTGAGCTCGCGGGTGGCGTCGGCGAAGATTTTGGTGTGGGCGTCGATGTCGGCTTCGGTGGTGGCGGGGCACATGAGGGCCATGTTGTGGAAGGGCGTGAGAAGCACGCCGCGGTTTAGCGCGTAGAGGTGGAGGAAGCGCTCGAGTTCGAAATCGGAGGCGGCGTAGGATTCGGCGCCGTTGCGGGGCGGGCGCGGCGTGAAGGTGTATTCAGCGCGGGCGCCGAGGCGGGTGACGTTCCAAGGAAGATGGGTGGCGCGGATTTGGGCGGCGACGCCGTCAGTGAAATGCCGGGCTAGCTTGATCATGTGTTCGAATGCGGCCGGAGTGAGGACGTGCTCGAGGGTGGCGCGCATGGCGGCGAGCGAGAGCGCGTTGCCAGCGAGCGTGCCGCCGATGCCGCCGACGTCGCAGTCTTCAAGGTGGATGCGGGCGGAGATGCGCTGAGCGACTTCCTCGGTGCAGCCGTAGGTGGCGCCGGGGATGCCGCTGCCGATGGGTTTTCCAAAGACAAGCAAGTCGGGATCGAGGTTCCATTCGCGGGTGCAGCCGCCGGGGCCGGCGCAGATGGTGTGTGTTTCGTCGGCGATGAGGACGCTGCCGTAGCGTTTCGCGAGCGCGCGGGCAGCGGTCCAGTAGCCGTCGTCAGGGAGGATGATGCCGACGTTGGTCATGGCGGGCTCGGCGAGGATGCAGGAGACGTCGTTGTGCTTGAGCGCGGCTTCGAGAGCGGGGAGATCGTTGAACTCGACGACGCGGGTAGTTTCGGCGGGATTGACGGGCGGGCCGATGTTGCCGCGGCGAGGGCCGACGGTGCCGTTCGCGTCGAGGAGCGTGGCGAAGGACTCATCGACGGTACCGTGATAGCAATAGTTGAAGACGAGGATTTTCGGGCGCTGCGTGATTTCGCGAGCGATGCGGATGGCGAAGCGGTTGGCGTCAGTGGCGGTGAGAGCGAATTGCCAGAACGGCAGGCCGAAGCGGCGCTTGAGCTCCTCGCCGACCCAGAGGGAGTCTTCGGTGGGGAGCATCAGGGTGATGCCCTGGCGGACTTGGCGAGTGATAGCTTCGGCGACGATCTGCGGTGAGTGGCCAGTCATGGCGCCGGTGTCGCCGAGGCAGAGATCGACGTAGTTGCAATTGTCTGCGTCGGTAAAATGCGCGCCGCTGGCGGATTTGACGAAGAGAGGGAACGGGCCGGCCCATTTTTTCATCCAGTTCATGGGGACGCCGCCGAGGAGGGAGGATTGGGCGCGGCGGTAAAGTTCGGCAGAGCGCGGATGATCTTTGACGAAGCGTTCGTTTTCGCGTTCGTGGAGCTGGCGGAGTTTTTTGCGATCGATGGTGGTCATGGGTTTGGGCGTGAATAATCTAGCAGAAAGCGCCCGCCTCAGAAGGCGGCCGGTACATGATCTTCGCTTGACAGTGGAAAAGCAAAAGAGCAGTATTTCGCCTGTATTAAACGGATTTAATACAGGCCATCCCCGCGGCATGGAGGAAACCATGTTGCCTTCCAGCCCCCACCTTTCGATCCGTCTTCGACTCGTTTCAGCGGCGACCGCCTTACTTGCGTTGCTTGCGTGTACTCCGCCCGCGCGGGCTCAGTCTGCCTACGTGCGCGTCAGTCAAGTTGGCTACGAGGCCGGCGAGACGCATTTTCGCGCGTACCTGATGTCCACGGCGGCAGTCAGCGGAGCGAGCTTCAAGGTGGTCAACTCGAAGGGCGCCACCGCGTATTCAGGACACGTCGGCGCTTTGCTCGGCACCTGGAGCCACAGCAAGAAAGAAACGTACGACGTGTACGCTCTCGAGTTCAATGTCCCGGGTGGCGACCTTTACACAATTTCGGTGTCCGGGTCAGTGACGGCGGCTTCGCCGCATTTCGCGGTGGATTCCCCGGATACGCTTTATTCCGGCTTGCTCTTGAACACGCTATTTTTCTACGAAACCGAGCGCGACGGAGCGAACTTTGTCCCCAACGCGCTGCGCACAGAGCCCGGACATTTGAAGGACGAGAACGCGCATGTTTACGAGACGCCGCCACTGGACAGCAACGACTTTATCGACAACGTGCCGCCGGCTCCGCCTTTAGCGTCCGCAAAGCTTCCGAATATCGATGCGGCCGGGGGATGGTGGGACGCCGGCGACTACGAGAAATACGTCGAAACGACCAGCTATACGGCAGCGCTGATGCAGATCGGGATTCGCGACTTTCCGAATCAGATGGGCGCGTACGCTCAAGTGAACCCTCCCCCACCGCCAGGCGCCGTTTCTTTTGCGGGCAATAGCGGAGCGGGAGCGCCGGTGTCGTCTGACTTCACCGACGAAGCGAAGTTTGGGATCAACTGGCTGCTGAAGGTGTGGAACGACAAGACGCGAACGCTCTACTACCAGGTGGACAATACGCAAGACTGGGACTACTACGGGGAGGGGGATCCCGCTTCGTCTACGGGCAACTGTGGCGGAACGTATGCGACGCCTGACTGCTTGATCACCGAATACGACATCTGGACGTTGCCCCAGGCGGCCGACCATTTCGAACAACCCGGAGATCCGGAAGCTTGCGACCCGAACACAACGTTCTTTATCTGCAATCGTCCGGTGTACGTGGCGGGCCCCGCAGGTTCGCCCATCAGCCCGAATCTAGCGGGCCGTTTGGCGGCGGACTTTGCGCTGTGCTACCAGCTCAACCGCACCACCAAGTCTTCCCTGGCGAATCAGTGCCTCAAGAACGCAGAGGACATTTTTGCGCTCGCGGATACTTCGTATCCGGACCCTGCGCCGACGGTAGATTCGGGCACATGCGCGACTTGCCTGCTGACCATTGCTCCGTTTGACGGCTATCCCGAAAACGTCTGGGAAGATGACATGGAGCTTGGCGCAACCGAACTGTATTTCGCGCTGCAATCGGCCGGGGGAGCCGAAAACCTGCCGGCCGGACTGCCGCACACGGATCCCATGGACTACCTGCGGCAAGCGGCACAATTTGCCAAGAACTACGTCACCAACATCTACGATACAGGGTTTGCAGACACACTGAACCTGTACGACGTAAGCGGCCTCGCCCATTTCGAACTGTACCGGGCACTGGAAATGGCGGGAAATCCGAGCGGCCTGGCGGTTTCGCAATCGAGCATTCGCGCGCAATTCTTGCAGCAAGTGGGCGACGCGATTACCCAAGCCGGCACGGATCCTTGGGGCTTCGGGTATCAATGGAATTCGGGCGACAGCACGTCGCACGGCGCGGGCCTTTCGGTAATGGCCAGCGAAGCGTATTACCTGACTGAGTCCAAGAGCTACGACACTTACGCGCAGAGATGGCTGGCCAATGTTCTGGGGACGAATGCCTGGGGCTCGTCGTTTATCGTGGGTGATGGAAGCACGTTTCCGAACTGTATCCAGCACCAAGTGGCGAACCTGGCGGGCGCGCTGAACGGAACTTCCGGAGGCACGCCGGTACTTTGGGGCGCGGCTTCCGAAGGCCCAACCAGCTCGGCGACCTCCGGCGTCGTCACCGGTATGATCCCGTGTCCGGCACACGGTGTAGACACGTTCAAGAAATTCAATGGAAACGATGGCGCGTTTGATGCAACGCAAGTAGCGGTGTACCAGGACAACGTGCAGTCTTTCAGCACCACCGAACCGGCGATCGACCTCACGGCGACGTCGTTCCTTATGTGGTCGTGGAGATTGGCGCACCACCCCAGCTTCTGACATAACTCCAGAGATCGTGCCCTCCGTTGGCTTGGTTGCCGAGATAGGGCGCAGCGGTGCTGCGCCCCTACAAAGGCGATGCTGAGATCAGCGAATGGTGGGGATCATTAAGAGCGGGCCGGGCAAGCCCGGCCCCTACAGGGGCATAGCGCTTCCGCAGCGACGTAGCATTTCTGTAGCGAGGCAGCATTTCGGCAGACGGTTATGGGGTGGAGGGCGGGAGGATTTGGATGGTGTGGAGCCAGGTTTCTACCAACTGGGCCAATTGGTGACGGGGAGTGCGTTGTGGCGGAGGCCGTAGCCGTGTCCACCTTGCGTGTAAGGTGCATTTCGGTGGGAACCTGGGCGTTCTTGAGGGCGAGGAAGTAGACAGTGGAGTTCTCGACGTGCACGGACGGGATCATCCTCGGCCTGGACGATGAAGGAGGGCGGGGTCTTGTCAGTAGGGTGAATTTCGGGATTGGGCGCGAAGTTCTGCTCGGCGAGGGCGAGGTAGCCTGGGTAAATGATCACGGCGAAGTCCGGGTGGCAACTGAGTTGATCAGCGGCATCGATCGAATCATAGAGGCGTTGCTCGAAGTGGGTGCTGAGGGCAGCGGCAAGGTGGGCTCCTGCGGAGAAGCCGAGGACGCCGATGCGCTGCGGGTCGATGTGCCACTCCGCGGCGTGGGAGCGAACGATACCGAGAGCGCGCTGGGCGTCCTGGAGAGCAGCAGTCGACTTGGGATATGGGCCGGAGTCGGGAACACGGTATTTGAGCAGGACACAGGTGATGCCCGCGGAGTTCAGCCAATCGCACACTTCGGTGCCTTCGAGGTCGATGGCAAGGATGCGGTAGGCGCCTCCAGGAAAGACAACAACGGCGGCGCCGTTGTTCATGCCTGTGGGCTTGTAGAGAGTGAGCGTAGGTGCGGAGACGTTGCCGAGACGAATGACCGGTTTGCCGGCGACGAGATGATCCTTGGGAGTCGTGGTTTCGATCTCAGGGGCCGGATCTGGCGGAGCGCCGGGCGCGGCGTGCGGCCAGACGGGCAGCGTGGTGTGACCCGGCGCGGGAGGCCACGACGGCTTCTGGGCGAACAAGCTGGTGCAGATGCTGGCGACGGCGGCAAGAAGAAGCAGACAGCGGCGCATGAAGGAAGGCCTCGGATCTAAATTTTGCGGCGATGAGAGTAGCACGGGAGCACGGGCACGACTAAGGATTGCCGCAGTCACGGAAAAGCCGCACTCGCCGTTGTTTAGGTCCTTTGCTCGTGCGGGATCGATCGGGCGGGTCTTACGAGGTGGCGACGATTTCGAGCGGCTCGCCCGCGGCGCAGAGGGGGCATTGGGCGGGCACCCATAGGTTGTTCGGCATTTGCTTCAATAGTTCGAGAGGCACACGGTGTTCGGCTGCGAAATCGGCGATGGCATCGCCGAGCGCGAGAAGCGCGCCAATGGCCACGACGCGCGCGCCGAGGGTTTGCAACTCGAAGAAGGCTCCCCGCACAGCCGATCCGGCATTGATCACATCGTTGACGATCGCGACGCGTTTCCCTTTGACGGCTACATGCAGACTGCTGGGGAGACGGTACTCGACCGGGTATAACCCCTCGCGTGTCGCATCGGCGAAGCGCTCGGCGTAGGTGAACTCGCAACCGAGTTCGAGAGAGACCAGGAGTGCGACAAAGGCTCCTTCGACGAGCGGACCGCATACCGCTTCAACGTTGTTTTTCGCGAGCTGCGTTGCGAGTTGAGCCGCAAACGGCCGTATTTCACGAGAGTGCAAGCATAGCGTCTCGAGCTGGAACCACAAGTCTCCATGATGACCCGACTCCAACTGAAAATGGCCTTGGCGTCCGCGCACGAATGAGAGCAAATCTTCTTTCATAAAAAACCCCACCAGTCGGAGTTCCTGGTTATCAATGGCGGTCATGACTGCCGCGCAGGCGACGATTCGGAAGTTGACGCTAAAAGAATACTAGAGCGACCTGGCTTCCATACCGGCCACAAATTTCCGGACGACCTCAACATATTCGTGCGATCGCGTCAAGAAACTCAAATGCCCGGTGCCTCTTGGGAAGGTAACGGTGAGCGACCTTGGGTATCGGCTGCTCAAGAACGCTATCTCGCGTTTTGTGAATCCTCGGTCGTCTTCAGAAGCGATGATCTGAACCGGAACGGATTTAACCCACGGGAGGCTGGAATCCATCGGGTGGTCCCGAAAAAAAAGGGCAAACTTGGCCAAGAGGGTTGACTGGTGTTTCAGCCGCGCACCAGCGCCCGGCTGCCTCAATTCCTCGCGATAAAACTGGAACCAGAAATTCGCCGCTTCCACGGGCTTGAGCAAACGACGCATCTGGAAAGTGACCGCGCGCACGAGGAAAGCCTTGGGAGCCTGTGCCATCAGCGCCGCCGCAGCGGGCAGGAATACCGCGCGCGCACCCAGGTAAAAGCCGTATTCGACGGCACCAAACCGGCTACGCGCTGCGGATACTGAACCGCAAAGCACTGCACGACCATCCCGCCAAGGGAATGACCGAGGAGGATTGCTTGCCCGATGCCCAGCGAATCTAGAATCGCCTGGATACCTCGAAGTACGTCGTCGACCGTCGAGGCAGTCGTGGGAATGCCCAAAAAAATGACACGACACCACGATTCCAAAGCCGCGTTGAGCGAAAACATGGACTCGGCCGTGCTACCGGCACCTGCAACAATGACAATCGTGCGCTCGCCCTTGCCTCCACTGATGAACTCCCATTGGCTGCTACCTACCTGCAGGATTCGCTTCGGGTGGGTTTGACGGAACATGAGCAGAGCCTGCTCCAACTGGGCCGAGGCATCCATGTTTTGTGCGGCATCCTTTGTCGAAACGTCTAGGATAGTTCAATCTCAGCGATTGATCCTACGTTGAGACGTAGGGGTACGGCGGGAAAATCTGCGACGGGATTTTAGATGGGTCGCGGGGGCTCTGTCCGAGACGCTGCCGCTACGGAAGTGCTTCCAGTTTCCATTGTGTTCCTATCGATGGGTCGGTAGCGTTATCCACGATCACCAGATCATTCTTAAACTTCTGGGCGCTGGTCCAGTGTGTGAACTTATACCCGGGAACCCACTGCCCGCCGACAAGCGTAGTCTTGCAGACGTTTTTAACGGGCTTCCCTTCCCATGCAATGCGGCCGACTATGGAGTTGTAATCCGTTGAACGGATGGCATCGCGAATGGCAGCGGCGGAATCGATGTCCTTGGTGCGCTTGAGAACATCCAAGGCAACTTCGAACAAGGCATGCAGGAATCCGATGGGCTGGGTCCACTGCTTCTTGGTTTCGTCCTCGTAGGCGGCACACAATTCAGCCGAGATCTGCCCAGTAAGCCCGGACTTGAACGGAAAGCTTGGCGACCACCAGACTTCGGTGGTCAAATCGGCACCGCGGTCACCAAGGGCTTCGACGGCGGCCGGAAAGAGAATGGCTTTGGCGATCGTTGCTATTTTTGGCTTGAATTCCTGCTGGCCGGCCTGGCGCCAGAAATTGGCGAACGCGGGCGGCGGAAGCACACCTGTAAGGATCTCGACCTTCGCGTTCATAAACATTTTGATCTGAGCGGAAAAATCATTCGTCGATGATTCGAATCGCCCGGGATCGACCAGCGTGTAACCCTTTGCCTGCAGAGCGCCGGGGAAGCCAAACTTTGCGTCGGAGTACGCAATGCCTTCGGCGTCGTTCGGCCAAAGGGCGCCCACAACTTTGTTTGTGGGAAGAGCCGTCCACATGCTGGTGAAAACAGCAACCAGATCTTCGAGCCCCCAGAAAAAATGATAGGTCCAGTCGAACCCTATTTCGGGTTTACCACCGCGGCCGAAAAAGTACGATTGCCACGGGGCATCGGTGGTGATGCACGGCACGCCGTTCTTCTCACACACATCACTGATCGGGTTCACAGTTTCGCCGGTACTGGAAGCGAGTATCAGGTCGACCCGCTCGGCCTTGATCAGACCTGAGGCGATCTCTGCCGCTCGATTGCGGTTCGATTCGGTGTCCTGTTCGATGATCTGAATGCCGTGGTTGGTGCCGTTGATGACCAAGCCCCCGGAAACAACCTTGCGGATGCCGGCGAGTATAAAATCGTGGCCCTCTCCAAAGCGCGCTAGTGCACCCGTGCGAGGGCCTGCGAAACCGATTTTGATCACGCGGCCGGGAAGAGGAGCGGGCTTGCCGAGCAACAGGTTCGGGGCAGCCATCGCCACGACCGCGGCGGCTGTGGAATTCTGAAGAAATCGGCGGCGCGTGCGATCCGTAGGATCACTTCCCTCCGGTTTGGGGCCGACATTCGTTTGATCTTTCATCATGCCCTTCAGGAGAAAGACTTGTACCGACAGTGGACTGCTTTAGAACAATATTATGTTGGGCCCAAGACCTTGCTGGGGTCTGATTCGCTGATTCAAATATACATTCTATTTTGCGGAGGAAACAGAAAGTCATACGTAAGGATGCAATAAGGTTACTGAGCGGATGGAAAACCTCAGCGAAGGGCGTGGATGATTTCGCGGGCGGCGTTGGCGCCGCTGGCGCCGGTTAGGCCGTTGCCGGGGTGGGTGGCGGAGGAGCAGAGGAAAAGGCCGCGGATGGGAGTTTTGTAGCGGGCCCAGTCGAGGACGGGGCGCATGGTGAAAAGCTGGTCGAGGGCCAGCTCACCGTGGAAGATGTGGCCGCCGGTGAAACCGTAGGCGGTTTCGAGGTCCTGCGGGGTGATGACTTGCATGAACTCGACAAGATCGGCGATGCCGGGCGCATACGTGGAGAGAGTTTTGACGACGGTGTCGCCAAGTTGCTTGCGGCGGGCGCTCCAATTTCCTTCCTTGTTTTGGGCGACCGCCGAGCGGTCGACGCTCTGAGCGACAGCTGAGCGGTCGACCAATTTATATGGCGCGAATTGAACGTAGGCGGAGAGGACGTGCTTGCCTTCGGTAGCGAGCGAAGGATCGAGCAAGGTGGGAATGGTGACGTCGAGATAGGGTGAGGTGGAAAACTCGCCGTACTTCGAGGCGTCGAAGGCGCGCTCAAGGTAGTCGATTTCAGGGCCGATGTGGATGCGGCCGGAGAGGGCTTTGATGAAGCCGTCGGGGGCGATCGCGTCGGTGAGCGCGGGAAAGGAAGGCAGACCGCCGAGGGCGAGATTGACTTTGGCGACGGTGCCGTTCGCGCGGATGTTGCGGATGCGCAAGGCAAAGGTGGGATCGAGCTGGGAGGGGTCGATGAGTTTGAAGAAGGTGCGCTTGGGATCGACGCCGGAGACGACGGCGTCGGTCGGGATTTCTTCGCCGTCGAAGAGAACCACAGAGGTTACGGCGCCGTTTTTGATGCGGATGTGCTGGACCTCGGCATCCGTGCGGATTTCGGCGCCGGCGTGGCGGGCAGCTTCAGCGAGAGCGCGGGTGAGCGAGCCGAGTCCGCCGCGTGGAAATGCGGCGGAGCCGACGGGATGCGGGTCGGCGGCGGCGCGCAGAAGCAGGACGGCGGTGCTGCCCGCGGACCACGGGCCCAAAGCGGTGCCGAAAATTCCGCGGGCAGCGACCACCGCGCGAATGAGCTCGGTGTCGAAAAATTCAGCAGCGAAATCGGCGGCGGCCATGGGGCCCCAGCGCAGAAGATTGAAGATGCCTTTCTTGCCGAGGCCGCGAATGTTGCGCCCGGTCTTGAAAAGATTCCAAAGGTCTTCCGGGGAAGGCGACTCGATGTCGGGCGGCGTGATGGACGCGATGTGGGCGCAGACTGCGGAGACTTCTGCGAGAGCTTCGGCGAATTTGGTGTAGTTCGAGGCGTCTTTGGCGGAGAGATGGGCCATGCCGCCGGAGGTTCTTGCGTGATCGTTGTAGAAGAGAAGCGCTTTGCCGTCGGGAGTCGGTGCGAATACGCGCGGATCGGGATCGTAGAGGTGGAAGTCGTATTTTTCGAGCCGCATGTCACTGGCGACGTCGGCGCGAAGCGGCCCGACGGTGTGCGCAAGCGTGGACGCGCGGAAACCGGGATGAAACTCTTCGGTGATCGCGCCGCCGCCGACGATTTCACGGCGTTCCAGGACGAGAGGCTTGAAGCCACCTTTCGCGAGGTAGAACGCGGTGATGAGAGCGTTGTGGCCGCCGCCGATGAGAAGTACACGCTGTCCGATGGGCATGGTCAGTTCTTCTCGCTAGCGTGCGACGCGGAAGCGGCGGGCTCCGCGGTTGGCCCGGTAGGGGCTGGAGATTCCGGCGGTGTAGCGACCGGCGATGTTTGCGAACGCGGTGCGGCGGGTGTCTTGCTCGATCGGGAAGCCGTGGAGACTATTTTCCAGTCTTTCAAGATGACTTGGCTGGCGATGCGGCCGGGCGCGCCCATGATGCCGCCGCCGGGATGCGTGGCGGAGCCGCACATATAAAGGTTGTCGATGGGAGTGCGGTAGTAGGCCCAGCCGGGAACGGGGCGAAGAAAGAAAAGCTGCTCGAGAGAAAGCTCGCCCTGAAAAATGTTGCCTTGCGTGAGGCCGAATTCGCGCTCGAGGTCGAGCGGGGTGAGGACCTGGCGACCGGTGATAATTTTTTTGATGTTGGGGGCGTGCTCGGCGATGGTGTTGACGACGGTGTCGCCGAAGGCTTCGCGCCGATCGTCCCAGGCGCCTTCGGCCAGCTTGTACGGTGCGTATTGGACGAAGCAGGAGAGCACGTGTTTGCCTGGAGGAGCGACGCTGGGATCGGTGAGGCTGGGAATGACCATGTCGATGTAGGGGCGGCGCGAGAAGTGGCCGTACTTGGCGTCGTCGTAGGCGCGTTCCATGTATTCAATGCTGGGCGAGATAGAGATCGCACCGCGAAGATGCGCGCCGGGGCCAGGCATGGATTTGAAATCGGGGAGGGCGTCGAGGGCCAAATTCACTTTGCCGGAGGAGCCGCGATATTTGTAGCGGCGGACGCTCTCGAGAAAATCGGCAGGGAGTTCGCTGGGCTCGAGAAATTTTTCGAAGGTGAGGTGCGGATCGACGCTGGAGGAAACCACGCGAGCGAAAATTTCTTCGCCGGTTTTCAGAGCGACGCCGGTGGCGCGGCTGTTTTTGACAAGGATTTTGTCGACGGCAGCACTGGTGCGAATTTCGACGCCGACTTCGCGGGCGGCAGCGCCGATGGCGTTGGAGATGGCGCCGGTGCCGCCGCGGCTGAAACCCCAGGAGCGGAACGCGCCGTCGATTTCGCCCATGTAGTGATGGAGAAGAACGTAAGCGGTGCCAGGGGAACGAATGCCCAGGAATGTGCCGATGATTCCTGATGCAGACATGGTGGCTTTGAGGGCGTCGGTTTCGAACCATTGATCGAGAAAGTCGGCGGCGCTCATGGTCATGAGCTGGACCAGAGTGTAGCGCTCGTCGGAGGAGAGGCTGCGAAAGCGCTGCATGAGGAAGTGAAGCTGCTTGAGGTCGCGCGGCTTCAGCGTGGTGGGATCGGGTGGAACCATCGAGAGCAGCGGCTTCACGAAGCGGCACATCGGCGTCATCATCTTGGAAAATTCGTCGTAGGCCTCGGCGTCGAGGCGAGAGTGGCGGCGAATCTCGCGCTGGGTGCGGGCGTGATCGTTCATCCGCCAGAGATAATCGCCGCCCAGCATCGGGGTGAAGGTGCCGTCGAGAGGAAGGATTTCGAGGCCGTGACGCGGGAGATCGAGCTCGCGGATGATTTCCGGGCGGAGGAGCGAGACGACGTAGGAGCATTCGGAGAAGAGGAAGCCGGGGATGATTTCTTCGGTGACGGCGGCGCCGCCCAGGACGTGCCGGCGTTCCAGAACGAGGGCTTTCTTGCCGCCTTTGGCAAGATAGGCGGCGTTGACCAGGCCATTGTGGCCGCCGCCGATCACGATTGCGTCGTAGTGCTGCGTCATTCGGTGAGGCTCCGCTGTGAATCCGCAAGGAAAAGAAAGATGCGGGTGGAAGACTCGACATTCTACTGGCAGGGGCTGGGCGGCACAAGCGGGAGAAGCAGTTACCGGTTCGCGTGATTCAAGAACCGTACGGTACCGAGGAATCGAAGTCGAGCTATGGTCTTATCTCGCTCAACTTCTTACAGCTGGCTCAGAATGCGTATGCGGGCGGCTTGATCCCCTTCAACCGCAAGTAAACCTCTGCTTGGCCCCGATGATGCGCGGTGTGTGTGAAATAAGACCAGAGCCATTCCAAACCTGTCATGTTCCTTTTTGGCTGCGGTTCGCGGGCATACCCGTTATAGCTGCATTGCAGAAGTCGAAGGAGTCTTTTACGAATTGGATTGCCGTCTCCTTGTCCACTTCCACTTTCACGGTATCCTGCACCCACTCTAAGCCCACTCGCAGTAGCGCATGCGTTCCGGTCAAGTGCTGCGATATGAGCCATCAATTCGCCGAAACTCATCTCCTCAGGAGTCGGGCGAAAGGTGTACCCATCGGCGGGCATGGCGCTGGCAACCGCAATCGTGAAGTCGCCCGAAATCTTCCAGTGCTTCAGCAAGACATCTTTTTGCATGGTCTGGGCAGCGGACGGAGTTGCGATGACGATGACAAGCATTGGGAAAAGTAGATATTGCCTCATTCCGGCTCCTAGAACGCGCCGCTCAGAGTGTCGTCGCCCTACTTGTTTTCTGGCGGATATTTCGGTGGAATCTCGGCGTAGCCGGGCGCGGCGCTCTTCAGATTGGGAGCAACCGAGGCTTTGGCATCGCCCATCGCCCAGCGAATCCCGCCCGCAAGCAGATTCAGGTGAAATGAGTTCTGCCAATTTTCCGGGCGGTCGCCAATCGCGGTGTAAAAAACTTTCCCGCGGCCGTCCATCTGTGCCCAGACCACCGGATAAGGTGGGCGCTTATACGCGTTGCCGTTCATCGTGGAAGTGTCCAGCGTGCAGATCACGTGGAGGTCCGGGGCGAAATCCTTCATGGAGTACCACTCATCCATCAGACTGACTGGAGAACGAACTCCCTCGAGGCCCGGAAACTTCGGATCGTTGATGATGACATTCGTGGTTTGCAAGCGGGGATCCTTGCTCTGGCCGTGAATGATGAACTCGCCGCCGAGCATGCGCAGGTAAGGATCGGACTGCTCGCCGTGAGCGATGTACCGGTTGGAGAGGTCGGGAGGGTCGGGCTGCGTATGAAACGTGTCGCTGGCGGCATGTACGCCGACGAAGCCGACGTTGCCTTGATGGATGGCGTCGAGCAGCGCTTGCTTGCCTTGCGGAGACATCGGCGGCTGGCCGTCGGTGCCGCTTTGCGTAAGGTCGCCGGTGGTGAAAAAGACGACCGCGGCGTAGTCGTGAAATTCCTTCGAGTCGAACAGGCGCCCGTCTTTGGATGCCGTCAGCTCGAAATTGTTGCTCGCCGACAGCGTGCGCAGCGCGGTTTCCATGATGCTCGGCTGGCCGGCCGAAGTTTTGATCACCGCATGTTCAAAGCCCGAGGATTTCGTGAACAGCAGGACGGACTTTGTCTTTGCGGCTAAGGCCGGGCGCGAAAGAAAAAGTCCCGCGCCGGCAACCGCCGTGGTGCGGAGGAAGTCGCGACGAGTCGTCAGTTGGCTCATTCTGTTTTTCTCCGTGGATGCTCCCCAATGATGTCATGGCCCGAGTCTGGAAAGTACCCTAGTCTGGAAAATAGATGTTGGGATTGTCGGCGGGTACGGACGCATCCAGCAGAAAGCAGTGCCGCCCGGCCGGATGAGACCATTTGCTTGCGCCGAGCGTCGCTTCGTTGTTCTGCCGGCCGTCCAATGCAAACGTTGCGCAGAGCTCGTATTGGCTTCCTTCCTTGACGTGATACTCGTAGGCGGCGCGCGTAACCGGGTCGGCAAGGGCGACACCGGAAAGCTCGTCGAGGTGCTCCGGCAGCTTGTGACCGCTGGAACTCCAGCGGGTATTGATTTGCGCGCTCAGCATGTACAAGTCCTGGACACGCTTCCGATCGGCTCGTAGAGTTCGCTGAGTTTTTGGCGCTCCAACCAAAAGCCAAGAATGACCATCACCGCCACAGCCACCACGCTTAGCGCGGCCATCCGGGCGTCCAGACTCCACTTGCCGCGAACCTCGGCTTCTTCCGATTTTCTGAGTCCGCCGAAGTAATACCAGAAGACCCCGCCCGAGAGCACCAGGACAACAAAAGCTTTGGCAAGAAATCGGGAAGTGAGCTCGCCGCGCAACAGATACGTCAGCGCGGCGATCAGATCGCCGATGAAAACGCCGGCAGCGATGACCAGCGCCATGTAGGTCAGCCACTTGCGGACAGGTGAACTCAGCTTTTCGGGATGGGTTCTCCCGTCCTGAACGATGGCTCGCGAAACGAGGAGATAAATCGGAAAAGCCACGAGAATCGCGGCAATGGACGCGGCGACGTTGTAGGTATCCTATCCCGGATAGTAGTAGGTCGCCGAGAACAGCGAATCGGCGAGCCACCGGTCGATAAGGGTGAAGGCGAGCGAACCCAAGGCGATGGTCCACGTGGCCAGAGTTGCAAAGACCAGTAAGTAAAAGAAGGCGTCCTTGGCTGCGGTCCCGGAGCCTCCGCGGCGGGGAATCTCGATGCCTGTCAGCTTTTCATAGTGAGCAGCCAGCGCGTCGTACACTTCCCTTTCCGGCCATCCGCGAGCGGTCAAGATTCCGACGAGAGCTTGATCTGGCGCGCCGCTCGTTTTTGCACGCTCAATGAATTCGGAGATTTTGGAGTTGGCGGGCATGGCTGGAGTGTAGCTCAAGCGGCTTCCTGAAGCCTATTGGCTTGTGGGCTCGGTTCGAACCTTTTCTCGGGCGATGATTTGCAAGCGGGTTCGCCGGGCTGAAGCCCAGCGCCTACACGAACGGCCGGGCAGGCCGAACCCTCGCCTAGGAAGAGCGTGCAAACGACCGTGGAGCACGTCAGGGTTGACGCGTGTGTGAGGTGGTTCTCGCCTTGCTGCTGCTTCCCTTCGCTTCTATACTTTCGCTGGGTTTAGGCGGGAGGAGAATCACGTGCCGGTAGGAACTGCGTTTCATGAGCGGACGATGGCGTTGTGCGAGAGCCTGAACTATCGGGAATGGTCGGGCTACTACACCGTGGGTGTGTATGAGATGCACCACGAGCATGAGTACAACGCGATCCGGAATTCGGCGGCGTTGATCGATATTTCGCCGCTATTCAAGTATCGGGTGACGGGGCGGGATGCGACGAAGTTTGTGAACCGGGTGATCTCGCGGGACATCACCAAGGTGAGCGTGGATCAGGTAATTTATTGCTGCTGGTGTGATCCGGAAGGAAAAGTGATCGACGACGGGACCATCACGCGCTTGGGAGAGAACGATTACAGGTGGACAGCGGCGGACCCCAGTTTGCGGTGGTTCCAGCAGAACGCCTTGGGTCTGACCGTGAAGATCGAGGACATTTCCGAGCAGACGGCGGCGTTGGCGCTGCAAGGGCCGACGTCGGGAAAGCTGCTGAAGGCAGCGGCGGATGTGAATATCGCGAACCTGAAATATTTTCGCGTGACGCACGGAAAAATCGCCGGCGTGCCGGTGGATATTTCGCGCACCGGGTATACGGGGGACCTGGGATTCGAGATTTGGATGCCGTGGAAGGACGCCGTGCGGGTCTGGGACAAATTGATGAACGAGGGCGACGTGTTTGACGTTCACCCGGCGGGAATGATTGCACTGGACATCGCGCGGATCGAGGCGGGGTTGATTCTGATCGAGGTTGACTATACATCGAGCAAGAAGGCGTTGATCGAGGCGCAGAGGTATTCGCCGGCGGAAATTGGCTTGGGGAAGCTGGTGGACTTGAAGAAAGACAATTTTGTGGGGCGAGACGCGTTGGCAGCGGAGGCGAAAAAAGGCGCGGCGCGCGCACTGGTGGGATTGGAAATCAATTGGAACGAGGTGGAGGCGCTGTACGACAAGATGGGGATGGCGCCGCAAGTACCGAGCATGGCTTCTCGAGTGGCCGTGCCGGTGTATCGTGGCGGGAAGCACATCGGGAAGGCGACGTCAACGACCTGGTCGCCGACGCTGAAGAAAATGATCGCGCTGGCGTGCGTCGAGCGGGATTCGTCAACGGTGGGAACCACGCTGAGCATGGAGATGACGGTAGAGGCGGTGCGGCATACCGTGTCGGCAAAGATTGTGCCGATGCCGTTTTTTAACCCGGCGAGAAAGACGGCAGTCCCGGTGATTTAAGCGGCAAACGTCTTTTCGGTTCCTGAATTATTTCGTGATGAGAGCCATCGAATTGATGTGATAGCCGAGAAGGGCAAAGCCGTCGCTATTCTGGCCCATACGAATTCCTCTTGGGCATCGCCTCCGGCGAATCTTGTGGAGTAGGCGAGGCGCACCTGCATTCCCGAAGTGTTGTAATTAACGAAAAATCCTTGACGCGACGCGTCGGTGACTTTGCCCAGCTTGGTGTGAATGGCGTTCATGAGGGCAAGAAAATCCGGCTGTGAGCTGGCATTGCGAAATCGCTCGTCGGTCTGACTGTAAATCGTCTGGTAGTCTTGGTTGTCCAGTTGCGCGTGAAAGCGGCTGACCGCTTCGCTGGCGGCGCCAATGTCCTTCTGAGAGCCGCATCCGGCCAGGGCCGTACCCAGCACCGCAAGCAGGGACGCGAGGAGCAATCTTCGACACATCACGGCGCCTCCGCACTAGATCGATTTCGATCCTTTTCAGTACAACAGCTTAGGAACAACCTCAGCAAGTAATAGAAGGGTTTAGCTTGCTGAATAGGAAATCCTGTACGGATGGACAGGAGGGCGCTACGGCGGTGTAGGCCAGAGCTTGCCCGGAACAGGTCTTGTTCGAAGAGGACTCAATTGTTGATAGAAAAGGCCTCGACGGAGGAAAGCATTTTGTCGAGGGTGGGGCGATCGAGGAGTTTGCCACCCAGGATGAGGGCCCGGATTTTTTGGGTGTTGTGGATGTCGGCGAGTGGGTTGGCGTCGAGGAGCAGCAGGTCGGCGGTTTTGCCTGGTTCGATCGTGCCTTGAGTTTCAAGCTTTCCTAGAAAATCAGCGGGATTTTTTGTGGCGGCCTGGAGGGCTTGCATGGGGGTGAGGCCTGCTTGGACGAGGAGCGCCAGTTCTTGGTGCAGGGCGAAGCCGGGGATGACGTATGGCGCGGCGAAGTCTGTACCGGCCAGTATGTGCACGCCGGACGCTTGCATTTTGCCGACGATGATCATGGATTGCGCGAAGAGTTGTTCCCGGAAGGCGAATCCCTCGGGGCTGGTGAATTTGTTTTGAGCCTGGAGTACTCGCTTCCATCTTTCAACGATGGTGCGGGGGACAAACTTCAAGTTGGGATCCGCGGAGGGATCCGATTGAGGAGTGGGGTAGGCGTCATTACGGAGGAGAATCAGAGTAGGTGTCTGCCAAGTTTGATTGCGGAGGAATGTGGCGATGAGATTCGCCGCGCTTTCGGGGGAATAGGTTTGGAGAAGTGAGCGCTGCCAGGCGGCTTCGCGAGCGCGCGAGCCTTGGGGTGTTTCGTTCTTGGGGCCGGGGCGCAATTGTTCGCGCATGAGGCGGGGTTCGTTGCTGGAGCAGGCGCGAAGTACACCGGTCAGGTGCTCGATGCTCTTTTGGCCGGCGTCGGAGGCCTCGGCGGCAGTGACGCGATCGGGGACATGACCGACGAAGGTGATGTGTTCGCGATGGGCCGCGGCGGCGATGGCAAAGTATGCGTCGCGAGAGAGGATGGATTGGACTTTGATGAAGTCGACACCCTGCTGAACAAGCGTGTCCACGTCCTCGGAGGCTTGCGTAGCGTTAGTGACGACAAGAGAAGGCTGAAAAGAGGGCGGACTGCCGTCGAGGTAAGGACCTGCGAAGAAAATTTGCGGGCCGAGGCGCTTGCCTTGCTGGATGTCGCGGCGGAGCGGCACCAAGGATTCCAGGTAGCCGCCCATGTCGCGCACCGTGGTGATGCCATTCGCGAGCAGGAGAGGCAGAAAGAACTCGCGGCTGCCGTTGGGTTCGCCGGCGCCAGTGAGATGCAGGTGAGAGTCGACGAGAGCAGGGATTAGGAATTTCCCCGTCGCGTCGAGGATTTGCGTATAGCGAGGAATCGCGGTGGACTTGGAGGGAGCGATTGCGGCGATGCGGTGATCCGTGATGAGAACGGTCATGTTGGGCTGAGGCGGAGTGCCGGTTGCGTCGATTACGCTAACGTGGGTAATGGCAAGGGCGGATGGGCTGGGACGAGAACACGCTGAGAACGCCGCAGCCGTAGCAACGGTCAGCAGGAATGCGATCTTTTTCGCGATGGGCATGTGCAGGTTGGATGCGCGGCTGCGCGGAAGGTGATGGTGTATTTCGCCAAGCGCCAACAATACCCGAAAGTGGCAGTCGATGCAGTTGCCCGCCCACTACAAGGCGGCATTGTGGTTGTGCTCACTCGGCGAGGCGATTGTATTTCTTGAGCACCGCGCGGAGTTTGCCGTGGGGGAGCGCGATGACGCGGTGATTGTCGATGCCGGTCATGGTTTCGGCGGCAATCATGGCATTGACGATGGCCTCCTCGGTGGCTTGCACGGTGGCGGCGAAGATCGGCTCGATCTTGTCGTTCGGCAGCATCTTCAAGTCGACGACGTGGTCCGGCGAAGCGGCGCCGGGATTGGCCGTGGAGAAGGCAACGAAGATGTCGCCGGAGCCGTTCCCCGAAATGCTGCCGAGACGCCCCAATGCCAGGGAAACGCGCCGAGAGACGCGCTTGAGTTGATGCGCGACGAGCGGCGCGTCCGTGGCCACCACCACGATGATCGAGCCATATTCGCCGTCACCAAAGGAAGCGGAGGAGTACGGGGCTTCTTCCGGGATTTCCCGGCCAACGGGCACACCGGCGATGCGAAGATTGGGTCGGCGTCCAAAATTGCACTGAACCAGCACGCCGACGGTGTAGCCGCCATCTTTTGCGCTGAGCTTTCGCGAAGCGGTCCCGATTCCACCTTTGAATTCATTGCAGATCATGCCGGTGCCGCCGCCGACGTTCCCTTCTTGCACCGGACCGGATTCGGCCGAGTCAATCGCATGAAGCGCATGCTCCGGCTTGACGTGGAAACCATTAATGTCGTTGAGCCAGCCATCCCACGTTTCCGCGACGACCGGAAGCGACCACCAATCGTTGTCCGGACCCTCTTGTCCGTGCAAGACGCGCCACTGAATGGCGGCGTCGCGCACGACACCAACGCTGTGAGTGTTGGTGATCATCACCGGACCAATGAGGAAGCCGGACTCTTCCACCCAAGTCGTGCCGGTCATTTCGCCGTTGCCGTTCAGAGACCACCAGCCGGCAAAAACCGGATCGCTGATCGAGTTTTTTCCACGAGGGAGAACGGCGGTCACGCCGGTGCGAACCGGGCCTTTGCCGACTTGCAATTTTCCTTCGCCGGAGATGAGTGTGGTGTGGCCAACGGTGACGCCCGCGACGTCGGTGATGGCGTTGAGGGAGCCAGGCGTGCCGTCGAAAGGAACGCCGAGATCGCGGGCGCGGGGCTTTGCGCGAGCCGTGGCTTGCGCGCAAAGCCGCGGTGCCGCGAGAGCACAAGCGCAAATGAAGAAGACGAGCTTCAGCGTAGTAAGGCGCATTCGTTTCTCTCTCCCAAGGTAAAACGACAGATATAGACAATCGGGCCGAAAAAGTTATCGCGAGTTCACTTGCAATCCAGTTTGAAAAACACGCGCAAGAGCACACGTAAGAGACCGAGAGATTATCGCAGATTCCTCGGATGTAACGATAAAGGGAGGCGCGATAAGGATATGGTCGCCTCGGACGCCGTCGACGCAACCCTGCGACGGATAAACAAGGACATTTTCGTCGAGCGCAGCCTGGCGAATGCGTTCGGCGACGTTGTCTTGCTTGGAAAAGGGCTCGCGTGTGGATTTATCCCTGACGAATTCGATGCCGAGGAGCAAGCCGAGCCCGCGAATTTCGCCGACATGCGGATGAGATTGCAGCGAATTTAGCCGGGAGCGCAGAATTTCCGAGGCCGCCGCGACGCGATCGAATAGCTTGTGCGATTCGATATGGTCGAGAACGGCGTTGCCGGCGGCGGTGGCTACCGGATGCGCCTGGTAGGTGAAGCCGTGCTTGAAGGCGCCGGTACCTCGCTCGAAGACTTCGGCGACGTGGGGCGCGACGAGAACGGCTCCGAGCGGCGCGTAGCCGCTGGCAATTCCCTTTCCGACGAGGATGAGGTCGGGCTCTAGGTCCCAGTGTTGGACGGCGAAGGGTTTCCCAGTGCGGCCCATGCCGCTCATGATTTCGTCGGCGATCAACAGGATGCCGCGGCGGCGGCAGATTTCAGCGATGCGCTGCGCGTAACCGTCGGGCGGCACGGCCGCGCCGAGTGTGGCGCCAACGACCGGTTCAAAGATAAAGGCGGCGACGCTTTCCGCGTCGTTTTGGCCGAGAAAGGAATGGAGGTCGTCGGCACAGGCGATGCCGCATTCCGGGAATTTTTTGTCGAACGGACAGTGATAGCAAAAGCACGGGGCGATGTGGCCCCATTCAGCGAGGAGCGGCTGGTACGGTGCCCGGCGGGCGACGTTGCCGCTGACGGTCATGGCGCCGAGAGTGCTGCCGTGGTAGCTCTGGCGGCGGGCGACGACTCGATAGCGGGCCGGTTGCTCTCGTTCCAGATGGTATTGGCGGACGAGCTTGATTGCGGTTTCCGTGGCTTCGGAGCCGCCGGAAGTGAAATAGACGCGGCCAGCCTTGCGGAAGTTAGGAGGCGCGAGAGCCAGCAACCGCACGGCGAGTTTTTCGGCGGATGCGGAATGGAATAGCGACGTGTGAGCGAAGGCGATTTGCGAAGATTGCTGGGCCATGGCGCGGCCGATTTCTGAAACGCCGTGACCGATGGTGACGACAGCGGCCTGGCCGGCGCTGTCCAGAAGGCGGCGGCCGTCGGCGGTGTGAATCCAGCAGCCTTCGCCGCGGACGGCGATGGGGAAAGATTTGCGGAGATTGCGAGAAAAGAGAGGCGAGTTCGTGGACATGCGATGTCTGCAGGCAAAATTGTAGCAAAAAAGGAAAGAAAGAATTAACGCAGAGAGCACAGAGGAACGCAGAGGGCGCGGAGAGTGGGTGGCGTCGCTTAGGTGTATTGGAGACTGGTTGTGTTACGCTGGCGCGATTTTATGCGCACGGAAGGAACGAAGTAAGGTCGCAAGGTTAGTGGCGTTTGGGGCGCAGCCCTTCGAGGCTCAGGGTAAACAATGCTGCGCCCCTACGGGAGTCGGAGCGATGGCGGTGGAATCGCGCGGACTGGTTAGGACGATTGGGCGATGGAGCCTGACGGCGCTGATGATCAATTCGATCATCGGCAGCGGCATATTTGGATTGCCGTCGGTAGTGGCCGGGCATTTGGGACGCTGGGCGCCCATGGCGTACTTGATCGCGGGCGCAGGCATGGCGGTGATTGCGGGATGCCTGAGTGAAGTGGCGTCGCAATTTCACGAGACGGGCGGGCCGTATTTGTATGCGCGGGAGACGCAAGGCAGGTTCTGGGGAATTCAAGTTGCGTGGCTGACGTGGCTTTCGCGAATCGCCGCCGCTTCGGGGACGGCAAATTTATTTACCACGTATCTTGGGCAGATCATTCCACAAGCGACCGAGCCGATGTATCGCGTCGCGATCCTGACGGTACTGGTGGGCGTGCTGGCGGTGATCAATTATGTTGGCGTGAAGTCGGGCACGCGGGTGAGCGACTTCTTTACCGCGATGAAGGTCTTGCTGCTGGTGATTTTCATCGGCGCGGGCTTGGCATGGATGAAGATCCACGGCGGGGTCACCGCTGCGCCGCTGCCGCATGCAGTTGAAGCCAGGGATTGGCTCGAAGCGGTGCTCGTGCTGGTATATGCGTATGGAGGATTCGAGGCCGTGCTGCTGGCCACCGGAGAGATGCACGATCCCAGGCGCGACACCCCAGTTGCACTGCTGATGGGCCTTGCGGTGGTGGCCGTTATCTACTCGCTGGTACAAGTGGTCGTCAGCGGAACGCTGGCCGATCCTGCGGCGACGCAAAAGCCTTTGGCGGAGTCGGCGGGACATATTTTCGGAGCGAGTGCGGCGGCAGCGATCGCGGTGGGCGCGCTTGTGTCCATCTACGGCTATTTGAGCGCGAACATGCTGCATACGCCGCGATTGACGTTCGCGTTAGCCGAGCGCGGAGATTTCCCTGGGATTTTCTCGCGGATTCATGGGAAGTTTCAGACACCGCATGTTTCGATTTTGTTGTACACGATTCTGCTGATGGCGTTCACGCTGTGGGGGAATTTTCGGTGGAATATCACCTTGTCGGCGATTGCACGGTTGTTTACGTACAGCTCGGTGGCGATCGCGCTGCTGATTTTGCGACGCAGGCAGCCGGACGCTGCCGCGTTTCGCTTGCCCGCAGGCAAGCTGTGTGCCGTGCTCGCGATTTTGTTCTGCATAGTGCTGCTGGTGCGGGCGCCGTTGAGCAATTCGTGGGTCGTGATTGCAACGGCAGCGCTGGCGACGATGAATTGGGTAGTGGTGCGGAAGGACGCGCCGCCGAGCTAGACCAAGGCGCTCGTCGCTCCGCGGCAAGCAGAGTGCCGGGGTTGACGCCGGGCGGGGCCCTTCGCGGCTCGGGGTAAACAATCCCCGGCACCTACAAAATTGAGGTCATGCCCTGATGCAATCGACTGCTTCGCGGGCATTGCTTGGAATCAGGGCGAAATCGTGACATATTCACGGTTTGTTAGGCTCGCACTCAATTCACCTGTGAAAACGAGGGAAAAACGATGAAGCGGATTGGTTTGCGAAGTGGCCTGGCGGTCGTGATTCTGGTGCTGAGCGAGACGCCTGGGATAAATGCGCAAGAAGCCGGCAAGCGACCCATCACGTTTGACGACATGATCAAGCTGCATCGCGTGGCAGAGCCGCAGATTTCGCCGGACGGGAAATGGGTGGCGTACACCGTGACCACGCCGGACATGGATGCGAACCGGAATGCGAGCAATATTTGGATGGTGTCGACGGAAGGTGGCGCGCCCATTCAGCTGACGCAAAGCGGGCGCGACAGTGCGCCGGTGTGGTCGCCGGACGGCAAAATGCTGGCGTTCCTTTCGTCGCGCGCCGGGGAGTCGCAAGTGTACGTGCTGCCGATGGACGGCGGAGAGGCGCACGCTTGGACGCATCTGTCGACGGGTGCCGACATCGTGAAGTGGTCGCCGGACGGGAAGACCATTGCGTTTACGTCGGCGGTATATCCGGATTGCAAGGACGACGCGTGCAACAAGTCGCGGGACGAAGAGAAGGAAAAGAACAAGGTGAAGGCGCACGTGGCGGAGCATCTCTTGTACCGGCACTGGACGCATTGGTCCGAAGGAAAGCGCGGCCATTTATTTGTGGTGGCGGCACCGAACGGGCCGGGACAAACGGAGGAAAATGCCGTACCGCGCGATTTGACTGCTGGCGCGAACTACGACGTGCCTCCCGATGAGCGCGGCGGGCCGGAAGACATCAATTTCTCGCCGGACTGCACGGAGATTTGTTTTACGGCGGTGGCGGATAAAGTGGAGGCCATCAGCACCAATGGAGATCTGTTTCTGGTGCCGGTGGCAGGCGGCGCGGAACCCAAGAGGATTACTACGAATCCCGGCTTTGACGGGAATCCAGTTTACTCACCCGACGGCAAAACCATCGCGTACCACGCGCAGCTGACTGCCGAATATGAGTCGGACCGTTGGCGCGTGATGCTGTACGACCGGCAGAGCGGAAAGAACGAGAACCTTTCCGAGGGATTCGACCGCAGCGCGGATGAACTGGCGTGGTCGGCGGACAGCAAAACGATCTACTTTACGGCGGAGAACGAAACGCTGCAGCCGGTGTACGGCATGGAGGCGCGGGCAAAAGCGCAACCGGTAAAGGTTGTGACGGAAGGATTCAATTCGGGGGTGTCGATCGCCAGGGACGGGAAGACGATGGCCTTTGAGCGGTCGAGTCTAGCGATGCCGGCGGAGATTTTTGTGGCGCACCTCGGGGAGAACGCGAAACAGATCACGCATCACAACGATTCGATCCTGGCGAATGTTGAGATGAACGCGCCGGAAGCATTTTGGTTCGACGGCGCCGACGGTACGCGAGTGCAAGCGATGGTGCTGCGTCCACCGAATTTCGACGCGGCCAAGAAGTATCCGCTGCTGGTGATCCTGCACGGCGGGCCGCAAACGATGTTTTCAAACGCGTGGGGCTACCGCTGGAATCCGCAGGTATTTTCGGCTGCGGGATACGTGAGCTTGATGATCAACCGGCGCGGCTCGACGGGATACGGGCAGAAATTCACCGACGAGATCACCAACGACTGGGGCGGCAAGGCATACGTTGACGTGATGAAGGGGACCGATGCCGCGGTGGCGAAATATAAGTTCGTTGATGGGACGCGGATTGCAGCGGCGGGCGGCTCGTACGGCGGATACATGGCGGACTGGTTGGCGACGCACACGGGGCGGTTCAAGGCGATCATCAGTCACGCGGGCGTGTATGACAAAGTGTCGATGTACGCGACGGAGGAACTCTGGTTTGAAGAGCACGACATGCAGGGGACTCCGTGGACGAATCCGGAAAGCTACCGAAAGTGGGCGCCGGCAACGTATGCGGGGGATTTAGGGAAATATAAGACGCCGACGCTGGTAATTGCGGGCGAGCTCGACTATCGGGTTCCGTACACGCAATCGCTGGAATTTTTCAGCGCACTGCAGCGGCAGGGTGTGCCCTCCAAGCTGGTGGTTTATCCGGATGAGGGGCATTGGATTCTGAAGCCGCAGAACGCGCAGTTTTGGTACAAGACGTTTCTGGATTGGCTGGCGACCTATTTGAAGTAGGCAGGCGGATTTGCGACCGGCGTTACGCGGCGAGCAGCCGCTGGAGAGCGCGACGCAAGAAACGGAAGAGGTGGAAGAGAAGATAAGCGGCCAGCGCCACTAGAAGCGTCACGATAACGATCGTGGCGGCCGGATGAGCTGCAGCCATCCAGCTGAGCCACATGGCGAGTACGTCTTCTCCAAAACTCAGCGTCCAATTGCTGAAAGGCTCGGGACTCGCGTTGGCGGCGGCACGCGCGCTGGCTTTGGTGCCGTGGGACGTGAGGGCAACGCCGCCGGCGAGAAGGGCAGCGCCCCAGCGCCATTCGGGCGGCGCAGCTCCTGCGGAAGCATAGGCGAGAATCGCGGCGGCCGGAGGGCGAATCAAAGTGTGAACGGCATCCCAGGCGGTATCGACGTACGGAATTTTGTCGGCGAAGAATTCGATCACGTAGAGCGCTACCGCGATACCGATCACCCACGGATGGGAAAGCACCTGGAGGGACGCCGGCAAGTGAATGACGCCGAAGCGTTGGAGAAGCCCGAGGGTCGCGATGGTGGCGTACAGATTGAGGCCGGAGGAAAATCCGGCGCCGAGCACGAGGCCGAGAGTTTCGACCGGATTCATACGTCACATAGTAGCAGCCCTCGCGCCGCGTACCGAAAGGAACTACAGGGCGCCGGCGGCGCGCAACTCATTTTTCATTCCGGCCCAGCTTTGGCGCGAGGATTCCTCGGGCGTACCTGCGCCGCGCCAGTGCGTTTCCAAACTCACGGCGAAGTGGTAGGCATCGCGCTTGAGCGCGGTGAATTGTCCCGTCCAATCGATGATGCCGCGACCCATGGCGGCCCAGTCGTAGCCATTACCGTCTGGTTTTTTCACGGCGTCTTTGCAGTGGCAATGGCCGATGCGGCCTTTGGGAAGCAGCGAGTAGCCATCAGGGTAAGGCGTTTCACCCAACGTCGCCGCATTGCCCGGATCCCAATTGAGCATGAGATACGGTGACTTGACGGCGGCGAGAACTTTGGCGGATTCGGCAGCGGTACCGGTGTTGCAGGACATTTCGTTTTCGAGAAGCAGGGTAATTCCCTTCTCGCCTGCTGTTTTTGCCGCGCCGAGAAGCTTGTCGTTGATGGCAGCGCGATAGGGAGCTTGATCCTCGAGTCGCCAGAAATCGAAGCAGCGGACGCGATCGGTTTGGAAAGCTTTGGCGAGCGCGATGCTGCGGTCGAGGACTTCGCCTTGCTGGTCGTAGGTGAAGTCGGCGTTGAATTGGTCGCGCTTGGGGCTGAATTTTGATGGAGGCGCGCCGGGCCAATCGACCTTGAAGAGCGGGCTGGCGATATCGGTGACGCGCAGTTTGAACTTTTCCAGGATGCGGCGGGCTTCTTCGATTTCGTTGGCGTCGAGCTTCAACAAGTTTTTGTTCCACATGCCGCGCAGCTCGATCCAGTCCATGCCAAATTCCTGCGAGGCAATCTCGCAGGCATGGCCGAAGTCTTGGCCGAGCTCGTCATTGATGACGGCAACTCTGAACGCTGATTTCATACGGTCATTCCGAGTTTTTCTTCTAGATATTTCTTGCTAATCGCGCCGCACTCTTTGGGTGTGCGCAACTTGTCGGGCACGGCGTCCAGTTCGACGATGGCCCAGCCGCGGAAGTTCACTTTGTGAAGAGCTTTGAAAACGCCCGGGAGATCGACTTGGCCGCGGCCGAGCTCAACGAAGCGGTAGGAAGTTCGCGGATCGGCGCCACCGGGCAAGCGCTCGACATCCTTGATGTGCACGAAAAGCAGGCGGTCGCCGTATTTTTCGATGGCTTTGACGGGATCGCCGCCACCTTGGAAATAGTGGGCGACGTCCAACTCGAGCTTTGCGTAGCGGGGATCGGCGGCTTCGAGGATTTGATCCACTTCTTCGGGTCGTTCGCCGAGAGAGCCCATGTGATTGTGGTAGCCGAGGGAAATTCCGAGATCGGCGGTGCGTTTCCCGAGTTCGGTCAACAATTGACCGAGGCGTTTGTAATCGGCGGACGCGATCGCGCGGTCTTTCGGGCGGTCGTCGGTGACTTGAAGATAGAGTCCGCCTGCATCATGCAGGAATTTCGCGTGCGCGGCGTGCTTGACCATTTCTTCGGATTCAACGCGATCAATACTCAGGCCACCGCTGGAAAGCGCGACGAAGATCAAATTGTGTTTTTCGAGAAGATCGCGCACTGCCGCGGGGCTGCCGGCAAATTCTTCGATGCAGTTGGAGCGCAACTGAATGCCTCGGAATCCGAGCACAGAGACGTCGTCGATCGCCTGGCGGTCGTTGCCACCCCAGGTGATGGCCGCGTAGCCGAGGCGAATATCGCTGGGGGCCGGTGGAATCGGGGTATTGAAGTGCGACAGGTCCATCGGCGGATAGAGCAGGTCGCGGGCATAGAGCGATTCGAACGGCAGGCAAGTTGCTGCAGAGAGAGCAGCCATGCCACCGAGGAATTCACGCCGGTACAGCCGTTTTTGCATTGCAATCCCCCTTCGCCTTGTTTTTCGGTTTACCGCGACGTGGCCGACGCTGCGTAGCCGTCGGGATGGGCGCGGAACCAGTCCCACGCGCTCCGCACGATTGCCTCGAGAGCCGGAAACTGCGGCTCCCAGTGCAGGTCGTGCTTAATTTTCGCGGAACTCGCAACCAGCACAGCGGGATCGCCGGGGCGACGCTCGACTTCGCGAACCGGAATGGGATGAACGGTTACGCGACGGACGGTTTCGATCACGTCGCGCACGCTGAAGCCGCGGCCATTGCCGAGGTTGTAGATCAGTTTGTCTTTTTCGCGCAAGGCATCGAGAACGAGAAGATGTGCGCTGGCCAGGTCGCTGACGTGAATGTAGTCGCGCACGCAGGTGCCGTCGGGTGTGGGATAGTCTGTGCCGTAGATAGCGATGTGATCACGCTTGCCGAGCGCAACCTGCAAGATCAAAGGAATCAAGTGCGACTCCGGACGATGGTCTTCGCCTTGGTCCCGTGTCGCGCCGGCGGCGTTGAAATAGCGGAGGCAGGCGTAACGCAGTCCGTGAATGCGATGAAACCAAGCGAGCATGTGCTCGACCAGCAGCTTGGACTCACCGTAGGTGTTGGTGGGATGAAGGGGATCGGTTTCCTCAATCGGAGTGCGGTCGGGCGTACCGTAGAGGGCGGCGGTGGAGGAAAAGACGAAGCGTGGAATCTTGTGCGCAAGAACAGCTTCGAGCAAGGTGAGGGAGTTTGCGGTGTTGTTGCGAAAATACTTCTCGGGAACCTTCATAGATTCGCCGGCTTCGATGGAGGCGGCGAAATGCATGACTGCGTCAAAGTGATGCTCGCTGAAGACACGGTCCAGGAGCGCGCGATCCGCGGTGTCACCGGTCACGAGCTTTGCCAAAGACGGCACAGCGGCTTTGCGGCTGTTGGAGAGATTGTCAAAAACGACGACTTCGCAGCCTTTGCTGAGGAGCTGAGCGGTCACAACACTTCCGATGTAGCCAGCTCCTCCGGTAACGAGCACGCGATCGGGCATTTGTTTTTCTTATCCTAGAGTTAGATTGACGTGCAAACTCCGGGCACCTGCGAAGCTCGATCGAGAATCAATCGCTCGAAATCAAGCGGCCAGAGATGAATATAGTGCCGCTTTCCATCCCGGAATGTCGAGGCTCCAGCAAATGTGGGCTTTGCTCTTGTGCGCGATGGGGTGGGCCCAAGTGTCTTTATTTCTGGAGTCGGCGGCGACGTTGAGGCGATCGACAACGGTCATACCGCGGGTCAGCTCGCTTGAGGTTTCCACGTCGACATAGTGCGTGCTCGATGACGTGCAAAGAGAAGGGTGCAGCGCGATAGACATTGCGACGGGGTCCGGGAGACTAATGCCATGTTCGCCGGTTTGCGTGAAATAGGCTTGCTGCGCGGTGCTGTTGGAGCGGATCGCGAATTCCGCCAAAGGCGTTTTCAGAGCGAGGACGTGGTCGATGTCCTTCTGGCCGAGGGCTGCCGGACCGCGGCAGAGATGCCATCCCACCATTTCGAGGGGAAGGCCGGCGCCGAACACGATGCGCGCCGCCTCCGGGTCTACCCAGATATTGAACTCGGCGGCGGGTGTGACGTTGCCTTCGCAGCACGGAGCGCCGCCCATCACTACGCAGCGGCCGACTGAGGCGGCGAGCTTCGGCTCACGAGACAAGGCCAGGGCGAGATTCGTGAGAGGTCCCAAGGTGACGATCTCGATTCCGGGATTGGCGAGCGCGGTTTCGATGATGGCATCCACGGCGTGATGTGACTCGGCTCGGCGCTTGGACGGAACGTAGCCGTGATCGCCCAGCCCGTCCATGCCGTGGAACCAATCGGCGGTGACCAGCTTTCGAATTAACGGTTGTTCGGCGCCGGAATATACGGGCACGTGGGAGCCGCAGAGCTCCGCGGTGTAAAGTGCGTTGCTGGTCGCTTGCGAAAGCGGAACGTTTCCGGCTACTACGGTTATGGCTGCGACACGCACGTCGGCGGAGCGCAAGGCCATGATCAGGGCTACTGCGTCGTCGGAAGCTGTATCGGTGTCGATGAGAAATGCTCGCGGCATCGGCGGCAGCGCCTCAGGCGTGTCATTGTACAAAATTAGTGCTGCTGCGTCTGAACCGTTTGGCTTTGCCGGGCCAGAAGAACGTGACGGCCTGCCAATCGGACGGCCCGATCGGGTGCAAAAGGGAATAAATCCATGGTCGAAGCAAAGGAAAATCTCTTAGAATGAAGTTAGGCGCCCGTAGCTCAGTGGATAGAGCGTCTGCCTTCTAAAAAGGAAGGCAACAATCCTAAATGCTTTGCTGAGCGTCGCTTGCGGATTCTCTCTCCTGAAATCTCACCATTAGTTGTACCGAAGTTGTACCGACCGCCAGCGGACTCATAAACCTTTCTTTGATCACTGCCTGCTTCCGCCCGAATGCGTCAACAGACGCCCTTTCAGCACGATGCAAATTTCGTTGCTGGTCGTGACACGTCTGTTTCCGCCCCAAATCGACAAACCAACTGCCACCAGAACTGCCACCGAGACTCGCTCGCCTCCCGCAGCATACTCATGAATTCCATCTCTACCCCGACCGCCACAACTGCCCCCACTTCGCCGCCCACCTCCCTAGCCGCGTCCTTAGCCGTCCTGCGAGGCCGAAGAGACAGTGTCAACGATTTGCCGAGAAGGGGCTTGACGTTGGCGGACAATCGGGGCGATTGTATTTCTCGCCAGAGGTGCAAGGATGTGAGCACCGGAACGCTGCTAGTTTCTGAAATGAACAGCTTTTCGAGAAAGATGAGCCTGCTTAGGGCAGATCAGAACAAATGTCTTGAATTTATTGCAAAAAGTCTGCGCGACACACGTTCTCAAGAAACCCTTGATATCAGCCAAGACAATTTCGCCATGGCCGCTATTGTTGAGGATTTCGCCCAGCGCGTGCCCCGGGTTCACGAATTTTAGGTTCAGCGGCTCCCCGAATTCGTTTGTGAATGGAATACTAGGAATGGAGTAGACGACATAATAGGATGTCTGCCCATCCGCGCACTCCCTCGAAGTCGGTGTCAACACCAGCAGTAAACACGGGCGATGGTTTCTTTCGACAAAACGACGGAGTGCGGCTGCCACAAACCCGTCGCTTCGCGCTCCTGTAGCTCCTTCTCGCTCCTAGAGGAAGATGGAAGCTTTCTGCCATGAATGGCGCGTTCGATCATTGAGTTGGTCAGGTTGGTTCCTTCAACTTTTGAGGAATAGTAAAGCTGCTCGATGGCGAGCGCATTATCGAGCTTGGCCTTTTCAACCGCTGCGGGGGCAGTGCCATAACCTTGAGCTGGATTTCCGCAAGATCAGAAATCGTCGCTTTTGAGCGATTAAGTTTTCTGCGGGTGGTCGTTTTCTTCATGTTTTTGGGGAGAAAATCAGCGTGGAACTATATACAATAAGTATACCATACACTAATACGTGACAGTCTATTATATAGTTATGGCATGGCTCTGTCAAGAAGCGGCGTCCAACCTATGCATGCCAGACTCATCGCACTTGCCGCATGCGGCAAGTCCGCCCACCTATCAAAAAGGGAGCCTAGATGTTGGAATGAGGAACAATCGACCCGCCAACAAGCTCGGCCCTTTCCCGTGGGCATCGGCAGCGCTCAGATACTTTGAGAGCCTCAATTGGATGCGCCTCGGCCAGGACGAGACAGCAGCATCGGGCCTCTTTGACCGTGCTTGTGCGCGCCCCGCTCTGTCATTTGCGTGCTCCGCTTGTTGAGAATCTACAATAGTGGACGATTGCGCGTTCGATTTTGAGCGCGTCGTCCAAGCTTGGTTTTCGCAAGACAAGTCGGCGCTTTCGCATTGCGGCGTCTACAAACGCATGAAGGCAGCGAGTCAGGGCAACCGAGTTCTCCAGCCTGAGTCTGGAAAAATGCACAAGCAACTTAAGGTGTGCCATGTAACACAGCCACACCACGGTATATAGCTGCCGTAATTGCCGTGAGCTGACGCCCCGCTTCGTCGAAGTTCTCAGCATCCACGCTCTCTTGCACGCCCGGCAGCGCTACGGACTCGTAACCACTGTACTTGCCCGGCGCGTACAATGGATGTCTATACCACGACCGGCCCGGCAACCCGTCCGGCAACAGAAAAGCCTCTTCGGTCTTAACTAAATTCCGATTCACTTCGTACAAATCCTGTGGCTCTTCTCCGCGGTCCACGCTCGGCTCGTAGCGCTTGAGCAGTAGTCCCGCTACTCGTGCCAGCTCCTGAGCAGCATGCTGCGCTAGCTGGAAGTCAAGTTGCTCTGCCTGCCCTAGTAACGCCAGCTTGTTATGGATTCCTTCGAGGTTGCGTTCGATCTCTTGTGCGTAGCTCTCATAATCGAGCGGCAGTAGGTCCGCCTCTGCCAAACGCAAGGTCATTAGGCCGAATAGGCGGGCCGCGGTCACATGATAGAGAAACTTTGGATCGCCAAATCGTTTCATCCAGCGGTGGTTATCGAAAGCCGAGTGATAAACTCCACTCAAACCTACGAACTCCATATCGGTGGAGGGAATGCCCAAATGGTTGAAGAAACCGATAAAGTCTGTCCCGCCGCCTATGTCTCCCGCTTGAAATTCTTGCAGACCGATGGGCGAAGGGGTTGATCCTGCGGCGATGGAATGTCCAGGCAGCAACTGCTGACGGAGGTCTTCTTGCAGTTGCTGATTGGCTCGCTCCAGTATGGAGCCGCCTGCGGGATCGGCAACATCGGCGGCCGCCTCCGACACGAATCGCTTGAGGGAGGGAGATGCGGTCGCGGCGAAGCGGTCTCCCGACACAGCGGTATCGACGTTTAGGTAGGCAACGGCCGCAGAGTTCAGTTCGTTAGCGTGTTTTTCGACCCACGACACAGACCCGAACTCACCCAACTCTTCGCCGTCCCAACTGCAGAGCCATATCGAGCGTCGTGGACGCCAGCCTTCACGGAGTAACGTACCTAGGCCGCGAGCCATTTCCAGAAGGGCCGTCGTACCGCTGTTTGGATCCGCTCCGCCGTAGACCCAGGCGTCGCGATGGTTTCCGGCGAGAACAATCTCCTCAGGACTCTGCGTTCCACGAATCTTTGCGATGACGTTCCAGATTGGTCGGACGACTTGATTCATCCGCACCTGCATGCCGACTTTCGCCGGGCCTGGTCCTACGTGGTATGTAAACGGCAGGCCCCCTTGCCACTCCTGCGGTGCCGTGACCCCTTTCATATTCTTTAGAATCGGCTCGGCGTCCGCGTAAGAAAGCGGCATAATCGCCAAGTGGGGGACGTTTGAGCCGTCGGCAGCAACTCTTCCTGGAAGGATGAATTCATATAGGACCGAGCCGCGCTGAATTCCCGATGCAGGCCGCCATGGACCTTGGGGATAAGAGTCGCCGACGTGATAACCGTCATTCTGTGGGTCGGAGTAAATGAGGAGCCCGGCGACCTTGTTCTTCTCTGCGATTTCCGCTTTTACTCCCCGATAGCAAGCTCCGTACCGGACAATCACAATCTTCCCTGCTACGGAAATTCCCTTGGATTGCAGAAATTCATAATCGGCCGGAAGGCCATAGTTCACATACACGACCTCAGAAGTCACATCACCCGAACCGGAATAAGCATTAAACGCGACCGAGGCTCGGTGATCCCTTGAGGCCGGATCTTCAGCAACATATTCCGGATGGGGCCCTGAGAATTTCTCCGGACCGAGCAATTGGAACTTGATCTCGCGCGGTTCGGAATCCAGCACCTTGAACTCCTCGATTTCCGCGTCAAGGCCGTAACTTCGGAATTGCTTGAGCACGTACTCCGCAGTGCGTCGATCGCCGGGGCTGCCGGCTGCATGAGGCTCGGCGGTCAAAATCTTGTGAATGGCTTCGGCCCGCGCCGGATCGGGGACGGCTAGAATTTTCTGTTCTAGAGAACGCTCGCGCCGACTGTGCGCGGGTGTAAACCCACGCAAGGTTAGGTGATCTCCCCCGGCAGTCCCTCCCCACGCCAGTGAAAGGATTGCGAGGAGCAAGAAGTAGCGTTTTTCGGTTCGCACGCGAGATCCCTAAGAGCCTATCGCAACACTTGAACGATCAAGGTGGGCGCCCAGCTATCGCGTCCACGATTTCCGGGATACCGTGACCGACATTAACAACGCCTACGCCCCCAATCGCGTCCAGGTATTGATTTCCCTCATCGTCGTATACGTAGATCCCTTTGCCTTTCACAAGAGTCTTCGAACTCTTCGAAAGTTCGGCGTAAAGTACATGGCTGCTCACGGAAGTCCCCTTGGCCTTCTCGGACTGATGCCGTGTCGTCGCCCTGTCTGCGCGCAGCCGATCATTGACAAGCGCGCTCCGCCTTCACTTTTCCCTTTTCCAACCGGGTCCGCGAAGTGCGCGGCCGGCTTTGGAGCCCGTGAGTTTGCCGTGATCGTATTCAAGCTCGCCATTGACAAATACGTCATCGACGCCTTTCGAGACCTGCGTTGGCTGGGCGTACGTCGCGCGGTCGATGATAGTGGAAGGATCGAAAACAGTGATGTCCGCGTAAAATCCCAACTTGATCAGCCCGCGATCCGTCAAGTGCTCGCGCTGCGCCGGCATCGATGTGATTTTCCGAATAGCCTCCGGAAGGGATGTCAGGTGCTCGTCGCGGACATACTGTCCGAGAAAGCGCGGGAACGCGCCGAACGAGCGCGGATGAGTTTTTGGCTCGAAGAGCGGCCCATCGAGTGAAAGCTCGTTGGCATCAAGACAGATCGAGGTCCATGGCTGCTTGAGCGCATACGTCAAATCTTTCTCGCTGGCCACGAAAAAGAGCGCTCCACTTAACGCTTGATCGGCAAGAATTAAGTCAAGCAGCGCGTCCATATCCGACTTTCCTTCCATCTTAGCCATCTGTGCTACCGTCTTGCCGACGTATCGCCGCAGCGCCGGATTGAAGACCACGGAAATCAGAACGCCTGAGCCACCGCCGCTGTCGTAATAGAGATTTTCCCAAGCTTCGTGATCATCAGCCATGTCGCGCTTGATGCGCGCGCGGACCTTCGGGTCGCGCAATCGCTCAAGGAGCTTGTCCGTTCCGCCATCGGCCACCCACGGCGGAAGCGACGAAGCAATCGCAGTCGCGCCGGCGAGATAGGGATATTGGTCCGCGCGAATGTCGAGCCCTGCATCGCGCGCCGCCTGAATCTTTGCGACAATCTGTCGCATTGTGCCCCATCGCGACTTTCCGGCTACTTTGAGATGGAAGATTTCTACCGGCAAATGGGCTTCGCGGCCGATACGGATCGCTTCGTCGAGCGCGCCCATTTCGGTAGCACCTTCGCTTCGCATGTGCGTCCCATAGATTCCGCCGTACATCGCCGTCACCTTGGCAAGTGTGATCAATTCATCCGTCTTAGCGTAGTGTCCTGGCGGATAAATCAGCGCGGTTGAAAGCCCGAGCGCACCATCCTTCATCGCCTGTTCCACGAGCGCCTTCATCTGTTCAAGTTCTTCCGGCGTGGGCGTGCGATTGTCGTCGCCGATCACCGCTTCGCGCACCTGCGCCGCTCCTACGTAAGTTCCCAGATTGATCGGTGTGCCGTCTTTCTCAAGGCGGCGAAAATAGCCATCTAATGTCGTCCAATCTACCGTCAGATGGTATTGATTGAGATACGGCTTCAGCGCCGGTAGCGTCTTCCCGTTCTGTGGCGCGACCGAACCGCCTTCGCCAGTAATTTCGCTCGTGATCCCCTGCGAGAGCTTGCTGAGCGAGCGGCTATCGATCAGCAACGTGAGTTCCGATTGCCCCAGCATGTCAATGAATCCCGGGGACACGATCTGACCCGTTGCGTCGACTACCGTTCTTGCCTGGGCTCCCGCAAGGTTTCCGATGGCCGCGATCCGGTCATGGCGAATCCCAATATCTGCTGCATACCAAGGCCCGCCGCTGCCATCGAGAATATGACCATCCTTGATGATCACGTCGAAGGGTGCGAGCTGATCCGACTGAGTCGAATAAATGGCGGAGGCAGTCTGAGGCGGCGCCGGGATGACGGCGAAAACTCCAGCCACGAATAGAAAGAGTAAAATGGAATTATTGCTCTTAATCATGCCATCGAGCGGTGATGGTTCAAATCCTTGGTCCGACGACCGAAAGTTGGGACTCGTCTTCCGACTCACAGCGCCCCCGCGTGGCCACTTGAGAGAGATCCTCGGATCGAAGGAGTAGGATCTTGTAACGAATCGCGACGGTTCCTTCGGGTCACAAACATGTCATAGCGTGGAGATTCGCAAGTTGTGGAATTTGGCCGAACCCTCGTTTACGAAGACACCCCAGCGCCCGTGTTTCAGGTCGTAGAGCCGGGTATTCATCGCGACTCGATTGTCTGCATAGACAACGCAAACGGTGTCATCCACGAATACCTTTAGATCAATTGATGTGTTAGGGGAAAGAGTAATTGGTCTTTCGACTCCAGCATCGAACGGAATGTCGCCGGAACGCGGCCAAGTATCAAAGACAAGTCGATTCCGCAAGGGCTCCAAGCGAAAGTAGTACGCGGAATCAAGATCGTCACTTACGCGAAACATCAAGCCGCACCCGCGCGTATTCTTTTCGAAGACGACCGTCGTCTCGATCTTGCAACGGCGCGGCATCGCGCCTGCGGGAGAACAGGCGAAACCTCCGGGAGCGTCGAGTTGAATTCCATCCGTCGAAATTTCAACAGGACCCATTCCATTTTGAAAGTGAAAGTCTAGATCTTGAGAGAACGCGCGATCTACGCTGTCAGGCACTTTCACGGAAAGTGTTCCATCTGTTTCTTGAACGATCTCGTGGACCACAAGATTCCCACCCCAATCCCATCCCGATGGCCCTAGTTCTATGTTGCTTGGGTAAGGTTTGCAGGGAACGAAGCCGGAGTCACGGTTCGAACGGAGATAGTCGTTCTTATCGTAGCGCGTGGGATTCCAGCCAAAGGCAAAACGCCGATGGCCATCCGAGGCGGTTTTGGCAGCGTAGTAAGCCCGGCCGTCGAACGAATCGCATTCAGGCGCGAACCAAGGGCCCTTCAATGAACGGCTCATCCGGTAATGTGTGCGGTGTTGTTCGCTAAACTCTGAAAATACCAGGTACCACCAATCCCCCATCCGGAACAGATCCGGGCATTCGTGATCGACGTACAGGCCTGGAGCCCAGAATGGCTCCCGCACATCCCATTTCTTCAGGTCTCGCGAGACGCACAGAGCGGTACACCCTCGTCTTCTCGAAGGTCCCGTTTTGAGCCGGGCCACGACCAGCATCCAATACTCCTTAGCTTCTTCATTCCAGAAGACAAACGGGTCGCGCCAGTCGTCCCGATCGTACCTTTCCAATGGAGCATAGAATGTGTCTTCTGGAACCTTGGTCCAGTGCAACAGGTCGTGGCTGATAGCGTGCATGATGCCGTCTTCAGGCTTTCCTTGGTCCGGGAAGTAACGGTTGTTTCCTGCATAAAAAATGTGGTAAAGCCCTTCCGCCTCGATAACGCTACCCGCGAAGCAGCCGAGATCCTGCTGATTCCTGTTGCCCCGCGGTAGCACTTGACCATGTTCCGTGAAATGAACGAAATCTTCCGTGCTGATCTGGTACCAGGAGCCAGGCCAATACAACGGCTCTCCTTTGGGGCAATGAGAAACGTCTCGCCATGCTGGCGAAAAGAACAGCCTGAATTTCCCGTCTTTGTAGAAAGGCTGAACGTCAGCAGTCCAAGCATTCTCAGGCCGATAGAAAAAATCTCGACCATGGTTTGTGCTTGCCGCCGAATCGCGCCGTACGGGAGATTGCTCTGCGAGCGAATTGGCGATGTTACTGAAAGCTGATGCCTTCCCCGAAAAAAGGACCGATGCGGCCGTTACGGACTGTAGAAAGCGGCGGCGCTTCATGCAGTTTCGTGCCCCCCAGTCTTACTCGTTCGGGCTCAGCTAGCGAACATCAAGCAAGCCGAGCAATTCCCGCTAGCGGGAGCGCTGTTCTCCACAACGCTCCGGCTAGCTCATTGAACCGCGCTAAAAGTTAAACTTCAATGCGAACTGAACGATTCGCGGATTTACGCTCGTGCTCGTGATCTGGCCAAAAGTCGAATCTCCAAAATTCGAATCTGGATCCGCGAATTGCGGATGGTTGAAGATATTGAAGAACTCCGATCTGAATTCAAGATAGGCATCTTCACGCGGCCAGCGCACTGGAAACTGCTTGTGAAGGGCCACGTCCCAATCATTCTGCCCAGGCCCCTTGAGAATGCCGGTGCCAGCATTGCCAAACCCCAGCGCTGCAGGGTCGTCGGCACTGAAAACCGCTGGGGCGGTGAAGCAGCTCGCATTGATGTAATTATTGAGATGGCTGCTCACACCTCCCGAGTTAACGTACTGGCTCGGCGTGCAGCTGCCACTCAGACTCGCACGATCGGATAAGGTGCCATAGACGCTGTTTCCGTTGAAGTAGGTGACTGTCAAAAAGTGGCCGGCCTGGATCGTCACCACGCCTGAAAGCGACCAACCGCCCAAGAGTTCGCCCTTTAATGAGGTCGAGCCTTTAGGTCCCGGGAATTCGTACGTGTAGTTGGCAACGAAGCGTTGAGGCCGGTTGTAGAATTCCGGACCGTAACTTTGGCGTACGTTGTTTTGGTCTCCAAGCACAGTACCTCCGCCTCCGAAGCCAGTCGCCAATTGGTAAGCACTAACTAGCTCCTTCGAAAACGTGTACGACAACTGAGCTTGCAAACCGTGACTGAATCGCTTGCTGAAGCTAACGAGTAGTGCGTTGTACCACGTCTCTCCCGTAGATTGGAGAGCAACAACCCCGTAAGGGGCCCATCCCTCATACGGAACCCGTAAGGGTAAATTCGCCAAGGTATTCGTAGTTTGACCTCGTATCGGATTCGCTGTAGATGCTATCGCCGCTTGATTGAGGGAAAGGTTGATAACTTGGTGCAGGCCGCGGGTGCCCGAATAACCCACTTCTAGGACTGCGCTCGGAGTAATTTGCGCCTGCAGACCAAGGCTATACTCATGCTCCATAGGCGGACGAAAATTGGGGTCGAACAAAAACTGGAAGTTTGAAGTGGATGGCGAGTACGGGATGAAAGCCGGCAACGTTGGGACGGTTAGATCGAACGGAACCTGGTTGGTCGCTGCGGCATTGCCAGGTCCCGAGAGAGACCGAAATACGGAAAAAGGAGGATTACCTAGCAAATTCACTACCATCTGCGCTGTGTAGCGGCTGTGGTAAATGCCGTATCCTCCTCGCACGACCAAACGATCTGTGTGCGGAAGTTGCCAAGCGAAACCGACGCGAGGATTCCAAGTATTCTGGCCGACTCCGTTCATCGCACACTCGTTGGAAGCTCGAGTGACCCCTGGCGATACCGGCCCAGTATAGTTCGAGGGGACTACGGTTCCAGCGAACGTTCCCCCTAGCGGCGGATTTGGATCCAGCAATGCCGGATTGAGTGTAGAGTTGCGGCCAAGTGCATCGGTGATGCAGCCGAGCCGATCATAACGGAAGCCTAGATTTACCGTTACTCTCTTTGTCAGCTGGACGTCGTCCTGCGCATAGGCGCTCGTCGTCCAGTCGCGGAAGCCTCTGTCAAAGAGGCCTGGCGAGTCCTCAGATAGAAAAACATTGCTGAAGGCGGTGCCGTTCTGCGCCGCACTCTGTCCCACCAGGAAATCGGCCCAACTCAGGTAGCCTAGTCCGCCGATAAATTTGTAGCCCACATTATTAGACTGCTCACGGATAACACCTGCACCAAAGCCAAAACGATGGTGACCGCGAATCCAGGAAATCGAGTCTTGGAACGTGAACGTGTTTTGTGCGATCGAGACCGCTTGCCCGTTCCCGCCCAGTTCGAGACCGCTGGGGGATGGGAAGTCCAGCGCGTATTGTGGACGATTGTTATCAAAGGCAGGCACCGTAACGCCGACGTCGGAAAAAAGAAACGGTTCACCTACGGTACTGTGTTGGGCGGCGCGATGGAAAGCAAGCTCCGCCTGGTTCACGAAGTTGGAACTAATAATGTACGTGTGCGTCAGCGTAAGATAGCGGTATCCGAACGGAAAAGTCTGCGGGAAGCCCGGCACCGACCTACCCGATGTCGAAGTAAACGGCAAGGTATATGACGACGAGTTATCGTCGAAGAAAAACCGGGCGGCGAGCTTGCTCTTCTCGGACATTTGATAGTCGGCATTCGTCATGAACTGATTATCCGTGAAGGGACAGGCGATGCTGAACGCCGATTGGCCCTGGCTGTCAAAGGGTAGGCTCGGATTCACGGTCTGAGGAGTGGGAATCGCATACTGGCCGTTTGGCAGCTTGAACTGCAACAAGCTCAGGGCGACGGGGCTGATATTCGATCCATTTGCAAGAATGACCGTGCCCCCATTTGCGCCGGCCTGTCCTGCGAACAGCGCGCCAAGAGCTGCGGCCGAGCGATCGTTCGTGAGCGGGGGCTCGGTAACGGTGGAAGAACATTGCGGATCCAGTCCGTTTCGCTGGCGATTGCCTTCGTACGACACAAAAAATGTCAGTTTGTTTTTTACAATGGGGCCCCCGAGATCACCGCCAAACTGATTCTGATTGAGCACCGGCCTTGGCTGGTGGTTGGCGTTTCGGAAGTAAGTGTTGGCATTTAGCACATTATTGCGGAAGAATTCCCACACGCCGCCATGGAAGTTGTTTGTGCCTCCTTTTGTGATGACATCCACATTGGCGCCCGCATTTCTGCCAAACGACGCATCGTACTGCCCGGTCTGGACCTTGAACTCCTCAATCGTATCCGGATTCGGAAGAGGGGCCCCGCCGCCGCCGAAGCCATAGCTGCCAATGTCATTGACCCCCACACCGTTCATCTGATAGTTGTTGTCCCATACAGTGCCGCCGTTGGCTACAAGGAACGAGGATGTGCCGGTAACGCTGCCCCCATTACCCAAGGCGGAAGAATTCCACACGTCACTATGCACGTTGGAATTCAGCGCGATAATTTGCGTGTAGTTTCGCGTCGCAAGCGGAAGATCCCGCACCTGCTCGCCATCGGTTACATTACCCAGCGCGCTTGATTGGGTCTGTAGCTGTTCCGTCGTGGCCGACACGGTAACCTTCTGTGAGACTTGTCCGATTTCAAGACGCGAATTCAAAGTCGTGTTCTCAGCCACGATGATTCGAACGCCTACGAGAGAGATTGTCTTGAAGCCTGACCGGCTGATCTCAACGTCGTATTGGCCGGGAAGCAGGAGCGCGACGACGTAATTACCGCTCGCATCGGAGGAAACGGTACGGGTTTCACCCATGGCAGTACTGGTTACCTTTATCTGGGCGCCCGCAATCGACGCGCCACTCGGATCAGTTACCGCGCCAGAGAGGGCGCCGGTGCCGGATGTCTGAGCCATCATCGCCGCCGCCATTCCGATCAGCGACAGTAATACCACAATGCTCAGCATGGCTGTCCTCCACTTTTGAACTTGCTGGCTCCAACTGATACGCAATCTTTGGTTATCGTTCCGCATGTCGCTCCTCCACACACTCGATAATTAGCCGACTCAAGACAGGTGGTTTCCGCAGCACATATCGCGAATGCAACATTTGCATCATAGACTCAGTGCTTTTGCGACCAAAGTATGCTTGCTTACAGGCCTTGTCAAGAAGAAAGTGTGGCCTGCCCTTCTTGCGTGTGTTTGGCGACCGATCAGATCAGCGCCAGATAATCATGCCAAAATGTCGATTAGTCTCATAAATCTGCTTGTTTATGATCTATCTGCGCCCGCTGTTCAGTTCTCATGGCCTCGCTGGACTGAAGCTGACTGCCACGGTAAAGCCGCGGACTCGGAACGGTCCAAGTTGGAGCACATGTTGCATTATCAATTGCAAATAAAATGCACGACGCTTACAATCGTGACTTCTGTGGAGATCAACGAGTTGGTCCACAATGACTCATACCTAAAGCGCCGGAGATTCACATTAGCCGCATCGCGGGCAGTTGGCCATGATCTCTCGCCCGGTCGATTTCATGATTAGGGTCGCAGAATCTTAGACGGAGTAACAGTCCTTGCCCCAGTACATCGTTCAATCCGCTTTCGCCCCCCAGAGGAATGACCGCTACGTATTAAATCGGGTGGCAAGACATGTGCGAAGGTACACGAGGGTTCTTAATCCCGAAGATCATGCTGCGGCCATCGAGTTCTTCCGTACGTATCCTGGATATTTCCCGACACCATTGCGAAGCTTGAGGTCTCGTGCCAGGAAAATGGGAATCCGAGAATTACTGGTGAAGGATGAGTCCAATCGGTTCGGTCTGAGCTCATTCAAGGTATTGGGAGTGTCATACGCGATCCATCGTCTCTTCGAAAGCGGAGATCTGCGGCCGAATTCGATCGTCGCCTGTGCAACGGACGGGAATCATGGCCGGGCATTGGCGCATGTCGCACGGCGGAATCAACTGAAATCAAGAATCTACATTCACAGAGGCACATGTTCCGCGCGCGTGAAGGCGATCGAATCGGAAGGGGCTCAGGTCATCCTCGTGGAGGGCAATTACGATGATTGCGTGACATTTGCGGCCCATGACGCGATGAAACACGGTTGGATCTTAGTTTCAGATACGGCGTGGCCCGGTTACGACATAGTGCCGAGATACATCATGGCGGGATACACGATGTTAATCTCCGAGGCGGCGAATCAGTGGGGGGAGCCTCCGGACCTGGTGATTGTTCAGGCGGGAGTTGGAGGCTTGGCGTGTGCCGTTGTAAGCGCGCTGGTAGAAGGGTTCCAGTTCAAACGACCCTTGATAGCGAGTTGCGAACCAGAAAGCGCGGCTTGCGTTCTGGAATCTATGCGGGCCGGAACTCCTGTCGTAATACGCGGCTCACTACAGACAATTATGGCTGGCCTCAGCTGTGGCACTGTATCATCCATTGCATGGCCTGCTTTGCACTCTGGTTTGGACGCGTGCATTGCCGTAACTGACGACGAGTGTGCCGAGGCCGTTTGTAGCCTGGCGCAGCCGGAAGCCGGGGATCCGTCAATTCTCGCAGGAGAGTCCGGGGCTTGCGGTTTGGCGGCACTCAACGCGATCCTGCGCCGTGACGAATTCCGTCCCGTCCGTGATGGCTTGCGTCTGGGTCCAGAGACGCGCGTACTCTTGATTAACACCGAGGGTACGAGCGATCCGGAAGTGTAACCTCCCCTCCATACGTCGAGGTGATTGACTTTCAGCTAGCGGAAATGCGCTCGGGGAGGCGAACCCTTCGTGTAAGTAACGCTTTAATTCTTCCGTTCCTGGATAGCGTTGATCCCAACGCCTGGCAGCAAGAGTGCATTAAGGAAGTTCGAAGCGCCGCCCACGATCGAAATCAGAAACACGGCTCTGGGATGTACATCCATCAGTGCGCGGCAGTAGAAATCGCGGCGGCTGATCCCAAACGCTGATGAAAAAAGTTGGCTGCCGCCGAGTAAGCGGCAATCCACGTTCGATGCAATAGGAAATTGTGGATTTCATCAGCAAACACGATCTCCTGAAAGTCGACGCCTTGTTTCCGCAGCGCATCAGTCAATTCGACCATTTCGGCGAATGGAACGTTGCGGTCGTCGTCACCCTGAATCAGCAAAACAGGTGAGCGCCACGTCTGCAGGGAAGCAATGGGTGAAGATTCCCAAGCGAGGCGCGCGGCGTCGGGGTGGGAATCAGGATTGTAACCGGGAATCCAGTAACTCAACTCGACGTTCCAGTCATGTACGCCGTGCAGATCCACGCCTGCCGCAAACAAATCGGATGAGCGTGAAAGGCCCATTGCTGTGAGATACCCGCCATAGCTTCCTCCCCAGAGCCCAATTCGTTTGGGATCGACGTCAGAGCGGCTCCGCAAGTAAATACCGGCGCCCTCTACATCGTTATACTCGCTCGCGCCCGAGGCGCCATACTTTAAGGCCTCGCGGAAATCGAGTCCGTAGCCAGTGCCACTGCGGTAGTTCACGGAGAGCACGACGTATCCGCGACTCGCGAGAAACTGGTTCATGCCGTAAGCGTTACTGTAGTAGTCGATGTCATGCCAACCGAGAAGCATTTGGCGGCGCGACCCCCCGTGAAAAAACGCGACGGCAGGGTGGCGAGAGCCGTCACTGGCATTGGGAGGAAGGAAAAGCTGGCCGTGAATCTGCATTCCATCCGCGGCAGAGAAAATCACTTGCTGGGGCGTGACCAATTGCGCGGTAGGGAAATCTGCCGGAATTGCATTCGGCGCGAGATCGCGAATTTCGCTCGCACCCGCGACAATCGCAGGCCGCATCGCAATCCGGGCGTCAGAACGGAGGACGGCGACGGTCTGGTTGTCGCTGCCTACAACCGGTGCGGTTTCAATTCCTGAACGAGCCGTTAACGCGCTCGGCATGTTTTGACCGACAGCCACTTTCCAGACATGCCGACGGTCGATGTCGTTTTGATTCGAGGAATAGACGAGAGTCTTACGATCAGGGCTGAGCGAGACGTACTCGACTTCGAAGGACCCGGGAGTAAGAAGAGTAGGCGCGCCGCCGTGAGCGGACACCGAATACAGGTGAATCCAGCCATCGGCTTCCCACGGGAAGACGATTTGATCGCCGGCACCCCAGAAAATCTGGTTCTCGGCAACAATTCCCCAGAAGGCGCTACCACGACCCGTGGAGGATTTCCATATTTCGCGGCCTTGTCCCGTGTCGGCCTGTGCGACAAGAATCGACCAGGGTTCGCCGGTTCGCTTTGCTTCAAACATCTGCGCGTCTTTCGACGAGGGAATGCGGAGAAACGCGATGGTCTGGCTGTCGGGCGACCAGGCGGGTCCGGAATCGTAATTCGTGCTTGGCTGCATGTAGCTGAGTTTCTTTGAGCCCATGGCGTATACGCCGATGAGACTGTGATCGCCGCGCCTGCTGACGAACGCGAGATAGCGGCCGTCCGGAGACCAGCGCAACGAGCTGCTTTCGCCTCTCGAGTGAATCAATTGTTCTGGCTCTTCGCCACTATCAAGTTTTGCGAGCCAGATCTGGCCCTTGAAGATGTAGGCGACAACATCCCCCTTGGGAGAAACGGCCGGCGAATGGCCTTCGCCTATCTTCCTCGGCTCGCTGCCTGAGAGCGGAGCGATCCAGACGTCCTGCACGACCCCCTGCACAAACCGTGCGGGATTGGGATAGGGCTTGTCGCTGAATTCGAGGTCGCCGCCGCGCACATAGACTATGAAGTTTGCGTCGGGAGTCCACGTGAGTTCGCCGATGCTCTGACCATCGTCGTCGGAATACTTCGTGAGTTGCCGGCTAGCGTAGCCATTGCTGCCGCGTGCGGGCTCGGCCACCCAGACATTGCGCTTGCCCTCAGCGTCGTAAACCCAGGCAAAACGGTCATTTGCGGGAGCAGCGACTAAATCTGTGGAGAACGGAGCACTGAGCACTTGCTCAATCGTGAAGCTACCTAGGGCAGCCTTGTCACTGCGAGCCCTATTCTTGCCTCCGCCTAAGACCATGGTGGGCCAAAAAATGAGAAGCGACACCGCGACTCGCATGATCATCTGCATCTGAGCGCCCTCCGACAGAAAGACGTAATCTCGGTTGGTACACCGGGAGTGTTAAGAATGCCATCCAACTGAAGGTTATGGCACGAACTCGAAAAACGCCGCAAATCATGCCACTTCCCAATTCCTTCGCCTCTCTTGCGATAAAAGGTAGCGAAGGTGGTCCAGTTGTAGATCTTCATGACAACTGACCTGATGACCTTGTAATAGACCCACGCCGACCAGAGGAGCGCGAAGGAATCCGGGCTGAGACATATTATCGATCATGTGAAAGACTACTTCGCGCTGGGCAGGACGAGGAGCCTCAGTTCCGAGCTTTGCGTTGTTGAGCGATAGACTCGCTCGGTGGCTTTCTGAAAATCTGACCCGACCGCGCGGTAGATGTCCTCAAACCTCTGCGGATTTGGATCCACGAGAGGAAACCAGGAGCTTTGAATCTGCAACATCATGCGGTGTCCTTTCGTAAACGTGTGAAGGACGTCGGGCATCGTCATGACAACCTTGGTGACCTTGCCGGGCGTGAACGGTTCGGGCTTCTCGAAGCTGTTGCGGAACTTGCCGCGCATCACGTCGCCGCGCACCAACTCCTGGAATCCGTCGCTGGGATGGACGTCGATGAGCTTGATAATCCAATCGGAATCCGTGCCACTGGTGGAAACGAAGAGAGTGGCGACGATGGGACCTGCGGCAGTTAAGTCTTCGGCCAGAGCCTCACTTTGGTACACGAGAACATCCGGCCGATTTGCCGCGAAGCGTTGATCGATCGCCATGTAGTCGGGATCCATGTCCGTACCCGGCCCGGGAATGAAGGGCACGGGGTTAGCAGGATCACTTACGTATTCGTCAAAAGAATTGGAGGAGCCATTTGTCGGCCGATGGAACGAAAGCGTTCGGCCTTCGCCCAGATAGATGGAGCGCTTGGTCATATTGTTCGGCGGCCAGGTATCGAACTTGCGCCAGCGGTTGGCGCCGGTTTCAAAGGCGTAAGCCTTAGGAAGTCGCGGGTCTGCGCCGTCCCGCAAATAGTGCTCAAAGAATGGAAACTCGATTTCATCGCGGAAGAATTTGGAGGTGTTGGAGCCAAAGTGCAATGGTCCCAGCGAGTCTCCGTTTCCGAAGGCCCACTGCCCGTGCTCCCACGGCCCCGAAACGAAAAAATCGGCCGTTTGAGGGCTTTGCTGTCCGATGGTCTCAAAGACGTGGAGCGCTCCGTAGAAATTATTTGCGTCATACCAGCCGCCCACACTCAGAACCGCCGGCGTGATGTTGCGCAGATGCGGCAGGATGTTGCGTGCCCTCCAAAATGAATCGTAGGTCCCATGCTTCATCATTTCGGTCCAGCCGGGCGACTGGCCGTGGAAGTAATTCGAGTCGGCATTGGAAAGAGGTCCCATTTTCAGGAAAAATTGATATCCATTCGGTGGATCAAAGTGGAAGGGCTCCCCGCAGCTCATCGCAGTGCCCGGGCCGAGGCGGTCGCAGGACGCCATGAAGTTAAAGGTTGACGTGAGAAAAAACGCGCCGTTGTGGTGCGTATCGTCACCCATGAACCAATCGGCCTGTGGCGCCTGCGGCGAGGCGGCCTTGAGCGCTGGGTGAGCATCAATTATGCCAGCTACCGCGAAGAACCCGTTGTAAGAGATTCCCCAGAGACCAACGCGTCCATTGTTGTGAGGAATATTCTTGAGGAGCCAATCGATCGTGTCATAGGTGTCTGTGCTTTCATCTATATCAGACGAACCATGCCTGTCTTTCTCGGGCGTCATGTGGACGAAATGACCCTCCGAATGATACCGGCCGCGAACATCCTGCGAGACGAAAATGTAACCGGCCGCAGCGAAGCGATCGGAAAGCCCGCGCACCGGGGCGTAGGCGTCGGGGCCATAAGGAGCGACACTATACGGCGTCCGACGCAGCAGGATCGGATACTGTCTGGATGAATCGCGCGGCGCATAGACCGATGTGAAGAGCCTGACGCCGTCGCGCATGGGAACTTGGTATTCGTGCTTTTCGTAGTTGGCCTTGAAGTTCGTGACGTCCCTTTCTTGCTGTGCATCCTGCATGAGCAGCCTGCGAGCACCCGGCAGCAGGATCACCGAGAGGCCAAGGAGAGCAGAGAGAAGCGGCCTTGAGAAGCGAATTGACCTGGAAGTGTTGGTCATTTGTACGCCCCCTCCACTCACGGTTCTTCACCGGAAGTTCAACCGCAAGCCGAACTGAATCGATCTCGGGCTAACCTAGGTGGACAGGATCTGGCCAATCCGCAAACCGGGACGTATAAACGTCCGGCCGAATCCCAAAGCCAGAAACTGACGCTTCTCCAATCCATTCCTCAGACACTCCTAGATCCCCCAGTCTTGCTCAGCACCGAAATCTGTCTCGATCCACGGCTCGCCCATCCTGCTGGTAATGGAAGCGCCGAGATTTTTTTCAGCACGCTCGCAAACGGCTGCCGGGTGAGGTTACTCTCCGCCAGGAGTGGCCAGAACGATCGGGCCTCCTTGATCAAGCGGTCACGCATGTTCACCGGCTGCCGCTAACACATTCCATTTGCCGTCAGAAATATAATGATCCGATCAGTAAGCTTCGGCGCACTGCGGGTTCTTGTTCGGACAAGCATTCGATTTCAGAACCCAAGGATCCGGTTTCCTTCGCGTTGGCGTACTACTCCTCGTGATACCAGCGGTAGCCCGTGCGCTGCTCCTTGTCGAGTTTCCGCAAAAGAATCATGGTTCGTCGGGGTCGGTGGAATGCGATGCCGCATACGAGTGCATTCATCAGAGACATTGGGGCGACGTGGGATGTTCCAAAAGGCGCGTCAGTCGACACCAGAAAATATTCGTCTGAATAGCGAGCGATGGCTGAGACGGACGTGTCGGTTATCCCTACGCAATAGGCGTTTGCGGCTCGGGCCTTCTGCAAACCGTCAACAGTTTGTCGTAGTCCTCGACGAAAGCTGATAGCGATCACCAGATCACTCGTCCCGATGGAGCGCGCGACATGAACTGTCGAGCCAGGGCTGACTGCTGCCAGAACTGGCAGGCCCAATACCATGAGTTGATACTCAAAGTAGCGGGCCAATGGCGCTACTGCATCTCCACCAAAAATTACAATCCTTTTCGCGGAATAGAATCTATCGGCAAGGGCGGATGCGCGTTTCAGGTCCACGCCATGAAAAAGAGCTCGGAGGTTCTGCTGGTCCTGGCGAATGGCTTCTTGCGTTTGCGCCATCGCGGTCTTCTTGGTGATAACGGCGTCGCCAGCTAACTCAAGAGAAGTCGCGTGCGCAATCGAGAGTTCATGCAAGTACCGCTGAAAGTCGCGATACTCCGGGAAGCCCATAGCCAGGATCGTGCGGAGAAGTGTCGAGGGATCGAGCTTCAACTTGTGAGCGAGGCTCCGTACGCTCAACAGCACGTAGTCGCGAGGATGTTCCAGCACTCGCCTGACCATCTGTTGGCGCTTGGGGCTGATTTTGGACAGGATCTCGGCCACGCCGCCCGGTGGTGCATCGCGTCGTCGAATACTCGCCCGTGGCTTAGTGCTCATGGCATCCTAACAGCATTTCACAACTTTCATTTTGAGGCATCCTAAACCGATGCTTGACCGAAAATCAACATATTCTCATGAGGCACAATCGCACTATTTGTATCACGGTTTAGAAATTCATTCTCAAACATTCATCGCTATTTAATTCTATGCTATGCAGGCCTCGCATGAAACTGATATTCTTAAGATCGATGGAGAACGCAATACTTGAATCACTCTCACAGCCGAGACGTGGGCGAATGTGAGATGACGAAAGAGTGGAGCAACACGAATCAAGACTCTTCACGGTGCTTTTCTGACACACGTGCATCGGGTGAATCTATTTCTCCCGTTGAACTGGACACGGACGTCGGCAGCGGCGGCTCATAGGCCATGTCTTTCCACAAATTCACGTCGTCGGCTTTGGGGAAGTTCTTTGGGACATCTCCCCGGAAGGATCGAGACGCGGCGGTGCATCAACTAATTTTAACTTCATGATCAACTGGCTGAGGAATTGTGCTGGAAAGGGCTCGAGCCGAAGGCATTTGAGAGAATTCTCTCGAACAATCAGGATCGTATCTTCATCGCAGCGAGCGCGAGCTACGCTGAATCGCCTCGAGGCCCTGGAAAGGAATTGACAATGCTTCGTGGCACGGAAACGGACACACCCTCTGTCATTCGTTGCCCGAATGTATTGGACGGTCGCTCCGGCTTTCGTTTGAGAAGCAAATGGGGGCACGTGTCGGTTCTTCAAAACGGCGGTCACATCTGCGAATTGATCTCGAACAAGCACGATGGGATCAATCCGATGTGGAAACCCGGTTGGAAGACAATCGATCCGTATAAGTATTCTTCGGCAAAGCACGCATCGATTTACGGGCCACCCCCGGAGGGAAGATTATTGGCAGGCATCGCGGGCCACAGTGTTAGTTTTGATTATTTTGGGCCACCCTCTTCCGAAGAAATCGCCGCAGGTCACAACACGCATGGAGAAGCGCCGGTCGTGAAATGGGACTCCCGACACACGTCCAGCACAACGGCCCCGACTCTCGTGTACGGAGCTAAGTTACCGGAAGCACAGATCCACTTCGAGCGGAAGATTTCGCTAGATCGTAATAACCCAATTGTCTATTGCGAAGAGACTGCGCTCAACTTGAGTTCGTTTGACCGCCCGATCTCGTGGAATGAACATATTACGTTCGGGCCACCTTTCTTGGAATGTGGCACCACACTTTTCGATATGCCAGCGACTCGCGGGAAGGTCTGTTCCAAGAACTTCAGCAGGAGAATGTTCATCCAGCCTGATTCTGAGTTTAATTGGCCCATAGTTCGGAAAGGAGGCGGCGGGTTCCACAATCTACGTACCACGCCAAAGGTGCGTTTTGGTCATTACACCGCGCATCTCTTGGATCCGACACTTGCCACGGCCTTTGTAGCCGTGTGTAACCCGCGTCTCCGGCTTCTAGTTTTGTATCTCTTCCACCGCAAGGACTTTCCATGGGTCGGAAACTGGGAAGAACGGTGGAATCGAATCTCAGCTCCCTGGAATGGTCGCGAATTCTGCCGGGGTTTTGAGTTCAGCAGCACGCCTTTCCCGATACCTCGGCGCGAAACGGTGACGCATGGGAACCTGTTCGGAGAAATGACATACAGGTGGCTTCCGGCGAAAGCCGAAGAGAAGGTCCGGTTCCTGATCCTTATGCTTGAGGTTCCCAAAGACTTTAAGGGAGTATCCAGCGTCGTCTGTATGGACAGTTGCGTCCGGGTGCGAGAGACAAAGACCAGCCGCCAATTGGTGATGCCCGTAAAAAAGTTCATACAAGCGACGCTTCCTGGTAATGGCGACTATCGGCGGAGCCGTGCTTACCTTCTCTGAAGCAACGAAAGGCATGGCAACGGCCTTGCTCAACCCGGAGTTCGATGTTATGCGGACCTGGGCAGCGACTTGGGCGGTGATGTACCTGGACACAGGGGATCCCGAGACATGATGACACAGCGAGATTGGAGAACGACGGCCGTTGATGGTCGGTTCAAAGGCATTCCTCCCGGGATCGATTCAATTCCTATCGGCCAGGTCGCCGCGCAGCGTTGGAATCTGCTACGCGGTGATTTAGCTTTGCCCGCTGCGGTCATCCGTGAATCGGATCTTCGACAGAATAGCCACTGGATGCAGCAGTTTCTTAGATTTTCAGGCGCTTTGCTTTGCCCTCACGGCAAGACCACCATGAGCCCGCAGCTCTTCAAGCGCCAGCTCGAGGATGGTGCGTGGGGCATTACGATTTCGACGGTGCAACAGCTCTGCGTAACCCGGCGTCATGGCTTCAAGCGAATCCTCTTGGCGAATCAGCTCGTCGGAAAAGTGGAAATTCGATACGTCCTTGATGAAATAGCAAAGGATCCCGAATTTGATTTTTTTTGTATCGTGGATTCGGTTGATGGCGTAGCTCGACTTGCAGAAGTTGCCCGCGAACGGTCCCCAGGTCGTCCTCTGCAAGTTTTCGTCGAGGGTGGGTATGATGGGGGGCGAACTGGTTGTCGCACTTTGAAGGAGGCACTTCAAGTTGCGCGGCAGGTGAAGCACGGCGATCCCTACCTGGCGCTTTGCGGCGTCGAAGGATATGAAGGCACTCTCCAGTCGTCAGAGGGCTCACACAGGGTCAAGAGGGTTCGCAATTTCGTAAAGTTTCTGACTTCTGTTGCCGTAACCTGCGCGGAGGAGACTCTGTATGCGCCGGGCCCCATCCTTCTGTCCGCTGGTGGCTCGGCATTCTATGACCTCGTCGCTGAGACCTTCGGCGTGGCCCCGCTAGGCGGTCGACAGAAGGTGATCTTGCGGAGCGGTTGCTACCTCACGCACGATACCGGGATTTACCAGAAGCTCTACGAGGCGCTACGCCGCCGCCTGCCAAATAGTGAACATCTTGGCTCTGGCCCCGTCCCAGCACTTGAGATTTGGACATACGTGCAATCCGTGCCGGAGCCCAACCTCGCCATTCTGACAGCTGGTCGTCGCGATTGCAGTCATGATGCCGGCTTGCCGGTACCACTCAAACGGTTTCGGCCCGGCGAGGACCATGCACCAGTGCGGCTGAATAGTGATTACCAGTTGACTGATCTCAATGACCAACATGCTTACCTGCGCATTCCTTCGGCGAAGTCGTTGCGTGTAGGGGACATGGTTGCCTTAGGCATTTCGCATCCTTGTACCACGTTCGACAAGTGGCGAATTCTGTTCCTTGTTGACGACCATTACCAGATCACGTCCGCCATCGAAACATTCTTCTAGCTTGCCCCATTACTTGCTTAGCTCAAGAGCACACACAGCAGGAGTAAGTTCACCCAGATCAGAAGGGGTGATTCGCGCATGTCCATGAGCGGACCTTGTCCGAATACAGTCTCCGGGGCTGCGCTAGGCAAAACAGGGGCGGGCACTCAACGTCCGCACCTCGGCATCTTCCGAAACCGCAGTAAAGCTGAGGCGGTTGGCCGCCGCGTGTAGGTTTCGAAGCTCTTGCGGTACGGCACAATCTACCGGCTTCGTCACTCCAACGAGTCTAGGATCGCCACGAACCAAGGCCAGTCTTGAGACGCGGCTTAATTATTCGGCTTTACTTTCATCGATGAGCGTTTTGTACACCTGCCGCGCGTGCTCATATGCCTTTTCTGCTTCGGCGAACTCATACTTCGAGATCCGAGGCGCCTTTTGGCTCCAACATTGATCGACAGCGGCCAGGCACCACTCCGCACTTCGGCGAGATGCGCGGATGGGCTTGCCTCCGACCACTATAAAGATCGGATTCGTATGCGAAGAGGGAAGGATACGAAGAGCAAGCCAGCTACTTTGGCGGATGGGAATGCTAAGCTTGAGTTTATGAACAGATCCGTCCGCATCGATTACCTGCCGAACCGCCGCCTCACCGTTCACAATAACTTCCACGGGTACTTTCCTGGTGTCGCCAATTCGAGCGCGTTCGGTGTCCCAGTAGGGCTCCCAGTCGAACGGAGCATCGCGGATTTTCTCATCTGGAATGGGATCGAGATAAGCCGCCGCCCTAACTTCTACCCGCACCTCGTCGGGACCAGGTAGATCGACTTCGCTTCCGTGCGCTCCAATCGCGGTGCCGTTCACCGTGAGATCCATCAAATGGCTTCGGCCATCGGACACATAGCTCTCCCCGTCGCGGATCGCTTCCAGCCACTTTGAATAGGTCAGACTGCCACCGTCCACCTTGGCGTAAGTTCTGGCCATGCCGACTCGGGTGTCATAAATACACGGGAAATCCGTCTCGCCTGCGATGCGAGTCCGGAAGCCGACATTGAGCGTCTGATACCAAATATTGAGGTCGTAGGGAAATGGACCGTCGCCGACGTCGATAAAATCGACAGTGTTGGAATAGGTGACATCCACAATGTATTCGTTCGCGCCGGGCTCATCAAATGGCGGAATTTCATAGTTTGGCAAAGTATTGCTTCCGAGGGCGAGCCCTCCTGCAGCGTGCGCGAATCCCACCGTCGCGCCTTGAGACTTTGCCCAACGGAAAATTGGTAGCTCCCAACTCGGCCAGTCCTCGATTTGCTTCGCGCCGGGGTAGTCCTGATCGGCCAGGTTCAACAGGACCGGGTGTCCAGCATGGCTCGATGGGAAGCCAGAGACTTCAAGGTCATAATGAAGCAGCGCGTCGGGTCTTGAGAGTTCGTTATCCTGCCGGCCGCGGAAAAACTGTCGTTGATAGTAATAGTCGGGTCCCCAGTTAAGAACGCTCGCCACATTGAGATGTTCGCCGCGCACCTGCCTGTCCATATCTTCGGGCGACACCCCCAACGTTGGGTCTGCGTAATGCGCGCATCCATTCGCGTGGATGTGGCTATCTCCGGAATACCAGCCGTAGTCTGCCGGGTTGATCCACCTCTTCAAGTGAAAGGTAAGTTCGTGCGGTCCATTCGCGTCGACTGTGAATTTCTGCGTTTCCGTGATGTGTTCAGGGCCACCCGTGAATGTGGCGGCGAAGGAACCGGGCGGCAGCGAGATGAATTCCCCGTCGGCACGGTAGACTTGTGGTTCAAAGTAAAAATCAGGCGCCAAGCGTTTTGAAGGATTGGGATAGATGCGATTAAGGCTGTCTCGAAAAGTAAAGGATGCCATCGTGGGCTGACCATTGTCATCGAGCACATGAAGCTTGATCTTAGGCGATGGTGCGATATTGAAAAGGATGCTGGTGGTACCGGAATCCTGCGTGCCTTTGCCTATGTCGAAACTGAGCTTGGCGGAACGCTGGCCAGCATCTCGACTGTAGATCAGTAGAATGCGGTATTCGAGACTCGATCCCGAAAGTTGTGGATGATCTTCAACGCCCAGGTCATCCGGAAGCCGCGGCACCGGTGTCTGCAGCGCGGCCAATTTTTCGTCTATGCGTGTTTGGATATCGATGTCGTTGGGAAGCACCGGTGCCAGTATCCCCTCATGAAGAAGAGAAATGTCGGCCCAGCGGTTACGAATGTCCGCAGCACTCAGGCTGGGCACGGGTGGGCGTGACGCACTCTCGGATACGGACTTGAAAACCGGGCCACTGTTGGGGCTATTGACGTGTAGCGGTGGCGTGATTCCTGCTTGGTTCACGATCTTGACGAAAAAGGGCCGCGTGCCATTTTGAATCAGGTCCGCGTTTGCCTCACCTTGCATGACCCCCACATGGCCCTCTGGATTAATCGAAACCACGACGAGCGCGTGCTTGTCGAGAATCGGCTCGATCTGCTCGACGGCCTCATCAGGATCAGGATTCGCAATAGCGCGGTTAATGCCTTCCTTTTCCGCTTGTGTAAAAGGCTGGCCGAGGAACTCCAAAAGGGATTCGAGCTGCCGGGCTTGGTAAGCGATCGGCTGCAGCAGATTTTTTTGCGAAGACTTGTTCTCGGCAGGGTGTGTCGGGGCGTTGGCCGCTCCCCACCAACCGATGAAAGAAAGCGTAACACCCAGAAAGAGCGCCTCACCGCTGTTCGCGAGTTTCATGCTGCTCCTCCGAGGCAACGTCTTCGAGCGGAGCATCATAGGCGGCAGCGGCAATTTCGCCGAGCGCCTCCGCGAGAGCGTGGGCGGCGGCCTCTGGACCAAGCGACATGTGAATGTGATTGACGTAGGCCGCAAATGCAAGCCGCTTGCCGTCGGCCCGAATCACATAGCCAGCGAGCCCCTTGCCATTTAGCAGTGGTATGTTGTTGAGCATGTCCTCGGAGTCGAACGTACCGGTTTTCGCAAAGATGTGCCCTGCTGCCGGCGATGTTGGACCGACATCTGCGAGCGTTCCGTCCTTGCCGAGGATCGGCAGCGCCCTGAAGAAAATAGGGTAGTCCGGGCGCGTAACCCAATAAGCCAGATAGTGACACATGAATTCAGGACTGAATAGGTCAGCCCAGCTGCCGCCGGCGCCGTCGCCCTGCGAGGCACCGGAGAGATCCAGTTTAGCGTCTAAGAGGAATTTCCGTTCGACGGCAAAGCCGCCCTTAAATGCGTCCTTTGCATCCTTCGTCAGCAGAGCGCCAAGCAAGTACGGTCCCATGAAGGCGTGGAGATTTTGGCTGACTTTCAGCGTAACCTTGATCTCTTCTGCCAGCGGCAGCGAGATATGCTCGGCAACCTCATCCTCTGCCGCGTAAAAGCGCCGATAAGATTGCAAGTCTGGCGCGGTTGTACTCGTCGCGACTTTCACGTTGACGCCGACTCCTTCCAGCGCTTCTCGCAGTACTGTCTCCGCAAATCCTGTAGGTGACGGGACAAAAAAGGGTACAAACGTTCGAGGAGCACCAAACGGCAAACTACCAGTCAGGGTAGCGATAATCGTCCCGTCCGCGTTCGTCTTGATCTTAGGCGGATCCAAACTGACCGAGGTGTTAGCGGCTGCTGTCGTCAAGTGGTCGATGAATTTAACGTACGAGGTTTGTGGTGAGGAATCGAGAACGACGGGATCGCCAATTTTCGCCGCAGGCGTCATCACGAGGTCAATAAGATTGTCATTGACGACGATCGGAGAGATAACGACACTCCCTCCGCCTTCGCTCTCCCAAGGCGTTTCCGGGAAAAGGCTCGAATCAACTAGGACTCTGCCTTTGATTTGCCGGATTCCCTTCGCTGCGACGACCTTCGCAAGTTGACGGATCACTGTGAGCGGATCACCTGGAAGAGCGCTCCCGGAGTAAGAATGGTCATTATTTCCAAAAGTCAGCGTGCCGTCGGCTTGAATGCGGTTAGAGAGATTTGGATCTCCGCTCGCGACGAGCACGAGATCGCCTTTCAGCCGACCCTTTGAGTCTACTGGTCCCGTCCGGTAAATTCGGGTATGGAATTTGAAGTCTGCGCCGAGACTTGCAAGCACTGTTCCTTCCGTGAGCAGTTTTGTCGTAGACGCAGGTACGAACAGTTTTTGTTCGTTAAGCGAGTAGATTGCCCTACCAGTATCCAGCGAATAGAACTCGATGCCGAAGTTAGCATGTGCAAACTCAGCTCGGCTCATCACCTTTTGAACGCGATCAGAGAGAGGCACATTCGACTGTGCGCGAATTGGCGACACTATTACGAAAGTAAGGACGAACAGGAAGGAAAAACGAAAAGAAAATGACAAGGCTACCGTAGTTCTCACGGCGATCCTCCCATCTACCAATCAACAACTAAGATTAAAGCAAGCCGAGTGTAGATTAATACTCTGCGCAAGGTATGCGCATTCCGCAATCGGGTGTTGCCTCACGTCCGCACGCCGCAGAAAAGGTGTGTGTCCAATCGTCCCTACGGGCCAACACGTTTCAACCGTACGTTCGAGTTGCAATAAGCCCTCGGTGCCGGTTCGGATGGGTGACTTATAGAAGATTCCCGTTCATATGTCAATCACGAAACGCAATACATGTCTCACTACGCGTGTGCGAAATAGTCCTTTTAAACGAGCACAATGTTCACCTTTACATTCCGCAATGTGTCTGTGTATACTCGCGCCTCTACAAAATGCAATATACGTATCATCGGTCACAGTGCCGTTCCCCTGTTCTCTGAAGTGGGCGGCAAAGGTGTGAAGCGAACAAATGCATGAGGTGCCACTTATGCCAGACGTTGGTCGACGGCCAGAGCGCGCGAATGAAATCGCCAACAGTCTGCCGGAACGACAGGCTAAGGAATCATTGGAATTAATCGCCGCGTCTCAATTGACAGCAGTCGTTGATCTCGCTGCCCTGCGACACAATGTGAAGTTGATACGGCAGTCATTGGCAGACCACCAGGAAGTTATCGCCTGCGTCAAGGCCAATGCTTATGGCCACGGTCTCAGGGTGATCGCTCAATGCTTACAGGGGCAAGGTGTGCGATGGCTTGCCGTGGGTAGTCCGGCGGAGGCCATCGCCCTGCGCCGATGGGGCATAACCTGCCGTATTCTGCTTTTTCCGACCGTCGGGATCCGCGCGGACAGTGCGTTAGCTGCATCTGGCATAACAATCGGAATCCAGTCTTATGAAGAAGCAGAGGCGGTAGGTCGAGCTGTCAGTGGCCCCGTGTCAGTGTTTCTGGAGGTTGACACCGGGTTGGGTCGATTTGGCGTTTCGACCGCCGATGTTGCTTCAGTCACAGAACGAATGATGTCAAAGCTCCCGTCGGTCAAGCTGGATGGGATTTTTACACACCTCCCCTTTTCTGGCGTCAAAGAACTGCCATGGATCGAAGAGCGGATGCGAGAATTTGGTCGGTCTGTAGCGGATATCCGTAAACGCGTAGAATTACCTTTCATTGTTCAGGCATTTTCCTCCGGTGGCATCGCATTTGGACTGAAGTCCCCAGAAACAAACGCCGTTTGTCCTGGGCAGCTACTCTTCGGAATTGAGCCAGAGAATTTGAGAACCCCGGGTCAGACTCGTTCACTTGGTAGTCGGCCGGTGCTCCAAGAAGTAAGAACCGTCCTTGGGGCACTGCGTAGCATTCCGTCTGGAACCAGATTCGGATTTGGCGGAGGTTTCGTCACTTCTAGAGAGACCCGGCTGGGGGTCTTGCCGGTTGGCTTCTCGAATTCGATTTTGGTAGCGAGGGAAGGGCAGGTTGCAAATCTAATGGGCCACGTTGCGCCAATCTTGATGGTCGGATTGGAACATGCCGTTGTGGATGTAACCGGAATCCCCGGAGTGCACGATGGCTGCTCGGTCACTTTGGTGGCTCGAGACTCGGACTTCGGAGTGACGCTCGATCGTGTGGCACAGTCGCAGCAGCGTCCAGCAGTCGAGACGTTAATTTCCTTAACCGCTAAGGCTACCTATGAGTATGTCGATCCTGAATGTAGCCCTACCGTGTAAGTGCTACTCTTTCAGAGTCGCATGCCGCGCCCGTAGCGGTTTTAGACGTGTTCTTGGTGGTGTGCGAGAAGTATCGCAAATCCAAGTGTGGCCTTGTTCCGCAAAGTGGGGTAAGAAACAACGTACAGTGTCCCCCCGGTAAGTGACTTGAACTGCCAATGGCCCCCTCGCCCACCGATTCCTCAATCAGCCAAGCCAGACTTCTTCGCGAACTAGGATTGCGCGACGCCGTGGCCATCGTGGCGGGAACAGTAATTGGCTCAGGCATCTTCCTTGTGCCGAATAGCGTAGCGGGCCAACTGTCTTCTCTTTTCGGCGTTCTGTTGGTGTGGATAACGGGAGGCCTCTTGAGCCTATTCGGCGCACTGGCCCTCGGCGAACTCGGAGCCGCTTTCCCGGGAGCGGGGGGTCTGTATGTTTATCTGCGACAAGCTTACGGAAAAACTGTCGGCTTTCTTTATGGATGGGGACTACTGACGCTCATCCACTCAGGCAGCATCGCCACCTTGGCTGTTGCGTTCCGAATTTATCTGGCCGAGATCGTGCCACTCACTATAACCGAGCAAAAGGTCGCTGGCGTTGCTGGTGTGCTTGTGCTTACAGGGGTGAATTGCGTAGGCGTACGGTTTGGAAAGGGTGTGCAAAACGTCTTCACCCTAGCGAAACTTGGCGGATTGACGCTCATGGTCACTCTCTTGTTCTCTCGCGGACACGCTCACACGTTGGACGCCAGCTTTTGGCCAAAAGGGCCTCTCGAATTCCATCCGTCACATTTCGGAATTGCGCTGATCGCAGTGCTCTGGGCATACGAAGGTTGGCACGTCGTGTCTTTTACGGCAGGTGAGTTCAAGCAACCGAAAAGAGATCTGCCCCGTGGGCTTCTCTATGGCACGCTCATCGTTGCCACGACCTATTTGCTTGCGAATATAGCGTACTACAGCGTATTAACACCGGCGCAAATCTTAGAAACGGACCGCGTCGCGGCCACGGCCGTCAGCTCTGTACTTGGGGGAGTCGCCGCACTGTTCATTTCTGTGCTGATACTGGTGTCCATGATTGGAGCAGCAAACGGGATGATTCTGACGGGCCCGCGAGTGTACTACGCGATGGCTGCAGAAGGCCTGTTCTTCCTAACTTTTGGCAAAGTAAGCGCGCGTTTCCGTACTCCGGTATTTGCCATTGTGGTTCAAGGGACATGGGCTGCGTGTTTGACGTTACTGGGTACGTTTCAGGAACTCTTTACATATGTGATCTTCACAGCGTGGATTTTCTACGGCTTGGCTGTGGCCGGCGTTATCGTTTTGCGCATTCGTCGGCCCGAGCTCAATCGGCCGTTCCGCGCACCTGGCTATCCCTGGTTGCCAGCGCTCTTCACGGCGGCGGCTCTAGGCATTGCCGTTACGGCTGTTTTGTCGTCACCTTTGCATGCGATTTTCGGCATCGGCCTAATCCTGAGCGGATTACCTGTGTTTGCAGTCTTTGTTGGGCGAAACAAGAGCAAGACCTCTCCTGCCATTGTTTCTCCCGACTAAGAATCATCTGAGGTGAAAATGAATCTCGGAATCGGAGTACTCTTGGCGATTCTGGCTGCTGTCATCAACGGCAATTTCGCTCTCCCGCTGAAGCGTGCAAGAAAATGGTCGTGGGAGAATTCATGGGGCGTATATTCCGTGGTAGCGTTCTTGATCCTCCCTTTCGCGCTGGCCTTTTTCACGAATCCCGCATTAGCTAAGACCATTCACACGGTATCGCGCACCGATCTACTGGTTCCTCTCCTGTTTGGGGCCGGATGGGGCATTTCCCAGGTACTCCTGGGCATTTCCGTCTCTCGCGTGGGTATAGCGCTCACCTTCGCTATCGTCGTCGGGCTTTCTGCAACGTTCGGAACACTCGTGCCGTTGATCGGCCTGCACCGGGAATTCCTTGTTTCTCGCAAAGGGGCGGTTGTCCTATTAGGACTTGTGATCATGGTGGGCGGGATCTCTCTTTGCGCGAAGGCTGGCAAGGAACGCGAACGAATTGAAATGAGTTCAGCGGCTCACGCGCCCTCAGCGAGTTACAGCTACGGCCCAGCGCTGGCCATCACCATCGCGGCCGGTATCCTTACTCCAATGCTTAACTACGCCTTGGCTTTCGGAGAGCCCATCTTGAAACGCGCGGCCGCGTTGGGAGCAACGCCCGCGAATGCCACCTATTCGGTCTGGCTCATTGCCCTGCTCGGCGGCATGCCGGTGAACTTGCTCTACTGCGCGTATTTGCTCAACCGCAACCACAGCTGGGCGGCGTTTGCCGAAAGATCCTACGATTGGGTGTACGCAATATTAATGGGGATTATGTGGATGGGATCGATCGCTCTATACGGCATAGCGACAACTTATCTTGGCCCCTCAGGCGCGGCGATTGGCTGGGGTCTGTTTTCCATCTTTGTAATATTAGCCGCAAACGTCTCTGGACTCATCACTGGGGAATGGCGCGACGTCGGTCGGCGCCCCGTACGAACCCTTAGTTCTGGATTGGCTCTGCTCACCGTCGCATCGATGCTCATTGCCTGGGGAAATCGCTGATACCGGAGTCTTGTCATGTCTTACCCTGTATTTGCAAGGTCAAAGAGGAGGGCAACAAGCGAGGGGAGATTTTCTGTCGTTCTGAATTCGGAAAAGCCAGACTGATTCGGGACTCCGGTAGCGCGCGCGAAAAACAAACAGCGATGTTATGAGAGTTGCTTAATCCTATTGGCTGATGGACCTGCGGCCACCTATTGTTCGCATTCCGCGATCAGTTTGGTATAGACCTCGCGGGCGTGGTCGTAGGCTGCTTGAGCATCGGAGAGTTCGGCCTTGGAAATCTTGGGAGCTTTCTGCGTCCAACACTGATTGACGCCGGCAAGACACCACTGGGCGCTCTGGCGCGAGGCGCGAATAGGCTTTCCCGCCACTAAAACGAAGATGGGATTGGTGTGCGAGGAACCGAGGATGCGCACCGCCAGCCAACTGCTCCGCTCAACAGGCACATCAAAGGCTACATCCTGGACACTTCCGTCCGCCACAATGTTCTTGCGAGCAACCGGCTTTCCGTTCAAGACAAGCTCCACAGGCACCTCGCGCGTGTTTCCGATGCGCGCCCGTTCGATATGCCAGTACGGTTCTTGATCGATCGGACGGTCGCGGATGCCCGCTGTCGAAGCGGTTTGGCCAACTGGCGTATTCCATGGGTTGTTGAGAGGAGTCATCCAGGAAGGCTCTTGGTCAGCCGCAACCCCGTCGGCGCCCACGGCAGGCGGGTTGAGGTAGGCTGAGGTCTTCAGTCGGGCGTGCACCGTTTCGCTTCCCGTCAGCTTCACCTCACTCGCATTCGTTCCCACCTCCACGCCATTCACGCTGAAATCCATGAGATGGCTCCTGCCATCGGAGACGTAGGATCGGCCCGCGCGGAGAGCGTCCAGCCACGCGCTATAGCTGAGCGGCCCATCGACCTTGGCGTAGACGCGCCCCTGCCCGACGCGCGCATCCGTGATGCAAGGGAAATCCGTCTCGCCCGAGATGCGCGTGCGGAATCCGACGTTGAGCGTGTGATACCAGATGTTCAACTCCGAAACGTACGGCGTATCCATGGTGGAAATAAAATCAACAACGTCGGGATAGGTCACGTCCACGATGTACTCGTTTGCGCCGATGTTGTCGAAGGCGGGAATCTCGTAATTAGGGAGCTCACGCGATTTCACTTCAAGTCCCCAGCCCGAGTGCGCAAAGCCTGCCAGCGCACCCTGCGATTTTGCCCAGCGCAAGATCGGCAAATCCCAGGTGGGCCATTGTTCGATGCGCACGCAGTGCGGGTAATCCTGGTTCGTCAGGCCGAGCAATACCACGTGTCCGGCGTGGCTCGAGGGAAATCCAGAAACTTCAAGATCGTAGTGCATCAACTCATCCGGCTTCGAGAGCGGATGATCCTTGCCGCTGAAAAACTGCTTCTGGTAGTAATAGCAGGGTCCCCAAGTCAGCACGGCGCCGACGTTTAATTTTTCGCCGAGAATTTGGCGCATCATGTCGTCAGGTTGCACTCCTTCGGTGGGATTCTGATAGTGTGAGCAGCCGGCAGCATGCACGTGATGGTCGCCCGAATACCAGTGGTACTTCGGCGGGTCGATCCAGCGCTGCATTGCGAATGACACTTCGTTCGACCCCGTCGCCATTACCACCACTTGCTTAGTTTGCGCGTGGTATTCAGGTCCCATGGAAGCAGTAACGCTGTAAGTACCGTCAGGCACGAGAACCGTTTCGCCGTTGGCGCGGTAGACTTGTGGCTGGAAAAAAAGGTCGGGTGCCAGACGCTTTGTGGGATTTGGATACAACCGGCCCAAAGCATCGCGGATGGTGAAAGCGGCCATCGACGGCGCACCGTTCTCGTCGCGAACCAGCAGGCGTAATGGGTGGGCGGGGAGGGCATTGAAGTAAACCACCATCTCGTTGCGAAAGCCCACGTCTTGCGTGCCCTGCCCGACATTGAAACTGATCTTTGCGGAGCGCTGCCCTTGGTCGCGACTGTAAATTTCGAGGATTCTGTATTCGAGTGACAGACCCGACAAGCGCTCGGACATGGGATCTTTATCGTAAAGTTCGAGGCCCATCCAGCGGTCTCGCACGTCGGCAGGCGAGAGTTTCTTTGGTGGTTCGGAGCTGGAATCCGATCGAATATAGATTGGGAGGGCATTTGGGCTCTCGGTTTGGAGTCGTGCGGTGACTCCGGCCTTGTTGATGACTTTCACGAGGAAAATGCGTGTGCCAGCCTCGACGAGTTCCAGCTTCGCGGGCCCAAGCTGCACTTTGACGCGGCTCTCTGGATTGATGTCCACAATCGCGAGCGTGTATTTGTCGAGGATTTGCTCCAACTGCGCAATCGCGGCGGCCTCTCAGTATTGGCAACGGCCTGGTTGACCGCATCCTGATCATTCTGCGCCAACGGCTGGCCGAGATACGCAAGGGTAGTCTCCACTTGTCGTACTTGCTGCGCAAAGGGTTGCAGGGCAACCCGCGTCTGGGCAGTAGCGGGCGCGGCAGTCAGTGTTTGAAGCACGAGCCAGATCAACGAAGATGCGATTCCGCACATGCATGCCGGCGGGAGCGAATTTGCGTGTTTCATAGCGGAGCCCGCCTCCGTTCTTACTCGGGATTTCCATTTTGACCGCCCGGATAGGTAGCCTTATATACCCGAAGCCCTTCCAAGTGAACCAAATTGTTCTTCGTCGCATGATCTTCCAGCTCGGGAGACCGACAGCCCGGTCCGCGCTCACATGCAGTGACTGGAACTCCCAGTTCGGAGGCATTTCTCGGGCACCACTCCATCCTTGAGCCCTTTCTTCGCCCCGCGGCTTCGTTGTACTCGCCGCGCTTCAGGCTGTGGGGACCAACAGCGCACAGATCCGCCGGAGCATGCCTCCGAATAGGTGTCGGGTCAGATGGCTCTCCGCCAAGAAAAGCCAATAGTACCGAGCGTGCTTGACCAATCCACCGCCGGTTTTCACCAGTCGCTGCTGCAAGCTGGTCAGCGACCAGTTGTCGATCTTCTTCGGCAGCGCCAGGCGTCGCCACAGGTTTCCGAAGCGCACCACACCGTAATCCCAAATAAAGATCGATACTTCACTGACGTTTATAAAAACAATATCAATCAATGGCTCTCTCTAAACGGACAAAACGCAACGACTACCTTTTCGCCCATAGTTTCAATGGATGCATCGAACCGATTGCTGGATTCAGTTCAGTCGCTTGGCGAAGAAGCCTTAAAAAGCGTGACCTTGCCACCTTCTCAATTCATGCAAACGGCCAGTGTATATGAGCAGCTGATGACACAATTCAGCGGCATTATCGCTTCATCTGCGGTGGACACGATCTTGCCAGAGCTCCACTGTAATTCTTAAATGCAGCAAACAACTTTTAGCCTTCTCGTTTGCCGACTCGAAGCACGCGATCGAAATCGCGTAACGGACTTGCCGGATCCGGCAAGTCAGCTCACCTTGAATTCTGCAGCAAGCGTATTATCCTTAAAGCATATTTCAAGGTCATTTAAGACTTCTCCCCAGGTTCGACAAGTCCCCCGATTAGGTCGACCAATTGACGTTTTGTCCCGTTCCGCGATCAAACGGAACGGCAGAGTGAGCGTAATCTCTACGTTCTTTTCAGATACGGCGAGGTTCGACAGCATTGTTTTCAGCAATTGCCTTTTTCCTTCCGGAGAGGCGGTTTTGTAGAGCATTGACGGTCTTTTTGCCAGTTCGACAGTGTTCTCCAGGTTCGCGAGCGCAGCGCACGCGCCTTTTTCGATTTCGGCCAGTTGTTCCTTGATGCGGGCCTGGTCTCGAAGCAAGGCGTCCTGCTTCCTCTGAAACAGGCTCTTCTCGATCGTGCCGTCCACGAGCGCGTCCGCGAGTTTTTCCAATCGGCCCAGCATGTGATCGAGCTGGAGCCGAAGCGCGTTCTCGGTGGCGGCCTGATTCTTCGCCCGTTCCTTTTTCCGCTCTTCCACGCAGGTCCGTGCCAATGCGAGCTCCTCCTCGGAAAGATCAACGTCTCGGAGGCAGCCCTGCACCGCCTCGTCTATTTGCTCTTCGCGGACCGAGGTGATCGGACAACGCGCGGGACTCTTGAAGGGGCGGTCGTGGCAGCGATAGTAGACGTGGCCTTTCTGCCGTTCCGCGATGAGCGAATAGCCGCAGCTTCCGCATCGGGCGATCCGGCTGTACGTGGAGACGCGATTCGCGGATCGGTCGACGCGTTTTCCGGCGAGCACCGCTTGCGCCGTCTCGAACATCTCCGTCGTGACGAGCGGCTCGTGGCTTCCCTCGAATGTTTGCCCGGTCTTCAGAATCGGCATCAGGCCGATATAGAAGCGGTTCTTGAGCATGGTGGCGAGGCCATTCACCGTCACCGGTCCGCCGCCGTGATTGCGGAGACCGCAGCGGAACAGCTCCGTCGCGAGATCGGGCAACGAGAACCGTCCTTGGCTGTAGAGCGCGAACGCTTGCCGCACGAGCGGCCCGCGTACCGGGTCGACCGCCTTCGCCTTCGCAGTGCCTTGGTCCAGATAGCCAATCGGCGCGCGGAAGGGGTAGAAGCCTTGCTTCAGTCTGCCGTAGAGGCCTTTCTTCACCTCCTCCCGGAGATTCCTGCTGTAGTGCGCGGCGACGACGGCCTGGATATCGGCCGAGAGCCGCCCGGCGACCGTCTTCAGATCCACGTTTTCGGTGGCGAAGTGGATCTGCACTCCGGCGTCAACGAGCTTCCCCACGTCCGCCCAGTCTTCGAGGTTCCGCACGCTCCGGTCGATCTTGTGGATCACGACGCCCTGCGTCTTCCCGAGACGCAGCAACCGCAGCATCTCCATGAAGGCGGGGCGTCCCGTGTGCGAGGCGCTTTCCCGTTCCTCGAACCAGCGCGTGATCGCGAGACCATGCACGGCGGCATACCGCTCGATCGCAGTCCTCTGCTCTTGGAGCGACACTCCTCGTTCTCCCTGTCGGGGTGTCGACACCCGGGCATACGCAAAAAACGTGCCCATGGTGTTGACTAGTTTTTCAAAGAATTCGACCTTTCCTTGATATTAGGATTTTTCTCGGCGCTGTCAAACGCACCGTTGTCAGCACCGATAGCCTGCTCTTCTTGAACTTGCATGGCGATTTCGATGTAACGACGAAAATTCTCCTCCGCTATTTTTAACTCCTGCTCCGTAAGCGTCGGATAAAAATCGCGGATAGTGATCGCCTGCTGTTTTTCGGCGTGCTCTTGCGGCATTTCCATGGGAATACAGCCACGGTATTACGAACTGTCAGTTCAGGAAAGACCAGCGGAATTGCCGACTAAGGCAAGAACGTGGAGTATGCCTCAAAGGTCCCCGCGACGGGCTGATGAAGGCAGGTTGGGCTGCGAGAAACGGAGGTTATTTGCCGAAAGAGGCAAATCCGCGCACCTAGATTTATCGGTAAAAAGCATTATCGTGACAATTGCCCCGCAAGGTAAATCGAGAGCCTCTCTGCCGCTCGCGTTGCCTCCGATTCCGCCGTGCCCGTATCTCAGTCCGGTCGGTTCGCCCCGTGGCCCCGAGTTCCTATCAAGCTTAATGGCCAATCTTTTCAAACAACTGATCGCGACCATCGCCAATCGCCTTTCGTGGAGAGGGCGAGACGGGGCGCAGAAGCTGAGGAGTCTCGACTTGGGCTTGCGGGTGATCGACGAGCAGCCCACGCGTCGCCATGTCGTATTGAGCACGACATGCCGCACGATGCACGTCGCAGTGCTCGGGAAATCGGGGAGCGGTAAGAGCTCGCTCTTGAAACATATGAGTCAGCAGGATATCGAAGCCGACCGCGGATTCGTCTACTTCGATCTCCACGGCGATGCCACGCCCTTCCTCCTGCGGGCAATTGCTGCCCGTGAACGCCGTCTCCGCCGTCACCTGAGCGACAGGCTCGTCGTTGTCGCTCCCGGCGATCCGGAGCTTTCGGTCGGCCTCAATCCCTTGGAGCAGGAGTCGCCGGACTTTGTCCGCATTGCAGAATTCGCCGAGGCGCTCAAGCAACGCTGGCGTCTTGACCATTTCGGCGCGCGTACCGATGAGCTCCTTCGCAATGCGTTGTACGCACTCTCCGCGAACGGACTCACGCTCCTCGAGCTTGGGCCGTTCCTCACCCACGGCGGCTTTCGAGCCGCCTGCCTGAAGCGCGTCGCGAATGCCGAGATCAAGCAGTACTTCGAACTTCGCTATGACCAAGCAAGCGAGGCCATGCGCGCCACGATGCGGGAGCCGATCCTTAACAAAACATCCGCCTTCACCGCCGACCCTCATTTCCGCCACATTGTGGGGCAAGAGCATTCGACGTTCTCGATGAAGCAAGCGATGGATGAAGGGCATTGGGTCATCGTCAATCTTGAAAAAGGACAGTTGGGAGAACAGGCGCTCACGTTAGGGAGCCTCGTTTTTACCGTGCTCAAGAACGCTCTTTTCACCCGTGAAAAAAGGTCGCTTTTCACCGTCTACTGCGACGAGATCCAGAACCTTGTGGCATACGGTGGCGGAGGCATTGAGACTGTTTTCTCGGAAGCCCGCAAGTTTGGCGTCGGGATCGTTTCCGCCAACCAGTTCTTGGACCAGCATCCGCCCGAGCTGCGGGCCGCGATCCTTGCGGTGGGCACCCACGCGTTTTTCCAGCTCTCGAGCACCGATGCCGCCCACGTTGCCCAGGCACTTGAGGGCGGCACATCGCTCGCGCACCGGCTAAAGAACCTACCGCAGCGGCACTGCATCGTGAAAAGCGGGTCGGACCGATCGGTGGAAGTACAGGTTCCCCATGTGCGCTATACCGACGTCGACTACACCGATCTCCTCAATCGGTCCCGCTACGTTCGCGGTCGGGTGCGCGCCCACATCGATCGCGACATTGGGAAGCGCCACGAGCTTCTGCAGCGCAAGACCGACGACATGCTCCATGCGTGGGAATAATCGCCACGGGATCGTGATCCAGGAGCGTGACCGCCGTCTTCTCGAGGAGCTTGCCGTGATGCGCGTCGTCGATCGTGAGCAGGCGAGGATCGTTGGGGGCTTCCGCTCCACCACCCGCGTGAACACCCGTCTCCTGGCGCTCAACCGAGCCGGGCTCCTGCGCCGATTCTTTCTCGGCGCAACCGCCGGCGGCAGAAAGGCGCTCTACGCGTTATCGATGCAGGGGGCCGCCGTGATTGGCTTACCAGTCAGGGGGCCGAGGCGGCGGAACGATGAGGTGCTCGTTGCCGACTTCTTCATTTCGCACCAGCTCGCCGTAAATCAAATCTATTGCGCGTTGAAATATGGCGCAATGCCGGTCCCCGGGGTCTCCTTCTGCCGTTGGATCCCTTTCTCCGAGCCGTTCGCCCACGATCTCGGTCTCATACCGGACGGATACTTTGAACTCAAGACGCCTTCGGGCGTGATGGCTGCCTTTCTCGAGGTTGACCTCGGGCACGAGCGTCTCGCTGTCTGGAAAGAGAAAGTCAGAAAATATCTTCAGCTTGCCATCTCCGGCGATTGCGAACGCCGCTTCGGGCAGAGCCAGTTCCGCGTGCTCGTCATTGCCAATTCCGAGCGAAGGCTTCTCTCCATCCGCAAGGTCGTACGAGCCTCCACGCAAAAAGTTTTCTGGTTCACGACTATAGAGTCTATGCGGCACCAGGGCTTTTTCGCGCCAGCCTGGCTCCGCCCTGGTAGCGATGAACGGCAGACACTTCTCACTCAAATCCAATAACCTTCATGAAATATTGCTACGCATGCGGACATATGACCGGAGGGGAGCCACACTTCTGCAATTTCTGCGGTCGAAGCTATGACGTAAAGCTCTGCCCCAAGCTTCATGTAAATCCGAGAATTGCCGAGGTCTGCTCCCACTGTGGAAGTCGTGATCTTTCGATCCCGCAACCCGAAGTTCCGCTCTTGTGGCGGTTCCTGGCCTTTCTCGCCCACGTTTTGTCCGGAATCTTGCTCCTGTTTCTTTCCCTACCCATTGCCCTTCAGCTTGGCAGAGACCTGCTCGACCATTTCGAGGTTCAAGCGCCTCTGCTGGTCGTCACCGGACTCCTGGTTGCGTCTTGGCTTTTATGGACTCTCCTGCCGGCGCGCCTTCGTCGGATGATGCATCGTTCACTGTCCGGCCCTTCTTGAAGTACGGCAGATCGGGAGATCGTCGACCGTCGGGCAGCGCTACGGGTAGCTCTGCCCGCCCCTGGTCAGAGGAAAACCCAAGTATTATAGGGATTCTGGAGGACACGGAACAAAACCAAACATATATGTCATTTATTGTTGCGTCGGACCCGTCAGCCCCGAGACTGCTGTCGGTCTAACCGCCGCAAGAAGTGTCCCTAAAGCCAGGAGATCGTCATGTCCCAAAGGGGCCACAGCGGAAAGGTCCGAGCAGAAGCGAACGTCCGAGACGGCGGGAGGAATGATGCCCCCGATCTTGGGAATGGATCTGGCGTCGAAGAAGGCCAATGAATCTTCAGCGAGCTCCCAGTCAAAGCACTCATCTAGCGCATCGTTCCAGCCGGACCCAATCGCCGCATAAAAGGAAGCATCGAACCGCGTTACCAGTGCCGGATCGTTTGACAAGAGCTGCCGCGTTTCCTCAAAAATCTGTCGGAGCGATACGCCCCCACCCGCTCTTTCTACGAACACCGATGCAATGACAACCTGAGCGGGTCCAGGCGATGTGAGTTGTGCGAGGGAAAAGTGATGCTGTCTTCGGCGATTACTGCTGCTCTTCACCTCAATTCGCTGCGGACCGGCCGCAAAGTCGAAATGCTCCTCCGCAATCCTGTGCCACGCAGCCGCAACTCTTGTCGGATCGATCGACTTGCGGATCACGAATAACTCGCCCCAGACGCCCTGGATCGATTTCTTGGCAGGAGCGGTGAGCGCTTGGAAGAGCTCAACCAATCCCGAGATTGCCCGACGGACCGCTGCTGATGTGGGACTCGGCCCCAACGCAATCACCATCGGAGAGATGATTCTAAGAAAGTGGGGAAAAAGGTTAGGGTCCGAGTTGGAGCACTTGATGATCGTGAAGTTGCCTTGCTCTCGCATGCCTGAAGGATGGGTGATCTTGCAGGGTACATCGTATGAGACGAACAGATTCTGCAAGCGGATCGGAGCTGGGCGAGTTGCCCCACTTGGCTGCCGCAGCAGCAGGCACGGGGATCCGTTCGCATCCTTCGCCAGGCGGTGTGTCTGAGAATCGGGAATCGCTACCGCAGAAAGATTGATGCCAGAAGGCTGTCCTAAGGGGAGAACCAGCGATTCATAGAGCGATGCAAGGTCAACCGTCACCCATCCTCCTTCAAGGTCGCTCTTGAACGAGCCAATCGTTCGCCATCTCCGCTGGGACCCAGACGGCGATAGTTGGAACGGCGCTTGCGATAACTGGTCCTCGATCCTTTTGCCGAACCTGGAGCGTGTGAATTTGGATCGTCAGTCCGTTAGGCGCCCGGATGTTGTCGTCGCCCGGATACACCATGTCTTTATGCGCAGCATCCGCGTAGTTCGCGCCCTGGAAAAGTGTTGGAATCTCTTCGTCGTCATTGACACTTCGGACGCGCTCCTTTCCTTTGCTCATCCGATAGACACTGCACCTCGTTCCCGGATGCCTTTCCAAGAAGGATTCAATCTGCAGGAGCATGCCCGTAAACAGCTGCGAATCGCTCTCCTCGGTCAGCCGCAACGGGATTAACAAGTCCTCGTAGGCTCGTTGAAGCGGGACATCCCCGGCGACGAGATGGACTTGATCAGCGGTCCTGCGACTGTCGCCTTCATCGTTTTCCCAGCTCTTTTCTCCGATGAATTCAGCGACCGTCTTTCGATTTTCGGCCAGAAGATCATCGGTGCCATGTGGCACCTTAGGCCAAAACCAGTTATCCGAGATCGTATCTTGGCGATAGCCGAGATCCAATACCTGGCGGCGAGTTGGGCGCAACACGCTGTCCAAAAAGAACGCGCGTCGCCATTCGGTCAAGGGCTTTCCGCGATCTCGATGCTCGATAAGTCTGTTGCGTATATCGCGCTCGTGCTCGACGTAGAACTCAAAAGCGTCACGCACGCTCTGCTCAAGGAAGACGCGGCAATAACCGAGATACCGTCTCTTGTATCCGAAGAATCGCGCTCGCTGCTGGATCGTGTCAGCATTCCCGACGCCCATATCACGGGGCATGTAAGTGATCGTCAGGCCTTCCACGGTGAAGCCGCGATCCATTGCTTGCCCGCCTATCAGAATCCATGGATAGCTGTCTTTCCAATCAGGCTGGGGTGTGCCAAGTCGCGGAGTAGCGTTCACTTCCAGAACGATGGTCTTCCTGAGTGCGTACGGGAGTTCTGCTGCAAGAGCTTGAAAGTCTGGGAGATCTGTTGCGGTTGCCCGCAAGTCATCATATGCGGAGCGAAACCCTTCCAGAAACTGCGCCCGCTCGGGATCGCTTTCGGGGAGGCTCAGCAGATCGAGCCACTGCTGTCTAATTTGGGAAATCCAGTGATAGAACTGACTATGTCCCGGCGTCTCGCGAGAAGGATGCACAAGCATCGAGCGGTTCCGGCTGCCGGTCCGTTGATCGTCTCCCATCACGAATCCGGCCGCGACACCCAGGACGAATAGCTGCAGCGCAGATATGAGCGATGGGGGAACATCGTTCAGCACGTTCGTGCGACTGGGAACTTCGTTCGCTGGTATTACCCGAACGAGACCGGGGTGCTCCTCGAAGAACGTCTCGCCGCCAACATACGCGTCTCCCGGAGTTAAGAGCTCGATGAAGCGTGGGGACAAGACATCGATCAAATTAATGAGCAAAGGAGCCTGGGGCGTTGCCGTGTACTGCAAATAGGTATGATGGGGTAGGCATTGCCGCAGCGCGACAAGTCGTTGGTACGTCGTGCTCTGACCTCCCTGGACAACCCGTGTATTCAAGCCAGCCTGGTCGGCCTCGTCGTCGATCACGAGAGTCGGCAACGCTTGAAGGTCGAGCTCTCGGAGGACGGCGATGAGCTTCCGCAGATGCGTAGTGTTCTTGAGAACCGTAATGAGCACTGTCTGTCGACGCTGATCAGGGAGCCTCGGATCTCTCCAATCAGCTAGCACGTCCGCGATACTCTGTCGCTCCTCTGGCTTTGGGTTCTGAAAAAGTCGCCACTTCCGATTTGTTTGGAGTTGCAGATCGTCCTCCAGGCGCTTGGTTGACTGGCCCAGAAGGTTTGTGCCGACTCCGGTAATGACCACGACCATCGGATAACCGTTGTCGCGGGCGAGGGCGGCAACGGTCGTAAATGACAATGTCTTTCCGCTTTGCACGTATCCGAGCACGAGACCCGTTGTCGATTGCGGCGTCGCGTTAGGCGGGATGCTCTTGCTGAGGACGCTTGCAGCTTCCGAGACGATTCTGTCGCTGTTCTCCCGGTCGAATTGCAGGTGGGCTATCAAATCTCTGACTTCTTGCCCCTGCACTGGCGTCCAGAGGCTGCCCGCTGGAAGCTCATCTTGGGGGCTGATTGTCTCGCCGGCATTAGGACTGGCTTGATTCATTGGAGAATCCTCGCTCTAGGCTTTGCTCAGGGCTTCGCGTAGCAACTGGTTCATGTTTCTTCGGATGGTTCCGTACTGCGGGACGCCGGAATCTCGTGCGGTGATCTCTGCTAAGCCGAGGGCTGCGGCAACCCTCCCCAAAGCTTCAATTTCTGCGGATTCGGGTCGGCAAAACTGAAGCATGAACGGATGAGCCAAGGACATTCTGACCGCTATTTCCCGAGGCCCGCTTTCGGACGAGGGCTTGTCGGTGATTGACAGCCAATCCTCGACTCCTGCGTCCATTGAAAGGATAATCGCAATTCTCCATTTTGTTCCTCGGTGATCGAGCTCGATCACACGCGAGCTGGCAGTCGCGTCCCCAGGCATGGACCTTGGAAGCGTCTCCGTTTCAGGCTTCGACGAGGTCTGCTCTTCCAGTATCGGAGGCGCTTCCTTTTGGATCGTTTCAGCCACCCGAGCGTTGGCTTTCTCAGCCTCTGCGCGCAATTCACGTTGGGCAACTCGGGCGCGGAATCCTTCGGCTTGCGAGAGCATCGGCAGGGCTGGAGTTTCGAGCTCTTCGCGCAGCAGCTCCAAGAACGTCTGCTCGTGATCCTCCCACTTGAAGCCATCCTTGGTGTGACTGACTTCGAAGCCTTCCAACGAAATCTCGCCAAACAGGCGCTGCTTGCGGTACGAATTGCCACTGCCGAATATGTGCTCTGGCCGATAAGGCTCGTCCCAGCTGCCCTCAATCAACCTTTTCCTTCGGAAGAGGGAAAATCCGGCTGTCGACGTGCTCGCTATCTCACGGAGTGCGGCAAAGCCTGAAGCCTTCAGTCCGAGACCGAAGTCAAAGCTGAACTCTTTGTGCCACCGCTGCCGGGGCCCTTGAGGGGTCTTGTAATACGGGTACGTAAGGATACTCGGGAATTCGTAGTTGAGCTTGTACCCCTCAAACCAAAGCTCCAAGGTCTCTTCGCGCAAGAAGATTCGGTAAATGCTCGCGAGGTGATCTTTGATCTTCCCTCCCGTTCTGCTCAACAGCTTGTTGTACGGGTCTAAGAGGGTGATTTCGGTGAAATGATCCGATGGAGTAGACGCGGCCTCGGTTACGTCAAGCTCCTCGATCGAGTCGCGTACAATCGAAGCAATATCGAAGTTAATCGTGCGCTCGACGGATTCACCTAATGCGGCCGTGCGCACTTTCCAGCGGGGGGCGAACCAGCAGGCAGCACTCTTCATCCCCATTCCGAATTCACTGAGGCCAGTCCGGTCGGTCGGAATTTCCGCCGGGCGAAACGCGCGAGCGTACTCGTTGGTAGCTATTCCAGCCGCGTTGTCGCGGATCTTTATCCGCAACTCATCTCCTCCACGATCCAACTCAATCTCGACCTTTAGGCGGAAGCCATCACCGTGGAGCTTATGCAGGGCGTCGCGATTTTGAAGATAGCTCTGGAGGGCATTGTCGACGAACTCCGCCATGGCGAACCACGGCTTGTAATTCAAATGCCGGAGCACCGAAAGAATCCCAACGCCTGGCCGAATGTTGACCTTGCGGCTCGGGACTGCGTCGGTTTGCTTAGACCCCGGCATACATCACCTGCTCAAGCTCGCGACGGGGTGGCATCTTTACCGGTTGCAAGACGGGGGAGGCTTTCGGATTGGCTCGAACGAGAGCCCTGGCAATGAGCTGCACCAGGTCCGCGTTTACCGCATTCCCCAAAGCCCTAAATACGCTTGAGGGCACATCGGGAAGATGCGGCAGGTCATGCAAGCTTTGGAGGCGCGCACACTCGCGAGGCGTCATGTACCGCTTCTCCCAGGCCACGATGGGAACCTGGGTTGTGGTCATCGCGACGAGCGAAGGCGACGTTGTCGGCCTCTTGACCCGCACACCGGAAGCGCGAAATTGAATCACGTATTTCCATACATCGCGCTCCTCGCCCTTGCAATTCCATTCGAGCTTTTGAAGGCTCGCCGGGAATTCTAGGATCTTAGGGAGCCACGGCTTGATCCAGCGCTTATGCCGTTGATAAAAATCTCGATTCTGCTTGATAAATTGCACTTTCCAGCGTGGGAACCTTGCCTGTCTCGTCCGCGCGTGCGAGGGAAGGGAATCCATACGATCTCGCGCACAAACGCTCTTGAGTGGTCGTCCATGGCTGCCCCGATATTTTCGCAGCGCGCTTTTCCCTAGCTTGTGAGGCGTTGACTTCTCGAAAGGATATGTCGCACCAAATTCCATCGACCAGATCGGGAAAGATGGAAGCTCCTCGTTCTTTGGAAATCGCCTAATGAACTGCTGCCAGACTTTCAGGCATTTCAAAGCTCGTTTCGAGAGGAGCTTCGCATTTTCCGGTTCTTTGTCCAGGCTTGCTTTTAGCGAAAGCGGCGCGCTCGGCTTCGCCGGAGGCCAATGGAAGTGTGACAAGCCGGCACGACTTCCCACTATGAAAACGCGCTCGCGGATCTGCGGGATTCCAAACTGGTGAGGAGAAAGATGGGCGGAATCAATGGTGTACCCGGCTCTCCTCAGGCGGGCAGCAAGGAGACGCCACGTATGTCCATTGTTGTGGCGCCTCAAATTGGGGACATTCTCTAGGATCAAATAGTCGGGCTTGTGATGAAGCGCGATCCGCATCACATAATGAAATAGATCGCCCTCAGTCGGGCAATCGAACCCAGCCTGCTCGCCAGCCTTCGAAAATGGCTGACAAGGAAAGCCAGCACAGAGGATTTCATGCTCCGGTATGTCGGATATCTTGACGTGTCGAATGTCTCCAGCTGGCTGAATCGCGAAATTTTTCTGGTACAAGCTTCGCAGGCTTTCATCAATCTCGCAGGCGAAGACACAGGTGTGGCCCAGTCTGTGAAGGGCAAGATGGAATCCTCCGAGGCCCGCGAACAAGTCAATAAATCGCATCCTGCGATCTCCAAGTGGTAGGTGGCGCTTTGAGAACCAAGTCCGGTGCTACGACGGGCCGCGTACCATTTTTTCGAGTTCTATCGCGACCGCCCGAGGATTTTTCCTAATGTCGGACTCCCATACCCTCACCACTTGCCAACCGGACTTACCTAGTAGGCGAGTAGTTTTTTTGTCGCGTCGCATGTTGCTGGATATCTTTGCGCACCAATATGCTGCGTTCGTTCCCCTCGTCAGTTTCCTTTTGAGACTCTTCCATTTCCGACCATGCCAAAAGTCACCATCGCAGAACACAGCAAGACGAGCCCTTGGGAACACGATGTCGGGGCAGCCCGGCAGACTTGCGGCGTTCTTTTTGAAGCGAAGCCCCAATCTGGAGAGCTCGCATCGCAATGCGACCTCCTGGCTCGTGTTGCGGCTAGTGTTTGCTTTCTTGATCCGCGAAGACAAAGGGGAAGCAGGCCTGAGGCCAGCAAAGGAAGGGGCTTTCCTATGCTTTTTCATTAATTTAGGAGTTAAGCACGACATTAACAGCTACACCAGAATTCTCTAGGGCCCATACATCCAAGAGCTAAATCCCAGGGTCCACTTCCCGTTGCAACGCTCCCGATGAGTATACATGTATGCGTTCGTCTTTTCTTCGCCTATTTCAGAAATCTGCAAATCGTCCCATAACGTGCCACCGACGCCGCTCCTTTCGTCGCGGCACGGGCCACAGCCGATCGTTCTACCGTAGTAGAATCCGTCCGGAGGAGCGGCAATGGAATTCGTGGCCGGCGACTACGTGAAGGTCGAAATCAAGAATGACTCGACGGGCGAATCCGAATGGATCTGGCTGCGAGTGGATTATTGCGATGAGTCGAAGAGACTCGTCTTTGGATGGCTCGATAGCGCACCTGTTGTCTTCGCAACTGAGCTCAAACTCGGTCAGCACATGGCAGTTAGTTATGACAATGTTCGGGATCACAAGAAGTCTTCTGAATTCTGACAACGGAGCAGCGGCTAATTTTACGTTTCGGTGAAACGCGCGTCCGATTAATCACTAGCGTTTGCAAGGGTTTCTGGATAGTAGCGCTGAGCCGATATGCTTCCCGGTGTCAATCCCCCCGAACGTAAGACAAATTCTCTGAGAGTTTTCGGTAGCGCTCCGCAAAGAGAAACGGCGGCATTTTGAGCGCGGAGTGAATCCGCCGGTGGTTGTACTGCCAGACGAGCCGGTGGACCTCGTAGACGAGCTCGCCAAGAGTTCCGAATCGATTCGGATCCCCGAGATCGACTTTGAACTGGGAGAAGAACGCCTCCTGTATCTCCCACTGGCTTTTCTTCTTGCTCCGCGAGATCAGGATGCCGAGCTCCGTGAGCGCCTGTATGAACACTTTCGCGCCCTACTCCCGACCGTTGTCCGAGTGGAAGATCGTGGGCCTCTGATGGTTCGCGATCGCGGCGAAGAGCGCCTCAAGCGTGAGTGCGACGGAGTGGTTTGCCATGACGGCTGCGCCCAGGACCTCCCGCGTGAAGATGTCGATCACGGTGGCGAGGTAAAGGAACGTCCCGTACCACGGGATGTACGTGAAATCGGCTATCCAGACGTCGTCCGGCCCCTTGGGGACGTAGGTCTTGAGCACGTTCGGATAGGAGACCTTCGCCGCGCCGCGCTTCTTGAATTTCCTGCCCCTCCGCCGGTAGGCCTTCATGCCGAAGAGCCGCATCACTCTCGCGGCTCTTTTCTCGTTCACCTGGAGCTTGAGCGCGACCCGGGGCGAACCGTAGCACGGGTCCTCTTCGAGCACTTGCTCGATCCGTGTTTTGAGCGCCCAGTCCTTAGGGAATTGTTTCGAGACGTAATAGAGGCTGGCCCGCGAAATGCCAAGCCGCCTCGCGAGGGCGGCTTTGCTGAACTTCTGCTTTTTGATCAACTCTTTTTTTGGGCTTGGGATGCCCTGAGCGTGAGCTCGCCCACGAGGGCCAAGAGCTCGTCATTCTGGCGCTTCAGCCGCACCAGTTCGCCGATCGAGGGCATGTTTTTCACGCCCTTCCCGAGCCAGCCGTAGATCGTGGCTTCTGAACAGCCATGTTCCTTGGCTGCCTGTGCGACCGATACCCCTTCCTCCTTGATCCGCTTCAGGATCTGCTCGCGCACTTCGGGCGCGATCCGGTAATTTCTTTTTACTGCCATGGTATTATGACACTATGGTACTTCGACCTTTGTGTCTAATATATGGGGGGAACCGCACGGCTTGCAGGCCGGCGTGACAGTTGCCATCTAGGGACGCTGCAAGCCGTTGCTGTTGCCCTGCCAACCCTCCCCAACTGTTTTCCTGAGCGTGCTCATCAGTCAAATAATGTTCACTCGTGACCAGCCTTGCTTCGCAGAACAGATCCCTCTCCGTCATGGCCACAGCCTCCCCGCATACACGCCGCCAACTTATATGCACGGACGTGTTAAGTAACTCGCCCTGTAAATGTACAGGTTAGAGAAGGCAGGGACTATCTATGGGAAGCAGGCCCGTCAGTAACGCCGCCGTTTCAGTTTCAGATCACCGATCGCTTCGGCATCTACCAAGCGTGTCGCAACGCCCGTGACCTGGCCTATGATCTCGACCTCTGCGGGGTACTCGAATTGCCTCACCGTACAAGGCGACTGTGGATGAGGCAGCAGGGTGAGCTGGGTTCTCTGGACTTCACACCATCCACAGGCGTACCTGTCGCGGAGCTCCAGAAAATAGATCGGACGTTCAAACTCCGTTCGCCATCTGAAAGACACAACCTTCCGTAACCGGGGATCGATCTGGACAAAAGAACCAGGTCTCAGGAGTGGGTGTAGAGTGAAATCTCGGAGGCCGATGAAGCCATAGTGGTTGTGCCGCAAGTCCAGATGTTGAATTGCCACGATCGGTACTTCGCCCCACTGCTCCACCATTCGCGACAGCAAGTTGGTCACGTCTAAGCTCATTGCGGCAAATTGAACTGGAAACATGACTGATTTATCCGGGTGGATTCCTTCAAGCCTGACCAAAGCGGTCTGTGCGGGTGGGACTTCGAGCTGCCGTTTCCCGATGAGTTCTAGGTCAAGTCCAAACAGTAGCAAAAGGTCAGAAAACTTGACTCGGTAAATAGCGCTTAGACTGATCAGTTTTTGGATACTGGGAACAGAATCGGTGTTCTCAAGCTTCGTGAGCCACGAATTTGAGATATAAAACTCCGGGTCACCTTGTTCGTCCGCAATCTGCTGGCTCTGGTCAGCAACCTCTCTAGTTGTAATCCCGAGGCGTGAGCGCAATTCTTGAAGTTTATCCCCCGGCCTGATCATCGAACTGTTCAATTCAGCCTCTCGCACTGTACTTGAGACGTTGAGGGTCCCCCCATTTCTGGTCCAGCTAGGGAGAGAGTTTTCCGGGTCTTCGGCCAGAAAGAATCTTCACTCGATCACAATTCCGTCGAACGCCAAGAATATGTGTACCCGTTATCGGACGGTCTCCATGTTGCTTTGCTTGCGATATTGATTCGAAACCGTAGCCCGATTCGCGGCACCCTGAGGGCGACCTACGAGCATAGGCTCCTTACCCAAACTTATGGCGAGGAAGACGTCTTCATCGGCTCCCGCAGCTTGGTTTCGATTGGCAAGAAAAGACGGCGATCATCACTTCTTCTGGCTCAAAACTCCGTGCTTCCGCAAAATTTCAATCGTCTGCTCGATCGGCAATGCCTCGACTGTTTGGCCTTGTCCCGTTGTCGTGGTGGCCTTAAATAAGGAGTTGTAGATCGCTTCTTCCGTAGCTTCCATAACAGCGAGAAACAGAGGAGACATCGCGTCATTTGGAAGCAGCTTCCTGTCACGCGGGGAGTAGACGTCGGAAGAATCCGTCGGATGAATTCTCAAAGCCGAGGCAGTTGAAAAGGCAATTGCGAAATCTCCGCTCCCGCTAGATCCGCTTGAGCCTGTGCGCGCAAGACCCATGATCGCCCTAGCCGCCATTCTCCGCAGGTTCCGGTAATCAACCGGCGCGTCTGTCGCAATGACGATCATTACCGAGCCGTCGGCCAGATTAGCGCCCGTGTTTCTGGCTCTAGAAGGCGAAGCCGTCCGACTTGAACTGGTGATTGAATCTGCTTCTTGGTTCTTTGCTAAAGATTCGGTTACCGTCGAACTCTCTGTTTCATTTTTCAGGTAATAGCGACCGAGCTCTCGACCCACCGGTGCTCCTGCAATCGTGAGAATGCCTCCGAAATTCGATTGCACCAATACTCCAACCGTATAACCTCCTAGCAATTGAGGCAATCGTCGCGATGAAGTACCGATTCCTCCCTTGAAACCAAAGGCGACGGTAGCCGTTCCAGCGCCGACTGCACCCTCCTCAACCGGGCCGCTCCTTGCATTCTTGATCGCGACGATAACGTCGTCGCGGCTGATGTGCCGTCCGCGTATATCATTCAGACCTCCATCATTTGTCTCGCCGACCAACGGATTGATCGATTCCACATCTTCGTTGCCGGGAAGCGTCAGCATATAGTCCAGCACGGCATCTGCAACCCGAGGTACGCTCAGCGTTGATGTAAGTAGTATCGGCGTTTCGATTTCGCCGAGTTCGTTTACTTGCGTGGAACCCGTAAGCTTGCCAAACCCATTACCCACAAACACTGCGCCCGGAACCTTGTCTTTGAAAAGATTTCCGGAGTGCGGGAGGATGGCAGTGACACCTGTCCGGACATTGTCACCTTGAATTAGAGTGGTGTGCCCCACCTTGACGCCCCCGACATCAGTGATTGCGTTCAATGGCCCTGTTGGCAGAATTCCAACCGTCAAGCCGACATCTCTGATGCGCGGCCGCGCCTCCCTCTGGACCGCTTGTCCATGCGAGCTCCAGCATACGACCAAGGCGATTGCGACAGCAATTTCCACTCTGATTCTCACGGCGTCCCTCCCCAGGATTCGGCGTGTCATTCCACCCAGTGACTCACCTGGAATTGTACGGATCGCCGGCGAAAGTCAAAAACATGCGCCGGCGCAGACCCACAAAATGGCCGAGTACGGACCACAATTCATGCGAAGTAAATCGCAGTGGCCATGATGCGCTACATGCGCGCCAACGCCATTCAGTACAGAGGCATGTTGGTCAAGGCCGCGCTGATCAGAACCAGAATTCGAACCGAATGACGAAACTTCACTCCAACAACGAGTTGAAGCCAGACCCTCGGCAGGCATCGCCAAAAGAACCTCCCTCAGCCAATTGGCCGGACAGATGTTCTAACCCTTGGCTCAGATCGTCGATCAAATCCTCGGTGTCCTCGATTCCCACAGAGTAGCGGATGAGGGCCTCTGGGATGCCGCTGGCTTCGCGTTCTTTCGGCGTACACTCGACGTGACTTGTCGTCGCTGGAGGGCCGGCAACGGTTTCGACCGCACCTAGGTTGGCGGCGAGATGGGCGTACCGTAGTCGGGGAAGAAATGCTTTGACCGAATCGAAGCCGCCCTTCAATGAAAAACTAAGAACACCGCCGAAGCCGCGCATTTGCCGGCAGGCAATATCATGGTTCTCATGTGACTCCAGGCCGGGATAGAAGACCTTAGTGACCAGAGGATGTGCTTCCAAGAAGTGTGCGATCTTGAGTGCGCTCTGGTTCTGTTGCCGAACACGAAGATTTAGCGTTTTCATCCCGCGAAGGAGCAGGTATGCGGCCGACGGGTCGAGACATGCCCCGGTGATCTCGCGGAAGTGGTGAACCTGCTTAACGAGATGCATAGGACCGCAGATCACGCCTCCAAGGGCGTCGGCGTGGCCACCCAGGAATTTGGTGGCGCTGTGGACAACCAGATCAGCACCAAGCTCATGAGGACTCTGATTGATTGGAGTGGCGAATGTGTTATCCACGATGACGAGCACGTTATGTCGGTGTGCAACCGATGCCAATCGAGCCAAGTCGATAATCTTTATAGTCGGGTTTGTGGGACTTTCGAGGTATAGCACCTTACAACCACGGACAACCGCTGACTCAATTGCCTGGTGGTTAGCGGTTTCGCACATGGTTACTTCAATCTGGAAACGGGGTAGAAACTCGAGAAAGAGTTTGTTCGTACCACCATAGGTATCCTTTACGGAAACGATGCGATCGCCGGGGGACAGAAGGGTGAACAGCGTATTGCTGATCGCGGCCATGCCGCTCGAAAAGCTGGTCGCTGCCTCGGCACCTTCAAGGCATCGAACCTTCTCTTCAAACGCAACTACTGTAGGATTTGTATTCCGGCTATAGATATGGCCGGGCGCCTCTCCCCGTGCGATGTTTAGCCACTCATCGATGCTGCGATAGCCGAAGGCTACGCTGTGGACGACCGGCACTTGGGTTGCGCTCTGCCAATTGTCCTTATCTTCGCCTGCCCAAACAACTTGTGTACCTACTCTCGCTCGACCATCACGACCAGTTGTCTTCTCCATCGCCAGCAACTCCCACTACCTCTGGTAGAAACCTTCGGCGGCAACAATATGATCACCGTTGCGGTTAAGCAACAACCAAGACTCGTTGGAAAACGCCTTCAATGAAATATTGAAACGGTCCAAATTCGCCGAACCTTGAATTCGGCAGGGACTTCTCCAAAACACAAAATGGCAGGAATTCTGACACTGCTTCACTCTCCCTGTCGCCGATAGATATATCATATATCTCGTGTTGTCAAGTACAAATCTTCAGTGTCCTTTCGGCCCCAGTCGCAAGCATCAGGTGTTTTGCGCCGGAATTTTTGGACAGTGAATTGAGTGTATTCATGCAGCAGCTCCGAGCGCAAGGAGCTGCTGGCGAGCTTGGGCGGGGGTGAGGTAGCCCAGGCGCTGGACGATCCAGCGT